>Ga0070739_10002144_pt1 | contig 27224 bp, 21 predicted proteins | sample Coa_R1_7_FD_66445 | JGI IMG/M metagenome (GOLD analysis project Ga0070739, IMG submission 66445) | Surface soil microbial communities from Centralia Pennsylvania, which are recovering from an underground coalmine fire - Coalmine... | ecosystem: Environmental > Terrestrial > Soil > Unclassified ...
TGACTCTCTGTATTGACGTAGAGGCCAGTCGAGGTCCCGCCATCGAGGTTAAGCGCCGTCTCCAGATCCAGGTCAGAGGAGGCGAGCAGATCGGCCAGCTCGTCGAGCGAAAAGGCCGGATTCGGACTGACGATCAGCAGCAGGCGGCCCTGCTTATCCATTGCAACCACGCTGCGGCGCTCGCTGGCGGCGTTGGCGTTGAACTGCGTGCGCTTGCCACCGATCAGCAGCATCGGCGAGGATTGTGTTGCCTGCTCCAACTGTTCATCGCCGGGGCTGTAGGGCTGGTCGCGCAGCGAGCGCAGAGCCAGGCGTCCCTGCGCGTCGACGGAGAGCATGCCGCCGAAGCCTGTGTAGGAGGTGCCGAAACTGCGTCCGTTGGAAACGAGCAGCCCCTCCGGCCTGTTGTGTGTATCGAAGTAACCGCCATTGATGACTGCGAGCGCGTGCGATTGCTGCATCCACTCGCTCAGCGACAGGGGGTGGGTGGGCTGATAGCCGATGCTGAGATGTGCGTAACGCAGGTCGAAGCGGGCGATAGTCACCGTATCCTCATTATCGCCCGGACTCTTCCAATTCTCATAGCGCAGTTCAATGCCAGGCGCCGCCTTGATCCACTGGTTGAGTAGCGGCGCTCCCTGGCTAGAAGGGTTGCCAGACGGCGATGCTGCGCTGGGTGTGCCCTGGAAAGTAGCACTCGGCAGCGCATTACAGGCCAGCAGAGGACCGACCAGAAGACAGAGCATGAGACAGAACAGGCGTATATGTTTTGCTGGCATGAAAAATGGCTCCCTTAACTTTCCCTATCCCTACTTACGCTATCGTCTCCAGAGAGTTGTTCCCGTAGCGGAGAATGTAACATACATAACCATATTTACAATGACTCCCGATTAGAAGCTATCTTCATCAATTTATTGACGTTGTGTGCAAGCGCTTCTGACCGCTCACTGCCGCACGGTTCGCCAGGGATAGGAATCTGCGGGCTGAGCGCCTGCGACACTCAGCCCGCAGATTCCTAATCGGAGAGCGCGCCACGGATGCCGCAGGCGCACAACAACATGCACATCAGGGTTTGTTGATCTCAAAAATTGTCCCGGTAAAGTTGCTTGCAGTATAGCAGACTTGTTGCGAGATGTATAGAAGGATGGGGCTTTGGCAAAAGCCTCTTTTATGCTATGGAGCATGCCTTCGTCTGCGTATCGCACTGAATGACGCCATGCTGGAATTGCTGGCTGGCGAGTGCGCCAGTGGTGATTCTGGGCATGCCGGTAGGGTAGCCAAACTTCTTTAGCCCGCCCCCTTTATCAAAAAAGGCCATGATCGGGCCGCTTATGCTGTAGCCGGTATAGATATAATAGCGCCCGTGGTCGGCGGTGGCTATCGTGTTGGTCTGCTTATCCTTGACGAAGTAGTCCCACTCGTAGTCATAAGGGATTGGCGGATTCGTGATATCGGCGTTATAGGGCGAAACCCAGGTAAACGTATCGAAGCCCCAGTTCATCAGGTCACGCATATCGGTCCACCAATCGACAGTATTCATTGTCACGCCGATGAGGTGATGGTGGTTGCGTACACAGGAGACAACCTGAATAAAATCGCGGTCTCCATCCCAACCCGGCTTGCCACCATCGACTCCCGGGTACCACCAGAGGAACTGGTTGCCATTCACAAGGTAATGCTCAGCGTGCTCCGCATCTTTCGTGATGTGGTATTGTTTTGTAGCGCTGATCTGATGAATGAGCGGAATGCTCATGCTATATCTTCCAAGCAGGGCGAGATCATGAGCGCTGGAGTAATGTCCTGTTTGCAAAAGCCCATGCGGATTCATGTAATGCGTATCGTACATACCAAGTGCGCGCGCTTCCTGGTTCATCTTCGCGACAAAATTTTGCTGGTTGCCTGCCAGGGCATCGGCGATAGCTACAGCGGCATCGTTGCCAGATGGCAGCAGGAGGCCATAGAGCAGATCGCGCAGTGTATACGTCTCGCCTTTTTTAATGCCCATCAGCGAACTGTCGGCTGACAACTGGCTGATGTCGTGGTAGATCGCACTGGTAATAGTGATGCGCTGATCGGGATTGCCCATCTCGACGGCGAGGACGGCGGTCATCAGCTTGGTCGTGCTGAGCATGGGCAGGTGCATAAACGGGTTGTGGGCATAGAGAGTTGCGCCGGTATCGGCATCGAGCAGGTAGGCCGAGGTCGCCAGCACAGGCGGCGCCGGGTGGTCGGTGTCCCGGGGCGTAATCACGAGTTCATGCACACCGGCCGGCAGAGAAGCGTTGCCTGAGTTTGCCGCCTGGCTGCCACCTGGTGTCGTTGCTGGAAATGTGTCATTGTTATGGTTCTGGTGCGCGATGCTGATGGCAAGCGGCGTAATAATCAGCACAATCAGCAGTATCATGCCGAGCAGCATCAGCGCACGATTATGGCTGAGATCCTGGAGGATGGTCAGAAGCGAGCGCGGCTGCCGGCGCCGCGCTGTAGTTGAGTGTGGGCGCGCGGCTGGCGTATCGTATTCTGCAAGGTGTCGGCGCGCAGGTGGGAGCGCCGGCGTCCTGGCGCTGGTATGAGCAGGCCGGGGCGTCTCAGGGGCGGCATCATGGACAATTTTTTCCGGCGGCGCTAATTTCACCTTTGGCGGCGTAGCAGGCTGGCGCGATGCCTGGGTGCGCTTCCGTTTCGCTTTTGTTGGCGCCGACGAGGGAACCGCCGTCTCAGCGGGATGCAGCGAGGCACGCCTGATCCTGGGAATCTCGGGATGCTCGTCGTGGTAATAATACATTTGCCGCTGCCTGGGCGCTGTGGAACTGCCATGCCCTTTATGTGAATCGGAGATGTGGGTGTCATCCGACTGCTCATGACCTCGTGGCGGCGTTCTATGCATGCGCCGGTCCTCCCATGCTCTTGCCCTCAAATTATGTCTATATGTGCGTGTACCTATATTACTTGGTATACATCGCTGGTGTCAAACGCTTCTCTGGCTTACGCCATATGAAAGTCGTCCTGGCGGCTCACCGCTGCTCGGTTCGCCAGGAAGTGAAGTCTGCGGGCTGGGCGCCTGCGGCGCCCAGCCCGCAGACTTCACTTCCCCAGGTGCGCCGCAGGCGCACAAAACATACACATGGGGTTAGCTATCCGACTCCTCAAGCCAGCCATGTTCCTCACGGAAATTCAAGCCCTGCTGCGTTGCCTCCTGCGCCGTCAGATAGGGGAGCAGGTGGCCGACCAGAGCCTGATTCGCCTTGTAGCGATTGAGATTCTCCCAGGCGCACATATGCATTTTGCGCAGGGCAACCAGTGGATCACCGAGTGCCTCCTGTAAGAAGCGCTGCACGCGTAGTGCCCGCTCTTTTTCCTCCATCGCCTGCTTCTGACCGGCAAGCATGCGTGAGAGCGCGAACAGGTCCTCTTCATGCACCAGGCCCAGATGCTCGCCTTGCAGCATAAGCCGGAGATTGTAGGCGAGGTCGGCGTCAAGCGCGGCGACGTTCATCTCGGTATCGTCGCGCATTCCCCGGTTGTTGAGATTCGCGGAACCAACGGTTGTCCATATGTCATCAATGATAGCGACCTTCGCGTGCACATAGATGGGACGATAACGTTCTCTGCCGTTCTGCCGCGTGGAGGTCGCCAGGCAGAATGCTTCCAGCCGCCCCTCTTCCAGTGCTTCGGAAGCCTCTTCGCGCAGGCGCACCAGCCCGGCATCGGTGAAGGCACGCCCAACGTTGGGGTGATCGGGCAGGATGATCGTCACTATGGCCCCACGTTGCAGCGCGGCGCCCAGCTCTCGTAGATTGTGCTCCATATCGGGGCTATCTTTACCCAGCAGCGGTAAATCGATGCCGGTATAGGCGCGCAGCCAGAGGTACTGGTTTTCCAGGTAAACGAAGCGCTGGACATTGTTCAAGGCGTTCGCATAAAGCTGCGCGATGCCGTCGGCGGTAATGAATTTGTAGGTGTGCTCGGGAATAGTGCGCGCAACCTGCACAATGGTCTGGCTCTGCACGGGCGGAGGCGCTGGATGATCAGGGATGAGCAGATCCTTGCCCATGTGGTGGCGCTCAACAACGTCGTTCCAGCGCTGGCGAAAGTTCAACTCCACATCGCTCGCCGCCGGCCCTTCGATGATGGAGTGAACGTCGTGCCAGGGATGAGGAGTGGTTCCCTGAGGCGTGCGGCGCAGTGGAGTAGTAAAGGGGTGCGAGTGGGTGTCCCAGCGGTCGTAATCGCCGCCAGACTCGATCAGCGGGTCGATGCCGCCGACAAAGGCGTGGGTGCCATCTACCACAGAGATCTTCTGGTGCAGCGATTCGGCGGGATGATGGAGAATGCCCTCGGCGCTATCGTCAAGGATGCAGGTAACGCCCACCTCCGTCAGTTGCTGATGCGCCTCTTGAGGATTGTAGTGCGAAAAGAGCGGGTCGCTCTTCCAGAGCAGCGCCCTGACCTCGACGCCTTTGCTCACTGCATAGCCCAGCACGGCCCGCGCGGTAAGGTCGTGTGTAAGCCAGAACGAAATATCCTCTTCGGAGAGACCATCGGATCGCAGTTCGTCGATGTACTGCTCCTGCTCGCGGCTTCCATCCGGCCCCCGGCGCCGGTCCTGTCCACGGACGAGTTCTATAGTGGGGGTAAAGCCCCAATCCGCGAGATAGATATAGCGCCGTGCCTTGATATAGTGGCGACACATCTCTAACATCGTCGTGCGACCATCTACCATGTAGGTAACGCGTGAATCGCTGCGCACGGGGGTGTCGCCGTCGGCCCACCAGCGCCTTGCCTGTGGCGTATCCATCCCTTGAGACGCTTGCATTGCATCCTCCTGCATATGATTTGTGGTTTCCTGCACAATCGCTCGCGCCTGCGGCGCTCGCCGGATGGAAGGTGTGTTGCGGAACATTGCGCACAGCGCAATGTTCCGCAACACACCTTCCATCCCTGACGCGGCGGGGCCGCGCGAATGCCCGGCGAGAAAGAGTACTGAGCAACAGACACACTGTAAAACCGGGGTACTCTTCCGACGTATAATATAATAACTGGCTCGCAGAGCAGGACCAGAGGGTTCTCCTGAGCAGTCACGTAGACCATATGGGCTATAGGCTGCGCTGAAACTGGACAAGACCCGCTACCTCTATAAATTATAAACGAGTAACAGTTGTCAACTGATCCACTGTTGGAGGAAGCGGAACAGCGGTCCTGGGAGCCGCTTACATTTTTGGGAATTGCAGAATGATGAATCGGCGCAGGCTCGGTATTGTACTTGCTTCTTTATCCGCTGTGCTTATCGTAGTTGCAGGCGTGCTTGCTTATGACCTGTTGTTTACAGGTGCGCCCGGCACTCCCGGTTCGCCCGCCACGCCCGGCCCATCCGGTGGGGGCGGCGGACCGTGTACCGCCGCCAGTCCCTATGGATTTACGACCATCAACGCAGATAATCAGTTAGTCACGCTATACCGGCAGTTGAATGTCTGCTGGGTGCGCCTTCAAGTGCACGAGGACCAGATCCAGGTCAGACCCGGCGTATACAACTGGAGCAATCTCGATGCGGCGGTTGCGACCTTAAACGCGGCGGGCATCCATATTGATTTTCCCCTTGAGTGCTTCGGCGGATCCTGCTTCTCTCACCCGCGCAAGCCGACCATTGCCCAGATGACGCGCTATGCAACCGCTGTAGCGACGCGCTATGACGGGGCGCATGGTCATGGCAAGATCGACGCCTTCGAGATAGGGAACGAGGAGTACGACTTCTTTGACCCGGCGGCCTATGGTCCCCTGCTCAAGGCCGGCTACCAGGCCATCAAAGCCGTCTATCCCGGCGCCACGGTAGGCATGTATGGCACATTTAATCAATCGCTGGCGCATATCCAGGCGGTGATGCAATCTGTTGCCAACGGCTACAGCAGCTATCTGGATTTCGCCAACTTTCATTACTATGCGCACGGGGGTGATCCGCGCATCACAGAGAGCAATCATCCCTCCTTCAATGAAGAATGGCAGGCTATCCATTCCATTCTTCCCAACAAGCCAATCTGGGTGACTGAGGTGGGGTGGACGACCACACCGCTCGCGGGTATGCAGGTGGTCTCTCCGCAGACGCAGGCCGAGTACCTCCAGTATGTCACAGAGCAGGCGGCGGCCTCCGGCGTAATCCAGCGTATCTTCTGGTTCACTATCAACTATGGGAATCAAGGCGATACGGTTTACCCACCCTCCGGCCCCAAACCGGCCTTTTATACGCTGAAAGCACTGGTACAGCAGCGCCCACTCTGGAATTAGGAAAAAGCCAGTATATGACAGAGCCTGACGGCGCGGCCAGCAGGCTCTGTCATATACTGGCTCTGGTTTTATACGGCGGGACCGATCCAGACCGTCTGGATGTTAACGAATTCGCGGATACCGAACGAAGAAAGCTCGCGTCCATAGCCGCTGCGCTTAATGCCGCCAAACGGCAGGCGTGGATCGCTTGCGGTCATGCCGTTGATGAAGACGGCGCCCGATTCGAGGTAGCGGGCGAGTTTGCGTGCTCGCTCGATATTGCTGGTCCACAGGTTGCCGCCAAGCCCGTATTGTGAATCATTAGCCGTTGCTACCGCCTGGTCAGCGTCGCGGACGTGAATCACGGCCGCAACGGGGCCGAAGGTCTCCTCGCGGAAAAGTGGCATCTCCGGCGTGACGCCGGTGACGATGGTGGGAGCATAGAAATAGCCTTTGCTCCCCAGGGGCTTGCCACCTAAGATCACGCTGGCACCCATCTTTACGGAATCGCGTACCTGCCTATCGAGTGCCTCGCGCAGATCGCCGCGCGCCATCGGTCCGATCTGAGTCTCGCGCTGGAGTGGATCGCCGACGCGCAATCGCTCGGTCTCGCCCACGAACCTGCGCTCGAACTCCTCGGCAATGGAGTCGACTACGATGAAGCGCTTGGCAGCGATGCAGCTCTGGCCGGTATTCTGGAAACGGGCGCGCACCGCCATTTTCGCGGCAGCGTCCAGGTCGGCATCCTCCAGCACGATGAAGGCGTCCGAGCCGCCGAGTTCGAGCACATTTTTCTTCAGAACGCGCCCGCTGGCCGACGCGACTGCCTCGCCCGCTGTATCGCTGCCGGTGAGCGTTACCGCCGCGATGCGTGGATCGGCGATCAATGCGCCGGTCTCGGCCCCCGGAACCAGCACGGTTCTGAGGACTCCTTGCGGCAGACCGCACTCCTGAATGATACGCTCAATTTCCAGCGCACAACGCGAGACGTTGGAGGCATGTTTGAGCACGGTGGTATTGCCAGCCATCAGAGCCGGAGCAGCGAAACGAAAAACCTGCCAGTAGGGGAAGTTCCAGGGCATCAGCGCCAGAATGACGCCCAGCGGCTGGAAAGAAACGTAGCTCTCCGTGGCGCTTGACTTGATATGCTCATCGGCCAGAAACTTCTCGGCGTTATCGGCGTAGTAGTCGCAGTTCCAGGCGCATTTTTCAACCTCCGCCTCCGACTCGACGATAGGCTTGCCCATCTCCAGGGTGGCGGTTCGCGCCAGTTCGGCTTTATGCTCGCGCAGGTAGCTGGCGATGCGATGTAGATAGGCGCTGCGCTCGGCGAAGCTGGTCTCGCGCCAGCGCAGGAATGCCCGGCGGGCCTGGTCAAGCGCCTCATTTACCTGCTCTGGCGTGAAGGCTTTAAAGGTCTCGATAACCTCTCCGGTGGCCGGATTGATCGACTGGATGCTCATGTAATTCCTCCTGGTTGCTCTGCTTTCTGAAATCCATATTGTCTCATTCTATCCTGTGGAATTGTTAGCAGGCAAGGGAGAAAAGGCGTGCGCATTCCTCCCCTTGTCTAAAGACAGGGGCCTCCTGCGCACGGATGGTGAACGAAATGCAGGGGGATTGAAAGACCGGGGGATCAAAAAGACGGCGCGGGGATCAAAAAGACGGCGCGGGGATCAAAAAGACGGCGCGGGGATCAAAAAGACGATGCGGGGATCAAAAAGACGGCGCGGGGATCAAAAAGACGACCGCAAGGGTCGTCTCTACATCCCTTGTATCTATCCATCGCCACGAGATGTAGAGACGACCCTTGCGGTCGTCTGGGATTGTCCCGTGCGAGGGATTGTCCCGTGCGAGGGATTGTCCCGTCTGATAGATATATTCAGGCGCCGGTATGAATGACGAAGACCTTGAAGGTCTTGAAGAGGATAGCCAGATCAAGCCAGAGTGAGCGATGGTCGATATAGCGCATATCCAGCAAGACGCGCTCGGTATAGGAGATATGCTGGCGCCCGCTGATTTGCCACAGGCCCGTAATGCCAGGTTTGACGGTGAGCCGTTTCTGTGCCCACTGCCCATAGCGAGGCAGTTCGCTGGGGTGGATCATGCGCGGCCCTACGAGAGACATCTGCCCGATCAGAACGTTGAACAATTGGGGAAGCTCGTCCAGGCTGGTCTTGCGGAGAAACCTTCCCACGCGGGTAATGCGGGGATCGCGTTCGAGCTTCATATTCTTGAGGTACCTTTTCATCAATTCGGGATGCCTGGCAAGATATTCGTCGGCATTGGGGATCATAGTGCGAAACTTCAGCGCATAGAAGCGACGACCCTGGTATCCAATGATCTCCCTGAAATGGAGGACCTTGCCCCCATCATCGAGCTTGATGCAGATAGCGATAGCCAGGAAAACCGGCATGAGCACAAGAATACCGATAGCGGATAGCGTAATATCGAGCAGGCGCTTCATTGCATGATAGAGCAACGAAGGTGCGTGAACAAGTTCAGTACTGATAACTTCGCTGGTCAGGTCGAGCCGGGCCTTTGAAGAGAAGCTTTCTTCTGGCAGTGCCGGTACAAGTGTTGTTTGTTCCATGAATACGTCTCTCACTACAGGTTTTTGGATGCTGGGCTTCATCCCTGATTCAGTTTAGCAGGTGCAGCCAAGTTTGTCGGTGATAAAAGAGTTGAGATAAGATTATAAATACATAAATCCGGTTAAGATTTCTTTGTTCGAGCACTGGCGAGCGCCGCAGGCGCTTGCCTTAGGTAAGTTGTGGTGTGGGGAATGCGCTTTGCGCATTCCCCACACCACAACTTACCCTCCTGGCGCGGCCCCGCCGCGCGAATGGCCTGCCAGAGCAGGCGGGGCTGCTGCGCATCAGGCACCTCTCAGGAAAAGTGGTTGACAGAGGTGGCCGGCGTAGTATTAAGTATAAGCAGGCTGTTAAGTGTTCCCGTTCGGAGAGAATAGATGCGCAGCATTAATCTGCACCAACTTGCAACCTTTCAGGTCGTCGCGAAGCATTGTAGTTATGTGCGTGCGGCTGAAGAGCTGCATTTCAGCCAGCCCGCCGTCTCTGCCCAGATACGCCAGCTTGAGGAAGCGATGGGCGTCAAGCTATTTGACAAGATTGGCCGCAAGACACATCTCACCCAGGCCGGCGAGGAACTCTATCTCTACAGTCAGAAAATTTTCTCCCTGATCGACGAAACGCTCGAAACGATGGCCTCGCTGCGCAGTCCCTACTATGGCCGCTTGAGCGTGGGGGCCGATACGACGGTGGGGACATATGTCATCCCGGGCATACTCGGTAAGTTCCACCAGATCTATCCAGAGGTGGACATCACGCTGGAGGTGGTCAATCGCGTCTACCTGGTGGATGCGCTGGCGAATAACCGCATCGATATGGTCATCATGGGCAAGGTCCCCTCGGACCTGCCCGTCTTCTCCGCGCCGTTTGCCGCCAACGAACTGGTGGTAGTCGCGCCTCCGACGCATCGCCTGGCGGGCTGTAAACGCGTCCCCTTCGCCGAACTGGCGCGCGAACATTTCCTGCTGCGCGAGGTAGGATCGGGCACGCGTGCAGCGCTGGAGACCGCCTTTCAGGAGGCGGGCCTTCCCTTGCAGGTGAGCATGCAGGTAGGCAATAATAGCGCGATCAAGCAGGGCGTGGCGGCGGGCCTGGGCATCGCGCTGATCTCGCGTGTGGCGCTGGATATAGAGCTGGAGACCAATCGCCTCGTCATCCTCGACGTTGAAGGCTTCCCGATCATGCGCCAGTGGTATCTGGTGCATTTGAAGGAGAAGAATCTCTCCTCTACCGCCCGTGCCTTCAAGTCTTTCATCCTGCAACATGCCGACATCTTCATGCAGGGACATTCGCTCCAGGCGCCGGCGCGCAAGCAGGGAAATGGCCTGGTCAGGATAGTTCAAGAGAGGGAATAGCGCTGTGGTCACAACCTCTGAGAGCGACAGGCAAATGATTGTTGCCGAGATACGGCGTTTTGTGGACCGTGAAGTTATCCCCGTCGCCCACGAACTTGAGCGCAATGATACCTACCCCGTTGACCTCATTGAGAAGCTCAAAGTCCTGGGCGTATTCAGCGCAACGATCCCCGAAGCTTACGGTGGTCTCGGTTGCGATTTCTTAACCTACGTTCAGATCGTCGAGGAACTCGCGCGCGGCTGGATGAGTCTGAGCGGGATCGTCAATACCCATGTGCTGGTCGCGCATATGATTCAGCAGTATGGTACGGAGGAGCAGCGGCAGCGCTTCCTGCCGGTCATGGCGCAGGGGGACCGGCGCGGCGGTCTCTGTCTCTCGGAGGCCAGCGCGGGCAGCGATGTGCAGGCGATCATGATGACCGCGCGGCGCGATGGCGATGAATATGTGCTTGACGGCGCGAAGTTGTGGGTAACAAACGGCATTCACGCCAGCATTTTCGCCGTCCTGGCGCGCACCAATCCCCAGGCCAGACCCCCGTACCGGGGCATGAGCATCTTTCTCGTCGAGAAGGGGACGCCCGGCCTGAGCGCGGGACGCACCTTCGAGAAGCTTGGCTATAAGGGCGTTGATACGGCGGAACTCGTCTTTGAGCAGGTGCGCGTCCCCGCCGCGAACCTGCTCGGTGGCGTGGAGGGCGCGGGCTTCAAGCATGCGATGGGCGGCCTGGAGGTGGGGCGCATTAACGTCGCCGCGCGCGCTGTCGGTATCGCGCAGGCCGCCTTCAACGACTCGATCCGGTATGCGCAGCAGCGCGTGGCCTTTGGGGAGCCGATAGCGCACCACCAGGCGATCCAGATGAAGCTCGCGGATATGGCGACGAAGATCGAGGCGGCGCGCCTGCTGCTCCAGAAGGCGGCGGCGAAGAAGGATAGCGGCGGGCGCTGCGACCTGGAAGCCGGCATGGCGAAACTCTTCGCCTCCGAGATGTGCCAGGAAGTGACGCTGGAGGCGCTGCGCATTCATGGCGGCTTCGGCTACACCAGAGAGTTCAACGTCGAGCGCTACTACCGCGACGCGCCCTTCATGCTGGTCGGCGAGGGGACGAGCGAGATCCAGCGCCTCATCATCGCGCGCCAGTTGTTGCAACAATATGCCATTGATTAAGGCGTGCCTGCCGATAGAGGGAATAGAGATAAGTTGTTTGTGGAAAAATGCGCTGAGCGCATTTTTCCACAAACAACTTATCTCCTGACAAGCGCCGCAGGCGCCTGTCGGTGCTGATGCGGGTAATCAGACATCAGGTAATCTGACATATGGAAAGTAATACAGGAGAAGATGACTATGCAATTCGGGCGTTGTTACGAAGAGTTTGAAATTGGCGCCGTCTACAAGCACTGGCCTGGACGCACCATCACCGAGTACGACGATACGCTCTTCTCGATGCTCACCATGAACCATCAACCGCTGCACATCGATGCCAACTATGCCGAGCAGACGCAGTTCAAGCAGCGACTCGTCGTGGGCACGCTGGTCTTCAGCATTGCGCTGGGCATGAGTGTGCCGGATGTCAGCGGCAAGGCCATCGCCAACCTCGAATTCCAGGAGGTCAAGCACCTGCGCCCGACCTTTCATGGCGATACCATCTATGCCGAGACAACCGTGCTCGATAAAAGATTATCAAGCAGCCGGCCAGATCGCGGCATTGTGACGGTTGAGACCATCGCTTACAACCAGCGGGGCGAGACGGTGCTTTCGTTCAAGCGCAGCGTGCTCGTCCCGACAAAGGAGTATGACGCGACCTGGCAGCGAAACTGGGATGAGACGATGGAAAAGCGCCGTAAAGGAACGAGGCTCTAGTAGCCGCAGATCTGGCGCGCTCTTTGCAGAGCCGGACGCCAGTATTCATCGTCATAGAGGTTCTTTTTCCCGGGCTGTACCAGCGCATAGGCATTCACAGGCCGGGTAAAGCCGCCGAATTCCTGGCGCAGATTAATAGTATTGATTAAACCCTGTGTATTGAGCTGCTCATCTACGTTCTCGCCGTTCACAGAACTCTGGGAGTCGTTGTAGATATCGGTAGCTATCTGCGTTGAGACGCTGAAGGTGCTGGCGATATCCGCAATGACGGTATTCTTATTTCTCGGATCGGCGGCAAACCTTCTGCCCAGGATGGTCGCTGTGATAAATTTGATGAGCGTGTTAGCGTTTTGTTGCGCATAGCTCTGGGTAGTAGCCAGGGAAGATCCCTGATAAGGCGCGACATAGGTTGAGAATTTCGCCAGGCTGGTCAGCGTGGAGACGTAATGAGCCTGCTCCGAGAATGGCGTGCCCAGGATGGTAGCGTAGACGGGATCGCCGGTGGATGTTTGTCCCGCAACAATGGCGTTAAAACGCTGGAGCGAGCCGCCGATCACTTGCAGCGAGTAGTCGTTGTTCGCCAGCGACAGGCCATTTTCGGCCAGGATTTTTTCCAGGACCCAGACGTAGCCGCTGTCGGGCGCGTCAACGGCAATGGGCTTCCCCTTCAAATCGGCGATACTGTGAATACCATTGGCCGTGTTCCCTATCAGTTCAAGCCCTGCCCCTTCGTCTATGCCATCTTCGATCTGAACCGGTAATTGAGAGTTTACATAGCGATTGACCACGTTATCGGCCGTTGTAGAGACAATATCGTACTGGCCGGAAAGGAGGCTATTGAACTGCTGAGTTGAACTGCTGACCTGGTTGTAGCAAACAGTTAACCCCTGCTGCGCGAAATATCCGCGCGCCTGCGCCTCAATGAAGGCGACGCTATGCGTAAATGCTCCATACTGGACGTTGCAGGTCGCGCTTGCATCGGCATGAGTAGTGGTCGCTTTAAATAAGAAAAATCCTCCGCCGAGCGCAACAAGCGCCAGTAAGACGGAAACTCCCATGACGAAACGAAGGCGTTGCATTAACTTTTCCCCCTATGGTTCTTATTTCTGTTAACAGAGTCTGGGATGAGGATATGAATATATGCCAATAATAGATAGATATGTGTCTATGTGTCAAAAAAAGCCTGTTATGCGGGCGATTTTGCTATTACTTTTTTCCTCCTGCACTAATAAAAGTGTGTCCGATTCTCAGCGTTCTCGCCCACTCTCGTCGGACGCTTGTGCGGCAGGCGCGAGCATGCGATGGTGTCGGTGATCAGACGTACTCTAAGAGGATACCTGGTGCTTGGCGCCTCGCTGCAAGCCATGCGCGCGGCTCTGGCGCGTAAAAGGTATATTTTATGGTATGGGACATGCGCTTCGCGCATGTCCCATACCATAAAATGTAAAAGGCGAGCGCCGCAGGCGCTCGCCGCACGAGAGTATCCGCTATTTGATGGTCTGCCCTGGCGTCATCTCGATCACCTCGACGCCATCCAGGCCCAGTTTGTGCAATTCGCTCTTGAATTGTTCCGGGGTGCCGGTCAGGATGGGGAAGGTGCCGTAGTGCATCGGGATGACGTGCTTCACGCCCAGCAAGCGCACAGAGAGGGCTGCCCCTTTCGGCCCCATCGTATAAAAATCCCCGATTGGCAGCATAGCGATATCGGGCGCATATAGTTCGCGGATCAATTGCATATCGCCGAATGCGCAGGTATCGCCCGCGTGATACAGCTTGAGGCCATTCTCCAGTTCGACCACATAGCCCACAGGCGCTCCTCCATATACCGTCTCTCCTCCCTTGCCGTCAATGCCTGAAGAGTGGAATGCCTGAGTCATAGAAACGGTAATCCCCTGGATGTTCACGCTGCCCCCGATATTGAAGCCGACCACGTTTTCGACGCCCTGTGAGCCGATCCAGGTGGCGGTCTCCACCAGGGCCGCCACCTGAGCATGGAACTTCTTCGCGGTTGCTACAACATCATTGATGTGATCGGAATGCCCGTGCGTAACCAGGATCAGATCAACTTTTTCGAGCTGCCTGGCTTCGGCAGGACTTTTGGGATTCCCTTCAATCCAGGGATCGATCAAAATAACTTTGTTCTGGGGCGTTGTCACCTTGAATGTGGCATGTCCCAACCAGGTAATCTGTGCTCCGTTAAGTTGGACCATAAGCGTTCCTCCTTACAATTATTGATCGGAGGGCAGGGCGCAGTCCTGCGCCCCACCGTTCCAGATAGTGACGAGATGGACTGTAGGGATTCAAATCTCTTCTTCTGACGCCGGACGCACAATGCGCTGTACTCCATATGCATTATATATCATTGCAGGGTGGAGAGGCATCTATAATCGACGTTGCCAGGGCGATGTAAAAGTCTCTTTCCCCTGCGTAGTTGCGCAACTATGCAGGATTAATTATCCCTGGCTTTGTTGAAGGCGAACGCGGCCCCGTAGGCGCATAGCCCGAGGGCGAGCCAGCCGAGGCCGCCCGCTATGCCGATGGTTCCGCTGGTGAGCAGAAGCGCCAGGCATCCGGCAAGCGCGAGCGGGAGCAGTACGCGCGGCGCGGGCATGCGAAACGCCGGCTCCGGCCCGCCACGGCGCCGCAGCAGTATCAGGGCTACCAGTGTAAAGAGGAAATGTCCCACGTACAGGAAGCCGCCAACGGTTGCCGCGACACCTACCGAGCCGGTCAGTGCGACGAGTCCCAGAAGAAGCCCGTTGAGCAGAATCGCCACCCACGGTGCGCCCGTTCTGGCATCAACGCGGGCGAGCATGCCAGGGAGCAGGCCATCGCGGGCCATCGCGAAGGAGACGCGCGAGGTGACGATGAGCACTGCATTACCCGTCGCCGCCGTCGTTAGCAGCGCGACCCCCGCGATAAAACGCTGCCCGGTGGAACCGAGTATGCGCGTTGCGGCCATCGCCAGCGGAGCAGGGGATGCGCCCAGTTCGTTCCGGGGGAGTACGCCGAGCGCCACGAACGCGACCAGCAGGTAGAGGCCCAGCACGGCCAGCAGCGTGAACAGGATGGCGCGGGGCAGATTGCGCTCCGGGGAAGCGACCTCTTCGCCCGCTGCGGCCACCATGTCGAAGCCGCCGAAGGCCAGGAAGGCCAGCAGCGTTGCCACGGCCACGCCAGCGAAGCCGTAGGGTAGAAACGGAGTGTACTGTGACATGCGGATGTGCGGCAGACCAACCATGCTGAAGCCGAGCAGACCGACGATGGCGACAGCAATGACCAGCATCTGTACGAAGCTGGAGAGCCGGACGCCGAGAAGGTTGATAATGGTGCAGAGGCCGATCAGGGCAAGCGCGGCAGGAACCAGCGGCAGGCCGGTCAGCGCGTGAAGGTAGCCGCCGAAGCCCAGCGTAACGTAGCCGCTGATGAAGACGTATCCTCCCCAGTAGCCCCAGCCCATCAGAAAGCCCCAATGAGGGCCGAGCAACTTCCGCGCAAAGGCGTAACCGCCGCCCGCCAGTGGATAGCGACAGGCGAGTTCGGCGTAGGGCAGCGCGATGAGCAGTGAGAGGCCGAAGGCAAACACGAAGGAGAGCAGCACGCCCGGTCCGGCGTGCCCCGCTGCTGCTCCAACGAGTACGAAAATGCCGCCGCCAATCGTGCCGCCGATGCCGAGCGCTACCGCCGCGCGCAGCGTGAGAACGCGGCGAAGCTGCTGCTCTTCTCGTTCGCCTGCCGCATCTGTAGTACTCTGCTCCATGTTATGCATCCTTCCAACCTCTGCGCAGAGCGCCGGTTCCGGTTGGGGCGTTGTGCTCATTGACCTGACCGACGAGCAGAAAATTTCTGAAGTCCGCTGCTGTGCCAATGAAATTGCCTGAGCGGGATACGCCAGCGTCCTCTACGAGCAGCGTTTTTATCTGTAAGGCCGAGGCGTGGCGCTGGAGTTTCTTGCAATCGGTGCCATAGTGCAGGTCGCCAAAGGCTTCTGGCGTCCAGTGGAGCCTGTGGCTCTGCGCGTCGATGATGACCATATAGCCGCCAGGGCGCACGACGCGGCGCAGTTCGGCGAGGACCGCGCGCGGGCTGACAACGTGGTGCAGCAGCATATGGCAGAGCGCGACATCTACCGAGCCTGCTGGCAGCGGAAGCTCCTCGGCCATTCCTTCGCGCAGGTGCACATTCTGGTATCCGGCCTGCGCCATTTTCTCTCCGGCCCGCCTGAGCATGCCGGGGGAGCAGTCCACGCCGATCACCTCTCCAACCAGCGGGGCCATCATCGCGGCGAGATAGCCCGTGCCTGTGCCTGCGTCGAGGATCGTCATATCCTGGCGCCAGGGCAGAAGCCTGGTCAACCGTTCCTGGAGTTCAGCTTCGTAGGCGCTCGCTACGTAGGCATCCCAGGTTGGCGCGATCCGGTCAAAGTAGTCGCGCTCATGCGTTTCGAGGCGCCGTAACTGTTCCTCCGGGGAAGCTGTGAGATTGAAGCGAAGCAGTGCATCGAGATGCTCAAGAATCTCTTCATCGGCGGGGAGCAGATCCTTGAAGCGCCGCCGCTGGTATTCTCTTTGCAGCAGCCTGCGCGCCCGCCATAGCTCGGTGGAAAGCACCGGCTCGCTTGTTCCCGTTCGTAGGGCGATCTCCTGGAGTGGCAGGCGCTCGATCTCGCGCCAGAAGAGGAGTCGCTGGTACTTTTCCGGCAGAGCATGGAAGGTCTCTACGATCAGTTGTAGCATCTCCTGGCGTTCGAGCAGCGTCTTGAAGGTCGTAGAATCGCTGGCGAGCAGCGCGAGTTCCTGGGCATCGATAGAGAGGTCAGTCGACGCTGCGTGTCGATGGCGATAGGTGTCGATCAAAAGATTCTTGGCAACGCGCATGAGCCAGCGCTGCGGATGTTGCAACTGCGTGCCGGAGGCAAGTGTAATCAGGAGGCGCACAAAGACTTCGTGACAAAGATCCCAGGCGGCCTCGCGATCAGCCAGGTGTTCCGCGAAGAAACGTACAATATCCTTATGATAGCGGCTATATAGCTCCTCGGCAGAATGAGTAAAAGCATCCATCATCCAGTTCTCCTCCTTTATGTTTACACATGCATAGACGTGCTGACCGACAAATCTCAACACCGCCTCTCGTTTTGGACCCTTTCTATACTTTAAATAGACCACCCATCACAACCATTGCTTACTGGTGCATCCCGGGGCTGGGAGGGAAGGTTTGTGGGGGCACCCCACGCCCCGCCAGGAGGGCTACCGCCCTCCTGGACCTCCCGCTGGTACGGATGCATTGCTAACCACGTTTTCAGGAGGTTCTATATTATGAAGATGAAACCTGGCGGCGCACTCCGCTTCCCCCACCTGGCGGCTATCGTCATAGTCCTGCTAGGGATGAGCTGCTTCGGCGCCGCCGCGGTTCACGCCAGCGCCCACGGTCCCGGCAGCAATTCAATACACAAGAATACTACGCTGAACCATACTATTCTGCTCAAGCCTCACTATACTCACGCCGGCGTCGCGAAGCAGGGCACCGTCTTCTCCTGCCAGTTGATCTCACAATGTTTTGGCCCGCAGCAGATAACTACAGCCTATAACATCCAGCCTTTACTCAAGTCTGGCTTTACCGGCAAGGGACGCACTATCGTCATCATCGACCCTTTCCAGAGTCCCACAATCAGGCAGGACCTGCATCTTTTCGATCACCTCTTCGGGCTGAACGATCCCAGGCTCAACATCATTGCCCCCAACGGCCTGACCCCTTTTAATCCCAACAATGCGGACCAGGTGGGCTGGGCGGGCGAGATCACGCTTGACGTAGAGTGGGCGCATGCCATCGCGCCCGGCGCCACCATCGACCTCGTACTCGCGAAGTCCGATCTGGATGCTGACGTTGTGAGTGCAACAAACTATGCCATCAAAAAGAATCTGGGCGATGTTATCTCGCAGAGCTTCGGCGAGGCCGAGACGTGCATCAATCCTCAGCTTCTCCAGCAAGAGCACAGCCTGTTTCAGCAAGCTGCCGCGCAGGGGATAAGCGTGCTGGCCGCATCTGGCGATAACGGAGCCGCGCAGCCGACCTGCGACGGGCGTTCCTTTTTCCTCAGCGTCAGTTATCCGGCCAGCGACCCCTCGGTAACGGGCGTCGGCGGTACGCACCTGGATGCCAATGGGCTGACCGGCGCGTATCATGGCGAGGAAGCCTGGAATGAGCCTTCAATCCAGGGGGCCAGCGGCGGCGGCTTCAGCGCCATCTATCCTCGTCCATCCTATCAATCTGGCATCGCCAGCATTGGCAAGTTCCGTGGAGTGCCCGATGTCTCCTACGATGCAGCCGTGGACAGCGGCGTGCTGACCGTGTGGAGCAGTTCCGGCCAGGGGCCAGGGCAGGTGTTCGTCTTTGGCGGCACCAGCGCGGCCACGCCGCAATGGGCAGGTATCGTCGCTATTGCCGATCAGTATGCTCAGCGCCGGCTTGGCCTGCTCAATCCAGCGCTCTACACTATCGGCGGCTCATCCTCCTATGACCTGGCGTTCCACGACATCACCAGCGGGAACAACACCTTCTCCGGGCAGAACATCACTGGCGGCACCGTCACCATCAAAGGCTACAGCGCGGCCAGAGGCTGGGATCCCGTGACCGGTCTGGGATCGCCCAACGCCTATAACCTCGTGCCCCTGCTGGCGCAGATGATAACTACTACCAGATAGAATGAAAGGTCGTTGATTGGGAACCTTGTTCTCAATCAACGACCTTCCTCTTGACTTCTTGTGGCTGATACGCTATCATGCACATCATAAAGCCTGAACCTGCCGGTGTGGCGGAACGGTATACGCGCTTGTCTCAAAAACAAGTCCCCTCACGGGGTTGTGGGTCCGAATCCCACCACCGGCATTCCCCATCTATTGCCGTCCAGGATGATTTTTCCCGCTCACTTTCCCTTGAAGTTTCCATGATTGTCGTTTCTATCATATCAGAGCCGGGGTTATGTCAAATCCGTTTAAAGAGTGATTATCTGGGGACAACCCCGTGCCCTGCCAGGGGCGGCCCCCTGGATCCCTCTTTAATCACCGTTCAACCGAGCTTGATATTAGTTATTCGCAGCGAGCACGTATGGTTCATTCGTGGGCGGCATTGCCGGTGCGAGGAACGAGATGGATGTCGATATCTGTGCTGAGGCGTAAAAGGCGATTGATGATGGAGCCGCGCAGAAGCTCTTCCCAGCGGCTGCGCACAGGTTGACCAAGTACAATCTGCGTCACCTGGCGCTCGCGCGCAATCTCGACAAGCGTTTTCGCGATATCGCCGCTGCTGGTGCGGATCACCTCGGCCCCCAGGTCTTCGGCCAGCAGCGCATGCTCCTCCAGGCGGCGCCGGGCCGCTTCCTGGCGCCGCTTCGCTTCACCGCCATACTTGAGCAGCGCGATAAGGCGGCTGCTCCAATCCAGATAGCCCACCGGCTGGATCGAGACGGCGATCAGGTCAGCGTGCAGGCCGTGAGCCAGTCGCCAGGCGTCGCGAATGACCTGGCGCGTATGCGGGCGGTGGTCGAAGCCCACCAGGACGCGCTCAGTGGCGGGCCAGGTCCCGGTGATATGGTGCGCGGTCATGTACTGCTGGAGCTGGGTTTCGGTCTTTTCGGCGGTGCGTCGCAGCGCCAGTTCGCGCAGCGCCGTCAGGTTTCCCTCGCGGAAGAAGTGGTTGAGCGCGGCCTCGATACGCTCCGGAGGATAGATATTGCCATGCTTCATGCGCTGCCGCAGGGCATGGGGTGAGATATCGATCAACTCTACCTCGTCGGCCTGGTCAAGAATCCTGTCGGGAAGCGTTTCGCGCACGCGCACGCCCGTAATACTCGCCACCAGATCGTTCAGGCTCTCAAGATGCTGGATGTTGAGCGTTGTCACCACGTCAATGCCGGCGTCGAGAATCTCCAGCACGTCCTGGTAGCGTTTCTGGTTTTTAGAGCCGGGCACGTTGGTATGCGCCAGTTCATCGATCAAGGCTACCTGTGGATGACGCCTGATGATGGCTTCGGTGTCCATCTCTTCAAGGGTGATGCCGCGATACAACACCTTTTTGCGCGGAATGACTTCGAGATCTCCAAGCTGCGCCTGCGTGCCCGGGCGTCCATGTGTTTCCACGTAGCCCACCACCACATCGGTACCGCGACTTTCGCGGCGATGCCCTTCATTTAGCATCGCATAGGTTTTCCCTGCGCCCGCTGCCGCGGCCAGATAGACGCGCAGGCGGCCACGCCTGCGCCGGTGACTGTCTGCACGCGCTGAGATTTCAGCGGCCTCGATGGGCGTAGAATCCCCTCTATCGCTATCATGCAGGTGATAGCGTTTGAGCAGTTCTTCAGGATCGGGGCGTCCCTCTTCGTGCTGCTGTTTGTCGTGTGACTTCTGTCCCATCATGTTCCTATTTTAACGCGTCCAGCGCCAGGTTCAACTCCAGCACGTTGACATACGGCTCGCCGAAGATCCATAAGAAGCGCCCATGCACATGTGCCATCACGAGTTGCTGTACCACGCTCCGACTCAGGCCGCGCGCCTGAGCTACTCGTGGCACCTGGTAGAGAGCGCCCGCAATCGTGATGTCCGGGTCTAACCCCGACCCGGACGCCGTTACCAGGTCTACGGGCACAGGTCCGGGAGGCGCGTTCGGGTTCTCTTTCTTGAGCGCGGCGATGCGCTGCTGTACTGTCTGGATCAATACTCTGCTGGTTGGCCCCAGGTTCGATGCCGAGGAGTTATCGGCTGCGTATGGCTCTGGCTTCCCGGTGGCCGGATTGAGCGTCGCCGACGGGCGCCCGTGGAAGTAGCCGGGCGCGGTCCAGTATTGCCCGATCAGGTCAGAGCCGATGACCTTGCCATTCACTGTAATCAGGCTGCCGTTGGCCTGGAAAGGGAAGAGCAACTGGGCCAGACCGGTTACTACCCCGGGATAGACCAGCCCCAAAAGTATCGTCAGCAGCAGGGTCATGATAATAGCGGGACGAGTATATTTGAGTATCACTGTATTTCTCCTGTTTCAGAGCGTCAGATGCAGCAGCGTCAGGATCAGGTCGATAAGCTTGATGCCAGCGAACGGAATGATAATGCCGCCCAGCCCATAGATCAGCAGGTTGCGGCGCAAGAGCGGCCCGGCGCCGATAGGACGATATTTAACACCGCGCAGGGCCAGTGGGATCAGCGCAATGATAATCAATGCATTGAAGATCACCGCCGAGAGCACCGCGCTGTGCGGCGTCGCCAGGTGCATGATATTGAGCGCTTCGAGCTGCGGATAGGTCACGGAGAAGGCCGCCGGGATGATGGCGAAGTACTTGGCGACATCGTTGGCGATGCTGAACGTCGTGAGCGCGCCGCGCGTCATCAAGAGCTGCTTGCCTACCTCGACGACCTCGATCAGCTTGGTGGGATTAGAGTCGAGATCGACCATGTTGGCGGCCTCTTTCGCTGCCTGTGTGCCGGTGTTCATGGCGACGCCCACATCGGCCTGCGCCAGCGCCGGAGCATCGTTGGTGCCGTCGCCCGTCATCGCTACCAGGTGTCCGCCCGCCTGTTGTTCGCGGATGAGCTTCATCTTGGTCTCCGGCGTCGCCTGCGCCAGAAAGTCATCGACGCCGGCCTCTTTAGCGATAGCGGAGGCAGTGAGCGGGTTATCGCCGGTAATCATGATGGTGCGAATGCCCATACGGCGCAGCTCCTCGAAGCGCGCGCGCATCCCGCCCTTGATGATATCCTTGAGTTCGATCACCCCCAGCACGCGCGCCTGCTCACCCCTCCCATTGGAGCCGGCTGCGGTCTCGGCCACAACCAGCGGCGTGCTGCCCGCTCGTGCGATGCTATCGACGATCTCGCGTAACTGCTCGTTCCGGGCCGTCTCTCCACCATGCTCCGCTACATAGGCGGCTACCGCATCGGCAGCGCCTTTGCGGATCGCCTGCCCCGGCCTTGCTCCATCGTTTCCAGGGGTCGCGCCAATATCCACTCCGCTCATGCGTGTCATTGCCGAGAAGGGGATGAAGGTCGTAGCAGCATCCCCCTCAGCAGTGAAACCGTAGCGCTCCTGCGCCAGCGCGACAATCGAGCGCCCTTCGGGCGTCTCGTCGGCGAGGCTGGAGAGCATGGCCGCATGGGCCAGATCGCGCTCATCCACTCCGGCAAGGGGGACAAAGCGTGTCGCCTGCCGGTTGCCAAGCGTGATAGTGCCCGTCTTGTCGAGCAAGAGCACATCCACATCGCCCGCCGCCTCCACGGCGCGCCCGCTCATTGCCAGCACGTTGCGCTGCACCAGCCGGTCCATGCCCGCGATGCCGATGGCCGAGAGCAGGCCGCCAATGGTCGTCGGGATCAAGCAGACTAACAGCGCGATCAGCGTTGTCACCGACACAGGCTGACCGGAATAGATGGCGAACGGCTCCAGAGTGACGACCACCAGCACGAAGATGATGGTCAGGCTCGCGATCAGAATGTTGAGCGCGATCTCGTTTGGAGTACGCTGCCGCCTGGCGCCTTCAACCAGTGCGATCATGCGATCCAGGAAGGTCTCGCCGGGGTTGGCGCTGATGCGCACGATGATCCAGTCGGAGAGGACGCGCGTCCCGCCGGTCACAGCCGAGCGATCTCCGCCGCTTTCGCGAATGACGGGGGCCGATTCGCCGGTGATCGCCGACTCATCGACGGAGGCCACGCCTTCTACCACATCGCCATCGCCGGGGATCACATCGCCGGCCTCGACCAGCACCAGGTCGCCCTTGCGTAGATCGGGGGCCGCTACCTCCTCGACTTTGCCGAAGCGATCCTGGCTTGCCAGCCGTTTTGCCATTGTGGTCGTGCGCGCGCGGCGCAGGGTGTCGGCCTGCGCCTTGCCGCGCCCCTCAGCCATCGCTTCAGCGAAATTGGCGAAGACCACGGTGAACCAGAGCCAGACGGCGACGGCCAGCACAAAAAGTGTCTCGTAGGTCAACTGCGGGCGTGGAAAAGCCGCCGTGGGCGCGGTAAAGAGCAGGCGCACGCATTCTATGGTTGTGATGACGCTGCCGATCTCCACGACGAACATCACGGGATTCTTAACCTGCACACGCGGATCGAGCTTCTTAAAAGAATCGGGGATGGCACGCCGCATGATTGCGGGATCCCAGATCGAGATTGCCCCTTTGCGCCGCGTCTTCCACGGTTTGACTTCTAATGCATTGGTTCTCATCTTTGTCTGCATCTCAGAACACCTTCCCTGCATGCATAAGCAACTGCTCGGCGATTGGCCCCAGCGCATAGGCGGGAAAGTAAGTCAGCGCGCCCACGATCAGGATCACGCCCACCAGCAGGCCCACGAAGAGCGGGCCGGTGGTCGGGAAGGTACCCGGTCCTGCTGGCACAACGCGCTTTTTGACGAGCGAGCCGCCGAAAGCCATGATGGGGATCAGGAAGGCAAACCTGCCGATCAGCATCGCGAAGCCTCCCGTCCAGTTATAAAAGGGTGTGTTACCGGCAAGCCCGGCAAAGGCAGAGCCATTGTTAGCATTCGATGAGGTGTAGAGGTAGAGGATCTCCGAAAGGCCATGTGGGCCTGGATTAAGGATCGGCGAGGTCCCGGCAGGGATCACGCTGGCAAGTGCCGAAAAGCCCAGGATCGAAGCTGGAAGGATCAACAGGGCAAGCGCGGCCATCATAATCTCTTTGCGCTCGATCTTCTTGCCCAGGTACTCCGGTGTGCGCCCGACCATCAGGCCGGCAATGAAGACGGCGATGATGGCAAACATCAGCATGCCGTAGAGTCCCGACCCCACCCCTCCGAAGATGATCTCTCCGAGCGCCATGTCGGTGAGCGGGATCATGCCTCCAAGCGGCGTGTAGCTATCGTGGAAGCTGTTGACCGCTCCACAGGAGGTCATTGTAGTATCAACGGCCCACAGCGTCGAGTCGGTGATGCCAAAACGCACGTCCTTGCCCTCCATGTTGCCGCCCGGCTGCGTAGCGCTCACCATTTGATTCGCTCCGATGCTGGTCAGGAGTGGATTTCCGCTTTGCTCGGCTGGCAGCACAACGGCCATTGCGACAACGAAGATGATGGCCGAGGCAGCCCATAGCACCCAGCCCTGTCGCGTGTCGCCCACCATCTTGCCGAACATATAGAACAGGCCCGCTCCTATAGAGATGATTGCCAGCATCTCGATTAAATTGGTGAACGCGTTGGGGTTCTCGAAAGGATGCGCCGAGTTGGTGTTGAAGAAGCCGCCGCCATTGGTCCCCAGTTCTTTGATAATCTCCTGGGAGGCAACCGGCCCCTGGGCGATTACCTGCGTCTGCCCGTTCAAGGTATGCACGACAGTATAAGGATTGAAGTTCTGGATGACTCCCTGCGAGACCAGGACCAGCGCGCCGACGATGCAGATGGGCAGCAGGAGGTAGAGCGTACAGCGGGTAAGGTCCACCCAGAAATTGCCCAGTTGTTGGGCGCTGCGGCGAGCGAGTCCACGCACCAGCGCTACCGCCAGCGCGATGCCGGTAGCGGCGGAGACGAAGTTATGATACGCCAGTCCTGCCATCTGGGTCAGGTATGTCATGGTCTGTTCGCCGGCATAGTTCTGCCAGTTGGTGTTGGTCGTGAAACTGGCCGCCGTATTGAAGGCGAGCCGGGCTTCGACATTGGGTAAATTCTGCGGATTGAAAAGCGGGCCGTGCCACTGCTGGGTACGCTCCAGCAGGTAGAGCAGGAGCATGCCGGCCATGTTGAAGACGAGCATGGCGACTACATACTCCCACCACTTCTGTTCTTCTTCGGGATTGATGCCAGAGAGCCGGTAAAACAGGCGCTCAACCGGGCTGAAGACCGGCGTGAGCCAGGTGCGCCTCCCGGAGAAGATGGCGGCCAGGTACAGGCCCATCGGTTTAGTGATGAGCAGCACAATAGCCAGAAAGATTAGCACCTGCACGACACTGTTGAGTGTTACAGGCATAGGTTTTCCCTCATGTGTTTCAAGATGACATTAAAATTGCTCAGGAAAGAGCAGCGCTGCGAAGAGATAGATCAGCACGCCAAGAGCGACGATACCGACCAGGATATATTCGAGCGGGCTGTTCATGATGCACCTGCTTTTCTACAAACGTTCGCACGCGCCGGTAAAGGCGATGAAGGCCGCGAATGAAACAATAGTGACAGCAACGATAAGCACATCAAGCATAGAACTCCTCCTCACATGGCAGTATTCACGGGGGAACGGCCGGCCTCTTCCTCATATTCCTGCTCGATGGAGGCGCTGCTGCGACTGGCCGCCTGCGCCGCCAGTCGCAGCAGCGCCTCCATCGGAAACGGTTTGGGCAGATAGGCCAGCGGACGAAACTCCGACAGGCGCTGGATGCTCACGCGAACAGCCGAGAGCACAACGACCGGGAGCCTGGGCGCCTCACTCTCGACTTCCCGAGGGCGCAACAAGCCCTGCTGGCAGGCAGTGCGCAGGAAGTCCCAGCCGGTCCGGTCAGGCAAATTAATATCCAGGATGACCAGATCGCATGTGAAGCCGCGCAGAATATCCAGCGCTTGCTGCACGCTGGCGGCGCTGCGTACCTCGTGCCCGCGCACCTCCAGATTGGAGACCAGCAGGCCGCGCAGGACCTCATCGTCTTCCACCAGTAAGATGCGCGCTCCCGGCATAGGTATCGCCTCCTTCCAACTGTGGGACAGGCTCGTTCTCAGAAGTGTTCTCCCCTCTTACGTCAGGAACTCCTTCCAGCATTATCCTGTCCTGTTCTGCCTTCATGTAGCGCACTGTTTTCCGGCTCCCTCGCAGCCATGCCAGCAGCCGCGCACCCGCGCTGCGCACGGGCTTCTTTGTTGATGGTGGAAGGTGAATATACAGCAGTCGCGCTGGCGGTTCTGCCAGCAACGGGTTCATCTCATGAGCGTGTAGCAGCGTTGGGTGCCTGTTGTGGCCGAGCAGGATGATTGCATCGCAGCGGAGTTCAGAACTGAGGGTGGTCAGCCGCTCCTGTATCACGGAGGTAAAGATTTCATAACGCTCCAGCGGAACCTTTAGTTCGCTTGCCCTGTAATAGACAGCCTCCTGGAAATCCTTTGATTGTTGCATATGCTCCGGGTGCGCTCCCCGCCCCGGCGCTTCGCCCGGCACGAAAATCAGCGAGACAGCAACCAGCGTTGCTGATGTGCCTTCGGCAAGGCGCACCGCCGCATCAATCGCCTGCATATCTACCCCGTATGTGAAGGGTAATAGCCAGCGTGACACCTTCATCGTACTCTCCTTAATGTGCCTGGTCTCCGATACCGCAGCCTGTTCGCGTCTGCGGCGAAGCCGCGCAACCATTCTGTCAGAGCGGATGAAGAACTCTGGCAGCCAGGCACACCTGGAGTGTAACTCAGATTCGATCAAGATGCCGTCTGAAGATTCGGAAAAAGGCTCTGGATTCGCTCAAGAAAGTGTGCCCCTTGCCTTCTCTCGTCATGCGTTCGCGCGGCTCTGCCGCGCCAGAGACGGAATACAGCAGGTGAGCAAAATGCTCGCAGCGCATTTTGCTCACCTGCTGTATTCCAGAAGGCGAGCGCCTGAAACGCGATCAAGCGAGTTCAGGGCTTTGTATCCGTCTCTCAACTCCAGGGGTGTCGCGGAGCATGGCGATGAGCAGGCAGACGAGGCTCAGCGCGGACAGACCAGAGCTGGCGGCATGGAAACTATCCCAGGCATCGCGGACGGCGCGCCAGCTGGCGGGCAGCGTTGCGGGTGTCCAGGTGGCGATCTGCTGGTTGAGCGGATTATTGCCAAAGGCGAACACCGCAATCGTTCCCGCGAAGCAGAGGGCTGCGACAAGCGTCAACGTCATGGCTGTACGGCGCCCGCGCAGCAGGTAAGCGAGCAGCGCCGTCGAGAGCAGGCCGAGGATTTCAGCTGTCCCCCCGACTATCGCGAAGCCTCCGTAAAAGGTATGTTGCATGTTGAGCCATTCCGCCCCGCTGAGCATATGCTTGCCAGGAATCTCCAGGTCATGTGTGAGCGTCAGTCCCAGTACGAGGGCTGCGCAGATCAGATTTATAACGCTGACCTGGAGCGACCAGCAGCTCCAGGTGCAGATCGCTGACGACGGGCGCGGCTTCATCCCGCAGGAAGCGCGTGGCCGGGGCTATGGCCTGCTGCACATGCGCGAACGTGTG
>Ga0070739_10002146_pt1 | contig 27222 bp, 23 predicted proteins | sample Coa_R1_7_FD_66445 | JGI IMG/M metagenome (GOLD analysis project Ga0070739, IMG submission 66445) | Surface soil microbial communities from Centralia Pennsylvania, which are recovering from an underground coalmine fire - Coalmine... | ecosystem: Environmental > Terrestrial > Soil > Unclassified ...
CCATCAGGTCGCGGTCCTGCTTACTAACAGTGAGCGCCGGGGCTGTTTCGGACATAAGCAGACCCAGGATAAACCGGTTCTGTTGCCCAGTCCAGGAAATTCAGAAGCAGGACACTAGTGAAAGATGCTGACGGCCAATGCGGCGCAGCCAATGACCGCGAGGAACTGAGGCTCGTATGCCGGTGACCGACGCGGGCCGTGGAACACAAGCGCCTCGGCGCCTTCAGTCCAGGAACCGATTCAGCCAGACTTCGATCTCATCAACACGCAGCGAACGAGCGCAGGCTCATTGATTCGCTCCGGGTGGGAAGCGTAGACCACTCCATCCGTTCGCGCCGACCGAGCGCGTAAGATTGCCTGCCGCACGTTTCACGGGCTTTTCAGGGGGCGCCTGGCGATACCTGCGGTGCTCGTGGATGTTTATGCGGTCAATGAAGCCTGGGCGCAACCCACTGCTAAACTGAGACTTCCCCATGCAATGGAGCAAGCTGTTTATCCCCACGCTGCGCGAGAACCCTGCCGAAGCTGAAGTGGTCAGCCATCAACTTTTACTGCGCGGCGGATATATACGCCAGCTCGCGGCGGGAATCTACAGCTACCTGTTTCTCGCCGAGCGCTCGCTGCTGAAGATCCAGAAGATCGTGCGCGAGGAGATGGACGCCATCGGCGCGCAGGAGATGCTGTTGCCGGCGCTGCATCCGGCGGAGGTGTGGCAGGAATCCGGCCGCTGGGAAGTGATGGGCGAAAACATGTTCCGGCTGAAGGATCGCTTCGGCCGCGCGCTTTGTCTGGGCATGACCGCCGAGGAAGTGATGACCACGATCGCCCGCGGCGAGCTGCGCAGCTACAAACAGCTGCCGCAGATCTGGTATCAGATCCAGAGCAAGTTCCGCGACGAGCCGCGTCCGAAATCGGGGCTGCTGCGGGTACGGCAGTTCCTGATGAAGGACTCCTACTCCTTCGACATGGACGCCGCGGGCCTGGACATCTCGTACGAAAAGCACCGGCACGCCTACATCCGCATCTTCCAGCGCAGCGGGCTGAAGTTCATCGCGGTGGAGGCGCACTCGGGGGCCATGGGCGGCAGCCATTCGCACGAGTTCATGGTCCCGTCGGAGGCCGGCGAGGATTACGTGGTGCGCTGCGCGAAATGCGATTACGCGGCGAACCTCGAGAAAGCGGCTACGCACGCTTCCGCTCCACTGGCCGCCGATCCGGAAGGCGAATTCACTCCCGAGCCGTTTCACACACCGGGGCGTAAAACGATTGCCGAGGTCGCCGGTTTCACGAAGCTGCCCGAAACGTCGCAGATGAAGAGTCTTGTTCTGGTGGCGGACGGGAAGCCCGTGCTGGCGCTGCTGCGGGGCGATCATTCGCTGAGCGAAACCAAAATTGCCTCGGCGCTGGGCGTGGCCGAGGTCCGCCCGGCCCACCCCGAGGAGATTCGAGAGTGGTTTGGGGCCGATCCGGGCTCACTCGGGCCGGTGGGCAGGCTGCCCATGCGCATCGTAGCGGACGAAGCCCTTCGCGGCCGGCGCAATATGATCGCGGGCGCCAATCGGGACGACTATCACCTGCGCAATGTCACGCCGGGAAAGGATTTCCAGCCCGAATATTTCGATTTGCGGCAGGCCGCATCCGGCGACACGTGCCTGCAGTGCGGCGGGCCCGTGGAGCTGATCAAGTGCGTCGAGGTGGGGCACATTTTCAAGCTCGGGTACAAGTACTCCGAGTCCATGGGGCTGCACGTGACCAACGAAGCCGGCGAGGAGGTGACCGTGATCATGGGCTCGTACGGCATCGGGATCGAGCGGATTCTCAGCGCGGCGATCGAGCTCTATCACGACAAGGACGGCATGGCCCTGCCGGCCTCTATCGCGCCCTTCGAGGTGGTTGTCACCCCCGTAAATATCCAGGACGCGCAGCAGCGCGAGGCGGCGGAAGCGCTGTATGCGGAGTGCAGGCGCGAAGGGCTCGACGCGCTCTACGATGATCGCGACGAACGCCCCGGCGTGAAATTCAAGGATGCGGACCTGATCGGCATTCCCTGGCGCATCACGGTGGGCAAGAAGCTGGCACAGGGAATGGTGGAGGTGGTGCAGCGGCGCGGCCACGCTTCGCACGACAAGCCTCTGGCGGCGGCGGCGACCTTCGTGCGCAACGAAATCGCAGCGCATCCGGAGCGCTGAATGGACTGGGACGCAATTCGCGAGGAGTTTCCGGCGCTGCGCAGGGGCATCGTTCACCTGGACACCGCCAGCTTCGGCCAGCTCGCGACGCGCACCATGTCGGCGGTCATGCGGCACTTCTCGCACCGCGACGAGACCGCCTGCCACGACTTCCTGACGTGGTTCGATGACGTGGACCGAACCCGCGTGGCCGTCGCGCAGCTGATCAATGCCTCGTCGGACGACATCGCCTTCGTGAACAACGCGGCTACGGCGCTTGGGATTCTGATGTCCGGAATCGAGTGGCGCGAGGGCGATGAAGTGCTCGCGCTGGAGCACGAATTCCCGAATAACCTGTATGCGCCGGCGGCGTTGTCGAGGCGCGGCGTCGTGTTTCGCGAATGCGACTGGGCCGGCCTCGACTCCGCGCTGAGCGAGCGTACGCGGCTGGTGCTGCTGAGCACCGTCAACTACACCACCGGGTTCCGTCCACCGCTGTCGGGGCTGGGCGAGCGCCTGCGGAAGCGGGGCGTCCTTCTTTATGTCGATGGCACGCAGAGCGTCGGCGCCCTGAAGTTCGATGCCGCCGACGTGCAGCCCACGATGCTCGCGGTGCACGGTTACAAGTGGCTGCTGTGTCCGAACGGAGCGGCATTCGCGTACGTTCCCGCCGAGACGCGCGCCTGGCTGGAGCCGAACATCATCGGCTGGCGCAGTCATCGCGACTGGCGCAACGTCGACAATCTCCACCACGGCCGCCCGGAGCTGCCGGCGCGCGCGGAGAAGTATGAAGGGGGCATGCTGCCGTTTCCGCTGATCTGCGCCATGGATGCGGCAGTGAACATGCAGCTGGAGATCGGCCCGGCGCTGATCGAGCGCAGGGTGATGAAGCTGGCCGCGGAACTGCGCGACATTCTGGAGCGCGCCGGCGCGACCGTGCCCGATCACGATTCACAGATTGTCACGGCCTCGTTTCGAAGAGCCGATCCGACCGCGCTGCGCCGCGCGCTGGAGGAGCAGCACGTGTTCGTTTCGGCGCGCCGCGGTTCGCTGCGCGTATCGGCGCATTTCTACAACAACCTGGATGATGTGATGACGTTCGAGGCGGCGCTCCGGCGCGCTCTGACGCGCGTGAAGTAAGGCGCGGTTCCGCGCGGATCCTCAGATCTCCTCTTCCACGAGAAACTGCTCGTAGAGGCCGTCGGGCATGACGTAGATGTTGAGGAGGACGGTTTTCTTTTCGAACTCGGCGTGGTAGGAACGGTGGGTCATGCCGCCGCGGAGGCTCTCGCCGACCCGGGTCACGGTTTTCAACTTTCCGAGCGGGGTGAGAGAGGCGCTGATATCGGCGAGCGCGGCGGGAGTGAAGTACGACCGCAGATCGGGGGTCAGCAGAGCCGGATCGATCTTGCCGGACTGAAGACCGGTAAGGATGGCGCTTACCTGCGCGATCTCGGCGTCCGAGGCCGGGCGCTCTCCGGGAAGGAGCATGGCGCGGGCGATCTCATCGGAGAGCGGCCCGATCAGGTCGATGTCATCTTCGTTGGACAGGAGGACAAGGGCGGCGTCGCGGTTGGGGGCAACGGTGTTCTCCGCCAGGAATCCCGATACCTCGCCGCCGTGCGAGATGGTCGGAATATTGTGGAATTCGCCGAGAAAAAGGCCGAGCGCATAATGCGTGGAGTCGCCGTTGGCCAGCTTCACTTCGCGAGTGAACTCCTCGTACGAGCGGGCGGAAAGAATGCGGTGCTGAAGGAATGCGATATCCCAGCGGGCAAGGTCGGACGGCGTCATGCACAGCTCGCCGGCGGCGAAGTACCAGCCGGGACCTTCGCGCTGAGCGGGCCGCGGCGGTCCCAGCGCATAGCGCGTGTAGGCGACCGCGTCACCGGCGCGGGGCACGCTGCAATCGCCGGCGGAGGTCATTTGCAGGGGGTCGAAGATATTTGCGCGGAGGAATGCGAGCAGCGGCTGGCCGGAGACCTTTTCGAAAATTTCGCCGGCAAGGACGTAATTGGTGTTGCTGTACTGCCATTTCGTGCCGGGGTCGAAATTCAGCGGCCTTTTCGCCCAGCGATCGAGGATGGCCTGGGGCGTGGTGGGCTTCGTCCATTCCGGAATGGTGTAATCCTGCGGGGCGTAGTCCTCATAGCCGGAGGTGTGCGAAAGCAGCTGGCGAATGGAGACTTCGCCGGCCCGCGTGTACTGCGGGAAATATTTCGCCACTTTGTCGTCCAGCGAGAGCTTGCCCTGCTCCTGAAGGAGCAGGATCGCCGCAGCCGTGAATTGTTTACTGACGGAACCGACCGCGTACCGCGTGTTTGCGTCGGCGGCGCGCCCGGCGGCGAGATCGGCCTTCCCATAAGCGCGCGCGAACACGACCGCTCCATGCTCGACGACGGCAACGGACACGCTCGGAGCGCCGCTCTTTTGCAGCGCGGCATTGATCTTTTCGGAAAGCTTAGCGGCGAGGGCGGTGTCGTCCCGAGCGATGGCCAGGAGCGGCATCAGGCAGGCAAGAAGGCCCGGAAGCATTTGTCTCGTGCAGGCGCGCATGACGATGTTTCAGTATAATGGCGCGCTCCGACGCACAGGAATGTCGGTCGCCTGCTTACACGCGATTGGCAGGATGACGGCAGGACAAGTTGCGGCATGGCTCTCACGAAGTTGAGGGTCAGAACGGTCGACGTTTGTAAGTGGAATGTGTCGGATCAAATTACGGAGAGTTTCTTCCCGCCACGCGAACTATGGGTTGGACGAATGCACTCGCCAGGTAAGCTACCCCCAACTGAACCGCCACCCGACCGGCGAAGCGAACCGAGATTCGCAATCGGGGCCGACGCGAGGTTAAGAAGGCAGGGCGACGGCAGGGCCTATGCCGCCATTACGCTCAATGTCAGCACCGGCGGTCTGCTGCTGCGGTTCAGCGAATCGAATCCCTGCAGGGTCGGCGATGACGTGGAGTGTGAGATCGCCCTGGCTGATGCTCCGCAGCAGGCGTTTGCGTCCTGGGGTGTGGGCCGCGTGGTGCGCATCGACGAATCGAGTGCGGCTGTTGTGCTCCGATCCGGGCTCTTTACCGCCGCTGACGAGACGTAAACGGTCAGTGATCGGCAACTCACTGCCGCAGCCTGCAAACGCTAAGAGCACGCACGACGCCGCCGATATGAAGTACGTGTTCTGGGATCGACACGAGCCAGCACAACCCGCCAGTGTTCACTGACGGTTCGGATGTCGCAATGAAAACGTGCGACAAACCGAGCAAAAACCGCACTAAAGAGCCGTAGTAATATCCTCCAGCTGCAAAGCTGCTCAGAAACCAGGAGATCTATCGATGCAAACAGGGACAGGGGAACCGAAAGTAAACGGTTCCGCCACGCCGATCGGCCGGTTGGCGACAAATCGGCTTGCACCTCAGCGAACCGGGCCGGTTCCACCAGCTTCCAAAACCGCACACGCCGCTGATGACGCCTCTCAGAACCGCCTCGCCGCCAAGAAGCTGGCTGAGGAAAAGGCCAGGGCGCGCACGCTTGCGCGGGCGCAGGCTGTAGCGGAAAAACTCTCCACTGCCACCGAGCAGGTCGCGAGCGCCATCGCCGAAGCCAACAGCGCAGTCGTTGAACTGGAAAAGACGATGCACGCCATCGCTTCCGGGGCGGAACAGTCGTCGACGGCGGCTGAAGAGTCGCGCGCGGCCATCAATCAGATTGAGAAGGCCGCCGACGTGGCCAACGGACGCGCCGATGCCTCGCTCGAGAAGGTCAGTGAACTCCAAACGCTGGCGAAGACCACTCAGGCCGACATCGAAGAGCTGATCAAAGGCGTTACCGACGCGGCGCAGGCGAACATCGAATCGGCCAGAATGGTGGCCGAGCTGGAGCGGCAGTCGGAAGAGATCGGCAAAATCGTCCATGCGGTAGCGCGCATCGCCGATCAGACCAATCTGCTGGCGCTGAACGCGGCCATTGAAGCGGCGCGGGCCGGCGAGCATGGAAAAGGCTTTGCTGTTGTTGCCGACGAGGTCCGTAACCTTGCTGAGATGAGCGAGAAGAGCGCTCGCGGCATCCAGGAGGTGGTGAACGAGATTCAGACCCAGGTCAAGGTGGTCGCGGCAGACACGGAATCCGCGGGGAAGAAGAGCCGTGACGAAATCGAGAAGGCCAAAGTAGTCACCGGCGATCTTGCCAAGGTCACCAACGACTTCGCCACGATCCAGACCGGATGCCTCGACATCCGCAGGAACGCTCAGGAGTCGCTGGGCGGCGCCAAGAACTATTTGAAGGGCGCGGAGGAGATCGCCGCAGCGGCCGAGGAAGCGACCTCCGCCTGCCAGCAGGCGCAGAAGTCCGTCCAGGAGCAGTCCAAGGCCTATGCCGAGATGAATGACGCGGCGCGATCGCTGGCGGAAATGGCGGAATCGTTAAAGACTTCCACCAACGCCCAGAAATCGGCGGAGGAGCTTGCGGCCACGGCGGAAGAATTGTCCACGAACGCCGAGGAAGTGAAGACGTCCTCATCGCAGATTTCCATCGCCATCGAGCAGATCAACAAAGCTGCCACGGCGCAGGCAAAATCGGCGGAAACGTCCAATGTTCTGGCGGCGCAGCTCCTTCAGGCCGCGAAGGTCATGGGTGAGAATGCCGACGCGGGAGTTCAGAAATCGGAGGGGATCCGAACGCTGCTCACCACAAACAAAGAGAATGTCGACCTGCTTATCGCCAATATCGGGAAGGCGGCCGAGGCGTCCATGGATTCAGCGAAGAACGTTCTGGAACTCGAGGAACGAACTCGGCGAATCGACAAAATCGTGGATGCGATCGTGATGGTGACGGTACAGACGAAAATGCTGGCCGTGAACGGCAACGTGGAAGCTGCTCGGGCCGGAGAATACGGCCGCGGCTTCTCGGTAGTGGCGGGTGACATCCGCTCGCTGGCAAATGAAAGCAGCGAGAACGCCGACCGCATCAAGGACCTGGTGAAGAACATCCAGACGCAGATATCGAAGGTAGCCACGGATATTCAGCTGGCAGGGAACAAATCGCGGCAGGAAGTGGAGAAGGCGAAAGCCAGCACCGTCAACCTGGAGACGATCACTCGCGAGTGCGTGGCCATGGTGAGCGGCATGAAGGAGATCTCCAAAGGCTCAATGGAGTCGCTGGCCGCTTTGGAACAGGCGGGCAAGGCCAGCCAGCAGATCGCCAGCGCCGCGGAAGAGACCACCCGTGCGACGACGGAAGCCGCAAGCGCCGCGGAACAGGGATTAAAAGCAGCGCAGGAGATCGCTCAGGCGGTAGAAGATATCGCGTCCCAGGCTGACGAACTGCAGAACGGGTAAGCTTTCGCTGCGATTGAAAGGAGAAAGAGACCCATATGCAGAGTGAAACGCCACAAGACCGCGCGAGTTCCAAAGAAGAAAGCCAGCTCGTTACGTTTCTGCTGAAGGACGAAGAGTTCGGATTCGACATCATGTCGGTGCAGGAGATCATTCGCCTTCCTAAAATGGCCAAGGTGCCCCGCACCCCGCCGTACGTGGAAGGGATCGCCAATCTCCGCGGCGTCGTTCTTCCCATCATTGATATGAGGACCCGTTTCGGGATGGAAAAGGCGGACGAGACGGATCGCACCAGAGTCCTCGTTGTGGATATCGATGGCGTCAAGACGGGGCTGCGGGTGGACCGGGTCAAGCAGGTGACGCGGGTGCTGCGAAACGACGTCGATCCGCCGCCGCCGGCGATCCGGGGCACAACGGCGAATTACCTCGATGGCGTGGTCAAGCTGGATAACGGTCAGCGAATCATTATGGCGCTGAACGCCGGCCAGGTTTGCCAGATTGACGCCAGCCACCGCACAAAGACCTCGACGGCGGAGAGCGCCAATGGAAACACTCATGATCGATCCGGTGCGGCGATGGCCGGCACGGAAGCCATCGCGCAGATGGTCACATTTCGAATCGCAAACGAGGAGTTTGCCTTCGAGATGGAGCACGTACGAGAAATCCTGCGTGTCCAGCCGCCCAAGCAGGTCCCGGATGTCCCGGATTATGTGCTGGGGGTTCTGACGGTCCGCGGGCAGATCCTTCCAATCGTCGACCTCCGGAAGCTGCTGCATCAGCCTACACTGGCCGATGAGTTCGCCGGCAGCTGCCGTACGATTCGGGAGCAGTACGAACGCTGGATCGAACAGGCGGCTTCGGACACCGCCAATCACATGGACCTGTCTATTCCGGAGCGCCTGCGGACCTGGATCAGCAGCGCCAACAGTTCCAGCCAGGTTCTGATGGAGACCCTTTCCAGGCTGCGTGGGCTGAATGAGAAGACCATCAAGCAGGCGCAGACACTGGCGGCCGCGGACGAAATCAGGGCCACGGCGGCGGCGGTCATCGCCGGGCTGCACGACTTCGAACGCGAGGTAGCGGCCAATATCCAGGAGGACCAGCGCATTATCGTCGTAGATGCGAACGGCTTCGTTCTCGGTTTGGTTGTCGATCATGTGAACGAAGTGCTCAACGTGATGCGCAGGCTGCTCGATCCGCCACCGATGGTCACTTCGGCCGGGGGACTGGAGCTGGAGGCGGTGGCCAAGCTGGATGACGGCAACCGGCTGATCATGCTTCTCGATGTGAAGAACCTGATGCGGGATCAGAAACTGCGAGAGATCCGGGCGGATACAACTTCGGCAGCCGCCGAGCAGAGCAACGACAGCGCCGAGACGGGCGTCGACACGTCGCAGGAGCTGAGCGAAGTTCAGCTTGTTACTTTCATGCTGAGCGGCGAGGAGTACGGCGTGCCGATTTCTCAAATCCAGGAGATCGATCGTCTTTCGAAGATCACGAAGGTGCCCAAGGCGGCGCAGTTCATCGAGGGCGTAACGAATCTGCGGGGCGAAGTGATTCCGGTCCTGGATACGCGCAAACGGTTCGAGCTCGAGGCCAAGGCATCGGACGACCGGTCGCGAATCATCATTGTCGAACTGGGCGGGGTCAAGACGGGCCTGATCGTTGACTCCGTACGCGAAGTGCTGAGCCTGCCCAGGAAGGACATCGCCCCGCCGCCCGAGGCCATTCACTCCGGGATCGACCAGCGGTTCATCTCCGGAATCGGCAAGGTTGATTCGGGAAAACGGATGGTGGTCCTGCTGGACGTCGAAAAGATTCTCTCGAAGTCCGAGCATACGGCACTGGCGCAGCTTCCGGCAGAGTAAACCAACGCGGCCGGGCGCGCAGTCTGAAGGCGCCCGGCCGCCCACAAATCTATGAAATCGATTCGGGTGCTGGTGGCCGATGACTCGGCCCTCATGCGCCAAACACTGAAACGCGTGATCTCCGCCGAGCCCGGGATGGAAATCGCCGGGGTCGCGCGGGATGGTGATGATGCGGTCGCCAAGGCGCGGGACCTGCGGCCGGATGTCGTCACCATGGACATCAATATGCCGAAGCTTGACGGCATAACGGCGCTGCAGCTGATCCTGGAAGACAAGATCTGCCCGGTGGTGATGGTTTCGTCACTGACGCAGCGCGGGGCGATGACGACATTCGAGTGTCTCGAACTGGGGGCATTTGACTTTGTCGCGAAACCCGACGGTACTGTTTCCTCAGACCTGGGAGCTGTCGCCGCAGAGCTGGTATCGAAGATCCGCGCAGCAGCCGCTTCGGGTGTGCTGCAACGGGTGAGCCGGAACCGCGCGAGGCGACTGGCTTCGCGGGACCGCGTGGAGACGCCGGTCGCTCGCTGGCAGGTGACGGGAGAGGTCGCCGTGGCCATCGGAATCTCGACCGGGGGACCCGCCACCCTCTCCGAAGTTCTTCCTCTTCTGCCTGCCGATCTGCCCGCCGCAGTCTTTCTTGTGCAGCACATGCCGGCTTCCTTCCTGACCGCTTTCGCGCGACGGCTCAACGAGCACTGCGCACTGGACGTGGTGGAGGCTCGCGCCGGCATGGGCGTTGAGGCAGGCCGCTGTTACGTGGCGCCCGGAGGCCTGCACCTGTGTCCTCATCGAAAGACAACCGGCGAAATTGTCATTCGAACGCCGGCGCAGCCTCGAACTCTTTTCATGCCGTCGGTGGACGTCATGATGCAGGCCGTACTGGAGACGTATCGATCCAGCACAGTAGGCGTTCTGATGACCGGCATTGGCGACGACGGAGCCGACCAGATGGTCAGGATCCGCGAAGCCGGGGGGTTCACGATTGCTGAGAGCGAAGAAACCGCGGTGGTTTACGGCATGCCGAGGGAAGCGTTCGAGCGCGGCGGAGCCGACGTCGTCGCTCCGCATTACGAAGTAGCACAACACATCATTCAGGCCGTAGGAAAGGTTGGCGCAGGAAAATGACCGATCTCGAGCAGTGCGTTCAGACACTGGACAGCGGTGAGGAGCCAGATCGGATTTACGCCGCAGAAGACATCGGCTTCGCCAACGATGCCGCCGGCATCCCCGCGCTGCTCGCCAGGCTTCCTGTCGAGCCCTCTCGCGCCGTAAAAGAAGCCATCTTCGCCGCCCTGCTGCAGATCGAAGATGACGGCGTGGTTGAAGGAGCAGTCGGCCTGTTGGATAGTGAAGACTCGTTTCTGCGCAATCAGGCGGTGGAACTCCTGCGGACGCTGGGCAGCAGGACGATACCGTACCTGGAAGCAGCGTTTCGCGAAGGCGGCCCCGACCGGCGCAAGTTCGTCATCGACGTGGTCTCACGCCTTGCGGACCCGTCAGCGCTCCGTCTCTGCCGCCGCGCCCTGCATGACAGCGAGCTGAACGTGGTCATTGCAGCGGTCGAGAATGCCGGAAATACGCGGCAGGTCGAGTTGCGGGAACAGATCGAAAGCATGGTTACCGCGGACGCACACCCCATGTTGCTGGGCGCGTGCATCGAGGCGCTCGCGCTGATCGGGAGTGGCGCCTCGCCAGAGATGGTCCGCAGCAGTTTCGGAGGAACAGAGCGAGTGCCGGGGTATTTGCGGCCGTCGTATCTCAAGCTGCTGGGCGCGAAGGGCAGCGCGGAAGAAGTCCACGAGATAGCGTCCTTCGCGGGCGTGAGCGCGCTCGACAGCGCCGTGCTCAACGCGCTTACGTCCTTACGGAACCGCTATCCCGAGGTGGCCATGCCACCACAGCTGGCGCAGCCGCTGCGGGACATGGCCTCGAAGAATCCGCCGCAACTTGCGTATCACGCGCTGCGCCTGTTGAGCGGGCTCATCGCAGAAACCGGCATCTTCGATTTTCTGGTCGCCCGTGTAGACGATCCCGACAAGGTGATCCGAATCGGCGCCATACAAGCCGTGCGCGAAGGGGGCGGAGAGGCGGCAGAAGCCGCGCTGCGCGGGCGCCTCTCCGGCGAGACCGACCCGGAAGTGCTTCAGGCCTGGGGTGGAAAGAGCGCGCAGTGATGGAACTGTCGTCTGACCAATTCGATCAACTGACGCAGCAGATCTATCAGCGCCTCGGGCTGCATTTCGAAGACAAGAAGAACTATTTCCTGCAGAAGCGGGTAGAGAAGCGAATGGAGGCGCTGGGCCTTGGGGACCCTCAGGAGTACCTGTTCCGCCTCTGTTACGCCGATCCGAACGGAGCCGAAATGCAGGCGCTTGCCAACCTGATCACCACGAACGAGACGTACATGTTTCGCGAGTACGAGCAATTGGAGGCATTTGCGAATTGCTGCCTTCCGGAGGTGCTTTCAGCGAAGCAGGCGCGGGGCGAGCAGAAGCTTCGAATCTGGAGCGCCGGCTGCTCGTCGGGCGAGGAGGCGTACACACTCGCGATGATCGTTCAGGAGGTCTTCCCGCAGTCCCAGTACTGGGATTGCCGGATCGTGGCGACGGACATCGATGAAAACATGCTGGCGCATGCCGTACGGGCGCGGTACTGGTGGCGATCGATCCGCGATGTGCCCGCCGACTACCTGGATAAGTATCTGGTCAAGGACGGCGACAGCTATATCGTTCGCGAAAAGACGGCGTCGCTGGTGCGGTTTGAACATCTCAACCTGCATGACCGGATGGCCATGCGCGGCATGCGAAGTTTCGACTTCATTTTCTGCCGCAACGTCCTGATCTACTTCGACGACCGCTCACGGAAGGCGGCAGTCGATCATTTTTACAATTCGCTGAATCGGGGCGGTTACATTTTTCTGGGCCACTCGGAGTCCGTTGGCCGCATTTCGAGCGCGTTCAAGCTGAAGCGGGTTGAAAGCCATTTGGTGTACGCGAAGGAATAAAAGGCGCTGGGCATGAAGAAAAAGATACTGATCGTCGATGATTCCGAGTTCGTCCGGAATTATCACTCGCACATTCTCACGCAGGCCGATTTCGATGTCCTCACGGCGGTGGACGGGAACGACGGACTGGAGAAGCTCTATATGCATCCGTGCGACGTCATTCTCACCGACATCAACATGGGTCACATGGATGGATATGAGTTCATCCGGCGGATTCGCGCGGAAGTTCAGTACGAGGATCTCCCCATCATCATCATTTCAACGGAAGGCGGGAACGCCGACAAAATGCGGGGCTTCGAGGCCGGAGCGAACCTTTACATTGTCAAGCCCTCCGAGCCCGCGGTGATGATCGAGAACATCCGGCTGGTCCTCGCCGGGCGCTGAGGTTGCGCATGCCGTTCAGGATTGAAGGCACGGGACAGGACATTCTGCTGGAACTGGCGGGCGGGGTAACCGCGCGGGACGTGAGCGAACTGGCCGCGCGGCTGGCATCGTCCCTGACCACCGCCGCAAGGGTGTCGGTCAGCACTCGTGAGTTGAGCGACATCGACACCAGCGTGCTGCAGCTGTTGGTTTCGCTCCGGAAAACGGTGAACTGCCTCGTCGTCGAACAGCCCTCGGAGACCTTTGTCACCGCAGTGGACCGCTGCTCCCTTCACCGCGAGCTGCTTTCCGGTCTAAAGGACGCCGTATGAAGCGAATCATGAGCATCGACGATTCGCCCAGTCTTCGGCAGATGGTCGCTCTGACACTGGAGAGCGCCGGGTACGAGGTGGTCGAAGCTTCGGATGGCCGCGATGCACTATCCAAGCTCGGGGGCCGCGAATTCCATCTGTTCCTTACGGATCTCAACATGCCGGGAATGGACGGCATTGAGCTGACGAAAAAGCTTCGCAGCATGCCCGAGTACAAATTCGTCCCCATCGTCCTGTTGACCACCGAGTCTCAGCAGGAAAAGAAGATGCAGGGAAAGGCGGCTGGCGCGACGGGATGGATCGTGAAGCCGTTCCAGCCGCAGGAACTGTTGGCCACGGTCAGGAGGGTGATGCGGTGAGGAGTGGCGCACGGCGATGAGCGTGGACATCATTGAACGCATGCGCGCCTCGTTCCGGGCGGAAGCTCTGGAGCTTCTGGAGGAGTTGGACACGGCTCTGCTTGCACTGGAGGCGGAGCCGGAGAACGGCGACCTGGTTCACCGCGTGTTTCGCGCCATTCACACCATCAAAGGTTCGGGCGCGACAGCAGGGTTCACCCATCTTGCGGCGGTTGCACATAAGGTGGAAGAGGCCTTCGACCTGGCCCGCGGGGGGCGGCTCGGGGTTACGGGCACCCTGATCGATTGCGGGCTGAAGACGTGCGACGTCCTGCGCGCCATCCTTGGCGCGGAGAACCCCGAGGCCGAATGTCCCGGCGAACGGGAGGTCAGCACGGCCTTAGCCGCGCTCGTTCCGAGACCGGAGTCGAAGCAGGAGCCTGGCGCTTCCATTGAAATCCCCGCCACTCGGGCGCCGGCGAGGTCGGCGTTTGAAATCGTGATGCGCCCGCACAAGGGCCTTTTCTACTCCGGGACCGATCCGATCACGTTGCTCGACGAGCTTCGCGTGCTGGGCCAGGCTCATATCAACACACACACAGAGGACGTGCCTCTGTTTTTCGACCTCGAGCCGGAGTGCTGCTATCTGTGGTGGGAAGTAAAGCTGGTAACGGAACGCGGTGAGCGTGCAATTCGCGACGTATTCGAGTTTGTCGAAGACGATTGCGACGTGACAATCCGGCTTCTGGCCGATCAGTCCTCCGCGGTCGCACTGCTGGGGAACATTCCATCTGAGTCGCTCGAACTGTTCGCCGTGGAGTGCCAGGAGCATCTGGAGACGATCGAACAACGCGCCCTGGCTTTAGAGCACGACCAGTCATCGCGCGAAAGCCTGGCCGCGCTGTTCCGCGCGGTGCACAGCATCAAGGGCAACACCGGATTATTGCTGGGCCAGCTGGGGGGAACCTCTCTGTCCAGCAGCCATCCACTGCCGTCGCTGGCTCGACTCGCGCATGCGCTCGAGTCGCAGCTCGATCCGCATCGCCAGGCGGGCGCCGCACCGGTGGAGGCGCCCACGGTTACGCTGGTGCTGGAAACGCGTGACGCCATGCAAGGGCTCCTCGAGAACATCGCGGGCCAGTCGCGTGGCTTTGTCCTTCCGCCCCATCTTCTCGAGCAGCTCAAAATTCGTGACGAATCGGATGCATGCTCTTCCAATACGGCCTCCGATTCGGCTTTTCGAAATACGGCGACGCAGTGCCTCGAAATTTTTGAGAATTGCCTTCGGGAGCTGGGGAAGGGCCAGCCCAGCCGGGCAACCCTGAAGACCTATGAGCGCGGGCTGAAAACGCTGGCCTCGGCCGCTGCGTACCAGAAGCGCTCGGACCTGGAAGAATCCGTCGCCTCGCAACTCAGGATCCTGGACACCGCCCTGCGCAGCGGCGGCGACCTGAGTTCGAAAGATTGCCGCGAACTCAGCGAATGCTGTCAGTCCGCAAGGACGAAGATTGAGGCTGCGCCGCGGAACGACACATCGCCCGGCGCAATCACCGCGGCTACGCGCCAGCCCCCTGCCTCCCCGGCCGCGTCCACCACCATTCGCATTGATCAGGAAAAGCTCGAGCGGCTCATGAGGGTCGTTGGAGAACTGCTTGTGGCCAAGGGTTCATTCCCCACGCTGGTGTCTAAAGTGACGGCCGGGGAGGATCGCGTCGTCATCTCGCGATTGCTCAAGGAGACGGGCGCCAGCATCTCGCACATTGCGGAAGAGCTGCAAGCCAGCGTGATGGCCATCAGGATGCTCCCGGTGAAGACCGTATTCCAGCGATTTCCGCGTCTGGTGCGGGACCTGGCGCGCAATCTGGGGAAGGAGGTACAACTCGTCCTCGAAGGAGAGGCGACGGAGCTGGACAAAACGATCCTGGAGCAGATCGGAGATCCGCTGGTTCACCTGGTCCGCAACGCCGTGGACCATGGCCTGGAAAATCAGGAAGATCGCCGCCGCTCTGGAAAACCTCCATCGGGACGGCTGCTGCTGCGCGCCGGCAACGAGGCCGGCAACGTGCTGATTCACGTGGAAGACGATGGCCGCGGCCTGGACGCAGAAGCGCTCAAACGCAGGGCCGTCGAGACCGGTCACATAACAGCCGAAGCCGGATCGGCAATGTCCTATGCCGAGGCGTGCCGCCTGGTCTTCCTGCCCGGTCTGAGCACGGCGAACAAGGTGACCGAGGTCTCCGGGCGGGGCGTCGGCATGGACGTGGTGCGCAACAATATCCGGGATCTTCAGGGGGCCATCGACATCGTCAGCAAACCCGGTTGCGGGACGACGTTCTCGATCAAGCTGCCCACCAGCCTGATCGTCTCCAAGGGGATTCTGCTGGAGGCCAGCGGCCACGAGTACATTCTTCCCCTGACGGCTATTCGTGACATGGTCAAGATCCCCGCCTCCGACGCGCACAGTTACCGAGGCCATCAAATGGCCCGGATTCGCGGCGAGGTGTATTCGCTGTTCTCGCTGGCCGAGATGTTCGACCTTCCGGCGAACTCCGCCGAAGAGTTGTCCATCGCGGTCATCGATTCCGGGAAAGTCCGGTATGGCCTCATCGCGGACCGTTTCGCCAGCGAGGTGGAGGTATTGGTGAAGCCCCTGGCTGGTGGCCTGGAGCAGTGCCGGCAATTTCACGGCGCAGCCATCATGGGCGATGGTCGAGTAGTACTTGTTCTGAATCCGCTCGAGTGCCACCGCCTGGAGGCCTCCGAAAGCCGATGAACGCGGGGCTTGCCACGCTGCTCATCCGACTCCGGAGCACGCTATGGAAATGGCGGCGCGGCGGCCCGGCGCTTACGCTCCAGCGAGTGCGCGAACTCAGGAACAGATTGCAGGACGAAAAGCAGGCGCTGGACGTATTCACAGCTTCCCTCGAGAACGAGTTCCTGCAACTGGGAAGTTTGTTGCGAAACATTACGACACTGACGCGGGGCGTCCGAAACCGGTCCAGCGAGATCGTGGAGGCGGCGGCGGGACGGTCTGAGGACGCGGCCATCCATTTTGCGTTTCAGTTGCTCAAGAAAGCGGAAGACCTGGTGCGAGCGAGCCGGGAACAATATGACAGCGTGTTTCAGGTGTTCGCGAACATGCATGTCGACCTGACGCGGATCGCGCATGAACGCGGCACGTTGATGCGAACCCTTTCGCCACTCGAAACCACCAACACACAATTTCGCATTCAAGCCTGTTCCTTCGACGAGAGTACCCGGGCGCAGTTCTTCACCCTGGCGGATGGCATCGCAGGAATCGTTCGCGACGTTCAGTCGGCCGTAGGGCGGAGGTTCGAAGAGCTCGATCGAACCGGCCGCGCCGCGGGAGAACTGGTGACGAAGCTGACCGGCCTGGCGGCGGAACAGCGAAACGACACCGAGCGCATGTTGGCCCAGGCGCGAACGCATCTGTCAACGCTCAATGAAGCCCTCAGGTGCTCGGAGCAGGCCGCGCAATCGATCGCCGATGCCGGGGCCAATATCGCAGGCGGGGTCTCGAGAGCGATCGTCGCGCTGCAGTGCCAGGATATGGCCCGCCAGAAATTCCAGCATATCTGCGCCGCCATCGACGAAATGATTGCGCGCCTGCCGTCCGACTTCGCAAACGGCTTCAGCGCAGCGGAAGAACTTGATTGCCGGCACTTTCTGGCCGGCGCAGGGCGCGTGCAACTGGGGCAGTTGCACGCCGTGTTCGACCAATTGACGGACGCAGCCCGGCAGGTGGACTCGGGGCTCGCGGAGGTGGAGTCGGAGTCCAGGTCGCTGGCCACCGACGCGGTGCGGTCGGGCAGAGCGGCGCTGGATGGAGAGATCATACAGAGCGCGATCGGGAGCATCCATGAGGTGCTCCACGTGATCGCCAATGCCGTCCACAGCATAACGGACGTGGTGGACCTGATAGTCAGGCTGAAATCGACGTTCAGCGACTGCACAGCCCAGATTCTGGAGCTCGCGCTGCGGTTGCGAATCGTCGCACTGAACGCGCAGGTGTTTGCCGCCCACGTGGAAGCCGGCACATCGCTGGAAGTCGTGGCGCGAAACACCAGGCTGATCGCGGACGAGTCCATGCATCAACTGGACGAAATCTCCTCGTCCGTGAACGAGGTTGTAGACGCGGTTAAAGACCTCGAACAGCGGCTTCGGGATTACGCGGAGGTGGCGGCCATGGAGCAGAAACTCCTGACCGACGAAGCCGGCGACTCAGAGACGAGGCTGCGCGGTCTCGATGCGGGTCTCCGGGCTTCGATGTCGGCGATTGGACCAATGGAGGCACAGCTGACGCAAAGCGTACAGCGTCTGATCCGATCGATTCACTTTCCCGCCGCCGTGGCGCGGGCGGAAACGCGCTCAATCACTCTGTTCGAAGAGATAGCCGGCCTGCACACGGATGCGGATTCGGATGCACACCACAAGCTCGATGATCTCAAGCGCAATTACACCATGGCGCACGAACGGACGGTTCATGAAAACGCTGTCGACGGCAGGAGAGAGATGAGCATCGAAACGAATTCAGCCTCCTTTGATCCTGACCCCGCGGCAGCCCAGGTTGTGGAGCACGAAGCGGGCGACTTTCAGGAATCCCCGGCGCTGAGTCCGGTGGACGCACAGGAAGAAAAGCTCGCCGAAAACGTTGAGCTTTTCTGAGTTTGGCCTATGGAGTGAGAGCAGATGGAGCAACCAGAGACGGCAGCCGGGGCCGGGGGCGGCATTGAGCTGGACAACACGGAGCTCAAAGCCATCAACGCGCGCCAGGAAATTGAAATCGAGGATCTGAAGGCCGAATATCTCGCGGCGCGCAACGAGAACACGGATCTGCGGAGCGCGGCTCTGGCCGACCGAAACGAAATCAACGATCTGAAACGCGCGCAGCGACAGATCGAGAAACTGAATCACGACCTGGAAGCGCGCAACCGGGCGCTGGAGGCGCTGAACAAGGAACTCGAGTCTTTTTCGTACGCCGTATCTCACGACCTGCGAAGCCCGCTGCGAAGCATTCACGGATTCAGCGAGGCGCTGAAGCAAAGCGCAGCGGCGAAGCTCTCGGCCGAGGAATCCGCGTGGTTGCAGAAGATCTTCGATGCCGCGGCCAGGATGGACCGTCTCATCGAAGATCTGCTGCGGCTGTCCCGGATCACGCGATGCGAGCTCAGGCGCGAGCCGGTGGACCTGGCAGTGCTCGCGCGAGACGTGGTTCATGAACTCCGGCAGTCCGATCCGGCGCGGAACGTAGTATTTGCTATTTCCGATTCCCTTCAGACCAGGGCCGATGCCGTGCTGATGCGCGTCGCGCTCGACAATCTCCTGGGAAACGCGTGGAAGTATACGGCGCGTCAGAGGCAGGCTCTTATCTCGTTCAGAAAGGAGCAGCAGGACGGCGCCGAGGTGTTCTCGGTGCGCGATAACGGCGCAGGTTTTGACATGGCTTATGCGGCCAAACTGTTTGCGCCATTTCAACGGCTTCACTCGGCTCGTGAGTTCCCCGGTTCCGGTGTGGGCCTGGCCTGCGCAGCGCGCGTCATCCAAAAACACGGGGGCCGGATCTGGGCCGACGCAAAGACCGGCGAAGGAGCGGCGTTCTTCTTCACCATCCCGCATAACCCAGTGTTTCCCGAGGACGCTGACCGCCAGACATGAATCGAGACTACATGACAAGCAAACCAATTCTGCTGGTCGAGGATACGCCGGATGACGCCGAGTTGACGGTGATGTCCCTCAAGCAGTCGGGCCTCCTGAACGAGGTGGTCGTAGCCGAAGATGGCCTTGAAGCTCTGGACTACCTTTTTGGACAGGGACGCTATTCCGGCAGAAACCCGCAGGACACGCCGGCGCTGATTCTCCTGGACATCAAGATGCCAAAGCTCGATGGAATCGAGGTGCTCCAGCGGCTTCGCGCGGACGCCCGAACGAAAGTGCTGCCGGTGGTGATTCTAACGACCTCCACCGAGGATATCGATCTGGTGCGCGCGTACGAGAGCGGGGCGAATGCTTACGTCCGGAAGCCAGTCAGCCTCGCTCAGTTTCAGGATGCAGTGCGGCAATTGGGTCTGTTCTGGATCCTCACCAACGAACCGCCACGGGGTCCCAGGTGACCGACGCTCTCAGGCCCCTGCGCGTCCTGGTGATTGAGGACTGCGAGGACGACTACGAGCTTTTGCTGCTGAAGCTCAAACAGGCAGGATTTGAACCCTCGGCCGTCCGTGTTGATACGATCGCCGGCCTCGAAGATACGCTCGGCCGCCAGGATTGGCAGATCGTAATCAGCGATTTCGACCTCCCCGGTTTCGACGGTCTGCTTGCGCTCAATTCGATACGGGCGCGGAATCCCGAGACGCCGTTCTTCATTGTGTCGGGTGTCATCGACGAAGCGCAGGCCGTGGCGGCGATGCGCGCCGGAGCACAGGACTACTTCTTCAAAGGCAAGTTGGCTCGCCTGGGCCCGGCCGTGAACCGGGAATTACAGGAAGCGGAGCAGCGGGCCGAACGAGCGAAAGCAAAAGCGCAACTGGATCTCGACCGTAATCTCCTGAGGCATGACCGCATTCGCTTCGTCGATGTGATGTCGCATGAACTGCGGACCCCGCTGAACATCATCAATGTGGCTGCCAGCATGCTGATGCGCTACGGCGATCGCATGGACAGCGCGGGCCGACAGGAACGGGTTTCCGAGATTCGGGATTCCGTGGCGCGCATGACCCGCCTCATCGATAAAGTGCTGCTCACCAGCCGTCTTGAATTACGCCGCTGGGACCTGCGGTCCGATACGTTCGACCTCCCGGCATGGTGCGAGCAGTTCCTCGATCAGAACATTGAAAAGGCCGACCGGCGGCAGCGCGTGCATACGCGATTTACGCAAATCCCGGCGCGGGTGGCCATGGATCAGCGCGTCATAGAAATTGCGCTCCAGAATCTGCTCTCCAATGCACTGAAGTACTCGCCGCCCGGTACTCCTGTAGATCTGGATATCCAGAGCGACGGCGACGGCTGGATCAGCTTTCGAGTACAGGATTACGGCATCGGCATACCGGACAGCGACATTCCCCACGTCTCGGAATCGTTCGACAGGGGCAGCAATGTTGGCGATATCCAGGGCACCGGGCTCGGGTTGGCTCTGGTTAAGAGCTGCACCGATCTGCATGGAGGCGCCCTCCATATGGAAAGCCATGTGGGGCGGGGCACCTCGGTCACAATGCGCCTGCCGGACTGGCTTCGACGGCACACGTATGGTGAGACTCCCGCTGTTCCCGCGGAGGTAATACAACAATGAATCGAGTATTGATCATTGAAGATGACGCCGTTGCGCGACGGCAGCTATCGCAATTATTCCGGTTCGAGGACTTTGAAGTAAGCGAAGCGGATTCCGGAGAGGCGGGGATTGCCGCAGCCTCGAACGCAGCGCCCGACCTTGTGATCTGCGACATCATGATGCCCGGCACGGATGGTTTCGGAGTGCTCGAAGCGCTCCGCAGGAATGATGCGACGGCCCTGACCCCCTTCATCTTTCTGACCGCCAAAGCGGGAGGAAAAGATGTGCGGCTCGGGATGAACGAAGGCGCAGACGACTACATTACCAAGCCGTTCGATCCGGATGCGCTTCTGGCTTCTGCTCGACAACGCCTGTCCCGGCGGCGGGCCCAGCTGGCGGAAGCAGAAAGACGGGCGACAGACACCGGCATGCTTGCCGCAGCCGCTCTGCCACGTGAGATGGAAACCTGCCTGGCGCACCTGGAGTCGCTGTCCGAGGCGCTGGCGGCGCGATCCCATGGAGACCCGCAGACGAATGAGATCGGAACGTCTCTGAAGACAGAGATTGATCGCCTCCGGATCCTTTCACGGCGGCTGCGGTTGTACGGTGAGCTGCCCAGTCTGTATGCCCGGCGATTTTCGGCCACCAGCGCGAACGCGAGCTGCTCGGTACAAATCGCCATAGATGCCGCCCATCGAGCCGCCGGGCTCTGGAATCGCACCGGGAGTCTGGACATTTCGGCGCCGGAAGCCGTCCTGCCCCTGGCTCCCGAGGCTGTCGAGGTCATCGTTACGGAGCTGGTGGACAATGCCTGCAAGTTTTCCCCGGCAACCGCTCCCATCGGCGTTGAGGTCTTACGGGAACGGACTTTCTGGAAGCTCGCGGTGGCCGACCGCGGTCAGGGAATGACCGCGCGGCACGTTCGGGAAATCGGAGCCTTCAAACAATTCTGGAATGGCGCGGAACGGCCCCGCGGACTTGGTATCGGTCTGGTTCTCGTACAAGCACTGGTTCGGCTGTTCGGCGGCGAGGTTCAGATCGAAAGCGAGCCGAACGGGGGAACGCGCGTCAGTGTCATGGCGCCCGTGGAGTAAATTCATGCCGGCCATAAATACTCACGACGAAATCGAACTCGCGAAGCTGCCGATTGCGCGTATTCAGGACGTGCTCCTCAGCCGCATGATCGTCCGCGAAGAAGCAGCCCGGCTCGGCTTCGGTCCTCAGGCATTGACCCAGATTGCGACGGCCGTTTCTGAGATCGCACGGAACGTGGTGCAGCATGCGGGAGCCTGCGGACAGGTTCGAGTCCTCAAGACAACCGAATCGGGGCGGCTCGGTTTGAAGATCGCGGTTGAGGACGGCGGGACGGGAATTACGGATATCGAGCGGGTACTCGCGGGCGCGTCACCCGGAGCGGGCATCCCCGGCTCCAGAAAACTGATGGATGAGTTCGGAATACGCTCAGGCGCCGGTGCGGGAACCGCCATAACGATGGTGAAATGGCTCCCGAGCAGCTGACGTGGACTCCGGTACGCCGCCGCCGAACCCGGATCCCGCACCCAGGCGCGCGATCACTGCCGCGCGGCGCACGCCAGCAGAAATGCGGCGATGTCATTTCTCTCCCCGGCGCTGAGCGCCGCGCCGAAATCCTGCGCCTCCCGCCGGATGCTTTTCACCGTCTTCTTGTCGATGAAGTGGAATTGACCATCCGGGCTCTGCAACTGGATTGAGAAATTGTCCTCATTCCGGGCGACGCCTTCCCATCTGCGCCCATCGGACGTGGTTACCACCACAGGCCGCGCGCTGCCGTCGTGCATGGTTCCATCCTGGATGCTCTCCACCTCGCGGCTGCGCGCCGCCCAAGCCGTAAGATCCGGGGCCAGCAACCCGCCCTGGCCCGCGACCGAATGACACGCGGAGCATTGCGCTTTGCCGAAGAACAGCGCGCGCCCTTTCTCCGCGTTGCCGGCCGCGGAAGCGGTATCGGCACGTCCCTGCAGCGCCCGTACCCAGCCCACAACGGCCTTCACCTGTTCCGCGCCGATGAATGCGAACCCGGGCATACCAGCCTGAGGCCGTCCATCATGGACTAAGCGGTATAACTGCGCGTCGCTCCAGCGCCTCACTTCCGATCTGGTGGCGATATTGGGTCCGTGCTCTCCGCCCCTGCCGTCCAGTCCGTGGCAGCGTGCGCAGGTGGACGCGAACAGGCGCTCACCCGAGTCGGCGCCCGGCGCACCGCGGCCGTGGCAAGCCAGCAGGATCACCGGAACAATCATCGGTAAGCAGCGCGGTCTCATGCGACTGGTTATTATCGTACTCATAAGCGGCGCATGGGACACTCCTCCGCCATATTGCTGATCTGCGCCGCGACGGCTGTGACGCCCATGAGCGTCGTCGTCGACGTCCGCCCTGGGGACGTCGCCGCCGCCCCTCCGGCCGCGAACTGGACCTCCTATAACGGCGATTACACCGGACGCCGATTCAGCAGCCTCGCGCAGATTCATCGGCGGAACGTGTCGGCGCTGCGCGCGGAATGGGTTTTTCATTCGCCGAACTCGAGTTCGATGGAGGCGACTCCCGTCGTCGTCAACGGCCTCATGTTCGTCACGTCCGCGAACGATGCATTCGCGCTCGATGCGGCCACCGGCCGTGTGGTCTGGCATTACTCACGCGCGGTGACGGAAGGGCTCATCGACGACGCCTCGGCCCATCACAATCGCGGGGTCGGGTTGTGGCGCAACCGGCTCTACATGGAAACCGACAACGCCCACCTGCTTTGCCTGGACGCGCGGTCGGGTCATCTGCTGTGGGATGTCGCGTATGCGCCGGGCAATCCGAACTATGGCGCCACCAGCGCTCCGCTCGTGGTTAAAGACAAGGTGCTGGTCGGGACCTCGGGCGGCGACGACGGCGTGCGCGGTTTCATCGCTGCGTTCGATGCCGAAACGGGCAAAGAAGCATGGCGCTTCTGGACCATTCCCGGCCCCGGTGAGCCCGGATCGGAAAGCTGGCCTGGACAGATGTATCTTCGGGGTGGCGCCACCACGTGGATGCCGGGCACATACGATCCGGTGCTGAACACCGTGTACTGGGGCACCAGCAATCCGGCGCCGGACTTCGATGGCGACCCGCGTCCCGGCGACGACCTGTACTCCGACTGCGTGCTCGCCATCGACCCCGATAACGGCCGCCTGAAATGGCATTTCCAGTTCACGCCCCATGATCTGTTCGATTACGACGCCACGGAAACGCCTGTGCTGGCGGACATGAATTGGCGAGGCGCCCCGCGAAAGCTGCTCCTCGAGGCGAACCGCAACGGGTTCGTGTACATCCTCGACCGCACTAACGGCGCATTCCTGGCGGCGGCGCCATTCGTTGAAAAGCTGACGTGGGCGAAGGGAATCGACGCGCACGGCCGCCCTGTGCGCAGCGGGCTCGAGCCGACCTCCGCCGGCACGGTGGTTTGTCCCGGCTACGCGGGGGCGACGAACTGGTACGCTCCATCCTGGAATCCTTCCACCCGGCTCATGTACTTCATGGCCTACGAGGATTGCCAGCGCTTCTTCAAAGAACCCCAGGAATTCAGCGAAGGCCGTGAGTACTACGCGACGGGCGTCAAGAGCATTCCCGGCGAGCACGGGCGGAAGATCCTGCTGGCCTGGAATCCCGAAACCGCCGCGTTCGCGTGGAAATACCCGCAGATCGGCTCCGGGCGTTCATCCGGAGGAACGATGACCACCGCCGGCGGCCTCGTATTCTTCGCTGACGATGCCGAGTCGTTCGAAGCCGTCGACGCCGAAAGCGGCGCGGCGCTCTGGCACTTCAACACCGGCCAGACCATACACGCTTCGCCCATGAGCTACGCCGTGAACGGCCGGCAATACGTCGCCATCGCCGCCGGAAGTGATGTGTTCAGTTTCGCGCTGCCAAATACGCCATGATCAAACCCACTCTCATCGCCATCTGCCTCGCCGTGCTCGCGGGCGCGCAGGACTCATCGCGCTTTGCGGCGTTGATCGACTCTTCCGCCAAGGCCGAGAAGATCGCCGGCGGGTTCGGTTTCACTGAAGGCCCCGTCTGGGACCCCAAAGGCTTTCTCTACGTCAGCGATGAGGAGCAGAACTTTATCTATCGTGTCTTCCTGGACGGCCGGCGCGAAAAGGTGATCGCGCTGGGCGACCCGGACGGCAGCACCTACGATCGCGCTCACCGCCTTATCGACTGCGCCAGCGTGCTGCGCGCCATCATTGCCGTCCAGCCCGATGGTAAGTATCAGGTGCTGGCCGGCCGCTATCAGGGAAAGCGATTCAACAGCCCCAACGACGTCGTACTCGGCCCGGACGGCGCGCTCTACTTCACGGATCCCACGCTCGACCTGCCCAAAGGCGAGAAGCAGGAGCTTGCCTTTCAGGGTGTGTTTCGCCTGGGGAAGGATGGCAGGGTGACTCTGCTCACGACAGACCTGGCGCAGCCGAACGGGATCGCGTTCTCGCCCGATGGCAAAAAGCTGTATGTTGACGACAGCGAGCGTCGGAACATCCGGGTGTACGACTTCCGCTCAGACGGCACGATCGCGAAAGGCCGCATCTTCGGCGAGGAGCCAGGGGAGAAGAACGACGGCGTACCGGACGGAATTCGCGTCGACCGCGCCGGCAATCTGTTCGTTACCGGGCCGCACGGCGTATGGGTGTGGGACGCGGCCGGCCATCATCTGGGAACAATCGTGATGCCCGAGCAGCCGGCGAACCTGGCATGGGGCGATGCGGACCTGAGCACGCTGTATCTGACGGCAACGCATTCCGTTTACCGGTTGCGGACGAAGACGCGCGGGTTTGTGCCTTATCTGAAGTAACCACGCAGCTCGCGGATCCATTGCCAGTGCGCGCCTTCGCTTCTCTCGCCGGAGATGATGCCGTGCACGATTTCCGCGATGATCTCCGCCGTCCGCGCGACGGTCATGCCGGAGCGATTAAAGAACAGGTTGCCGTCGGCGAACGCGACCCTGCCGTCGTGCACGGCGCGAAGCTCGTGCCACCACAGGTAGTGTTCCAGTACCGAGAGCTCACCGCAGGCGCGCGGCAGGTCGAGACCGCAGGGCGCTACGATCACATACTCCGGATCGGAGCCTTTCAGCAGATCGGATGCGATCGCGAACGAGTGCTGCTCGCGATTTCCAAGCGCAGGTTCGGCGCCGGCGATGTCGACCAGTTCCGGTCCCCAGTTGCCCATGGGGAAGATCGGGTCGGTCCACTCCAGCACCGCCAGCGACGGACGCCGCAGGCCCGCGGTTCGCAGCGACGCGAGACGCTGCCGCTCACCGGCGACCAGCGCACAGCCGCGCTCCTCCCGGTCGAGTGCGCGGGCCACCTGACCGATCGACGCAAATATCTCGTCCAGCGACGAAGCGGCCAGCGGCAGCACAGGCACGCAGGGAATACATCCGCCGCTTCGTTCGAGGTCGCCGGGAGTGATGGCGCAGACCTCGCAGTGCGACTGGGCAATGATCAGGTCCGGCTTCAGCTCGCGAATCAAGTCCGTATCGATTCGGTAGAGCGGTTCGCCCAGGCGCATGCGTCGCCTTACCTCGCGATCGATATCGCCGCTCGACATCGAAACGTCGAACGCGGGCTCGCTGCACGACGGCAAGCGACGCACCCACGCGGGATTGTCACATTCATGCGAGCGGCCAACGAGAGTCGCGCCCGCCTCCAGCGCGCAAACGATCTCCGTTGCGCTGGCCAGCAGAGAAACGACCCGCATCCCGCTACTTCCTGCCGCTGCTGAACAGGATCTGGACGACATCGCGAACGTACTGCTCGCTGCTCAGGCCATCCAGCGCTTCCGGCGGAAACGCCTGCTTCGCCTGAAAGTGGCGGGCCAGATCGTCGAATAGTTCGAGCCGCGCCTCCGGGTCCAGTTCATCCCTGCGCAGCACGGCCGACAGCGCGGCCTCCGCTTCCTGGGGCGTGCAGCGCTGGCGCAGGCGCGCGCACAGCGTGGGCCACTGGCGCAGCGAGTTGTATTGCAGCCGAAGCGTCTCGCTGAGCTGTGGATGCTCCGCGCTTTCGTGGCGAATGACAACCGTTCCGGCGCCCATGTCGCCGAATCGCTGCGCCCGAGGCGAGACGGCGCACGCCAGGCCGCCCGCGCCGTAGAACAGCGGCAGCGCGTCGACGGCGCGCAGCACGTTCCGAACAATGACCTGCGCCGGTGAGAGCCGCAGCCCGCCCGCATCGATGACGCGGATGCCGAGAACGCGTTTGCCAACCGTCTGCCCGCGCCAGAGCCATTCGAGCGCGATGGCGTACCCGACATCCAGGCCGAAGAAGAGGACCGCGTTGAGGGCGACGCCCCAGTCCGCGCTGACGGCGTGAACAACCTCCACGGCCGCTCGCAGGCCCTGCGCCGCGGCGGCGACGCAGCAGGTATCGATGATGAGCGCGAGCATACGCGTGATCGGACCCGCAAGCGTCCACGAGAAGGTTACGCCTTCGGGCGTCTGCACCGTCAGCGTGCGCTCGATCAT
>Ga0070739_10002149_pt1 | contig 27184 bp, 17 predicted proteins | sample Coa_R1_7_FD_66445 | JGI IMG/M metagenome (GOLD analysis project Ga0070739, IMG submission 66445) | Surface soil microbial communities from Centralia Pennsylvania, which are recovering from an underground coalmine fire - Coalmine... | ecosystem: Environmental > Terrestrial > Soil > Unclassified ...
TGGACTAGGGCAGGTTGAAGGGGGTCTGGCTCGCCCTGCGAAGGACGAGGGCCGAGATGAGGGAGGAACAGCCGACATGAGTGAGGAACTGTCGCGTCCGCCTGAGCAAATGGCGGCTGAGCACGCAGCGGCGGCACCCGGGGACCACACGGAACACAGCGAGCCCGGCGCGCCCGTCGAACTCGGCGAAAACAGCGAAAACAGCGAAAACAGCGAAAACAGCGAAAACGGCGAGCTCGGTACCTCCGGCGGTGAGGCCGAAGTAGTTCCCGCCGCGGAGCCGGTTGCTGAAGCGGAGCCGGTGGCTGAGGCGGAACCGAAGCCGGTTGCCGAGGCGGAAGCCGCGGCCGAGACCAGGGCAGAAGCGAATCCGGAACCCGAAGCCGGGTCGGAAGCGGAAACCGAGGCAGAAGCAGAAACCGAGGCGCAGCGCGGCGGCCTGCCCAAGGGGTCGATCGCCGCGGTCGGCGAACGGCTCGGCCAACGCGTCGCTCAGGTGAGCGAGGCCGCAGGCGACAAGGTCGCGCACGTCGGCGAGGTCGCTGCCGCGCGCATCGCTCAGGTCGGCGGAGCGGCGGCTGAGCGGGTCGCCCATGTCGGCGAGGCCGCAGGGCAGCGGGTCATCCTCGCGGGTGAAGCCGCGGAGGGGACGGCGGTTGACGCCCAGACCCGCGCCGCGCAGGCCAAGGAGCGCATCACCCGGCAAGCCGGCGAACTGGCCAGGCGAATCCGGCATTCCACTCCGCCTCCGGTGCGCGAGAAGGGGAGCCGCGCCGTCGACGTCGTCAAGAAGCACCCACGCGAAACGGCCGTCGGTTCGGCGATCATCGGCCTGGTAGCGGTGATCCGCCGCCGTGGAAAGCGTTCTGGCAGCGGCGAGTGATCGCGCGGTACGCACAGGCCGACGGCCCCTGCGAACGCTGAACCTCAGCTCCTTTCATCAACCGCGCTCGATCCCGGTCCAGGTGAACGATCCTGGTGGCCGCGGCGTTTCGAATATGACGCGCCGGGCATCCGGAAGACCTGGTCAGCCGACGGCGATCCGAGCGATCGCGGAGCAAGGGGCGAGCGGGTGAGTGAGATCGGGCGCAACAGCAGGGGCCGCACGGCGGCCGCCGTGGACGAGTATCTTCGCGCACTCGGCCGGGCGGCGCGGGACCAGGCTGTCGCAGAGGCCGAGCAGGAGGTCTGCCGAGTCTGGAGCGAGGAGCTCGCCCGGGTCCAGCACGTGACAGAGCTCGGAGTCGCCTCCGCCCATGCGGCCGTTCAGGCGGCGCAGATCCTGGTGCGCGAGGAACAGCGCATCGGCGATCTCGAGGGCCTGGCGCGGGCGCAACAGCAGTTGGAGCGCGCCAAGGATCAGGAGCGGCGCAGCGCAGAGGCGGCGCGCGTGCTGCTCGACGTGGTGGCGGAGGAGCAGGAACTGCTCGCCGTCGCCGCCGAGGAGCGCGAGACGGTGGCGTTGGCCAACCGCATCTGGCTCTCCTCGGCCGGACGCGCCGTGTGCGCCGCGGAGGCGGACGAGGGGGTCGATTCCGGCATGCGGCTCGACGCCTCCGACTTCGACGACCACTGATATTCCGGCAACCCGCCCCGCCGCGGCCGCGAGCCGCTCGACCAGCCCCTCGACGACAAGCCTTCGACGCGACCGACACGAAGCGGCCGAGCCTTTCACCCGATCGGCTCGGCCGCTTCGTGTCGGTCGCCCTTTGTCGTCTCGCGATAGCCCGCCGCTGCCGCCTCAGCGGCGGCGCGGCTCCCGGCCCGGCGGCTGCTTGGGCGCGGGATGGGCCACCGGCTCCGGAATCGGTGCGCTGACCGAGTCCCCGGCCCGGACGGTCAGCTTGGTGCCGTGGTGGCGCAGTTCCAGGCGGACGCCGTCGGTCCGCGCATCCGAAGAAGCCTGCGACTGCCCGTCCGCTCCGTCGCCCGCCGCCGGCTCGGGCCGCGGCGAGAGTTCGGGCACCGAGTCCGCCGCCGCCTGCGGCCCGAAGGTCGGTTGCGCGGCGAGCGTGTACGTGGCCTGATCCTTGCGGACCTCTACCGTCAGCACCCTGCCGTCCAGCAGCAGCCGGAAGGTCATCCGGTCCCAGCCCGCGGGCAGGCGCGGCGCGAAGAACAGGCCGTCCTCCCGGTGACGCATCCCGCCGAATCCGGCTACCAGCGCGATCCAGCTGCCCGCGAGCGCGGCCAGGTGCAGGCCGTCCGCGGTGTTCTTCTCCAGGTTGTCGATGTCCATCAGCGCGGCCTCGCCGAGGTAGTCGTAGGCCAGCCGCAGATGTCCGACCTCGGCCGCGATCACCGCCTGGCTGCACGCGGACAGGGACGAGTCGCGCACCGTCAGCGGTTCGCAGTACTCGAAGTCCCTGGCCTTGTCCCGGTGGTCGAAGGCGTCACCGCGCAGGTGCAGCGCAAGCACCAGATCCGCCTGCTTGATCACCTGCTTGCGGTAGAGCTGGAAGTAGGGGAAGTGCAGCAGCAGCGGGTACTGGTCCGGCTTCGTGCTCTCGAAGTCCCAGAACTCGTGCTCGGTGAAGCCCTCCGCCTGCGGATGCACCCCGCGCGTCTCGTCGTAGGGCACGAACATGCCCTTGGCCGCGGCGCGCCAGTGGTCCACCTCGTCCGGGGTCACGTCGAACTGGTGCGCCCAGTCGGGATCGCGTTGCACGGCGTCCGCGGCGGCGGCGAGATTCTGCTGCGCCATCAGGTTCGTGTAGACGTTGTTGTCGGCCAGCGCGCTGTACTCGTCGGGACCGGTGACGCCCTCGATGCGGAACTGCCCCGCGCCGTCGAAGTGCCCGAGCGAGCACCACAACCGCGCCGTCTCCACCAGCAGTTCCAGCCCGGTCTCGCGCTCGAAACCCTGGTCGTGTGTGGCCAGCTGGTATCGCAGCACGGCGTCGGCGATGTCCGCGTTGATGTGGAAGGCGGCGGTGCCGGCCGGCCAGTAACCGGAGCATTCCTGCCCTGAGATGGTGCGCCACGGGAAGGCCGCGCCGCTCAGGCCGAGCTGCGTCGCCCGCTCACGCGCCACCGGCAGCGTGCTCTGCCGCCAGCGCAGCGCGTTTGCGACCGCAGAAGGGGCCGTGTACGTGAGCACTTGGAGCACGAAGGTCTCGGTATCCCAGAAGGCGTGCCCGTCATAGCCGCTGCCGGTCAGCCCCTTGGCCGGGATCGCCCGCTGCTCCGCCCGCACGCCCGCCTGGTAAAGGTGGAACAGCGCGAATCGGACCGCCTGCTGGATCTCCGGATCGCCCTCGATCTCCACGTCAGCGCAGGACCAGAACGAGTCGAGGCAGGCGCGCTGCTCCTTGAGCAGCCCCTCCCAGCCGGTTTGCCGCACCGCGCTGAGCGCCGCGTCGACCTGGTCGCGCACGGCGGGCAGCGACCGGGTGGCCGACCAGCCGTAGGCGACGAACTTGATCAGCTTCAGCGTCTGGCCCGGCTGCAGCAGCGCCCCGACCGTGTACCGGCCGAGGTCCGCCTCGCTGACCGCCCGGCTGCGGGTGCTCTCCGGCCCATCGACGATGTGGCCCATCGCCGCCCCGACACGCAGCTTGCTGCGACGCACCGTGTGCACCATGGTGATCTGCTCGTCGCCGAACTCCTCGTGCAGATCCGCCTGCAGCGGCGAGGAGAGCGCCGCGGCGGCGCGCGGATCGGCGGCGGCCGGCGGCAGTTCCTCGTTGGCGATCAGCTCCGACTGCACCACCACCCGGGCCGGGCCGTCCACCGCCTCGACCTCGAAGCAGACCGCTGCGATCGAACGCTGCGTCAGCGACACCAGCCGCGTCGAGCGGACCCGCACCGTGCGCCCGGCCGGGGACTCCCACTCGGCTTCGCGGCGCAGCACGCCCGCGCGCAGGTCGAGCGCGCGCTCGTGCGAGTGCAGCTTCCCGTACCGCACATCGAACGGCTCGTCGTCCACGAGCAGCCGGATGAGCTTGCCGTTGGTGATGTTGATCAGGGTCTCGCCCGAGTCCGGGTAGCCGTAGCCCGCCTCGGCATAGGGGAGGGGGCGCAGCTCGTACACGCCGTTGAGATACGCGCCGGGAAGCCCGTGCGGCTCGCCCTCGTCCAGATTCCCGCGCCAGCCGATATGCCCGTTCGACAAGGCGAACAGCGACTCGGAATGCGGCAGCAGGTCAAGGTCGAGCTTCGACTCGCGCAAGCACCACGGCTCGGTCTGGAAGACAGGATGCTCGATCACCGGGTCGCCGCCAGCAGCTGGTCGAGGTCGGTGACCACGACGTCGGCGCCGTGCGCGAACAGCTCCTCGCGCTGCCCGAGCCGGTCCACGCCGATCACCTTGCCGAAGTTGCCGGCCCGGCCGGCCTGCACTCCCGCCTGCGCGTCGTCGAACACCGCGGCCTGCGCGGCCTCGACCCCGAGCGCCCGCGCGGCGGCGAGGTAGCTGTCCGGGGCGGGCTTGCCGAGCAGGTTGTGCTCGCGCAGGTCGTTGCCGTCGAAGGTGGCGTCGAAGAGGTCTGCCATATTCGCGGCCTCCAACACCGCGTCGCAGTTCGCGCTCGACGTGACCACGCCGGTACGCAGACCGGCAGCGCGCACGGCCTGTACGTAACGTACCGAGCCTTCGTACCGCTCGACACCCTGCGTACGCAGCAGCTCATTGAACGCTTCGTTCTTCGCGTTGCCGACGCCCTGCACGGTCTCAGCGGTCGGCGGGTCATCCGGCTTGCCCTCAGGCAGGTCGATGCCGCGCGACATGAGGAACGAGCGCACCCCGTCAGCCCTCGGCTTACCGTCTACGTACTGCTCGTAGTCCTTCACGTCGTCGAACGGCTCGAACGGACGCGAGTCGCGCGCACTGAGCGCGCGTAGCAGCGCGTCGAAGGTCTGCTTCCAGGCCGAGGCGTGCACGGTCGCCGTCTTGGTCAGCACGCCGTCCATATCGAACAGGCAGACCCGGATCGAGTGATCGAGGCCGATTCCGGAGGCGTCCGGCTGGGCGGTCTGCGCCGACGGGTCGGCGCTCCTCGACGAACCGGCGGCATCGGATGTGGTCACGGTGGAGGCTCCTTCGTGTCCTTCGGGCCGGGCGCGGTAAAACGTCGCCGGCGGCGCTGTGGCTCACCGGCACCGCCCTTTTGTTGCAGCCTATTTCCGGACGCTCGCGGCGGCCGCCTGGCGCGGGTTCGCGTTCGCCCGCATCCGCTCACGCTCAGTCGTGCCGCCCCAGATGCCGTACAGCTCCCCGGTCTGCAGCGCGTACGCCCGGCACACGGCACGCACCGGGCAGTGCGCGCAGATCGCCTTCGCCGCGGTCTCCCGGAACCGGCGCTGGTGGTTGCTCTCGTGGTCGGGAGCGAAGAACAGCGACGGATTCGCGGTCCGGCACGCGCCGCGCTCCTGCCAGTCGTCGTCCGGCATGGGGTACGGGACCGGTGCCTTGCGAGGGCGGGCGGCGCGCGTGGCGGGGCGGGCGGTCGCCTCAGGCGGCGCCGCGACGGCCGACGCTGAAAGGCGGATGCGCTCGGGGGCTTGGACCGGGGGCATGGCGTGCTCCTTCCCAGGAGTGCGAACGAGGCGGGACCCTCGCCGAACTCTCCGTTTCGCGCGGTCGCAAACCGCCGATGTCGTGCAGTGAATGCCACGATTCGGTACCAGTCACCGGTTCACGGCGCCGGGAACCGTCGTCCGGCGCGATTCGGGGGCCGCGAAGAGGTTTGCCCGTGCGAATAGCGGTTAGCAGGAGCGGACGCTCGACTGAGTAAGGGTGAGACGTGTGCCAATAAGCGGCCGCACCGAAGCGGTAACCGACCGACCGGACCAGTCAGTCGACCGGCCAACCTACGCGTCGGCCGGCCGGCAGTATGGTGGACACCGGGGGTCCATGTCGTACGACCACGAATACAAGGGGATTGCACCAATGGACCGCTTTGGCGTCAGTGTCGGGGACTCGGGCCAGGGCCGGTACGTGGTGACCGTGCGCGGCGAGCTCGACCTGGCCACCGCGGACCGGCTGTGGGCCGAACTCGAGCCGCTGCTGGCGCCGGAGACGGTCGTGGTGCTCGACGGGACCGAGATCAGCTTCCTCGACTCCAGCGGCCTGCGGGTGCTGCTGCAGGCCGGCAACCGGGCCACCTCCGGCGGCGCCGCGTTCCGGCTCGTCGCACCCCAGCAGGCGGTGCAGCGGGTGCTCGACCTGGCCGGCACCGGCGATCACCTGCAGACCCGCGACACGGTCGACGAGGCCCTGGCAGGCTGAGTCCAGGGCCGCCGCGCCGGACTGCCGGCGCGCGAGCCCACGCGGACCGCCATCGAGATCCGCGAACGTCCACTTTCCGCAACACACCGATTCGACTGCGGGCAATTCGGAGGGAAGCAGAGCGATGCACGAGGACAACCCGGCCGGACCCGATTCGCTGCCCGGTCCGCGAACCGTGGTGCTGTCGATCCCGGCCGACCGGGAGCAGGTGGTGCTGGTCCGGTCGGTGGCCGGGCACATCGCGGCCAGGCTCGGGCTGTCCGTGGCCGAGCTGACCGACCTGCGGCTCGCGGTGGACGAGGCCTGCGGGCTGTTCCTGCTCGTCCCAGGCTTCGGCCTGGCCGGCGAGCTGCTCGAGTGCCGCTTCGAGGAGCAGCCGGGATCGCTCTCAGTGACCGTGAGCGCCCCGGCCGAGTCGTCGATCGAGCCGGACGTCGACGACATCGGCTGGATCATGCTCAGCGCGCTGGTGGACGAGCTGACCTGGAAGTCGGAGGGCAGCGTCGCCCGGCTCACCCTGGTCAAGCACCTGTCGGTGCGAGGCAGCTGATGGGCCGGGCGGAAACGGTGAATGTCGAGGATAAGCAGCCAGGGGCCGACCCGGCGGCGCGCGGCTCCGGGCGGCCGAAAGCGCGGCCGTCCGGCTCAGGCGCGGCCAGACCGGACGTCGGCGCTGTGAGCGACGGACTCGTTAACGACGGCCCGGTGAACGGCGACGCCGTGATTGACGCCGTGCCGGACGCGATAGAGGCGACGGCCGAAGCGAACGAATCATCGGGCGACGCGGGCGCGAACACTTCGCCTCCCGGCAACGCCCCCGTCTCCCCGCACGCCGAGCGGCGCGCCGAGACGATGCGCATATTCCACCGGATGCGCAAGCTGCCGCCGGGCGATCCGGAGCGGGAGCGGCTGCGCGCCGAAGTGATTGAAGACCACATGGCCTACGCCCGTCGGATAGCCGCGCGCTACGGCGGACACGGCGAGGTCGTCGAGGACTTCGTGCAGGTCGCCTATCTCGGTCTGGTCAAGGCGGTGGACAACTTCGACCCCGACCACGGGACCGGCTTCCTCGGCTATGCCACGCCGATGATCATGGGCGAGATCAAGCGGTACTTCCGGGACGCCACCTGGGACGTGCACGTGCCGCGCCGCATGCAGGAGCTCTCCAGCGCGCTGCGCAAGGCCACCGAGGCGCTCACCCAGGAACTCGGACGCTCGCCGAGCGTCGCCGAGCTGGCCGAGAAGGTCAAGGCGACCCCGGAAGAAGTGATCGAGGCGATGGACGCGGCCTCGGCGTACACCACGGCCTCGCTGGACCGGCCGGTGCGCGTCGACGCCGCCGAGGGCGCCAGCCTGGCCGAGTTCGTCGGCGGCGAGGACCCGCGCTTCGAGGCGGTGGTCAACCGCGAGGTGCTCAAGCCGCTGCTGGCCAAGCTAGGCGAGCGGGACAAGCGGATCTTGATGATGCGCTTCTTCCGCGGCATGACGCAGTCGCAGATCGGTGAGGAGCTGCACGTCTCCCAGATGCAGGTTTCCCGCCTGCTCACCCGGATCCTCGAAGACCTGCGAGCGGGCTTCGAGTAGGCCGGGGCCCGCGCTTAAGGCCGGTTCGCGCCGATACGGACGGCGCGACCGGCCTGGCGCGCTTTCGCGCGGGCTCAGCTCGCAGCAAGGGCCGGGGGCGGCCGCGCCGCCCCCACCGGCTCCGCCGCGCGGCCGTTATGCGGACGCTGATATAACCGTTCCGGACGCGCCACCAAGCCGCCCCCGGAAACTCCGGGCGGACTGGAGCGCGCGCGCTGCCCGAGCAGACGTTCGTCCTGCATAATGCAACGGATCGGCACCCACTATCAGCCCTGGAAGGGGAGGGGAGATGGCTCAATCGGGCGACGCGCAGCGTGACGCGTCCGCCGCGAGCACGCCCCCTGACCGCGACCGCGCGGCCGAGCCGCAGCCCGGCCCGCAGGCGCAGCGCGCCGGGCTGATTCCGCCCGTCGAGGTGCTCGCCCGGGTCATCGAGGAGCAGCGGCACGCCGAGGCCGCGCTCCAAGCCAGGTTCCTCGAACACGGGCTGATCGACCAGGCGATCGGGGTGCTGGTCGCGCGGCTGGAGTGCGATCCGAAAGAAGCCTTCGACCAGCTGCTCGAGATCGAACGGCGGTCCGGGCGGGACCTGCTCGAGGTGGCCGGGGAGCTGGTCGGCCAGCAGACCCAGGCGCGCACCCGGGCGCCGATCGAGGAGGCCGTCCCGGTCTACGGCCCCGGCATCGCCAGGCTTCAGCGCAGCCGGGACGGTGACGAGCTGGCCAGGCTGTTGCTTGGCGACACCCTGGCCTGGTCCGGCGCCGTGGCGGCGGCGATCGCGCTGCTGGAGCCGGACGGCGCGTTGGAACTGATCGGCTCCGCGGGTCTGCCGCTGCGCGTGGTCAGCCAGTGGCGGCGCATCCCGCCGCAGATGAACTGCCTGCTCAACGCCTGCATCCGGGAACAGACCGCCACCTGGGCCGACACCGTCGTCACGATCGGACAGCAGGAAGGGTTTCGCGCGCCATACGTGCTCGGACCGGCCGGCGGCGGCGGATCCGCGCCGAATCCGCTGCATGTGGCTGTCCCGTTGCGCATCGGCCGTGGGCTCATCGGCGCGGTCGAGGTGGGCTGGCCGCCGAACACCGCGTTCACCACCGACGTGCGCAGTGAGATCGTCGCGCTGATCGAGTCCGCCGCGCAGGCGGTGGTGCGGGCGCGCCGGCTCGCCACCGAGCCCACGGAGCGGCGCGCGGCCCTGGAGGACGCGGTCGCGCTCGACCAGCTGCGCGAGATCGTCGACGCGACGTGGGAGCCCGTGCTGCTCGTCGCGCCCACGCCGATGGAGTCCGGGCGTGACTCCGGCAGCGGCGGAACCCGGGGAGAGCGGGGCGAGCCCGAAGAGCCGGGCAAGAGTGAGGCCGGTTCGATAGGCGGACTGCGGGTCATCGCGCTCAACCGGGCCGCCCGCGAACTGATCACCGGCGGAGTGGCGGCCCCGGACCCGGTCGGCCGCAGGCTCACCGAGTCGCTGCCGTGGATCGCCACCTCCGGCGCCTTCGACGCCTTGCGCGAGGTGCTGATCACCGGGACGCCGTTCCACGACCCCGCGCACACTTACCTCGGGCCGGGGGAGAACGGAGACCGAAGCCGTACCATCTCGATCAGTGCCACCCGGCTGGCCGAATCGCTGCTCTACATTGCGCTGCGCCCGGCCGGTGAGCAGCGCGGCGACGAGGAGGCCGTGGCGGCGCGGCTGCGCCGGATGGCCGAGACCGGTTCCTGGGAGTGGGACGCGGCGACCCGGGAGGTGCACTGGTCGCCCGAGGCGCTGATGGCCTTCGGCTCGCGCACCCCGCCCGGACCGATTCCGGAGGACCGGCCGCCCTACACCGTGCATCCCGACGACCAGCTGGAGCATGACCGGCTCATGCGCACCCTGCTGCGCGGAGGCCGGCAGGCGCAGGGTGAGTTCCGGGTGGTGCGCCCGGACGGCGCGGTCCGGCACGTGCGCATCGCCGGGGAGCCGATCCTCGGCCAGGGCGGCTCGGTCAGCTCGGTCTTCGGCACTGTGCAGGACGTCACCGAGCAGCGCCGGGCGCAGACCGCGCTGGAGATCGCGCACATCCAGCTGGCCGCGCAGCGCAGCCGGGCCGAGTCAGAGCGGCAGCTGGCCACCCTGCTGCAGCAGGTGATCATGCCGGTCGAGCCCGTGCGTGTGCCGCGTTCGGCCGGTCTGGAGATCGCCGCGCGTTACCGGCCGGCCAGTCCGGGCGCCGGCCTCGGCGGAGACTGGTACGGCATTCTGCCGCTGCCGGACAACCGGCTGTTGCTCACCGTCGGCGACATCGCGGGGCACGGATTCGCCGCCGCGACGGCCATGGCGCAGCTCTTCCACGCGCTGCACGGACTCGCGCTCACCGGCGCGGACAGCGAGCAGTTGCTCGGCTGGCTCAACGCGGTGACCTGTTCGCTGCCCAACTTCACGCTCGCGAGCGCCTGCGCCGCCCTCTACGACCCGGCCGACCGGCAGCTGTGTATCGCAAACGCCGGACATCCCAGCCCGGTGCTGGTACGTGGGGGCCGTGCGGCTACCATCCCGCGGCCCGCGGGCACGATGCTCGGCGTGGACCCGAGCAGCCAGTACGAGGATGTGACCGTCGCGCTGGAAGAAGGAGACATCCTGCTGCTCTACACCGACGGCCTCATCGAGCGGCGGCGGCACAGTCCCGACGAGAACCTGGGGCGTCTGCTTGCCGAGGCTTCGACGGTCGATCCGGACCTCGAGGTGTACGTCGACCGGATCCTGCAACGCATCAAGTCCGACACCGACGACGACACCTGCATCATGGCCGTCCGGTTCACCTGAGTGCTAGCGCGCGGCAGCCCGGCGGCCGCGCGGTCCGCAACCGCTCAGTCGGAGATCATCGAGCGGATCAGGGCGAGCAGCACGTCCACTTCGACCGGCTTGGGCACGTGCGCGTTCGCACCGGCGGCGAGGCTGCGCTCCCGGTCCCCACTCATCGCCTTGGCGGTCACCGCGATGATCGGGAGGTCGGCGAACTGCTCGAGGCTGCGGATGTACTCGGTGGCCGCGTAGCCGTCCATGCCCGGCATCATGACGTCCATCAGGACGAGCTTGATATCCGGGTTCTGCAACAGCGTCTCGATGCCCTGCCGGCCGTTGTCGGCGTGCACGACGGAGAGGCCGTGCAGTTCCAGCGCGCTGGCCAGCGCGAAGACGTTGCGCACGTCGTCGTCGACGACCAGCACCTTCTCGCCGTTGAACCGGATCCCGGACTGCGGGGGCTCGGTGGCCAGCGTCATCTCGGCCGTCGGGTTGGGCAGCGCGGTGAGCAGGTGCAGCGTCAGGCGTTCGACGGCCTGCGCGCGCGAACCGACGATTTCGAGCCCGCGGACGCTGCCGAGCGCGGCCAGGCGCGCCGTCGTCCCGCTGCCCGCGCCGGCCTCGTAAGCCAGTACCGGGACGGTCGGGTCGAGGCGGGCCACCGTCGCGAGCAGCGTCTGCACCTCGGCGGGCGGCATGCTGAGGTTCACCACCACGCTGACAACCTCTTGGCTGGTCAGCGCCCGCTCGATCTCACGCGGGGTGACTTCCGGCATGGTGAGCAGGTCGACGCGGCCGCGCATGCTGCCCAGGCCGTCGATCGCGGTGCGCGCCGCGTGTTGCATCGCCCGCGCCGCCTGGGGCTCCACGATGAGGACGACTGCGGTCGGCTGCGGCGTCTCGACGCCAAGCGAGAGAAGGTCGGTCTGATCGTCGGACGCGGCGGCCTCGGCGAGGTCGGCCTGGCCGGACGCGTCCGCGGCGCCGTCGGCCCCCCTCTCGGCCGGACCGCCGTTGCGCGCGGCGGCGGCCTTCTTGGCGCCCGAGCCCCCTGTCGCGGTACCGCTCTGCCCGGACGAGCGGGTTCGGCCGGGAGTCTGCGCCTTCTCGCGGGCCGAAGTAGCCGACTCGATCGGCACGGTGAGCGTGAAGGTGCTGCCTTGGCCCGGCGTGCTGCTCACACGCAGTTCGCCGCCGAGCAGCCGGGTCAGCTCGCGGCTGATCGACAGGCCGAGTCCTGAGCCGCCGAAGCGTCGCCCGGTCACGCTGTCGCCGTGCTGGAACGCCTCGAAGATGGCCTCGTGCCGGTCCGGCGCGATGCCGATCCCGGTGTCGTGCACCGCGAACCGCAGCAGCGCCGGGTCCACCGCGTCGCGGGTGACCTCCAGGGTGATCGTGCCGCGCTCGGTGAACTTCACCGCGTTGGACAGCAGGTTGCGCAGGATCTGCTGGAGCCGCTGCTCGTCGGAGTCGATGCTCTCCGGCGCGTCCCGGGCTACCTGCACGATCAGTTCGAGGCCCTTCTCCGCGGCCTGCGGCCTGGCTTCCGCCTCCGCGCGGGTGACCAGGGCGTCGACGGAGATGCGGTCGGTGTGCACGGCCATCCGGCCGCTCTCGACGTTGGCCAGGTCGAACAGGTCGTTGATCAGCTGGAGCAGGTCCTGGGCCGCGCCGTGGATGGTGCGGGCGAAGTCCACCTGGCGCGGGGTCAGATTGCCTTCGGTGTTGCTGGCGAGCAGCTGGGCCAGGATCAGCAGGCTGCTGAGCGGGGTGCGCAGCTCGTGCGAGATGTTGGCCATGAACTCGGCCTTGGCCCGCGAGGCGACCGCCAGCTGCCGGGCTTGCTCGTTGAGCTCGAGCCTGGCCTGCTCGATCTGTGCGAGCTGCCTCGCCGCGGTGGTGGCTGCGGCAGCAGTGGTGGCCGCGGCGGCGGTGCCGGTGCCGGTCGCGGTCGCGACGGCGGCGGGCGTGGTCGGTCCGGCCGACGCGGGGCCGGGGGAAGCAGAGCCGGGCGAGGCAGAGCCGGGCGAGGCGGACCCTGACGCGGAGGCGGCGCCGGTCGCGGCGACCGCGGTAGCGGAGGCCGACTCGGTCAGCCGGCGCAGGGCCGCGGCGCCGGAAAGCCCGGCGATCTGGTCGGCCAGCGCTTGATTGTGCTCGGCCAGCTGGTTGAACAGCTGGCCGAGTTCGGCCAGCTCGTCGTCGCCGGTGACCGTGGCGCGCGCGCCCAGGTCACCGTCCCGTACCGCCCGCATCGCGGCGAGAAGCCGCGCCAACCGCGGGTCGGGCACCACTGCCAAGGCGGACCTCCAGGGGAACCCCGGCGTGCCGGGACAGCGATCCCAGTGTTCTGAGATAGAGCCGCGCGGGTGGTTCCCGGCCGCGACGTCCTGATCGCACTATATCCGCCGGAACGGCCCGCTCGGCCATCGAGCGAGCGGTCAGTCCATACCTTTAACGCGCGGCAACCGTATCGTTGCCGCGCGCGGTGATCGAAGGCCGGGAGATTACGCGGGGTGAACACCAGTTTCACGCAACGGCCCGATGCGCAGCGTATTGCCGTCCGAGTCGATCACCGCGAACAGGCTCGTCCCGTACGCGGCGGTGTCCGGCAGATCGAGGCAGTTCACGCCGTCGTCGCTCCATGCCACCCGCAGCGCGGCCGGATCCGGGACGCGCAGATAGCAGCCCGAGCCGTTGCGTAGCGGGTCGAGCGCCGGCTCCAGGTAGAGGTGCAGTTCGACCGGCCCGAGGGCGAGGCGCAGATAGTCGGCGGCGCGGCCGAGCACCGTGAAACCGAGGTAGCGGTAGCAGGCGAGGGCCCGATCGAGGTCACCGCTCGGCAGGATCGGCACCGCCTGGCCGCCACGCAGCGTTCCGGCACTGTCGGAATCGGCAGCGTCGCAGTCGGCGGGGCTGGAATCGGCAGGCCCGACCGCGACGGCGCGCACGGACACCGCCGCGGTCGTGGAGCCGGCGCCGCCGGACGGGGAATCGGCGGCGAGCGGCCGAGGGGTCGGCATAGCGTCAGTGAAACTCAGGAACGCCGCCGTGTGCGCCGCGTTCGCGGCATTCATACGCCGCGGCTGCGATTACTCGCACAATTCAAACGCCCGCCGCTCTTGCCGGCCGCCGCTGATCGGTCCCGCCGGTCGGCGCTGGGCCGGATCAGCGGTCAGATTAGCGGCCGGATCAGTCGGAGGCCGAGGCGCGAAGCTCGTAGATCGGGTTGTAGATCGCGCGGTTGCCGCGCAGCGTGGTGATCCGGCCGCGCAGCTTGATCGTGCGGCCGGGGCTGATGCCGGGGATGTGCCGGCGCCCGAGCCAGATCACGTTCACCGTGCCGGTGCCGTCCCACAGCTCGGCCTCCAGCGCGGGCACGCCGGCGTGCGGCCGGAAGGTGACCGTGCGCAGCGTGCCGACAAGGCACACCTGCTCGCGGTCCTGGCACCGGCCGATCGGCATCGCCTCGGAGGCCTGGATCTCCGCCTGGAGCTCGTCGGCCTGCAACTCGTCGGGATCCGCCGCCAGCCGGGAGAACAGCCGCCGCAGCTTCGAGCCCTGGCCGCGCGGCGGACGCCCGCCGCCGGCGTCGGCCTCGGGGCGCTGTGCATCGCTGCTGCGGCCGGTTGATGCGGCCGGGTCCGTATCTGTGCCGTCGAGCGCTCGCATCCTCGCGGGCTCCTTCCTGGAACTGGTCCTGGCGGCGGGGCGAATGTTCGGTTGTGCTCTGGTGGCGGCGGCGCTGGGGGCTCAGCCGCTCTTCGACGGGGTCTTGGTGGCGGGCGTCTGGTTCAGCATCTGCTGCTTCACTCTTTCCTGCCTGCTGACGGCCGAACGCAGCTGGTAGGGCACGCTGGCCACCACCACTCGGCGCTGAAAGAGCAGCCGGCCCTTCAGCCGCAGCGCTGACTGGTTGTGCAGCAGCTGCTCCCACCAGTGTCCGAGTACGTACTCGGGGATGTAAACGGTCACGATATCGTTCGGGTTCTCGGTTCGCAGGCGCTTGACGTAGTCGACGATCGGCCGGGTGATCTCTCGATACGGCGAGGCGATCACTGTCAACGGGATCGGGATGTCCCTTTGTTCCCAATCGCGGCGCAGCGCCTCGGTCTCGGCGCTGTCCAGGTCGACGGTCACCGCCTCAAGCCGGCTCGGCCGCGCGGCCCGCGCGTAGCCGATGGCCCGCAGCGTCGGCAGGTGCAGCTTGGAGACCAGCACGATCGCGTAGTTGTTGCTCGGCATGGTGACCTTGTAGTCCGGCGGCGGGGTCAGCTCTACCGACACCGAGTAGTAGTGCCGCTGAATGCCCCGCATCAGCAGCCAGATCAGCGGCATGGCCACCACCACGATCCAGGCGCCGGCCATGAACTTGGTGGCCAGCACGATCGCAAGGACGATCGCGGTGATCCCCGCGCCGACCGCGTTGATCGTGCGGGAGCGCAGCATCCGGTTGCGCGCCGCGCGGTCGTTCTCGGTGGCCAGCAGGCGGTTCCAGTGCCGGATCATGCCGGTCTGGCTGCACACGAAGGAGACGAACACGCCCACGATGTACAGCTGGATCAGCCGGGTCGGCGAGGCCTTGAACACGACGACCAGCGTGATCGCGAAGCCGGAGAGCAGCAGGATGCCGTTCGAGAAGGCGAGCCGGTCACCGCGGGTGTGCAGCTGGCGGGGCAGGTAGCCGTCGCGGGAGAGGATCGAGGCCAGCACCGGGAAGCCGTTGAACGCGGTGTTCGCGGCCAGCACCAGGATCAGCGCGGTGACGAACTGCAGGATGTAAAACAGCGGCGAAGCGCCGCCGAAGACGGAGCGGCCGACCTGGGCGATGACGGTTCGCGGCGTTTCCCCGGACGGCAGGCCGATCAGGTTCGCGGCGTCGGCGGCGTGCACATGCGCGGCCAGCGCGAGCGCGGTCACGCCGGCGAACATGCTGACCGCGATCCCGCCGAGCAGCGCCAGCGTCGTCGCGGCGTTCTTGCTCTTCGGCGGCTTGAACGAGGGCACGCCGTTGCTGATCGCCTCGACACCGGTCAGCGCGGTACAGCCGGACGCGAAGGCGCGCAGCAGGAGGAAGGCGAGCGCCAGACCGCCGTAGCTGCCCGCTGCTTTGATCTGGTAGTGGGCGCTCTCCGACTCAAGTGGGTGACCGGTGGCGATCCGCAGCACACCCCAGATGATCATGATGCCGACAGCCGCGACGAAGCAATAGGTCGGAATCGCGAACGCGGTGCCGGATTCGCGCACCCCGCGCAGGTTGATCAGTGTGATCACCGCGATGACCAGGACCGAGATGAGCACCGCGTGCGCGTTGAGCGCGGGGATGGCCGAGGCGAGGTTCGCCACGCCGGCGGCGGTGGAGACGGCGACGGTGAGGGTGTAGTCCACCATCAGCGCGCTGGCCACGGTCAGTCCGACCTTCGGCCCGAGGTTGGTGGTGGCCACCTCGTAGTCGCCGCCGCCGGAGGGGTAAGCGTGCACGTTCTGCCGGTACGAGGCCACGACCACGAGCATCAGGAAGCCGACCGCGGCCGCGATGTACCAGGTGTAGTGGAAGAAGGCGAGGCCGCCGGCCGACAGCACCACCAGAATTTCCTCAGTCGCGTAGGCGACGGAGGAGAGGGCGTCGGAGGCGAAGACCGGCAGCGCGATCTTCTTCGGCAGCGTCGCCTCGCCGAGCATCTCGCTGCGCATCGGTTGGCCGACCAGGACGCGCTTGGTCATCCCCATGAGTGAAGGCACGCCGGGCATCGTAAGCCCGCGATCGTGTTGACCGCGAGGCGCCTCACGGCATCATCGAGTCAGGGGATTTGGTAGTACGGCGACGCGGTGACGTAGATCGGCGGCTGATTGTCGTCGGGCTGCACTGTGAAGATCTCCTGCGTGTACCCGGGCGCGTAGACGGTGATCGTGATGACCTGGCCATTTTGCATCTGCCCGCCAACGCTCGGGGACGCGCTCGGTGTGCCGTAGTTCGGCTGCGGCGGCGGCGCGATGATGGTGAATCCGGGTACCGCGCCGCCACTCGCGGTCAGGTTGAATCGGCCGACGTAGTTGTACGCCACGAAAGAAGGTGGGTCGGCGATGAGCACTCCGGGCGGCGGGGGAGGCGGGCTCGGGGACGGTGACCGGCTCGGCGATCGCGATGGGCGCGCCGAGGTCCGCACGACGATGATCGACGGGCTCTGTGACGGCGACTGGCTCGCGGACGCGCTCGGACTTTGGCTCGGGCTCGCGCTTGGGGACGCCGGGCTGGTCGATATCTCGACGAGCAGTGAGGACCCGCCGCCGGCGTCCACGACCGCGATCACCGAAGGGCTGTGCGTGGGAATGGCGGCCGCCGTATTGCCGGGGGAGAGATAGCGCATCGTCGTGTAGCCGCCTATCCCGAGCAGCAGCACGAGCAGGATCGCGGCTGCGACGAGCGTCTTGCGGCGTGCGGCGGCCAGCGGTTTGCGGCGCCGGTCCAGCGGCACCGGGAAGCCGTCGCGGTTGAACGGCTCGGCTCGTTTGGCGACGCGGGCGCAGTATTCGACCAGGTTCGCCGCTGCCGCTCCGCCGAGAGCGCCGTTCGCGAGGCCGCCGAGGTTTTCGAGACCGCCGGCTCCTGAGCCGCCGGCGGTCCCGGAGCTTGTACCGGAGTTCCCTGAGTTCGAGCCGGCGTTTCCTGCGCCCGAGCCGGAGCCCGGCAGCACGTCTCCGACCAAGTGCATGACGTTCGCGCGCAGGCCCGGCGGCAGCAGCAGGAGCGGCATCGCGCCGAGCAGCATCTCGGGCCGCAGCTCGTGCCGCTTGCGTTCGCCGCAGATCTCGCACTGCTCGATGTGCCGGTTGATCCGCTTGCGCAGCAGCGCGGTCAGTTCGCCGTCCCAGCCGTCCAGGATCGCGGCCAGTTCCGCGCATTCGGCCCGGCCGGTGCGTGCCACCAGCAGCGCGCCCAGCGACTTCTCCAGCTGCCCGCGCGCCCGCGAGAGCAGGGCGTGCGCGTGGTTGGCCGAGACTCCGAGCGCGGCCGCGAGGTCGGTGCCCTCCAGCTCGTGCCGGACGTTGAGCTCGAAGACCTCGCGCTCGCTCGGGTTGAGGCCCTGGATCGCGGCCCAGATCAGGCCGCGTACGTCTGCCTCGCGCAGTCCCGCCTCGACGTCGACGGCGTCATCGCTCACCTCTGCGGCCTGATCGAGTTCGACCATGCCCTGGCGGCCGCGCAGCCGCCGCAGGCACTCGTTGCGGGCCACCGCGTAGAGCCACGGGCGCAGCCGATCCGGATCCCGCAGCCCGTCGAGTTTCTGCGCCGCGACCACGAACGTGTCCTGCAACGCGTCGGCCGCGTCCTCGGGGTCGCGCAGCATCGAGCGGCAGTACGTGTACAGCGCCGAGGCGTATCTGTCGTAGGCGGCAGCCAGTCCTGCCGGGTCGCCCGCCACGATCGCGGCGACGAGGTCCCGATCCTGCATGCGCACACCGTAGTGAGTTCCGAGCGCTTAGTGGAACACACGGTCGAACACGACTGAGTCACATAAGCGCGTCTTGGTGTAATCGAGCACGTAGGAGCCGCCGGCCGTGGCAGGCGCGGCGACCGCCGATCAGATCCAGCCATTGCGCACCGCGTACGCCACCGCCTGCGTGCGGTTGCGCAGGTTCAGCCGGATGGTGAGCGACTGGAGCACGGCCTTGATGGTGCGCTCCGAGTAGGCGAGCTTGATCGCGACCTCGCGGGTGGACAGGCCGTCCGCGATCAGCTTGAGCACGTCGCGCTCCCGCTCGGTCAGCCCGGCGAAGGACAGGCCGCGCGGTTCGAGCGTGGTCCGATTCAGCAGGCTGACCTGGTCGAGCAGATGGCGGACCAGGTCCGGCGGCATGTCGCCCTGGCCCTGCGCCGCCGCCCGCACGACGCGCACGACGCGCTCCGGGCTGGCCTCGGCGCGCCGCAGCACCCCGCACACGCCGGAGCCGACGATTCCGGCCATCGCGCGCGGGTCGAGTTGCCCGACGACGAGGACGACCGGAGTGCCGTCGGCGCGGTGCAGCGCGGTCAGCCAGCGCGTCGCGGGCTCGTCGACGACGTCTGCGATCGCGATCACCACTGCCGCCGCCTCCCCGGCCTCCGCGATCCGCAGCTCGGGGCGCTGGCGCAGCTGCACCAGGATCCCGGCCTCGGAGATCGGGTCCAGCGAGTGCACACGCACCGCGATGCGATACGGACGGCCCGCGAACTGACGCTGCGTCGAAGTCGGGGTGCCGACCGGGTGCGCAGGGTGGAGCGGCGCGGCGGACGGCGTGGCTGACGGTGCGACAGGCGCGATGGTTGAGGTGAGGGACATGGCGACCGCCTCCTGGTATCGAGAACTTGCCCTATACCGGTGAGAGGAGCGGGCGCCCGGAACCCCAACACTTTTTCCGGGAGATTTTTTCTGCGCTCGTGTGCGCACGTTCGTGCGCAGGTCAGCGCCCTGCGGCTGGTCTCGCTGCGCCCATCGGTCTCCGCCCGCTGCGGCCTTCGCGCGGTGCCCGCGCGCAAGAGCATGAGCGGGTGGGGCCGTCCCCACCGCGGCCCCACCCGGCATGTGGCGCGGCTGTGTCCGCGCTCCCCGTCGCTCAGTCCGGCAGGCTCGCCTCCGCCGCCAGCAGCTGGTCGTACGCTGCGACGATCGCCAGTGCGCGCTTGGGCACGGTGATCTCATGGTTATACGACGAGCGCAGCAGGTACCGAGCGAGCGCCGTATGCCACTCCCAGGCGTGAGTGCGGTACTCACCCTCCCCGGACATTCCAGGGCAAAACGCGCGAAGGTTACCGGTTAGCCAATTGAGCGCGGCCAGGGCTGCCGCCGTCCCATCGCCGGTCACCTTGCGCTCGGGCAGATCCGAGGCGTCTTGGCCGGGCGGCCGCGTGACGCCCTCGGCGCGCGGCGTACCTTCGCCAGTCGGCATGTGAGTGAACTGCGTCGCCATGAAATCGGCCGGATCAGGTACCGCTGGCGCCGAGTCCTCGGGCGGATCGAGCAGCGGCTCAAGGCGGCCCAGTCGCGCCGCGACCACGCGCCAGCGCTCGAATCCGGTGAAGAACATCGACTCGGTGGCCGGATCCACGCTGTGCATCAGCAGGTCCACCGCCAGCCGCGCCGGATCGGTCGCCCAGTGTGCGTGCGCGAAGCGGCTCGCGTCGATGACCGCGGGCTCCGGATGGCGCCCCTCGTAGACCAGCACGTTGGTGCCGTGCAGGTGCCCGTGAGAGAACACGCCGTAGGTACGCCTTGCGGCCGTGCGCTGCGCGTCCGCTTCGCCGATCCGGCCTTCCGCCACGAACCCGGTAACCCGCTCGGTCAAGTCCTCGACCAGGGATTCGGCCAGCCGGCAGCCGTCCGGATGCGTGAGCACCGGCGCCAGTTGCTTGACCGCGTGCAGTACCCGGCGCTGCCGGTAGTAGGGGGTGCGCAGGAGATCGGCCGGCGAGTCGATCTCCTGCGCGGTGTCCGCGTACACGCCCCCGAGTCCGTCGGTGAACAAGGCCGCGAACACGTCTTCCACTGCGGCGTCAGATGCGCCGCGCGCCAGCCACTCCCGCAGCGTCAGGGCACTGCCCTCCAACTGCGCGGCCAGCGCATACCAGCCGTTGACCGGACCGACCGGGTACGGCGGTGCCTGCTTGGCCAGAAGCGACTGGCGCAGCATTCCCCACGCCTCCGCGGAGCGCTGTGCCTCCCGCTCCAGCGCGTCTTTATCCAGGCTGACCTTGAGCACGTGATGTGTACGCACGCCGCTGTTGTCCAACGCAGCCGTCACCGCACAAACTGCCGCGCCTGAATAGCCGGTCGCGATGTAACCCAGACTCATGTTGCGTGTGGTGCGGCCCGCTGCTTGCAGGATGCGCGCGTAGAGACGGCACAGCGTCGGTTCGCCGACCGCGTGCACGAAGGTCTGGATGTCCGGGTCGAACTCGTCGTAGGTCACCGCGATCGGCGCGACCGCCCCGGTGTCCAGCAGGTGGTTGTGGATCTCGGTGGCGATCGCGGAGGGGCTGCTCTCCCGAGCCTCGACGCTGAACTCGTACCGCCGCAGCACCCGGTGCGCTCCGCACCGGCGGGCTTCGTCGAGCAGGTCTGGACGGTGGGCCTGGCCGCTGCTGATCGCCAGGATGAACGCGCCGGGGAAGCGCTCGCGGGCGTCGCAGATGAGGTTGAGCCCAGGCTGCGCGGCCGCCGCACCGGCCCCGTCCCGCGCAGCCGCCGGCAGGTCCACGACGATCAGGTCGTAGGCCGCGCCCGGCACCGAGAAGAGTTCGCGCACCCGGCCGGCGTCCTTCGCCGCCGTCCACATCACGTGCCAGCCGAGCTGGGCGAACGGATGGCGCAGGCGCTCGGGCAAGGCGGTGAGGTTGTCCTCGTCCTCATCGATGAGCAAAGCCTGGATGGAGTCCACGGTCACGCGCCCCGCTCCAGACGGCTGTACTCGGCGGCGCCGCTGCGGGCTGCGGCACTGTGCTCGAGGTCGCCGTAATGAACCGCATCGTGATCATCACTGCCGTGATCCTCGACGCCGTTCTGCTCGCCGCCATCGCGTTCCGCGACGTGGAGTTCGATTGCCCGACGCTCGGCGGTCGAGCGTTCGAAGACGGAGTGCTCGCCGCTGTCGCTGTCGAGCGGCGCGCCGGACCAGGGTCGCAGCGCAATGACCGCCTCGTAAGTCCAGCCGTCGGTGCTCAGTGCCCGGCCGGTCAGCCAGCCGCCGAACGGCCGCAGCGCGCGGGCCAACGCCGCCAGACCGCGCCCGGGCTCCGGACCCGGCAGTGCCCCGGAGTTGCAGATGACCAGCTGCACGCCGTCCGGCGCGGGACGGCGGATGCTCACCTCGAACAGGGGCTCGTCGTCGTCAGCGTCCTCATCGGCGGCGAAACGGCACCGCGCGTTGTCCAGCACGTGCCCGACCACCTCGGCGAGCAGGTCGCGCGGGCAGAACACGGGCACGGCCAGATCGCCGGAAAGCTTCGTCGTGGCGCTCAGCCCGCGCTCCTCGACGGCGGCGTGCACGACGTCGCCGACCAGAGCCGGGACCGACCGCACCAAGTGCACCAGCTGCGCCGGCGAGTCCGTACCCGGCCGGTGCGTGGCGAACAACGCGTTGTACCACCAGCCGATCCGGTCCAGCAGATCCCGCCGCTGCGCCCGCCACCGGCCGTCCTCCGGACGCCTCGGCTCCCGAACCAGGCTGCTGAGACGCTCGGAGAGCCCGAGCAGACCCGCCGCGCTCGCGCCGGACAGCTCGACGAACCGCTCCTGATCCCGCCGCCCGAGCAGCTCGGCAGCGTAGTCCCCGGCCAGGATCTCGCGCAGCCTGGGCAGGAAGGCCAGCACTCGCTCCTCGACCAGCCGCGTGCACTCCCGCAGGTCCGCCTCGGCCGCCGCGGTCCGCTCCCGGCTCGGCTCGGCGACCTGCAGGTCCTCGACGAAGTCGCGCACCCGCAGCAGCCGCGACTCGAAGCGGTGCCGCAGCGCCGCCTCACACCACTGCGCGGACAGCCGAGCCCAGGCCTCGCGCGGGTCGTCGAGCCGGGGCCGCGGCTTGAGCTCGGTCAGCAGGATCAGCTGCCTGATGACGTGCACGTAGTCCTCGGCCAGCGGCCGGTCCAGATCCACTCGCGCGTCCTCGAGGTACTCGCGGCAGCGAATCAGGCTCTTTCGTAGCTCGCCGAGATCGACCGGCGAGTCATGCCGCGGCCGGCGCGCCAGGCGGTACGCCTCCAGGCAGACCTGATCGACGACGACCGGCTCGTCCACGCCCAGCTCGATCAGATCTGGCAGCACCGCGGCGAAGCGGTCCGGAGCAGCGGCGGCCAGCACCATCACGGCCTGCGCGCGCAGCCACGGCGGCTCGGGCGCCGGATTGTCCAGCTCGTCGAGACAGCAGCGGGCCAGCTGCTCGCGCGCGGCGCCATAGCGCAGCGGCGGCAGCTTGAGCCAGCCGCGCTCGGCGGCCAACAGCCTGGTCAGCCCGCGGCGGCCCCACACCGAGTCCGGCGAGGACTGATTGAGCGCGGCGATCCGGTCCAACACCTCCTGGCGCGCTCCGGTGTCGTGCAGCGCCCGGCGCAGCTGTCCGCGCCACCGCAGGTAATCGATCGCGTCGTCGCCAAGCAGCGGAACCCCGAACAGGTCGGCCGGGGCGCTCTCGAACAGCTCCTCGCGGCGCCGCGGCCGCAGCAGTTCGTCCAGTCGGTCCACGTGCCGGCGCAGCCGCAGCGGCGCCTCGGCCACGTCCGCGTATTTCTCGCGCGTGGCGCACACGCCGCATTCGTGGGCGCCCAGGCCGCCGATGCTCGTCGCGCTGATGAACTGGACCGCGACCGGGATGTCGGAGCCGCGCGTCGCGCGGGTGCCGGTCGGTTCCGCCGAGACGGCACTCAGCGACGCCAGCAGCCCGCTGTCATGCTCGGGCAGCAGATCCAGCAGTACCACCGCCACGATCCGCTCGGCGCCGGCTCGTACCGCATGCCGGATCAGCGCTTGCAACGTGCGGCCGGTGCGCGCCGAATAATCCACGATCAGCAGCGTGCGCGGGCGCGGCGGCTGTTCCTGGCCGGAGGAGTTGGACCAAACCGCTCCATGGCTTAGGTGCTGGATGCCGACCGGCGCGCTGACGCTTTGCCCGCCCTCCGAAAGCCGCGTCCGGGCCGCGTGCGCGAGCAGCCCGGCTTTCGACCGTTTCTCGCCGGGATACCAGATCTGGATCGCGTCTTCGGGCCGCCCCGGATCGGCGCGATGATGCACCCGGGCGAGACCGCGCTGGATGGCGTCGACCAGGACGTCCGTGATGCGTGTGCGGGCGTCGTCGCGGCGGAACATCCGCTCCAGGTCGATCGAGGCGCTCGCGTGCATCCGCCGCGGGTACTCGATGTGCCCGATCCGCAGCGCGCCGGCCGGCGACTCCGGCTGCGGCGCGCACCAGTACAGCAGCTCCTCTTCGCTCATCGGCAGCCGCTCGGGTGCGCGCGCGGGAGCCGGGCGCAGCGAGACCGGGTCGATGTCGACGATGGCGGGAGGCGCGCCCGCGCCCGGAACAAGGGCCTGCAGGCGATGCATGCGGCCCACCCGCTCCGACTGCTCGGCCTGGCCGGCCTCGAGGTCGATTTCGGCCAGCGCGACGACCGGGATCTCCCGGTTCAGCACCTTGATCCGCCCGCGCTTGACCCGCGCGTCGACCGCGCACGCGATGACCACGGGCTCGGCGTGCTCGACGATCTCCGCCACCGCGCGCCGCACCGTGTTCTCGGTGAGGATCAGATCCGCGCACAGCACCACGCGCGCCTCGCCGGGCACGTCCCCGGCGGTCGGCCAGCCGCCGCGATCATGCTCGGAACTCGCCGGATAGGTCCGATCACCGAGGGCCAGGCATTCGCTCAACCGCGTCGCCAGACGCGGCGGGCAGGTATGCGTTGGAGCGACCATGACCGGGCCGCGGCTCGGCGGCAGCGCGGCCAGTTCCGCCTGCACCGCGCGGGCGAGGGTGAACGCGGCCACGTCGAAACCGATCGTGCCGTCGAGCAGCCGGCCGACGTCCAGCCAGCGGTTCGTCACGGCGAGCGTGGGCGTGCGGAACATGCCACGGCGCACGCCCTTGCCGTGGCGGGCGGCCTCAGCGCTCAGTTCGCGCTGGGACGCGTCTGTCAGCGTGCTAAGGATGTGCAGCGGCGAGAGCAGCAGGATCAGGCTCTCACCCTCGACCGAGACCAGGTGCTTCTGATTGCGCAGGAAGCGCTCGAACTCCTCGCCCGACCCGCCCGCGCTCAGCCAGCGCTCGCGCGCCTCACCTACCAGCGAGACGCCGCCGACGCTGGTCAACAGCTCCAGCACGGCGCGCACCGGCGCCGAGCCGCCGTGCCACAGTGGTCGGCCCTGAGCGCCGACCACCAACATGGCTCCGGCAGCGTGCCTGCCGTTCTTACCGCCCTTCTCGCCGCCGCCTTTCTCGGGGCCCGGCTTCTCGGGACCCGCTTTATCCGGACCGGCAGTACCGGTGCCGTGCGCTTCCCCTCCTGGAACGCACGACTCCAGTACCTGCCAGGTGAGGTCCGGGAACACCGCCGCCACCGCCGCGCGCTCGGCGCCCTGCGCGAGGAAGTCCAGCGCCTGGCGTACCGATTCGCGGACGTTGCCGGCGGAACCCGGCCCAGCGTCGATCTCGCCGCCGAGCGAGACCGTGACCACAACCCCCGACGTGCGCGTACCCGAGATGCCGAGGCCGCCGCGGGTGCGAGAGATCGCCGCGGCGTACGCCGACCGATCCGCATCCGTGAGCCCTTGCCGCGGATCGAGCGCGCAGCCGAGCCAGCTCAGCCGGTGCGGCCGGTGTAACGCCGGATGGCCGCTCCAGTGCCCGGTGGGCGCGGCGAACCGCGGACCGACCGGCACGGTCGCCTCGAACAGCGTCTCGGGTGCGCCGCTGCCGCCGGCCACCAGGTGCAGCACCCGGCTCGCCCCCAGCTCCGGATCCGCCGGGAAGGCGGCGAACGCCGCTTCGCCGAACGCGCTGCCCGCGAAGTCGGGCCGGGCGAACGGATCCTCAGGTCCCGGCGGGTGGCCGCGGTCGAACAGCTGCCCGCCGACCAGCACGCGCGGGGTTCCGGGACTGCGTGACGCGGCCAGCCTGGCCGCGTTGTCGATCAGCTCGGCCAGGACCGTTTCACTGATCGCGCGTGCGTCGGCGGCCGAGAGGCCGAGGTCACTGAGTCCCTGCTCAACGGCGATGTACCGCGCGGCGCCGCGTAGGCCCGCGCCCTCCACCGGCTGAAGCCACTGTAACGGCAGCAACCTGCGCCGGTGGCCCACCGGCTCGACGGCCTGCTCACTACGGCCGGCCGCCACGTCCCCGGACGGTAGCTCATCGATTTCCTCCCCTTGTCCCGCGGCCCCGGCACCCCGCACTCGCACGGCATCCACCGGCCAGTGCGGCGCCTCCCGGAAACCGGCCTGCCGCATGAAGGCCCGCGCCTGGCCACGTCTGCCGGCCCGGTGCCTCGTGCGCCGCGTGCGAGACCAGGAGTCCGAGATCGCGCCGCCCGACCGCGCTTCCCGCTCCGGCAGGTCCCGCCCGCCCTGTTCCGACTGCCCCACTTCATGCGCGGGCAGCGTCACCGTCGCGCCCACCCCGGCCGCGACGGCCGCGTCCAGCAGCAGCAGCGCCCTGGCCAGCACGCCGAACTCCACATGTTCGACCCTGCCGAAGTCCAGGTGCGGACCCCCGCGTGCGAAACCCCCGAGCCCGCCGCCCTCGCCGGCCGCCGCCCCTTCCGGGGCGTCGATCTCGGTGACCCAGGCGGCTGTACTCAGCACCGGGGGAAATCGGAACTCGGTCATCCGCCACTCTGCGTACTCGATACGGAGCCTGCTCGGCCGCGGGCGGCGCCCGTGTCCTCCACGGCCGCCTTGCGATGCCTCGCGCGGGTCCTACAGTGACATGGGTCACCTCGGAAACAGCCCCGGAGTCGGACACGGTCGGACAGCGACGGACACGGGCGGCCGAAAGGGCAGTCCCGTTCCCCCATTTGGCGGAGTCCGGTCAAAGACCGCTCGCGGACCGCGATTTCCGCTGGCGACGGTTACCCTGACGGAGCGTTACGTCAGTTCACGGACAGGGCGGCAGATGGATCGGCTGGGCGGCGGCGCCTCCTTTCCCGAGGATCTGGGGCTCCGGAACCTGGAGACCCTGGAGGACCTCGGCGATTCGCTGCGCCGATTGCGCCGCAGATATGCGCGGCGCCGTAGCGACGCCTTGTTGTCCTATCGGTATTTGGCGGAGAAAACCGGTTACGCGCACGGCGTGATCGGCGGTTATTTCTCCGGCAAGGTGCTGCCGCCGCCGGACAAACTCGACGTCATCGTCGTACTGCTGGGCGCGGACAGCTCCGAACGACTCGCCTTCGCGGCCGCGCGAGACGCGATTGAGGAGCGCCGCCGCCGTCCGTCCGAGTCCTCCTCAGGCTCGGCGGCGGGCGCCGGGGGAGCGAATGGACACGGCGGATCGCATTCGCCTGGCGCCGGCCGCTCCCCTACCCCAGCCGCCGCGGCGAGCAGTTACCTCTACGACCTGCTCACAAGGCCGGGCCGTTACCGCACGCAGTGGCGCTCGTTGCTTGTCCCAGGTAAGGGCGCGGTCGACGCGATTGCCGAGGTGATCGCCCGCTCGCTGGCCGATCGCGGAGCCGAGGACGCGGACCAGGACCTGGTGAAGCTGCGCGGCAGGGTCTCCCGCGCGCTGGCCGGCAACAGCCCGGACACGGTGCTGAGCAGCGCCACCCTCAATTGGTTCGCGGACGCCTTCGATATCGCCCCCGACGACGCGGACCGGCTGCGGTTTCTGCACGCGGGTTCGTCGAGCATCCGCTATGTGCGCGGCGATGCGCAGGAGACCGACCTGCCGATCTTCGACGCGCCACCGGCGCGTCACCGCACGGTGGACCTGCGCGAGTACCACTACCTCGGTCCGGACGGTCTGCCGGTGCAGCACCGTACCGATCAGGTCCTCGAGGCGACCGAGGACGGCCTCGACCGGTACACGTACATGGTCGACACGAACATGCTGACTCTCGATGT
>Ga0070739_10002150_pt1 | contig 27182 bp, 24 predicted proteins | sample Coa_R1_7_FD_66445 | JGI IMG/M metagenome (GOLD analysis project Ga0070739, IMG submission 66445) | Surface soil microbial communities from Centralia Pennsylvania, which are recovering from an underground coalmine fire - Coalmine... | ecosystem: Environmental > Terrestrial > Soil > Unclassified ...
GTCTCGGGCGTATCGGAAGAGCTTGAATTGTCCGCGGTGCGCGAGCACAAGAACCGGCTGCTCGTGCGTTTGCCGAACGTCCATTCAGCCGATGCAGCACAACCGTACGTCGGCGCCACGTTTTACGCCGATCGCGATCGCATTACGCTCGAGCCCGGCGAACATCTCGATCGCGATCTCGAAGGCTGCACGCTGTACGACCAGTCCGGCCGCGCGCTCGGAAACGTTACACGCGTCGAGCACTATCCCAGCTCCGACATGCTCGTAGTAAACGGGCGTCTCGTTCCCATGGTTCTTGAATTCATCAAATCCATCGACACGAAGTCGAAACGCATTGTGGTGGAATTACCGGCCGGCTTACTAGACGACGATTATTTGTCGTCGTGAGGTATCGAACGACGCCGAGCTTGTCGAGGCGCGCGTCAGTGTGTCATCGTGAGGTATCGAACGACGCCGAGCTTGTCGAGGCGCATGTCAGTGTGTCATCGTGAGGTATCGAACGACGCCGAGCTTGTCGAGGCGCATGTCAGTGTGTCATCGTGAGGTATCGAACGACGCCGAGCTTGTCGAGGCGCAGTCCGCATTTGTCATCGTGAGGTATCGAACGACGCCGAGCTTGTCGAGGCGCAGTCCGCATTGTCATCGTGAGGTATCGAACGACGCCGAGCTTGTCGAGGCGCATGTCAGTGTGTCATCGTGAGGTATCGAACGACGCCGAGCTTGTCGAGGCGCATGTCAGTGTGTCCTCGTGAGGTATCGAACGACGCCGAGCTTGTCGAGGCGCAGCCCGCATTTGTCATCGTGAGGTATCGAACGACGTCGAGCTTGTCGAGGCGCAGCCAAGTCGTGAACAACAACATGTGCAAACGTATTGGGTCTACATGGTCCTCTGCTCGGACGCAAGCTACTACATCGGCATCACGAACAATGCCGACCTCCGAGTGGGCCAGCACAACGAAGGCATAAATAAACATTGCTACACGTATACGCGCCGGCCCGTTCGCTTAGTGTACGCCGAGCACTTTTACGATCCCAACGAAGCGATCGCGTGGGAGAAACAAATTAAAGGCTGGTCGCGGAAGAAGAAAGACGCGCTGGTTCGTGGGGATTGGGTTTATATCAAGAAGTTAGCTCGTGAGTGATCTGCTCGCCTCCACGGCGGTCGGCGTCGTTCGATACCTCACGATGACAAGTGCGGACTGCGCCTCGACAAGCTCGGCGTCGTTCGATACCTCACGATGACAAATGCGGACTGCGCCTCGACAAGCTCGGCGTCGTTCGATACCTCACGATGACAAGTGCGGACTGCGCCTCGACAAGCTCGGCGTCGTTCGATACCTCACGATGACAAATACGGGCTGCGCCTCGACAAGCTCGGCGTCGTTCGATACCTCACGATGACACGGGGCCGAAGCGGCGCGCGCGAAGCCCTACCCGTTCGTGGGATGATTCGTAACGTAATCCGCCACGGCACTGCGGATTGCGGAAGCGATTGAATCGCCCGTGCCCGTGCTCTCTGCGAGTTTCGCTCCAAAGCACGTATACACGCCCAGAACGAACGTGTATTGCGCGCGGCTGCCGAGGCCGTGGCGAATCATTTTCGCCGATGCCGTTCCGGTTGCGATCGTGTTGTTGCGATCAGTGCCGCAGATGCCATCCGCCTCTTTCGTGACGTTCTGCGGTGCGGCCGCCGTCAGCCGCGCATTGTAGTGGTTTCCGAGCGCGCTATAGAGCTCGTTTGTCGCTTTGGCCAGATCGCTTGTAGGCAGCGCACCAGCCACGCGTACCACGAGAATCCCCTTCGACGGTTTAGCCGCGGTAGGCGCCGGCGTTTCTTTGGCTTTGTGTTTGAAGAGACCGGCGAGACCCTTGATGCCTTGACCGATGTTGGCTTGATTGCTCGGCATCGGCGTCGACGTCGCTTGCGCTTGCGCGCTTTGATACGCGTCGGAGATCTGCTGCTCGCGCGATATTATGCCGTCGTGAATCAGCGTCGCTTGCGCTGTGGCATCCTGGAACGATTCGATCTGTGCGGTTTGGCCGTAAACGATTGCACCGCTCAGCGTGGAGACGACGTGTTCGACCACCGAAACGCCGTTGCCGAGCGGCGTCATGTACGCGGAAACATAGTAGTCGGCGTTGACGCTCTTCGCGTATGACAAATAATCGGTGCGCTTCACGGTGGCCGGAGCTTGAATCGTATCGATGCCGCCGTCCGCATTCATTTGCTGCACGAACAGTTGCGCCGCCGCCTCACCGGTGCCGGGTTTGATTTCGCTGCTCCCATCGAACGGATAGACGACGACGAGCGGCATCGCCTTTTGCGGCAATGGAGTCGCCGTCGGCAAGGCCGTTGGTGAAGGCGACGGTGTGGGCGTCGGGCGCCCGGCACCGACGAGTGCAACGCTCAGACAAAACAGAACTACGGCGGGAAAACGACGCACGGATGTCCTTTCGAGTCGACTAGACGATTCGCGAGAGAAACGACCGGATGGCCGCATTCGTTTCCTCGGCGCGCTCCACCATGACGAAATGGCCGGCACCCGGAATTATTCGTGCCTCGGCGCGGGGAACCCGGTCGGCGATGGCCGTCGCATATTTAGCCGGTGTCATTTTATCGTTTTCGCCGGTAAGGGCGAGTAGCGGGACGCTTATTTCGGCCAGGCGTTCGAGCGCGTCGAAGGCGTCGCAGGCGCGGAAATCGCGCAAGGTTTGTTCCGGCCCGACGCCCGCGACCATATCGGTCACGGCCGAATCGACCCACTCGGGCTGAGGGTCCGCGAAGTAGTACTCAGGGACGAACTCCTGAGCAAATAGCTCGAGGCCCGAGGCGATGCCGTCGAAAATCCACGGCGCGACGCGAAGCCGTGCGCCCGACGAGACCAAAACGATACCGCGCAGCCAGCCAGGCTGCCGCAGCGCCTGTTCGATCGCGACGGCTCCTCCCATAGAATGGCCGCACAACACGACGTCGGCGATGCGGTTGAGGCTAACGTAGCGTTCGATAAACTCCGCGAACTCAACGATCGATTCGGGTCCGGCCGCAGCGCTCGGTCTTCCCGGCAACGTCGCCGTCCGTGCACCAGCAAATGCGGCGCTTTGCTCGCGGAACGCAAGACCCGTGCAGCCCGCGCCGTGGATGAACAATAAGATCACGAACCCGGCGCGCACTCCGTTTCAACGGTATGTTGCTCGTCGACCGGATCGACGAGCGGCGCCACCGGAACGGTCCCCTTCATATGCGCCCAGCCCGCGCTCAGCTCGGCGCCGAACAAAAAGATACAGCCGATAAGATAGAACCAGAGCAGCAGAACGAGCGGTGCCGATAGCGCGCCGTAAATGCGCGTAAAGTCGACGTGCACCGTATAAAAAGCGAAGATATATTGCACGGCGGGCCAGACGAGCGCCACGAACGATGCGCCGGGAACGGCGAACTGCCAGCGCACCGAGCGATTCGGCAAAAACGTGTAGAGAAAAACCACGACGATGAAGACCAACGCCATCGAAAGCAGATAGGCCAGCAGTTCGGAAAGGCCGCGCGGATCCTGTATGTGCGCTTTTGCAAAAACGATTGAGACGGCCACCGGCATGCCGATGGCGAACAGGATCACGATTCCGGTCAGCGGCAGCATGACGATCGAGATCGCGATATCGTGGTACAGCGGCCGGCTCTTCGGCACCCCGAGCGCGCGATTGAGCGCGTACGCCACGCCCATGAACAAATTCTTCGACGCCAAACGACGAACCCGAACGCAATGATACTCGACACGCCGCGGCCATACACGTACGTACGCACGTTCTGCGCCACCGTATCGTGTAATGCCGGCGCGAACGTATCGAAAAAGGTCAGAATTTGGCGTTCGGCATCCGAAAACACCAGCGAAGCAGCCGTGAGCACGAGCACGAGAAGCGGGAAGATGGCAAAGAGTGCGTTGAATGCGATGGCTTGTGACAAGAACGCGCATCCGTCGCGGGAGAAACGCATTCCGGCTTCGCGGAAGGCAAAGATGAGCCGCATTACTAGATGATATTCCCTCTTGCCGCCGCTACCTTCAGCGTGATCCTCAACGGTACGATTCTGCGGTCGTACAATAGGCCATATCTTAAAGCGGGCCGCATCATGGCCCCGCTCGATCCGTTCGTTACCAGCGTTGCGGCAAGCATCGAATACAGCGCAGGCGTGTTAATCGTGCGCCGCGGCGACCGTTTCGCACAGGTGCGCATGCCTGAGCCGCATCCCGCGCATTTTCAAAGTACGTTCGTACCGATCGCGCCGCTCCTGCGCACGATCGGCCTGGGCGTATCACTCGACGCGACACACCGCCTGCTGATCGTCGACTCACCGCGCATGCCGCTCGCAACACCGACGCCGTTTAATGCTGCCGTTCCATGGGTCGCGCCGCGCGTGGTTTTTACGCCGACGCCCGTCACGACCGCAAAGCCGGCGGTCACGGGCGTTCCATTACCGCGCAGAACGCCGCTGCCCGTGTCGACTACCGTTCCGCAATCGCAGCCAAATCTTTGCTGTGGAACCCGCGCGCCATCGCATCGCGTAATGCGCGTTCCACCGCACGAATGACCGGAAGCGGCAATTCGTTCGCGCTTGCGAGCATCAGTTCTGCATCCTTGTGCGCCATCTCCAGCGTCCACGTCGGTTCGTAATCGCTCTCGGCCATGCGTTTGCCGCGGCCGTGAATTTGCGCGCCCGGATCGTAATTCTCGAACAGCGCGTACGCGTCACGGCGGCTGATGCCGTTCGTTGCCGCGATCGCAAACATGTCGGCCAAGCCGCCGATGATCGCGAGAATCATCGCGTTGCCCATCAGTTTGTAGATTGCGGCTTTGTCGACGCGATCGCCCAGGTACCACAGTTTGCCGGTCATCGGCTCGAGCGCCGGCCGCACGCGTTCGAATAGATCGCGATCGCCCGATGCCAGCATGAGACCCGTTCCGGCGGCGGCATTCGGCGGACCCATGAACACCGGCGCGTGCAACAAGGGAATGCCGTGCGCTGCGAGCGTCGCGATCCGTTCCGGAATGTTCGTCGGCAACACCGTCGTGTGATCGATCACCGGCGTGTCCGCGTCAATGCCCGGTAACGCGCGCCGCAGTGTTTCGTCGACCGCATCGTCGCTGCGAAGACATACATGCACGCGCTGCGCGCCCCTCGCCGCCTCTGCGGGTTCGCGCACGGGCGTCGCGCCATATTGTTCGAGTTCTTTCGCGCGTTCGAACGTGCGGTTCCACACGCGCACGTTTATGCCGCGGCGGCAAAATGCCTGAACGAAGCCTGATCCGAGCATGCCGGCTCCGAAAAACGCAATCGTTTCCGGCATCGCTAAACGTCGATCGCTTTTGCGGCGCGCTCGGCAACATAATGGAGAACGCCTGGGTCAAACGGTGATTGCAGACCGGCGCTACGGACGAGCTGTTGGAACGGAAGCCGGCCGCCGCGCCTGCACAGTTCCGTGTAATCCCGCAGCGCGCCGGCGTAATCGTCGAGCGAGCGCGCCCAAAACTGCAGCGCGCAGCACATCGCCAGCGTGTAGTCGATATAGTAGAACGGCACCAGATACACGTGACGCTGGAGCTGCCAATATGCGCCGCGTTCCAAATGCTCGATGCCGCCGTAGCGACGCCAGGGCATATAGGTCGCTTCAAGCTGTTTCCAAAACGCATGGCGTTCGCCCGCCGACGCCCCGGGATTTTCATAGACGAAATGCTGGAAATGATCGATCGCCGCGCCGTACGGCAGAAACAGCAGTGATGATTTGAGGTGTTGCGTGCGGTACCGTTGCGCATCGGCTCCGAAGAACCGCTCCAGCTGCGGCCAGCCGAAAAATTCCATCGACATGGAATGTACTTCGCAGGCTTCAAGCGTGGGCCAAAGATATTCCGAAACCGGCATGGCGCGACTCGAGTACGCCTGAAATGCGTGGCCCATTTCGTGCAGAAGCACGTTCACGTCGTGCGTCGTTCCGTTGAAGTTCGCAAAGATGTACGGTAAGCCGTACGTGGGGAACGACGTGCAGAAGCCGCCGCCGGCCTTGCCTTCGCGCGATTCTAGGTCGAGCAGATCGCGCTGCATCATCATGTTGGCGAAGTTGCCCACCTCGCCGCCGACGCCGGTGAACGCTTCCCGTGCCGCGGCGAGCATCGCGTCGTGTGCCTGAGGCGGTTTGGGCGATGCCGCTTTGCTGAAGACGTGTTCGTCCCACAACATGATTCGATCGACGCCCAAGTCGCGAGCCTGTGCGTCGACGATGCGCTGGGCCAGCGGAACGATCTCGCGTACGATCTCCTCGCGATACCGTGCAACCTCGGCGGGACCGTAATCGGTGCGCGACATGCGCCGGTATCCGAGCTCGATGAAGTTATGAAACTCCAGTTCTTTCGCCATGCGATCGCGCAGCTGAACGAGATCGCCATAAATCCGGTCAAGCGTTTCACTGTTGCGTGCGAAGAATTCCCACTTCGCAAACGCCGCATCGCGGCGCACGCCGCGGTCCGGATGCTCCGCGTATTTCGCAATCGTCGGCAGATTCAGCCGCTCACCTCGAAAATTAAACTCGGCCGACGCGAGCAATTCGGTATACTCGTCCTCGAGCCGCGATTCCGCGACCGCGAGCGGCTCGATGACGGGATCGAACGCAGTGACGTCCAGTTCCCATCGATCGAACAGGTAGCGGCCCAAGGCCGCTTCCAGTTGCTCGCGCAGCGGACTGGACAAAAACTTGCGTTTCATCGCGACATCCAAACCGGTGAGTTTCGGGCGAAGCTCGTTGAGCGTAGCGACGGCCGTTTTGTACTGCGAGTTTTTCGTATTCTGCTGAAAGCGCAGTTCGGTTAACGCCGACCAGGTCGCGAAATTGCGGCGAATCGTATCCCACGCGCGGAACGCATCGATCGCATCGCCATCCGAGGCCGCGTCCTCGACGCGTCGTTCGATGGCGTCGTACTGCGCGCGCACCGCTTCGAAATCGGGCAGCGTTGCGGTGATATCGGAGAAGCGTTCGGCTGGATGAAGGTCAGGCGGCGGCGCTAGCATCCCGCTACGGTACACCGCGGCAAACCTAGACCCTTTGCCTTATTGTGAGTATTACTTACTTATGATAGCCTTAGATTGGGTATGCCGCCAAATCACGAAATAGCGCAATCCGCACATCCTGCGGAGCTGTGTCCGCGGTATCATCGCGCTGTCGAATTGATCGGCCGGCGTTGGACCGGCGCGATCGTGCGTACCTTAATGGCCGGCCCGCGGCGATTCAACGAATTGCTTGCCGCAATTCCGGGCATTTCCGATCGCCTGCTGACCGAACGTCTGCGCGAACTCGAAGCTGAAAATGTCGTGCGCCGCGAAGTGCGTCCCGAATCGCCGGTGCGCGTGATTTACGAGCTTACGCCGAGAGGCGCCGAGCTTGGACCTGCGCTCGACGAGATCGCGCATTGGGCGGAGCGTTGGATCGAAGTTCCGGAGGCGCAAAAGCGTTAGCGGCGTAGAGCCGCTTTTAATGAAAACCTTGTGCGCGAGCGTACTCGCGCTTTTCACCACCGCCGCCGCGTCGGCCGCACCGCTTTCGTTCGGCGACCTCCACTATCGTTGGGTCGGGCCCGCAGTCATGGGCGGCCGGATCGACGCCGTTGCAGGCGTTCCGGGCGATTCCAAAACGATCTACTTGGGCCATTCGTCCGGCGGTCTATGGAAATCCGTAAACGGCGGACTTTCGTTCACATCGGCGTTTGAAGCCGGCACGAGCAGCGCCGTCGGCGCAATTGCGATCGACCCGCGCAATCCGCGCCACTTGTACATCGGAACCGGTGAGGCGTTCCCGCGCAACACGGCCGATGCCGGCGACGGCCTTTGGGAAACGACCGATGCGACGACGCACTGGCGCCATCTGGGATTCGACGACAGCGCGAGCATCGCAAAAATCGCGATTAGCCCGGTCAACTCGCGAATCGTTTTGGTTGCGGCGATGGGGCGTGAATTCGCGGGCAGCACGCAGCGGGGCATTTACCGGAGCACCGACGGCGGCGCACATTTCACGCGCGTGCTCTACGTGAACGATACAACGGGCGGGAGCGATCTCGCATTCGATCCGAAACGCCCCAACATCGTATATGCCGGCATGTTTGATTTCTTGCGGCAGCCGTGGACGATGCGCAGCGGCGGGGCCGGCAGCGGACTCTATAAATCCGTCGATGCCGGAAGAACGTGGCGCCGCCTAACGGATCCTGCGCTGCATAACGGTTTGCCCTCCGGACCAATCAGCCGCGTCGGCGTGAGCATTTGCGCGAGTAATCCCAACGTGGTTTATGCGTTCGTACCGGCTCACGCGGGATTGCTCTATCGAACGACCGACGGCGGTAAACACTGGCGTTTGCGCAACACGAGCCAAGACATCGATTTCCGGCCGTTCTATTTTTCGCAAGTGCGGTGCGATCCGCACAATCCCGATCGGGTTTATGCAATCGCCGGACCGCTGCTGGTTTCGGTCGATGGCGGGCTGACATTTAAGAATGCCGGCGGCGGCGGAGACAATCACGATCTGTGGATCGACCCGCGAGATTCGAACCGTTTGCTGAACGGCAGCGACATGGGATTTCACTTTTCGCTCGACGGCGGAAAAACGTGGAATTACGATGACGTCGTGCCGTTCGACCAAGTGTACCGCGTGGGATACGATTTCGACCGTCCGTACCACATCATGGGCGGGCTGCAGGATCACGAAGTGTGGTGGGGTCCGAGCGAACTCTTCAGCCGGCAAGATGGACCCAGCGACGGCGACTGGCTCGACATTTCCGATTGGGGCGACGGTCAATACGCAATGGCCGATCCGCGCGATCCGTCAGTCGTGTACGAAGATACGCATTTCGGCGACCTCGTTCGCGCAAACCTGAAAACCGGCGAACGGCGGTACATCTCGCCGCAGCCAATCGTCGGTTTCGGGACCGGCGCATCGACGTATGAGTACCGTTTCAATTGGAGCGCGCCGCTCCTGATCTCGCATTTCAATCCGGATGCGATCTATTTTGGCGGCAACGTGCTTTTCCGTTCGAGCGATCAGGGCACGACCTGGAACGTCTTCAGTCCAGATTTAACGAAGTGCAGTCCCGAACAGCTGGGGCGGAGCGGCGGTCCGATCAGCTTCGACAACACGAATGCCGAGGCGTACTGCACGATCTACGCGATCGCCGAAGATGCGAAGGATCCGCAAACCGTGTGGTACGGCACGGACAACGGGCACCTCGAACTCACGCGCGACGCGGGACGCACCTGGAACGACGTCATCGCAAACGTGTCCGGATTACCGCTGCCGGCTCGCGTCGCCGCGCTTTCCGCCTCGCCCGCCGTCTCGGGCACGGTGTATGCCGCGTTCGATCGGCACCAATGGAACGACTACCTTCCGTATGCGTTTGTTTCGCATGATTTTGGCCGTACGTGGCGCAGTATCGGCGGCGGTCTTATGGGTTACGTGCACGTGGTGCGCGAGGATCCGCATAACGCGAGCGTGCTTTACGCGGGTACGGAGCGCGGCTTGTTCGCCTCGTTCGATGCAGGCGCGTCCTGGAACGATTTGCGCCTGGGTCTGCCGCACGTGCCGGTTTTCGATCTGCAGATACATCCGCGCGATAACGATCTGATCGTCGGCTCGCACGGGCGCGGCTTCTACATCTTAGACGACGTCACGCCGCTGCAGCAGTGGAACGCGACGGCGGGCGGTGCGCGGCCATACTTGTTTACGCCGATGCCGGCGTACCGCTATAGTGACGGGCCCTACCACGAACACGGGCGCGGCGCGTTTGTTTCGGACAGCAAGCCGTACGGAGCGCTCGTGACATTGTACTTGCCGGCGGCGCCCGCTCCGGCCAAACCAAAGGCGAAGCCGACGGTGCGCATTCGCGTGCTCGATGCCTCCGGAAAAGAAATCGACGTGTTCGATACGCCGGTGCACGCCGGACTCAACCGGTTTGCATGGGATTTGCACACCGAAGCGCCGGGCGGCCTTTCGGCGGTCCAGGATCGGCGTCCGTACTATATCTTTTTCCCGATGCAAATCGAAGGCCCGCAGGTACTTCCCGGCACGTACACGATCGAAGCGTTTGCGCCGGGACAAGTTCTGCGCGCGCCCGTCACAGTGCTGATGGATCCAAAAAATGCGGTGGCTGCTGCGGACTTGAAGCAGCAGTACGATGCCCTCTCCCAGCTCGCATCGATTCAAGAGCGCGCGGAACGGGCGATCGCGGAGCTGGACGACTTGCACGCGAAGATTTTACGCGCCGGACGTGCGTCGCTCCAGCCGTTTGATTCTGCGGTGAGTGACGAGCTCGACCGTCTTCGTAACGCGGAACCGAGCGGATACCGCCGGCCTGCGCGTCTCAGCGAAGAGGTAGCCTATCTCCGCGACACCATCGAGCAGTATGCCGGCGCGCCGACGCAGGCACAGCTGGCCTTCATCAAGCAATACGCCGCTCAGATGGACGCAATCGCAAACGACGTCGACGCGCTGATCCGCTCGCACGCACAAGCCGTGCATTCACTGAAAGACCGATGAAAAACTACAGCGTCTGGCGCTCGATTCTACAAAACGGCTTTTGGCTGCCGCTGTTCTTTCAGGACACCGCGCTTCCGGCGATAGCCATTCCCGCGGCGGTCGCCGTTCTGACGCCGCAGGATCACGTTCGCGTTCTTGCCCTGATCGTTGCGCTGATGTCGTTCGTTTCCATGATCGTCCCGCCGGTTGCGGGCGCAATCTCCGATGCGCTGACGCGTCGCGGTATGCCGCGGCGGATTCTCATCTGGGCCGGCGCCGCGCTCGACGTTGCGTGTTTGGTCATGGTCGCGGAAGTGCACACGCTGCCGCTCTTCATGACCTTCGTGCTGCTCGCGACGATGGGCGCCAACATTAGTCTGGCGGCGTATCAGGCATTGATCCCGGACGTCGTTCCGAAAGACGCTTGGGGTATGGCTTCGGGCATTCGCAGCGTCGCCATGCTGGTCGGTACCATTTTGGGATTCGGCGTGGCGGCGGGCACTCCGGCGCCAACGACGTTTATCGGCGTCGCAGTCGCCATCGGCGTCGGGGCGCTGCTTTTACTCGGCGAATCCGAAACCGTTACGCGCGAAGCGGAAGAGCACGCGCACGTCAGCGACTGGCACGACTTCACGATCGTCTTTATCGCGCGTGCGTTTCTCGCGTTTGGTCTTGCGCTGCTGATGACGTTCGTGCTGTATTTCTTCCGCGACATTCTTCGCATCGGCAATCCGTCGGTCGGAACTGCTCTAGTGGGCGTTGCGTCTCTGGTCGGCGCGATCATCTCCAGCATATATCTGGGCTGGCTTTCGGATCGCGTCCCGCGTAAGATCGTCGTTGCGGTCTGCGGCATACCGATGACGCTCGCGGCCGCCGGCTTCGCCATTACGCCCGAGCAGCATTGGATGTATGCGTATGCGCTGCTGTTCGGCGTGGGCTTCGGCGGCATTATGTCGACGGGCTGGGCGCTGGCAATAGACAGCGTACCGAAACTGCGCGACGTTGCGCGCGACCTCGGCATTTGGGGCATCGCGCAAAACTTTCCCCAAGTGATTGCGCCGCTCGCAGGCGGCGCGGTGCTCGCAGCCTACGGGTATTCCGCGGCCGGGTATCGCGTATTGTTCTTCGCCGCGGCCGCAAGCTTTGCGTTCGGCTCGCTCAGCGTGCTTGCCGTCGGCAAAAAACCGCTCGTCCCGTGGTGGGGAGCGCCAATGCGCATCCTGTCCGGGGTTTTCGTCGGCACCTATTTGCGCGTCGCTTACCGCATCCGTTCGTGGGGCTCGCTGCCTGCAAAGCGCGGACCGGCGCTGGTGATCTCTAATCATCAAATCGAGATCGATTTGATGGCGGCGATGGCGAGCTTCATGCTGCACGGCGGATGGAAGACGCCGGTGCTCACGGCTTCTGCAAAATTGATGTACGAGCCGGGCTTTCTGGCGCTGCGCATCCCGTGGCTATGGCGGCTGTTTTACAATGCGAACTTAGGCTGGCTATTTGAAGGCTTGGGACTGCTGCCGCTCGAGAACGAGCTGCAATCGCGCTCCGTCGCCCGTTGGGCGTGGGGTGCGCAGCGCCGCCACGGCGTTCTGCCGCTCGATGAAGTCTTTAAGCCGGGCGTCATCGAGAAGCATCGCCTGGCCGGTTTGACGACGCGCGACCTTTTCCGTGCCGAGAACTTCAAGCGCGCGCAAGACTCCTACGTGCGGATTTCGGATCTGCTGCCGCCGTATCGCAAGGAAGCTTTCGACGACATGCGAGCCGGCGTCGATCGCGATCTCGCGAGAATCGAAGACACGATGAAACGCGGCGCGACGTTCTACGTAACACCCGAGGGCGAATATCCGACGGACGGCGCGATGCTGCCGTTTCGCGGAATCTGGGATCGGCTTGCGCCGCATGCCGAGTCGGTTTTCCTTACGGCGATCAGCTACGATCCGTTCGTCGGGCGGCGGCTCTCACAGCTGTACCGGATCGTTCCGCTTCGCGATAAGGAACAAGTTGTTGCCGAACTGAAAGCGGCGCGGCCGGTCACGACGAGCGCGCTGCTGAGCGAGTGGCTGAGTAATCGCCGCGAGCCCTTTACGGAAGAAGAAGCCGTTCGCGCGGTAGAAGGGCGGTTAAAAACCTTGCCCGCGGGACTCTTCATCGATCCCGAGCTTGCTGCAAGGCCGCGAGAACTGGCGGAGCAAGCGGTGCATAACCTTCGGCGCTACGGTATCGTGCGCGCGTGCGACGGCAAGCTTGCGTTATCGCAGACGCGCAGACATCCGCACTTTCCCGGCACTGAAGACATCGTCGCCTTTCAAACGCGCTTTTTTACGGAAACCTTGCAGGGCCTCGAGCAGAGCCGCGATGCCTTGCGTGCGCCTCATGCGAGCATGTTTAGCGGCGGCGCATCCGTTGGTATAGTGTCGGGGTCAGGTAACTTCCAATGAAGTAAATGACAAAAAGGAAAAGAGCCGCATCTCGTTAGACCCTAAAATTAGCGGCTCTTTCCTGTTTGTCCTAAGCGTGCGGGCCATACGCCTTATGGAGTCGCCGCTCGGTCTCGGGTATGTACCGATTGATGGACGGCTCGCAGGTCCTTTTAGTCATCGCCGGTTTTTGCTTCGGCGCTACTCTTGCGTACGCGTTCTTCCGCGTGCGCAGCGCTCAGCAGAACGCGCCCCAGCCGTCGCTCCAAGTTACTTCTTGCACTCCCGTCGTGAAAGAAGCAATCGATATTTCGCGTCCCTACACGCATACCGTCGAGGGTCTCGAGATCAAATATCAAGCGCAAGGTCTGGTGCGCTCCGTGCGCGTGGGCGCGATGAACTCCGAACACAAAGAGCTGCTCATGACGATGGATGCAGTCGCGTGGCGCGCGCTTCCGAACGCGCAGAAGCAAGAAGTCCTCGCCGCGGCGCGCAGCACGTGGGCCTCGAAAATGTGCCCCGAAGGTCCGGATATTGCCTACGTTATTTTAAAGACGGAAAACGGTGAAGTCATCGGCCGCGCCGATCCGCATTCCGTCAGGATACTCTAGTAACGTAGCCTACGTCATCACGCTGAGATAATGAAGATCGAAGGCGTGCAGTAACCCCTCTTGTTGACTATACGGTCCAGGTTCGTATGCGCGCGACGATAGCCCGAGCTGCGTCAGTTCGTTGACGTGCCAGTCTTGGCGGTTGGTGAGATCCCAAAACTCGACGACGTCGTTCGCATCGAAATCCGCGTTTGCCATGGCAGCCGGATCGAAATAAAACTCACACGCGACGGCCGTGCGATTGGGCGCAAGCGGATGCAGGTAATGCACCATGACGTAATCGGGATGCAGACTGAGCAGCATCGATGGAAAGATCGTGTAATAATACACCCGTGTGAGTTCTTCGCCGGTAACGCCCGGCAGCGGCGTACGCGTCATACGCCCGCTCATCGTCAGGCTCATGTCGGCCGCGCGGTACGTGGAATAGCCGCCCAAGAACGGCCCTTCCGTTAAATCGTTGCGTCCGCTATCGGAAGGCGAAAGCTTTTCGAGTTGCGGATGAATCACCGGGCAATGATAACACTCCGAATAATTTTGGAAGACGAGCTTCCAATTGCAGGCCAGCTCGTAGTCGATGCGTCGCGCCGGCCGCACCGACTCGAGACCCCACGCGGAAAAACGTCCGGCGAGCGGCGCGAGGTACTCCTCAAACGGCTGTGCCGGATCCAGCGCGACGAAAATGAAACCTTCAAATTCGCGCAGGTGCGCCTGGTGCAGCGGGTACTCTTGCCGGTCGAAATCCGGCGTGCCGTCCATGTTGCGCGCGACAAGCAGGCGCCCATCCAGGCCGTACGTCCACGCGTGGTACGGGCATTGAATCGAGCCTTTGAACGTGCCGGAAGCTTCGGTGCACATGAGCGTTCCGCGGTGACGGCAAACGTTGTACAGGGCGTGCAGCGCGCCGCGCTCGTCCCGTACGACGACCAGATGTTCGCCGGCGATCCGTACGGTAAAAAACTCGCCGCTTTTAGCGAGCTGCGCGGCACGGCCTACGCAGATCCACGATCGCGCGAAAATACGTTCGGATTCGCGCGAAAAAACCTCAGGGGAGATGTACCAAACTGCGTCGAGAGTCTTGGCGGCGCGCGGCGTGGCCGGTTTTGTGAACGTCCGCATGTGGATCACTTCGAAGCAATTGGGGGAATTCCCGGCGCAGGTTCGCGAGCTTCGGCTTGTCGTTGAAAAGCACGTACGGATTCCACGGATTATGCGCGACGAAGTCCTGATGATACGCTTCGGCGGGATAGAACGCCCGGAACGGCGCGAGTTTGGTTACGATCGGAGCGTTGTACGCGCGGTCTCGTTCGAGCTGCTCGATATATTGCTGCGCCTGCGTTTTCTGCGATTCGTCCGTGTAAAAAATCTCCGAACGGTATTGCGGGCCCTCGTCGGGTCCTTGCCTGTTCAGCTGCGTCGGATCGTGCGCGATGCGGAAATAGACTTGGAGGAGCTGCTGAAACGAAATCTGACCCGGATCGTACGTGACGTCGACGGATTCAGCGTGACCGGTCGTGCCGGTGCTTACGGTTTCATAGTGGGCGGTTGAGGCGCTGCCGCCGGAATACCCCGCGACCACTTTGGTGACGCCGCGCAGTTGTTCGAAAACCGCTTGCATACCCCAGAAGCAGCCGCCGGCCAAGACGACGTGTTGGAGCGCCAAAAATATCGCAACGTGTACCATCCGCATAATTGAAGAACGCGCCAGAGTGTTATGCGGATGATACGCCAGATTGCGAGCGGCGTCATGAGGGTCTCCTTCAAAGGCTCAGCCGCGGTCCCCAGCCCGCAAAAATCGCCGTGACGGTTCCTGGACGCTCGATGGTCGGACGAGGATAACGGGGCGAATTCGTCGTGGTTTTCATGCTCGGGTTCCTTTCAACTAATTTATTAGGAGTATAGACCCGTTCGAGCCGAAAGTCAACTAATAAATTAGTTAAAAGAGGAGGCGGCTAAGCCGCGAGCCGGCGAAGCCCCAAGTCCACGAGCAGGTCCTGGAAATCGCGGCGCGCCCGCAGCGGGTCGAAGCGAAATTCGACTCCGAGAAAGATCAGCCACGGCGATCGCTCCCGCACCGCTCGATAGATCTCACGCATGGCGCTCTCGTAGTCGCGTAAACCCGCATGAATAAGCGCCAGTGCAAACGGTGCGACGTATTCGCTTGCCGATTCGGTTTGCAGCCGATGCAAGATATCTTGCGCTTTCGCGCGCTCGCCCTTCACGGCAAGCGCATACGCAATGGACGATCGCACTTGCACCGTCGCTTCCGTTTCCGCGACCCGTTGCAATTCCGCCACGCCTTCGTCGATCGATCCGCGGGCGATCAGACCGTTTGCCAAATAGTATCGCGCGAGATCGAATGACGGATCCATTTCCAGAATCGAACGAAAGAGCCGAATGGCCTTATCGCTTTCGCCGCGATAACGGAAAATAAGCGCCAGGATCACTTGCAAAGGCAGCGAGGTCGGAATCGTCTCGATGCTTTGGATGACGATCTTGGCCGCTTCGTCAAAATCGCCGGTGGCGATATGCATCCATGCCAGTGTTTGATGCGCCGCCTGTAGATTGGAATTTATCGCGAGCGCGCGAGATGCGAATTGCGCGGTAGCTTGCCAATCGCGATCGTAAAACAGGGCTGCTGTTGCGAGCAGCGCATAACCTTCGGCGAGGCGTTCGTCGATCTTCAACGCTTGTTCGACCGCTGCGCGGCCCTTCACAAAGGCCGGCGCGGGCTCCACGTAAATCGAACAGGCCATCGTCATCCACGAGTACGCTAATCCCAAATACGCCGGAGCATACGCCGGCATGAGCGTCACCGCGCGTTCGAACAGCGCTTTCGCGTCGACGTACCGCCTTTTTGCGGGCTTTTCCAGCAAGAACATGCCTTTGGTGTAGAGTTCGTAGACGTGCACGGGATCGACGTACCGCTCCAGCGGCGAACCCCCCGGAGAGGTATGCACGTCAGGCGTAAAACGATAGCCGACCGAGGGAATCGTGACGATCATTTGACCGCCGCTGTCGCCGATGTGGCGGCGCAGCTCGTAAATCAGCTGCGTGAGCGAGGATTCGTCCGTTTCGCGATCGCGCCAAAGCGCCGATATGATCTGCGACTTTGTGACGGTCGAGTTGGCGTGCCGCACCAAAAACTGCAAAGCGTCAAAGCATTTGGCGCGCATTCGCACGCGGCCGCCGCTGCGGTGAAGTTGTCGCGTTCGCTCGTCGAGAGAAAAATCTCCAAAGCGGTACGTCATGGCGATACTATGGGATTAAGAACGACTCCGGCCGTCTTTTTGTGATTTTATTTGAGATAATTTGAGAGCACCTGTGCGGGATCTTTAAGAATCGCGGCGCGGTCCACAACGAGTTCATCGAACGAATCGTTTGCGGTCTGCAGTCCAAGCGTATAGGCTCTCAGGAGCGCGCCGTCCGCCGTCGTCGGGACTTCCGGTTTGACGCCCACCCCTTCCCAATTCGTTCGCGTGTACGGATTGTACGCGCGGCCGGTCGGCACGAAGACGGCAAAGTGGTCGTTCAAGCGCGTGAAATCGCCCGGATTCGCGGCTCCGCCGGTGGTTTCACCAACAAGCGTGGCCCGATGAAGCGACTGCATATCGTACGCAAACTGTTCCGCGCACGAGTACGTGTGCGCGCTCGTGAGTACGTAAACCGGCTTCGTGTAACGCGGACCGGCAACGCTTGACGCGCTATATTGCCGATCGATGTGCGCAGTCGGCGTTACCCAGTGAATTTGCGTAAGTTCCGTCGGCTTAGCGAAGAAATATCCCATCCAGTAGTCGAGGGTGTCGGGATCGCCGCCGCCGTTATTCCGCAGATCGATGATGAGCGCGTCGGTATTTGCTACGACGGCCATCGCTGCGTCGATGGGGTGGCGCGTCGCCTCGCCATACATTCCCGGAAAACCGCGCAGGTTGATGTAGCCGATGTTTCCGGGAAGCCAATATGCGCCGCGCACGCCGGCGTTATGCAGGCGTGTAGAGTCGGTATCGTGTGCGATCTCCGCTTGACTTTCGTTTGCGTGGCCCCCGGGCGGCGGCAGCTGATCGCTGTACGCGAGATACAAATGTTTGTCGTGTCCCGCCGCACGCAAGTCGCCGGTGACGGCTTTCGCGAACTCCCTTGGATCGACGATCGCGACGAGCTTGGCGCGATCGGAATCGAGCTGCGCATCGACCGCCGCGGTGACTTTGGGATCGATGTAGTGTCCCATCGCCTTTTTGATCCCTTCGATGATCTGGCCGCGTTGGGATGCGTCAAAGCCGGACGCCGGCGAGGGTGCCGCCGCGAGTAGGACCGCGCCTGCGGCACATGCGAGGATCCGCGCTATACCTAATTTCATAGTTGTAATGTAACACGGGAACTGCGGCGATTATCACTGAAATGTTCCGCAGATGTCGAGTTTTGCAGAGAAAAATACCGGACTTGACGATATTGACCGAGATATTCTCAGCGAACTGCAGCGCGACGGCCGCCAAACCTTTAGCGACCTGGCGTTACGGGTCGGTCTAAGCGCAAATGCGGCGGCGGAGCGCGTGCGGCGCTTGTTGCAATGCGGGGCGATTCTGGCCATCGAAGCGCGGATAGCGCCGGAGGTTCACGGACACCACCTCATGGCGCTCGTCGACGTAAAATTGCGTCTCGACACCCCGGCGGAGCACCTCGAGCGGGAGATCGCCCAGATGCCGCAGATACTCGCGGCTACCCTAACGACGGGGAGTTTCGATTACACGCTGCGGGTCGGCTGCACGAATCAAGACGAGCTCGTCAGCGTTATCGAACGCCTACGCTCCCGCGCCGGCGTCGCAGACACGAACACGCGACTAATTTTGCACGAACGTATTTTCCGGCGCCCAGTGAACCGGCGCCAGGCGCGCCGCGCTCGCTCGTAGATGAGAGAAGCGCCCCGAGGCTCGAGCCACCGAGGCGCTTTTCCGTCCTGTGGAGGGACAGCTTTAGAGTTTGCGGCTTAAAACCTCGTCACAAAGTTTCTCGAATTGCGGATCGCCGCGCATGTTCTTGAAATATGGTTCATACGGAATGAAGATGAGGCGCGGATCGCTCGTGCGACGCCCATCGCGAAGGCGCTGTCCAACTTCTATGTTCGCGCCGAACGCAGCAAGCGCGGCAGCGAGCGAGACCGGCGAAATGTGCTCTCCCCGCACGTACGATCCAAATTCGTGAAAGAGCCGTACGGCGGTGTCGTGATTCCCGTATTGTCCTTCAAGAAATATCAATGCGGTAAGAGCATGCTGTACGGCGTTGGCGTCGCAGTCGTCGGGCGCCCGCAGTTCGCAGTCGATGATATGCCTGAGCTGCTCGCGCGCGGATAACGCATCACCGGCAAACAGCTTCGCCGCAGCAAGAACGTAGCGTGCAAACGGCGCTGCGGGCTCGAGCGTAACGAGTTGCTCCAGATGGCGAATTGCGCGATCGTACGCACCGGCATAGAAGTGTACGAGTCCGGCCAGCGTGCGAAGCGCCAAGGAGTCGGGCAGCCAGTCTAAAGCCTCGTCTACTGCGAGCTGCGCGCGTTCGAACCGCCGGTCGAGCAGATATGCGTGCGTGCGAACGGCATGGAGCAACGCATGGTCCGGACGGTGGCGCACCGCCGCCGCCAGGTGTTCGCACGCGGTCTGTGAATCGTAGTCAGCGAACACCGCAACGGCTGCCAGTACGATGCGCGCGTGTTCCGAATCCGGATCGAGCAGCACCGCTCTGCGCGCAAACGTTCGCGCGTTTTCAAACGCCGCGGACGGCATCTCGTAAAGGCGCAGAGCCAATTTGAGATAAGCTTCGGCCATGCCGGAATAAGCGGGCTCGTACAGCGGGCAAAGCTGAGCTGCGCGTTCGAAAAACACGATACTCGAACGAAGAGACGACTGCGTCCCGCACTTCATGAACGACTTGCCGTTTTGATAGAGTTCGCGGGCCATGAGTTGGTACGTCTGGGTGCCGCTGCGATCGGTTGGCATCGCCGCGGTTTCCGCCGGCACGCAGAAGACGTAACCCCGTCCATGGACCGTTTTGATGATTCGATGCGGTTTGCGCATGTCGTCGAGCGCTTTGCGCGCATGGCAAATATGTTGCGCGATGTTGGCGTCGGTAATGGCCTGCGCGTTCCAAACTGCGTCGACTAACCGATCCGGGGTGAGAACCGTCCCTGCGTGTGCAGCCATGAACGCAATGAGGTCCAGCACCTTGCGCGGGAGCGCAACGCGCCGGCCGTTTTTGAACAGCGATCGTTCGCGTACATCGAGACGGAAGCCATCGAATGCGACGATATCGCGATCGAGCGTTTGACGTGCGAGCATGCCGGCTTCAAACTAGCAGAAGTCTTGAAATCTGTGAATGAAATAATCTCAAGCGCGCGTAAGCGCGCCGCTCAATCGAAAATCGCTTTGAACCGCGGGTCGGAGCGCAGGCTGTCGAAACGGGGATCGTATTTCTCGAACGACGCGTCCAATAAATACTTGGGACGCGCGCGGCGCAGCAGCGCAATCGCTTCGTCGCGCTTGCCGACGGCCGCAAAGTAATACGCCAGCGTGGAAGGGTCAACGCCACGCGCTGCGCCGATGTGCCGAATTTCTCGCATTGTCGACTCGTCTGCGATGCCGTGCCGTGAGAGCGCGTTCGCGCGCGCTTCCAGAACGGCGACGTACGAGGCCTTGCGGGGAATGGTCTCTTTGACGTGCTCTAATGCCGCTACGGCTTGGTGAAAGTTTCCGCGCAGCTCTTGGGCGGACGCCAGTTGGATCCACGCTTCGTGGTCGTTCGGCTGCAGCTGCAGCGTTTGGGTCAAAACGGCAACGGCGTCGGCGGGACGGCGTGCGTAAAAGTACGCGATGCCGAGCCAGCGCGAAATGACCTCGGACGTCGGCTCGAGCCCGTGCGCGAATTCCCATTCTTGCAGTGCGCCGGCGATATCTCCGTGCGCAAACCTCATGACCGCGTGCCAATGGTGTGCCGTCGCGTATTCCGGCTTGAGGGCAAAAACAATGGCATACTCGCGTTCGGCTGCCGCCGCATCGTTATCAAACTCGTTATCGATGAAGGCGGTAACGGCGTGAGCTTCTGCGTTATTCGGGTCGAGGGCGAGCGCGCGATCGCGGTACCGCTCGGCAAGCCGAACGTAATGCCACATCGCCGAATCTTTATCGTCCGCTTTGATGAGATAGACGTCGGCGAGACCCGCGTATCCGAGCGGATTGCGCGGCGCAAGCTCGATCGTTCGCTTGAAGTATGGAATGCTGCGAGCAATCTCTGCGGACGTGCGCATGTTCCAATGATAGAGGCCGAGCGCGTAAGCAATCGCTGCTTGCGCGGGAAGCGGAGCGGCTTGCGGGCGCAGCGCCGACCCGGACAATACCAGTGTAACGCAGAGCAAACACGCGGCTAGCGCGGCGGTAACCGCATGACGCGGCCTGCGCCTCGGCACGGACACCGGCGCCGCGAAACGGTATCCATGACGGGGCAGCGTTTCTATAAAACGCCGTCCGTTTCCGGACGGGTCGAGTACGCGGCGCAGCAAGTAAATGTGCTGTGTCAGATTACCGTCTTCGACGAATCCTTGCGGCCAGAGCAGCTCGTACAAATGTTCTCGCGATACGGCTTGACCGCGATGCTCGACGAGAATTGCGAGCAAATCGAAAGCCCGGGCGTGAAGGGCGATAGGCGCTCCGTCGAACGTTAATCGCCGCGCCGCGAGATCGAGCACGAACCGGTCAAAGGCGACCACCGCGCCCCCGTCCGGAAATGCGCGCCGGTCCATGATGGCCGCGCACTTAGGCGGCGCTCGCGCACATACCTATCCTGTTTGAGAATAGCTTGAGGATTTTTTTCCGGGCACTCTTTTAGATTGAGCACATGCGTCTCGTGCTCGCTGCACTGTGCTTCATCGCCGCCGCGGTGATTCCGGAACCCGCTCGCGCCGTGAATGCATCCGCTGCCGCCGTTGCGACACGCGCCACGGCCCCCTTCGCAGTTGACCCCGGATTGAGCGATCCCCGGTGGACATCCGCCGCTCGTATGACCGGCTTTACCGACGTGACGACGCGGTTGCCTGGAAGTTCGCAAACCTCGGTAGCGGTGTTCTATGATGACCGGAACCTGTACGTCGGCTTTTGGTGCCGGCAAGCTGCGTCGATCACGAGTTTGCAGACCACGAATAATATCGGTTTTGGGACGGACGACTACGTCGGCATCGGCGTCGACCCGAGCGGGAACGCCGACCGCGCGTACTACTTTGAAATCACGCCGCTCGGCACGCGCTTTCAGCAAGCAACCGAGAATGCGCGCTACCAGCCGCAATGGCGCGGCGGCGCGAAGGTCGGCGCCGGCGGATGGACCGCCATCATGGTCATTCCGCTCGAAGCGCTGCGGCTCTCACCGGCCGATGTACAGACATGGCGCATAAATTTCGTGCGCTTCGTTGCGCGCGGCGTCGAAAAACTCACATGGGGCTACAACGGCCAGATGGACACCGGCGGATTTCCGAGCTTGGCGGACGCGCGCTATTGGCCATCGGTGCGCGATTTGCATATATCGGGACGCGCGTTTCATGCAAAGCCGACGGCCGCAATTTATGCGCTCGGCAGTGCGGGAGAAGGGCGTTCGGAATTCGTCACACCGGAGGGATCGACTTTTAGTCGAAATCCTCGCGCGCTCGGCGTCGACTTGACGTACCCGCTAACGCCGACGATGTCGTTCGTAGGCGCGCTCAGTCCGGATTTTTCGAATGTAGACGCAGATCAGCTCACCATAACCCCGCAAGTCTTTCAGCGCAATCTCACGGAATATCGGCCGTTCTTTGCGCAAGGCGCAAACTTCATCAACAACTCCGCTACGGCGCTGGGCATCAACGAACCGCCGAATCTGACGTTTTACTCCCCGTCGATCGGTACGTTCGACCGCGGCTTCAAGGTCGAAGGCACGTACGGCAAATATCAATCCCTCGGATTATTGGAAGCGCGCGGTACGGACGAGGTTACGGACGAACCGTTCGACGATTTGGCTTTCGGTTTCAAACACGTGCTTCCGAGCCGGACTTTCGGATATTGGACGAACGGCGCTATCGCGAATCACGACGGCTTGCACGATTCGACTATCGAGTTCGGCGTGCAGGCGCGGGATCTTCGAACGGGCTGGGTCGCCGCGCTTTTTCACGAGCGCGAGACCGGAACGCTGGTCACCGATGATGCGCAGGGTCTGAGCACGTACGGGTTTATCGACCATCAAGGACCGACCCACGAAGGGCTTCTCGCATTTCGCGACATCGGGCCGCTGTATCATCCGGTCGACGGGTTCACGGTCATAAGCGACATCCGCGGCCCGGGATTCTCCTATAGTTTGTTCGGCACGGGACCGCCGAATAGCGGCATCAAAGACGGCAACGCTTACGTCTTTTGGGATCGGTATCTCGATCGCAGCGGCGCAGTGCACAAAGCAGACGCCGGCATTAGTCTTTTCGCCGATTTAAAAATGCCCTTCAGCGTCTCGCTGGGCACCACGCAGACGGAACTGCGCAGTTATGATGGAAATTTCCAAACCGGATATCCGTTCTATCTCAATCCCAAAGACCAGCGCTTTGACGTTTCCTACGCCGGGCTCACGTATAAGCCGAATTCGCCTGCGCCAATCAACGCGCAGTATTCATGGGGTCCATTCGGCGACTATTACCTGCAGCAGGTTACGTCGAACTTGACGCGCCCGCTCGGCAGCAGATATACACTTTCGCTCGAGTATGACGGAACCCACGAGCACTTCTATTCAGGGCCGTCGGACGGGCAGTGGCTGCGCCGCGTATCGTTTGGATGGTCCATCGATCGCGACACGACGCTCTCCCTCGCGCTGCGCAATATCTCCGGTACCGGCGGCTTTGCCGTTCCGGGAACGAATCTATCGGCAAGTTTTCACCGCTTGTTCGCCGGCGGCGATGAACTGTATCTCAGCTTCGGCACACCGGCGGCGACGCAGACCGTCAACCGCTTTTTGGTGAAGTACGTCTTTAAGCGAGACTAAACCATTACGCGCTGTAGCCTTTGAACGGATCTTCCTGGACCGCGTCGCAAAAATTCGTCAAATGAAAACCCGGAACGCGGCGGTAGCCGACGTCGGTTACAAAACATCCACCCGTTGCTTGGGGTTTGCGCGCGGCCACGACGGCAACTGCGTCGATAAAGACGTTTACAAAGCCGGTTCGCGGGGCGGCGCGTAAAACTGCGACGACATCGTCGCGTTTCAGCAGCGAAAGAAACGCCCCGAAGTCGGCGCTCACGCCCGCGTTCACCAGTCGTACTTCGGGCTGTTTCCAGCGTGCAATGCCCCCGGAGTCGTGAAGCGCTATCGCGTCCCAAACCAGATCTGCATCGGTGCCGGCAATGCCATGCTTGCCCATGAGCTCGCGCGCCAAATTCGCGCCATCGACTTCGAAGCGCTGGTCCGCGCTCATGAATCGCGACGAAAGACCGGTGTCGTGCATGATCGATGCGACATACACCAGCTCCGCATCGTGTTTGGTCCCGCGCGCCTGCGCTAACAGTTCGGCGAAGAGATACGTACGCAGCGAGTGGTTGAAAATTTCGAGCGGTTCGGCACTGCGCGCCAACATCGTGGCATCGCGCGCCAGCTTCGAATCGGGAATCCGCACGCCGGCGATCTCACGTGGCAGCGGCAGCGCGGAGCCTGCGGCGGGTGCGATTACCGCGGCCGACAATCCGTTCAAGAAGTCCGTTCGATTCACTTCATCCACCAGTAAGAAGGTTACAGCATTTTGCGCTAAAAGAACATCAGCTTCAATGGACGGACTCAGCTTCTTGAGATCGCTCCCGGTCGACGATCCTATGCCGATGGCAAGGCATTTTTCGTTTCGAATTCTCACCGTGGCGCAGGGGAACGTCAGCGCATCCGCAGTCCCCAGCGTAGCTCACGAAAATCCATTTCAAGTCGTTCAGGGCGGCTTCGCGGCGACCGTGCTGGATATTGCGCTGGGTCTGGTCTCGATTTCCGTGTTGACCGGAGATGCGGAATCCGTGGCGACCACCGATTTAACGGTGCGGTACTTGCGCTCGATAAAGGGCGACGCGGAGCATCCCATGACGATTCAAGCGACGACGATTCATGTCGGGCGCAGGATCGTCGTGGCTGAAGCGCGGCTGGAAGACCATCTAGGCAAGCTGTGCGCGCTCGCGCAATCCAACAGTTTCATTTCCCGCGCGCCCAATTCGTGAATATTAGCGCCGCCGAAGCACGCCGCATCGCTCTGCGCGCGCAAGGGTTCGGCGGCCGCGCTTGCGGTGCGGTTGGCACGGCGGCGCTGCGCCGTCTCATCGCCCGGCTTGGCGCCGTGCAAATCGATTCGGTCAACGTATTGGTGCGATCCCATTACTTGCCGGCGTTCTCGCGGCTAGGACCGTACGATCGCGAGCTGCTCGTGCGCGCCGCGTACGGAAAGCCACGGCGCGTCTTCGAGTACATGGGACACGAAGCGTCGTTTTTGCCGGTCGAGTTCTTTCCACTCTTCCGGTGGCGCATGGAGCAATCGCGTAAAGGCATCGGCATATGGACCAACGTCGCGCGCGTCGGCCGCGAACGCAAAGACCTCGTGCGAAGAGTACGCGCGGCATTTGAGGAGCGCGGGCCGCTGAGTGGGTCGGATTTCGAAGATACGAAGAGCACGGGCAGCTGGTGGGGCTGGACGGATACCAAACGCGCCGTCGAGTTTTTGTTTTGGTGCGGCGAGATAACGCCGGCGAAACGGCGTAACAGTTTCGAGCGCGTCTACGACCTTTCGGAACGGGTCATTCCCGCGGATGTCTTGCAAACCCGAGTTGCGGACACCGAGGCGTACCGCCGGCTTGTGACGCACGCCGCAGGCGCGCTCGGCATTGCAACTGAAGCCGACCTTCGCGATTATTTTCGTTTACCGCTCGCTGCTGCACGCGGCGCCGTCGCCGAACTGGTTGAATCACAGACGCTGCTGCCGGTCACCGACGAGGGATGGAAACAGCGGGCATATTTGTACTGCGATGCACACTGCCCAAGAAAGATTGAGTCGAGCGCGCTGCTCTCGCCGTTCGATTCACTCGTGTGGAACCGCCGGCGCACGCACCGGCTTTTCGACTTTCACTACCGCATCGAAATCTACACGCCCGCGCATAAGCGCCTGCACGGGTATTACGTGTTGCCGTATTTGCTCGGTGAAGATTTGGTGGCTCGCGTCGACCTAAAATCCGATCGCAGCAGCGGAACGCTGCTCGTGCAAGCGGTGCATTTTGAACCGGGCGTGGACCGGCGTTACGTGGAGACGCGGCTGCGTGAGGATTTGGCGAACCTGGCGCAGTGGCTCGGCCTCGAGCACGTCAAACTTCGGCGTTAGGCTCGACGAGCGCGAGCGCCCAACCAGCCGAAGTGCGCGTACGCATCAAGTAGCCTTTGGGAGTGCGATCGTAGACGTGATACCCGGCATTGATTGCCGCCGTAAGCGTTGGGAATGTCGTCAGGCCTTGCATCGTCTTCACCTCACTTGCCTCTGACGATGAGAGCTACCTTAAAACGCTCGCCGTTGTTTCAGCGTGACCCGACACCTCGTTCGAGGTCGCGCATCGCCCATCGTCCGTAAACCAGCTGCGAATGGCGATCAACCAGCAGCGCCAAAAGACGGATCGCGTGCTGCCGCGAATCTTCACCGGGCAACCGTTCGTAAAGCGCCGCGAGCTCCCACGCCGCGCGCGCATATTGCGCATCGTTGCCGTTATCCGAGAGCGTCCAGTAACGTTTCTCGAGCGCTTGCGCCGCGTCGGCGTCTTTTTGTGCGAGAATCGCCGCGACGAGCGTCGCCGGATCGTCAGGCGTTGCGGCAACCACCGGCGACGGCTCGGCGGAAGGCGTCGCGGACGCGCCGCCTGCCCAACGTGGCCACGGGCGAACGCCGACGCCGCGCGTCAGGTCGCGCGCCGCCAGCAGCGCGTATTGCGTACCCGTGAAGCTGTCGTGGATGAAATGCAGTTCCGCGACGGCCCGGCTTTGCGCGTCCGTTCCCGGCAGCTCCTCATAGAGCGTTGCCAAATTCCACGCTGCAGCCGGCAGCCACGGATCTTGCGGGAAGCGCGTAAACCAGTCGCGTAGCGCATCCTCCAGCAATTCCGCGGAATGCTGGATGGAATCGGGATGCTCGCGCGCGTGGTGCAGATCGTCTTTGAGCGAAAAGATCATATGGCGTATGCCGATGGGGCTGAGCTTTTGCCGTCCGAAGTACTCGTCCGCCGGTGCTATTGCCGAAAGAGAAACGGGGTCGCGCGACGCGGCCCCGTTTGCGGATACCAAACCCAGCACACCAAGTGCCAGGAACCAAATGACGGCTATAGCCTGCCCTCTTGCCATCTCTGGAGTGCGAACTTTCGGCGGCTTTCCTAGCGTCACATGGCAGGCGTAAAATCCCTTGCTAGCCTGCTCGGGATATGCTTGATTCATGATTGCGGATGCACCGGCTGCAGTCGCGCAAATCGCGCAGCGCACGGCTGCTCAAGAAAAAGGCTTTGTCACCTACCGTTTGCATCGAGTGTTCGACGTTCATGCCGGTCCGCGGCATCGCCGGGATGAATGGTTTTTGG
>Ga0070739_10002151_pt1 | contig 27180 bp, 21 predicted proteins | sample Coa_R1_7_FD_66445 | JGI IMG/M metagenome (GOLD analysis project Ga0070739, IMG submission 66445) | Surface soil microbial communities from Centralia Pennsylvania, which are recovering from an underground coalmine fire - Coalmine... | ecosystem: Environmental > Terrestrial > Soil > Unclassified ...
GTCCGCGCGATATCGGCGGCGTCTCCAGCCAGATAAGCGGATCGTCTCCTTCGTCGATGCGGACGTTAACCGGGCCAATGTTTTCCTCGAGCGTGAACGAGCGCTGCTCCGGCGGCACGATACCGCGTTCGCGCAGCACGTATGACGTTCCAATCGTCGGATGTCCGGCGAAAAGCATCTCCATCGTCGGCGTAAATATCCGCACTTTTGCCGCAAACCGTCCGCCCGTTGATGGGAGCACAAATGTGATCTCGGCAAGGTTCAATTCCCGGGCGATGCGCTGCATCGTTTGCGCATCAACTTCCCGCGCATCGGTGAAAACCGCTAGGGCGTTGCCTTCGAGCGGCGTTTGCGTGAAAACATCGACGACGCGATAATTCAGTTCCATACTACCTTACCGTTACCACACCGGGACAATAGCTTCACTCGTCAGATCGTCTTCTTGTAACGCATCAAATCGCGTTTGTATGCGCGGATAACCTTATCATATTCCATCTGCAACTTGTTGGCCACGCCGATGGACGCGGCGTTCTCGCGCTCGATGAGGGCATAAATTTGCGGAATCTTCAGGTCGTGAAACGCGACGTCCATGACAGCTCGCGCGGCCTCCGTCGCATATCCTTGCCGATGATAATTCCGGTTGAAAATCCATGCGATTTCAACGTCCATTCCATGCCCGGCTATGTACGTTACGCCGCACTCGCCGATTACGCGGCGATCGTCTTTGTGCACCACCGGCCAAATGCCGAAGCCCTGTTCCTCGTCACGCTGGATCATGCGTTCGATAAAAGCCCGGGTCTGTTCGCGGCTTAGCGCGCCGCATGGAATAAATCGCATGGTCTGCGGATCGCCGTAGATCGCAACAGCATCGTCAAGGTCGGTTTCCGGATCCCATTTGCGAATGAGGAGCCTTTCGGTTTCGATGAGATTCACGGGGCGGTCCGTACGCCCGCAGCGCGAAGCATCGCTTCAACGCGGTCGACCGGCAGTCCATAGACGGTAACGCCGCCGCGCCCGGTCATGGTTTTCGCGTTGAAAAGCGCGTCGTAGATTGCGCCTTCCGTTGCCTCCGCCGTAGCGCGGTACAGGGCGTTCAGCGTGTCGCCGTCTTCGATGAATGCGTTACGCGGCGCTTGAATTTCGAAGTTTCCCGTTCGCGTAAAAGCAAACCCCGTACTGAAAGCCAGAAACAAGTCGCCGCTTCCGACGTCGCTCGTAAGGCCCGTGCGGCCCATGCCGAGCGCTGCGCGCAGCGCGAGAGCGCGCAGCTGCCTGGAGTCAAGCGGCGCATTCGTTGCGACAACGATGATGATGCTTCCCGAGGCCATGCGTCCGTGCAGCGCAACTTTCTGGGGGAATTTGATACGGTATTCATTACGCAGCCGCTCGCCAACGTGTACGCCGTCGATCGTCAACTGTTCGCGCGTCGAACCGGTATTGTCGTTGACGAGAACGCCGATCGTGTACCCTCCAAGTTCCTTGGGCAGCACGCGGGATGCGGACCCGATGCCGGCCTTAAAACCGAAGGCTTTCATACCTGTTCCGGCTCCGACGCTGCCGCGGTCGAACTGTCCGGACCGCGCCGAGTCCAGCAGCTTGACGACGTCACTCGCGGTAACTGCGCGTGCTTGAATATCGTTGAGCAGCTGATCGTCGCACTCCGCCACTACAGGCAATGGGACGTCGTCCTTGCGGCCGATCAGCGGATGATGTTCGATTTGCCAGCTGACGACGCCGTCATCGGCGCGGCCGACGTCGAGCGTATCCGTTAGGACGATCGGTTCTTCCAAATAGCCGGATTCGTTGATCCAATGCGTGCCCGTCATCTCGCCGTTTCCATTGAAGGTAAGCGCTGCGGCGGATACTTTTCGATCCCACGGATCGCCGTTCGGAAGTATCGCGGTGGCGCCCGTTCGAACGGAGCTGCCTTCGACTTTTGTCAGGTGCGAAACGAGCACGCCGGGTACATCGGTAATACCGTTGAGCGGGCCCGCCTGGTAAGATCCGAACCGAAACGGTATTCCGGCCGCCGCAGGCGGCGGGCTCGTCAGCAGCAGCAAGGACAATAGACCAAGGATGGGGCGTCTCATCGGGTCCGACATTAGGACCATTGCCTGTGCGGGCCCTGCAGGCACGCTCCGGCGGCATACCTAAGTCATCCTCATTCGTTGTCTTGCAGGGAGTAGAACGATACTTACCGTTCCCGAGAAGATCAAAGCCGCGCGCGTCTACGAAAACCTCTCGACCGCCGAGCTCGTCGAACACGCGCTGCGGCGCGGTGAGGGCGTTCTCGGAAGCGACGGACAGATGATCGTCGACACGCGCCCGCACACGGGCCGATCGCCCAAAGACAAATTCTTCGTCAAAGAACCTTCCAGCGAGTCGCACATCGACTGGGGTGAAACGAACCGCCCGATCGATGCGCAAGCATTCGACGCACTCTGGGATCGCGTGAGCGCATATCTTTCAGAGCGCGAGATTTATTCGCTCGACTGCTATCTGGGAGCCGACGAACGGTATCGTCTGCCTGTACGCGTCGTCACCGAACTCGCGTGGCATAATCTCTTCGCTCGCGACCTGTTCATCGTTCCGCAGCACGTGCCGGCGGACTTTGCGCCCGAATTTACGGTTGTCGACGCCGCGCTGTTCCAGGCCGATCCAAAGCGCGACGGTACGAACTCCTCCACATTCATTCTCGTGAATTTTGCCAAACGCATGATCCTTATCGGCGGCACGAAGTATGCGGGCGAGATCAAGAAGTCCGTATTCACGATTATGAATTACCTCTTGCCGTTGCGCGACGTTCTTTCCATGCACTGCTCCGCCAATATGGGCAAAGACGCCGACGTCGCGATCTTTTTCGGTCTGTCCGGAACCGGCAAGACGACCCTTTCCGCCGACAGCCATCGCCCGCTGATCGGTGATGATGAGCATGGCTGGTCGACCGACGGCGTTTTTAATTTTGAAGGCGGCTGCTACGCGAAAGTCATCCGTCTCTCGCAGAGTGCCGAGCCGGAGATTTGGGCGGCGTCCCACCGTTTCGGCACGGTGATCGAAAACGTGGTGTACGACCAGAGCTCGCGCAAACTGGATCTCGACAGCGACGCGTATACCGAAAATACGCGATCGGCATATCCGATCGAATACATCCCGCACACCGTTCCCGGCAGCATGGGTGGCCACGCCAAGACGATTATCATGCTGACCGCGGATGCGTTCGGAGTGCTTCCGCCCATCGCGAAACTCACGAAAGAGCAGGCGATGTACCATTTCCTGTCGGGGTACACCGCGAAAGTCGCCGGCACGGAGCGCGGGGTCACCGAGCCGCAAGCCACTTTCTCAACGTGTTTCGGCGCACCGTTCATGGTCCATCATCCGACGGTGTACTCGAAACTTCTCGGAAAGCGTATCGACGCGCATAACGTGCAGTGCTGGCTGGTGAATACGGGCTGGAGCGGCGGACCCTACGGCGTGGGTAAACGCATGGCGATTGCGTACACGCGCGCAATGGTCAACGCGGCGATCGAGGGTGCGTTGGCGGACGTAGAGTTTGAAGGCGAACCGTTTTTTGGTTTGTCTATTCCGCTTTCGGTTCCCGGCGTGCCGAGCGAAGTTTTGAATCCGCGCAACATGTGGCTCGACGGTGAAGCGTACGATGCGCAAGCAAAGAAACTTGCAGGCCTTTTTGCAAAGAACTTTGAGAAGTTCGAAGCGCTCGCATCGGACGGCGTGAAAGCAGCGGCAATTAAGCCGTAAGCAGCTCGCGCACCACGCGGTCGCGCAACACCGGAATTCGAATAACGTAGGGCGCGAGAAATTCGCGCCCTATTCGCATCGCGCGGTTTGGATGCGCGAGAGCGCGCAGGAGCAGGTCGGTATGGCGGACCACCGCGCGTGCTGCCGATAACCGGAGCGCTTCATATCGATCTAGACTTGATACGGCTGCATTTGCGCATAATACCGGAGAGAGCACCTGCGCAAGCGTCCACGCGTCCTCGAGGCCGACGTTCATACCCTGCCCGCCAACCGGGCTGTGGGCGTGCGCCGCGTCGCCGGCGAGAAAGACGTTGCCCGCTCGCATCTGCCGTGCGATACGTCTGTGCACCCCGAAAACGCTGCTCCAAACCGGCTCCTCTAAAACCTTCACCGGTAAGCGCGTGCGATCGAGACGCGCTTGCAACCATTCGGCGCAGATGCGTTCCGGCGCGCGTTCTCGCGGCGAAACCACCACAATCCGGCGCAGCGTCGCATTCATTGCAAACATCGTGACCATGCCGGTGCGGTCGATATGCACTCGCGCTTCATCTTGCGGTACGCCGGTGCGCACACGAACGTCTGCAAGCACTGCACGATCGTTGTAGGTTCGCCCGGCGAACGCAATGCCGGCGTTCTCCCGCACTGCGCTATGCACGCCGTCGCAACCCACTAGGTAGCGAGCGCGAACCTCGAACGCGCCGGTCTGGTTAGCGATCGTTACTCGCACGCCGCGCTCGCCGGGTGCGCAAGCGACGAATTCGTGACCGTATAATACCGTGCCGCCAAGCCGCTCGAGACGAACTTTTAAAAGCGCCTCGGTTCTGTGCTGCGCCAAAATCGACACGAAGGGATAGCGCGTAGCGACATTTTCGAAATCGACGAGCGTTGCGCCGCGCGGCGTGACGAAGCGAACGCCGCGTACGCGATTTACTTCCGACAGAAAGGCATCGGACGTTCCGGCGCGTTCGAACAACTGAAGCGTACGCGGCATGATCGCGAGCGCCTTCGAGTGCGCCGATGGCCCGAGAGCGCGCTCGACGATCGCGCACGTGTGACCGCGGCGCAGGAGTTCACCGGCGAGAAACAATCCAACCGGTCCGGCGCCGACAATGATCACGTCAACGTCGTTCACGCTTCTTCACTTAGGCCGATTGCCTTGAACAAAATACGCTTGGGACGCTGTCCGTCGAACTCTCCGTAGTGGACGCGCTCCCAGGTGCCGAGATCCAGCCGCGAATTCGTAACCGGAACGATGACTTGGTGGCCGAGCAGCATGCGCTTGAGATGTGCATCCGCATTGTCTTCGCCGGTTAGGTGGTGCTTGTAGTCGGGTTTTCGCGGAGCGAGCGCTTCCAACCACGTCATAATGTCTTGCCAAAGACCCGATTCATGATCGTTAACGAAGACGCTGGCCGTGATGTGCATCGTACTCACGAGAATGAGCCCGTCCGCGAGCGCCGCTTTCTTGCGTATCTCCTCGACGCGATCGGTGATATCGAGAATCTCATAGCGCTGCCTGGTGGTAATGGTAAGGCGCTCGGTAAAGGCTACCAGCCCGTTCATCGATTCCTGCATAGTCCTTAATCGTTTTCTCAGACGATTTTCCGGCGTGCTGCGTTACATTCGGTGTAAGCCTTAACCCAAGGGAGTCTTTTTACGTGAAAGTCCTTCGAAACGTTCTTTTACCGGCAGCGGCCGCTGCTGCCCTCATCCTACCTGTTGGCGCGCTAGCCCAGCAAGCGCCGCCCGCGACGGCCGCGCCGGGAGCACAGCAGTGGCAGGGGCATCGCGGCGGTCATCGCGGTTTCATGCGCATGTTCCGCGACTTGAATCTTTCGGATCAACAGAAAACGCAAATTCAGTCGATCGTGCAGCAGTACCGGCAGGCGCACCCGCGCGGAAGCCAGCCGGACCCGCAAGCGCGTAAGCAAATGCGCGACCAAATCATGAATGTGCTCACGCCGCAGCAGCGCACGCAGCTTCAGCAAAAAATGCAGCAGATGCACGAGCGGCACGACAAGGAGCAGGGAGAGCCGCAAACCTCTTCAACGCCGCAACCCTAACCTTCAAAATTCCCGCAATGGGCCGCCGCCGGGCGGCCCATTGCTTGTGCGCCGCGAAGAGGTCCACCGCGCCGCATCGTACATCTCCGTTATGATGAACGGCGATACTCTGGCCATCCTCGTAGGCGGCGGTCCGGCACCCGGTATCAACGGCGTTATCGCATCGGCAACGATCGAAGCGACCAATAACGGCTTGCGCGTTCTTGGACTCTACGACGGGTACTACCACATCGCTCAAGGCGATACGTCACACGTCGCGGAGCTCGGCATCGACGACGTCTCGCTGATTCATACGACCGGCGGTTCGATCTTGCGGACGTCCCGCACGAACCCCGCAAAAGACGAAAACACCCTTCAAACCTGCGTGCGCGCGCTTACGCTGCTCGGCGTACGGTATCTCATTGCGATCGGCGGCGACGACACGACGTACGGTGCAACGCGCATCGCCGACATGACGCAAGGACGTATCGGCGTCGCGACGGTGCCGAAGACGATCGACAACGATCTGCCGCTTCCCGATAATGCGCCGACCTTCGGCTTTGAAACGGCGCGCTCCGTCGGCACGGGGATCATCGAAAGCCTCATGGAGGACGCGCGCACCACCGAACGCTGGTATCTCGTCGTTAGCATGGGGCGCAAATCGGGCGCGCTGGCACTCGGCATGTGTAAAGCGGCGGGTGCCGACTTGGCCGTTATTCCTGAGGAGTTCCCAAGCGACGACTTGGATCTTGACGAGGTCGTCGACACCATTGTCGGCGCGATCGTCAAACGTAAAGCGCAAAATCATAACAACGGCGTCGCGGTTGTCGCCGAAGGCATCGCCGAGCGGCTCTCGCAGGAGCAACTTGCCGCGTTTGAAAACGCTGCGCGCGACGCATACGGACACATTCGTTTAGCCGATATTCCAATCGGCGCCGTGCTGCGCGACGCAGTGCGCCGGCGGCTCACCGAGATTGGCGTTGAGGCGACGGTCGTAAACAAAGACATCGGGTACGAGTTGCGGTGCGCAAAACCCGTGCCATTCGACGTCGAATACACGCGCACGCTCGGCTATGGCGCCGTGCGATACCTGCTCGATGGCGGAAGCGGATCGCTCATTGCGCTATCCGGCGGCCGCGTCATACCCGTAACGCTGGGCGAACTCACGGATCCTGCGACCAAACGCGTGCGCGTTCGCATGGTCGATATAACGACCGAATCGTACTGCGTCGCACGCAATTACATGAACCGGCTGGAGCGCGAGGATTTGCGAGAACCGCATCTTTCGCGGCTCGCCGCTCATACAAACATGACCGCAGACGCGTTTAAACGGCGCTTTCAAAGCGTCGTCGACGGTGTGGTGCCGGCATGAGCGCGCTGCGTCATCTGACGATCGCTCTGGTTTATGCGTTGAGCGCGTGCGGCGGCGGAGGGGGAGGCGCAGCGGCGCCCGCGCAAAATTCGAATCCGACCTCTTCTCCCGCGCCGGGCTGCGCTTCCGCTGCGACACCGGCATCTACTGCTACGCCTGCAGGACCATCGCCGCAGCCCGCATCGGATCTTACGGTTCCGAGCGGGTTTAGGATCGAGATCGTTGGAAATGTCGCAGGTGCTCGCGAACTTGCGTTCTCGCCGAACGGCGATCTCTTCGTCGGCACGACGGGCTCCGCCGTGTACATCGTTGCAAACGCGGAAGCACAAGCCGCTTTTCCGCGCGTTTTTGCTGATATAGGGCAACGCAAGGCCTCAGGTGTTGCGCTCTCATTGCAAAGCTGCGCGTTGTACGTCGGCGCCACGTCCGGCGTATACCGCATTCCGTACACGATCGGCGACCGGACGGCGCAATCGCCGCCGGTGAAGATTGCGAGTGTTCGGACGGCAGGCGGAGACGACCACGATACGACGACCGTAGCGGTTTCCGGCAACACGCTTTTTGCCAGCGTGGGCTCATCATGTAATGCTTGCGTGGAAACGGATCCTACGCGCGCGACGATACAACAAATGCATTTGGACGGCACCGGAATGAGCTCGAGGGCCGTGAATATTCGCAACGCCATCGCCCTTGCCGTCAATCCCGCTACAGGTACCCTGTGGGCCGGCGATGCGGGTCAAGACGCGCTTCCCCAAGGACATCCATACGAGTTTTTTGACGGCGTTACCATGCATGCCGGCGTTGCGGATTACGGATGGCCCAACTGCGAAGAGAATCGCGTTGCGTATACGTCCGGTGCGGACTGCTCCAGAGCGGTAATTCCGGCGGTCGAATTCCCCGCATACCAAACGATCATCGGTGCTGCATTCTATCCTGCGAACGTGAGCGGCGCGTACGCCTTCCCGCAGCAGTATCGCGGCGGCGCGTTCGTCGCCATGCATGGCTCGTGGCATGCGAGCGGCGGCGTACCCGTCGCGCCGCCGCGGGTTGCGTTCGTGCCGATGTCGGGCGATTCGCCGCGCACGGCCGTCAACTGGTCGCTGCCGACGGCGCAGTGGACCGATTTTATCAGCGGTTTTCAGCATGCCGACGGCACGCGCGGCGGCCGCCCAACAGGAGTTGCGGTCGGGCCTCAAGGTTCGTTGTTCGTCGCGGACGATCAGACAGGCGCTATCTACCGCATCAGACCGTGAGCTGGGTATATTGCCGCAATGCCCAACCGAGGTAGAACGCAGAGCGCCGGCAAGCCGGCAGGCGGAATCAAAGGTGACATTCCAAACGATGAAGGGACGATCGGTCCAGGCGTGGAGAAAGGCGCCGGCGGCGCGATGCCGCCCGATGTCGAGAACAGCAGCGGCCGCGATGTCCCCAGGCTAGAGCCGCACATCAAAACCACAATGCCGCGAGGTGAAGAGAATGGCTGAGATCTACGGCAAAGGCGGAGAACCCGTGCCGGTAAGCGGCTATTACGAGTGCTCGGACTGCGGACACCGCGAGCACTTCAAGAAGGGTACGCCATTTCCGGAAAATCACCACGTCGACAAGCCGTGGACGCTCTACCAAGCCACGGAGGAGCTGCCCGCGCAGCAAACCACGCGTTAATCGAAGAGTGCGGAGAGTTTCTCGGCGATTGCGGGAAACGCGCGTTCGCTTATTTCCGCGTACCCGAAGTCGTTGGGGTGGTATCCATCTTCGCACAGATACGAGCTCGCGGCCTGCAGTGGTGCGTTCGTGAATTTAAAGAGATCCACGAAGCAATCGTCACGCTCCGCGATGATTCTTCGCATCGTTTCATTCAGGCGAGCACAAATTCGTAATATCGCCGGTCTGAGCAGCGGCGGGACGCCCACCGTTTGCGTAACGTCGGGCATTCCGCCCGCGATAACGAGCGCATCCGGAGCGGCGTCGTGCACCGCCTGCAGTAAGTGACGAAACCGGCGCGCGAACACGAACGTATCGCGCGTGTATCGCAGATCGTTGGCCCCGGCTATGAGCAGAACGACATCGGCTTGCAGTCCGTGCAGCTGCGGCACTTGATGACGTAAAACGTCCCCCATCGTGGAGTGGGGGACGGCGAGATTCGCATAGGTACTTTCCGGACGTTCGATCCGCAGTTGCGAGAAAATGCGGTGCGCCAGACCATTCTCGTGCGCCGACGCGCCGAAGCCCGAAGCCAAACTATCCCCCAGCACGACCATCGCAAGCCGCGCCGGGCGGGAAAGCGCCTCGGATACTTGGTGCATTTCAGTAGTAATAATGCCCAAAAAGCGCGCAGCTCAATAGCTGCGGGTGTCTCAGCGTTTGAGAAATTCGCCCTAATTTCCGTAATCTTCGCGACGCGCCGCAGCTGTTGTCCGGCAAAGCTGCCCGGTCAGGCGCTGCTTACCGGAACGGCAAGATCCTGGACGTGATCGGCCCGGGTCCATATGTGTGCGATCACGATCACGAGCAAGACTGCAGCGGCGACGGCGACGACCGTGCATATTGCGCCGGCAAGCATGTTGCCGTAAAGATACGCTCCCGTACCGAAAAGCGCGGCGTAGATGACCAGCAATCCGAGCACCCATCCGGCCAGCGCGAGCGGAAGGCTATCCGGTGAAGCGCCCGCGTCGCTCATCGCACGAATTCGCGCCCAGCCCGGACCTGCAGGCCGTACTTTGTCATAAAACGCTACGAGGGTTTGCGCGTCGACCGGTTTTGTTACGAAGGTGACGATGAGCCACGTCGCCGTCGTTACTGCGACGGTCCACAAGAGGACGGTGTCTGCATCGAGCGTTCGTCCCGTTTTGCCGAGCACGAAAAAGAACACCGACACGACGAATGATGCCGCCATCGCGCTGACTTCCGTCCAAGCGTTGATGCGCCACCAGAACCACCGCAGTAAATAGACCAGTCCCGTTCCCGCGCCGATCGAGAGAAGCACGTTGAAGGTTTCGTGCGCGGTCGTCAGCACGAACGTCAGCCCGATCGCGACAAGCATGATTAGCACGGTGACGATGCGCCCTGCCAGAACGTAGTGCCGCTCGCCGCGGTCGGGCGCAATGAAACGCCTGTACAAATCGTGGATTAGGTATGACGTGCCCCAGTTCAAATGCGTTTCAAGGGTGGAGCGGTATGCTGCAAAGAGCCCCGCTACGAGAAAGCCGGCAAAACCCGCGGGCAAAAAGACCAGCATCGCGGGATACGCGATATCGTCTCCCAAGAGACGCGACTGCACGTACGGAAAACGGTGCTGAATATCGCCCAGCGTCGGAAAGACGATCATCGACGCCAGCGCAACGACGATCCAAGGCCACGGACGCAGCGCATAATGTGCCGCTTGAAACAGCATCGTGCCGAATACCGAATCGCGTTCCGTCTTCGCGGAGAGCATGCGTTGCGCGACGTAACTTCCGCCTCCCGGTTCGGCGCCCGGATACCACACCGACCACCACTGCACGGTCAGCGGAATGATGAAAATGGCGAACGCCGCCTTCGGATCGTTGAAATTCGGAAGAATGCTCAACCACTGTGGATTCGCGGCGAAATGGCGCCAAAGCCCCGAAAGACCGCCGACTTGCGGTAGCTTAACGGCGTAATACGCGGCGGCGAACGCGCTCGTCATCGTAATGAAGAATTGTATCATGTCGGTGACCATGACGCCCCACAGGCCCGACATCGACGCGAAGATGACCGGGAAGACCGCTGCAATGGCGAGCGTCATCCATTCGGGGATTCCGAACAGCACGTTGGCGATTTTCGCCGCTGCCAGATTTACGCTCGCGATGATGAAACAATTGAAGAACAAACCCAGATACACCGCGCGAAATCCGCGCACGAAGGACGCCGCCTTGCCCGAGTAGCGATGCTCGTAAAACTCGAGGTCCGTCAAGACTCCGCTGCGCCGCCACAGACGCGCGAAGAAAAATACGGTCGCCATACCGGTCAGCAGAAACGCCCACCATTGCCAGTTGCCGGCGACTCCGCCTTCTCGCACGATATTGGTCACGAGGTTGGGCGTATCGGTGCTAAACGTCGTAGCGACAAGAGAAATGCCGATGAGCCACCACGGCGCCTGCCGCCCTGCAGCGAAAAATTCCGACGTGTTGCGCCCCGCACGCCGCGCAAGCAAAATCGCTGGCACGAACATGATGCCGACCGAAACGACGATGATGATCCAATCCAGGCTGGTAAGGTGCATACGAAAAGCCTACGCGGTCACGGCGGCGTACGCGTAACGGAAACGCGTTTGCAACAGTCCGAGCGTTGCCACTGCGGACGGCACCACCGTAACGCCGGGAAGCACGTGCGAGAGCAGGTCGTGCAGAACGCCTTCGGGCGTCAATCCCTCGAGCGCACCGTTTCCCGCTAGCACCCGAGCTTGTTCTGCCGCGCCCGTGTGGCACAACAGCACGACTACGCCTCGCCGTTGTAACGTCTCAAGCGTCGGATCTTGGTACATGCCCTTCGGATCGTTCGGATCTGCGCCGCGCTGCGGCCGAACTCGCGCATTTGCGAAGACGTTATTTGGAATCGGATTGCCCGAGCGGTCCTTGACCCCGAAGACGTCGCTGAAATTATACTTCTTCCAGACGTAATTGTCGTAGCCGGCGATGTTTCCGACGTTATGCAGACATGCGACAAGCGCGATGCGCGCGGGCGCAATTCCGTACCCGAATTGGTAGCCGTTTAGGGCATTTTTTATCTCGCTAAGCGCCGCCGGCGGGTTGGACCCCACGTCCCACACCTGCCGCACGTCCGCCGGTTTATCAACAAGCCTTTTAAAAGCGGCATAATTGAACTGCGATGCAGGCTCGACCATGTCAAGATCTTTCGCATCGCCCGCCGCACAGGCGGTTGCGCTAAGCGTGGCCAGAGAGGCGGCCGCGCTCAAGAACGTCTTACGTCGCATCATCGTTCCTCCAACGCACGCAGCAGCGACTGCGCGGAATCATCTTCTCCGAAGACCCAAAACATCGTTCCCCGCAAGTGTTCGCGCCGCGCGAAGGCCGCCTTTATCGCCATCGAACGGGGGTCGTCATAGGTAAAAAACACGTGCGTACGGCGGTTGTATAACCAGGGAGCCCGTGCGGTCACGCTCCAATGCCTCTCCCACGCCCGGTCGGGCAAAAACCGCGATTTTACCACGCTCCACGGCGTCTCGGGAAAACCGCCTTTGTACTTTGAGTATAAACCGGCACGGCGTGGAGTAACGCCTACGAAACCGCGCCCGTAGAATGCCATTCCCAGTACGATTTTGTATGCAGGGACCCCGTGCTGTTCGTAATACTGAACGGCGGCGGTAACGTTATTCCAGCGGCGCTGTTTCGACGGGGCGGGATCTTTAGGATCCTCGTCCATCGGCGTGTTAAAACTGCTGACCGGGCTGAAGACGTTGTTCATGTCGTACGTCATCACGTTGAGCCAATCGGCAACCCGCGCAATGGCACGCAGATCGTAACTGTCGCTCGGATCGTACGCGCCGCCGTACTGCCATCGCCCGGTCGGAGTAGCAATCGTCAGATAATAATGCCGGTGCTGCTGCCGGCCGAGCACGTCAAGCTGCCGCCGGAACTCCTTCATCAGTGCAGTTACGTTGGCACGGTCTTGCGGGCGATGCGGATTTTGCGGAATACCGCCGTGCACGGGAAATTCCCAATCGACGTCGATGCCGTCGAAACCGGCTTTTACGACGTATTCGTCGATGCACGAACGCGCGAATGCCATGCGCGAGTCAGGCGTCAATGCAGCGTCGGAATACTGCGGCGCTTGCGCCCATCCACCGATCGAAAGCAGCAAATGCAGATGCCGGTGCGCGTTGCGGAGCGCGCGCAGTTGCGTGAAAGCTTTCGCCTGCTCGGTTGAAGCGGAATGGCAGATATTTCCAACGCCGGGTTCGCCAAACGCGTAGATCACGTCGGTGAGCGCACCCGCCGGAATTGTCGAAACAGGCACGCTGCCATCGTAGTATGCTGCCAAAACCGCCGGTGCCTCTGCTCGTCCGCGAACCGCCGTACAACACAGCATTGCCGCCGTCATTGCTACGCACCATGCAGCGTTTTTCATGTTGCAAGTCATAGCACGCATCGCGTGCGCGTGAAAAGTCCGATGCGAAAATATTTTGCTCGGGTACTAGCATAAAACATTGCCGTAGTGTAGAATACGGTGTGCAAGCCAGTAGGGTTGGATGACCCGGACTGGCTTTCATTGTTTAGGGACTTCCACTCACTGTGAAAGTTGTGGAGGACGTATGCTACACGGCCTACGGCAGCATCGCTATTCCCTGGCCCCCGCACTGCTCCTTATCTCCCTCTTCTTTTTACAACCAGCGAGTTTGGCGTTTGCCAGCACAGTCGGGACCATTTCAGGTACCGTCTCGGATGATTCAGGCGCGCCCATTGCGGGCGTTTTGGTGGCGGCGGTATCACCATCCGGTCATTACAACGCAAGAACCGACTCGCACGGGTTCTTTAGCATGACGGGCGTTGCTCCGGACACGTACACCGTTTCGTATCAACATGAAGGTTTTCAGCCTGCATCCGAAACGGGCGTTACCGTTTTCGCCGACCAAACGGCGACCGCAAGTCAACGTCTGATTAAATCGCTGAAAACAATTGCTGCGGTTACGTCACGGTCGGCGGCCGGGGCGTTTCAGCCGTCGCAGACCGCAGACACGTACTCTGTAAACAGCACGCAGATCAACGCGATTCAGGGCAATGCGTTGAACATCAGCGAGAAAAATCTTATCCACGCGCTGCCGGGCGTGAGCTACACCAATGGCGATACGCCTTCCATTCGCGGCGGCCGTTCGAACAACGTCGATTATGAGGTCGACGGCGTGCCGTACGTCAATCCATATACGAACGGCAACGTCAACGAGTTCACGATGCCGAGCTTCGGTTATCAGTCCGTGCAAGTATCACCGGGAAATGAAGATGCTTCCTTCGGAAACTCCGGCGTCGGGACGATCAACGCCGTGCTTTCGCGCGGAACGTATCCCGGACGTTTGGACGTTATCGCGGGCGTAGGCGCGCCGGGGTTCCTGCACGGTTTAGGAGTCGGATGGGGTACGGCGGCTCCAAACGGCCGGTGGAGCAATTACCTCAGCTACACCGCGCTCAACAACGCGCCCGCCTATGGCGGCAATCTCGAACCAAACTCGACGCTGAACGGGTCTTTCGGGAGCGTGCAGCTCATCCAAAATCGCGACTTCACAAACAATTTCGTGTACAGCTTCGGACGAGACAACCGCTTCGATATTCAATACTTTACGGACATCGGCTGGAACAAGCGCGGCGGCGGTTACGGCCAAGACGCGAGCTTCTATAACGCGAATCTGCACAATGCCGCGGCGAACGCCGTGCTGGGGCCAATGTGTTATGCCAGCTGTGGGCCCGAGTGGATTAGCTACTTCACCAACGAACGAAACTCTGCTCCTACGGCTTGTTCGCCGGCGCCGTGCGTCTCGACGAGTTCGGCGTTTTACTGGTTCTGGGGCCAGACCGGCACGCCGGCATCCGTGCAAGCTAATGACGCATGTTATCAGGGTGATTGGGACGGTATAACGCTGCAGCAGTTCCAAAATATGATGCCGCTGTATCCAGGGCAAAGAGCGGTCAACGAAACGCTCGTACAGGCGGGGCGGCCCGATTACCAAGAGTTCGACGAGAACAGTACGCAGAAAGTTGCGCTGGACTTCCGTCCCGACTCGCGATCGATCGCAACGTTGTCGTACTACAACACCTCGTCGAACAATATCGGCGACAGCATTTCGATTTATCCTTTCGATAGCGGCGACGTGTGGATATCGGAGGGCGGCTTTCAGCACGCGTTCAAGCTCGACTACACGCGTCAGCTAAGCGAGCGGCATCTGCTGAAGGCCGGTATAGAAGACCGCTACCAGTATCCGTATTTGCAGTCGATCTCTCCCTTGACCTCATGGTTCAATCCGCTGTTCAACGGAAACAACGAACAGTTCGACTTCATCAATCCAAATAACACTGCGCTCGGGATGAACGCGTGCGGCGTCGGCCAGAAAATTGGAACGTTTACCGATAACGCCGGTGCTTTTAACGCCCCGTATGCAATTCCCGGCATGATCTTCTTTCCAAACACAACGATCATAACGCAACAGCAGCTTGCGCTGTATCCGGGTCTTCCAGCGAGTCAGCAAGGAACGTATAGCGGTCCGCAGGTGCCCGCCGATACGCCATCGTGCGGATGGCTCTATCAGTTTTTCCCCGGCGTTACACAGCTGCTGCTGCCTTCGGCGGAAAACGGCAACACGATTCATCCCACCGGCGGCGCACTATACTTCAGCGACTCATACACGCCTAATGCGCGGTTTAAGGCTGACGTCGGCCTGCGCATCGATACGCAGCATAACCATTATCCGACGCCGCAAGTTTATTCCGACTGCACGACGCAGTATCTCCCGGTTACCTGGGGCGTGTATCCCGCGGACGTGATCGATCCCGTAACCCATGCGATCATCCACCATCAAAACTTCGATCAAAACACGGGTCTGTTCAACGGCAAACCGATGGGCCCGGGGAACTGCCCGCAGGCGAGCTTCTTGCCGTTGACGTCGTACCAAGCCAACCCCGTCGTTTGGGAGCCGCGCGTCGCCCTGACGTACCGCGCCACGAACAACGACTCAATAAGGTTCTCGTGGGGCCGCACGGTACGCTTCCCGGATTACGTGTTCACCGATTCGGGCGAGAACCCGGCGCCGTATCAAGCGTTCTACCGTCTTCCATCGCATCTGAATACCAACTTTATTCAGCCGTTCTGGTGGTCATTGACCGGCGCATACATCCCGTATAACGTTACGAACAATAACAATTACTACAGCCAGCACAGCATTGCGACCACGTGCGGAATGACGGACTTCGGCCTTGCCGTACCGTGCACGAGTTACGGAGAGCAGCTGTACTGGACCGGCTTTAACGGCGATTTCGGGAAACCGCTCTTCCCGCTTGCGCCGATTACGTACAGCAACTTTGACTTTTCGTGGGCGCATCAATTCGGGGACGGCTGGTCGTTCAAGGTGACGCCGTGGAGCCGCCGCGCCTATGATTTGGATATCAGCACGCAGATCGAAAATACGACGCTTCCCTCATTCAAGAACGCAGACGGCACAACGGGATATCACCAGTTCGGCCTTATCTCGAATAACGGACTGGAAATCGGGCGCGGCGTCGAGTTTTACTTGACGAAGGCGACGCCTTGGCACGGGATTACGGCTTCGTTCGCGCTGGCCTATCAGACGGTTCAGCAAAACATCGACCCGAATAATGCCCCGAAAGGGCTGACGTCGGACTTGAGCGGCAGCGCCAACAACGAAACCACCGGCGCGCAATCGCAAGCTTCTGGATTCTTCAACAAACTCTTCAACGTCGATTACGTTACGCCGCTCTCTATGGCGCTGACGCTGCAGTACCAACAGCCGAAAGGGGGATGGCGCTTACAGACCCAGTGGTTCTACGATAACGGCTATCCGTACGGGCAAGGCACGAACGCGATACAACTGTTCGCCGGCACGCCGCACATCTTACCGAACACCAATGATTGCACCGGCGGCACGGTCGCATTCCTCGATCCCACCAATCCCGGCAATTGCTTCAAGCCGAATATCGCCGCGACGCGCGGTACGAATGAAGGCGATTTTGCAAATCAAGTCTTCACGCATCCGAACTTAGTTGCCGAGATAACGCTGGAGAAAACCATTGGAAACGGCAAGATCGGCTTTACGATCAACAATCTTTTCAACGAAATCTATACGGGCCCGACGATTCCTTACGGTCAAGATTTCGGACAAACGGGGCCGCGGCTGAGCACGGCTGCCCTGAACGATCAAGGCGCCAACTTTGGTTCGAATGGATCGTATCCGGTATCCGGTATGTTCCTAAATCCGGCGTATCAGCCGGTAGCCACGGGTGTCTCCGGTCCGCTGACGGGCGTCGGCCTCTACGGTAATCTCGATCCGCACACCGCCGGCCTGTTGTGCGCGACGTGCGCGTACATTCACTTACCGAACGGGCAAGGCCGAAGCTACTACGTTTACTATCAATTCAGGCTCGGAGGCTCGCGCTGATGAGAATCGTACAACGCCTTCTCGCTTTAGCTGCGCTCTGCTCGCTCGCGTCGTGCGGTTCGCTAACAAACGGCACGTCGATTCTTCCCGGACAAACGCAAACGCCGCTCCAGGGTCTTGGCAAACTCACATTCGCAGTCGGCACGGCACGATTGCAGGACGGCACGGCCGGGTTGAACGTCGTCGCATACGTGCGGCAGTCCAACGGTTTGACTGCGTACTTGGTGAACTCTCCGTCGATCGCCGGTCCGAGCGGATTCGTCGTACCGGCGAGTGCCGGAAATGCCGACTCGGGAACCAATTCGATCACGTCTACACCACAAGGCCAATCCACCGCGACGACGTTCGGTACGCAAGGCGGTGTGTTCGGCGGCGGCATCGGTCCATTCAACGCAACGCAATCGTCGAGCAACTTTTATCCCGGCAACCCGCCCCCATACCTGACGCCGTTCTACGCGACGGGAACCGGCGCAGGAGGGCCAATTTCGTTGCTTATCGGACCGCCCGCCGTTCCGCAATTCACGAACATTGATTTTCCGCCGGGGTTTGCCGGCTATCTTCCGGGCTTCACTGCGTTTGCCGCTGCCCCGGTCGCGGGCTCGTATACGATGACGGTAAACGTCGCGGCCGCAAACGCGTCGAGCACGACGCTAACCAAATCCGCGACGTTAACGTCCGCTACGCCGATGGCTGCCGTACCCGCGCCTTCGTTCGTAAAAGACGGCGCGGGCGGTGGAACCGTAACGTTTACCGCGCCCGCCGGTGCGACGGAATCGATCGCGTTCATTCTGGACACGACGGCAACACCGAATGTATATTATGCGGTCGGCCCGATTAACGGAAGCGGTTCTCATAGCGGTACGCTTCCGGATAACGTCGGACCGTGCGGCGCGCCGCCCTGCGGCACGACGTCTATTCCGGCAGGCGACACGTATTCAATTACCGTCGTGTCGTTCGACTATCCCGATTTTGAGGCAACGCAGCCGGGAAACACCTCGCAAACGCCCACGGTGGTAAACGCTGCGGGACAAGCCGACCTTTCGATTTCGCCCGCTACGACGGGAACCTACTAGCGCGCAGTGCGTGCCAAGACGCGACGGCCCAAGCAACAAGCAACATGCAACTCGAAGTGGTGGTGGCGGATGCGTCTGAGGCGTTAGAGGCGCAGCGCGGGGGCGCGTCGCGCGTCGAGCTTGCGGTCGATTTAGATTGCGGCGGCCTCACGCCGAGCACCGGCGTCATGGCGTCCGTGACGGACGTTGTTGGAATTCCCGTACACGTTATGCTGCGTCCGCACGATAACGGCTTCACGTACGATGCCCAAGAAGCCGACGCGATTGTGAAGGACGCCGCGCAATTACGCGAATGCGGCGCAAGCGGCGTCGTCTTCGGCGCATTGGACGACCGCGGTCATGTCTGCGAAACATTGGTGCGCGACGTTCTTCGTGCCAGTCGCCTTCCCATGACGTTTCATCGCGCGTTCGACATTGCACCGAGCCTGAGCGGAGCCTATGCGGCTCTGGCTGGGATCGACGGCGTCGAACGTGTCCTGACCTCCGGCGGCGCAGTTACGGCGTGGGAGGGCCGGGTGTGGCTGCGCGACTTATGCTTCGGAAACACGATGCCGATCGTTCTTGGCGCCGGCAGCATCGATGAAGACAACCTCCTGGACTTACTGCGCTTTACCGGGCTTCGCGAGGTCCACGTGGGCCGCGGCGCGCGCACAGAGGGCAAAATCGACGCACGCAAGGTCGAGCGCCTTACCAAGCTTCTCCTCGGAGGTGCCGTCCGGTGAGCGCACAAGTACTCGATATGCTCGGGGTCAATTTCGAGCGCGAGATCGTCGAACAGCCCGATGTATGGCGGCGCATTGCCCATTCCGACAAAGCACAGACCCTGGCAGGAGCGATCCGCGATCGCGAGGTCGTGCTCATCGGCACGGGCAGCTCGCTGTTTATGGCGCAACTCGGTGCTCTTGCGCTGCGGCGGCGCGGGATCAACGCGCACGCGCTCGCTGCAACCGAAAGCGTGCTCGACAACGTTGCGTACCGGCACCGGACAGTCATTGCGTGCTCGCAGAGCGGCGAGTCCGCGGATCTGATCCATGCGCTGGATATTATCGAACCAAAGCACTTAATCGCGCTGACCAATGCGGCGGATTCTACGCTTGCGCGCCAAGCCACGCTCTGCATCGACGTTGGCGCCGGGCCTGAAGTGGCGATTCCGGCGAGCAAAAGCGTCACCGCGACGGCGGTAATTCTTCTTTGGGCTGCAGGATTGATGGCGGGAAAACATACGCGTACCGCAGAGACACTCGTCGACACCGCCGAGGATGTGCGAGCGTGGCTCGACAGCGACGGAGTCTATGAAGTTCGCGAAGCCGCACGCCGTATCGCGCGCAGGCGCAGCGTCATCATTGCCGCAACCGGATACGGCTTGCCCGTCGCACACGAGTTCGCGTTAAAGCTGAAAGAGGCGAGCTACATTCACGCGGAAGGATTCTCCGCGGGCGAGCTTCGCCATGGAAGCGCCGCTATGCTGGATGCCGGCTGTGTCATCATCGGCATCGCGGATGAATCGTCGCGCAGCATCGTCAATAAGCCCCTCACGGAAGCGGAGGAAGCAGAATCTCTCCGATACGTCGTCGGCGCGCGCCTCAGCCAGGTTCCACTTCTTGGACCTGTGGTCGGAGAAGCGTTCAATACGCTTGCGTGGCTGGTGACCGGCCAAATGATCGCGCTTCACGTCGCGCGCGCGAGGTATGTGGAGTGCGACGCGCCGCGCGGTCTGGTGAAAGCACTCGTCTGAACCGTCGAGCGTTTCTCGCGTCCGGCGCCGCGGCTCTCGCCGCGCTTCCTGCGCGCCCCGCCGGTGCGCGAAGCCGCCGGCGCGTACGGTTCGGCGTAAACTACGTTCCCAGCTCCCGCTGGTGGTACAGCTGGAGCGATTGGAACCGCGATTCCATTCGCCGGGATCTTGCCGATATTGCCGCGCTCGAAGCCGATCACATCCGCGTTCAGCTCCTTTGGCCCGTGTTTCAGCCCAATGCGACCGGAATGAGCAATGAGGCAATGGCCCGTTTGGAGCAGCTGCTGGACGACGCGAACGTGTTCGAGTTGGATGTAGAGATCACCGTGCTCGACGGACAGCTCAGCGGCTTTCTCTTCGTGCCGGCGTTTCTAATCAGCAATGAAAACGGAAGCGTTCGAAATATCATCACCGATCCGGCGGCTATTATTGCCGAAAAACGCCTGTTTGCTGCGCTGGCGGAGCGGATCGCCGGCCATCCGCGCTTTATGGGTTTCGACATCGCCAACGAGATCTATTGGTTTACGCAGCCTCTCAATATGCATTTCACGCCGGCTCAAGGCGACGCCTGGATGGAGCAATTGCTTGCGTATTGCGAGCGCGTAGCGCCTGGGAAATTTCACGTCAACGGCGTCGACAAATGGCCGTACGAAGCCGGCTCGCCGAACGGTTTTACGCGGCGCGCACTCGCGCGTGCCGGCGCTGCAAGCTGCGTACACCCGTGGGCCGGCTTCGGACCGATTTATCCAAAATATGGGCCGCTGAGTTCTGCAGCGATACATTACGCGGAATTCTTAGTGCAGTACATGCAAGCGTTCTCTGCCGGCGGACGACGTACCATTTGGATCGAGGAAGACGGCTGCTCGAAACAGTGGATGCGCGAAGATCTCATTCCGCAGTGGGCAGAAGCATCGGTGCGCAATGCGGCGGGGTGCGATCGTCTCTACGGCATCACATGGTGGTGTTCGCATGACGTTAATCCGCGCTACACGGGATTCAACAAGCTTGAGTACGATCTCGGCTTGTACACAAACGACCGCAAACTCAAGCCGCTCGGACGGAGATTACGCGACCTGGTGCGCGAGTTCGATAAGATGCCGCCTCGCATAGCGAAGCGGACGAGCGCGATCGTGATTCCCGACTCGATGGGCTCCGACGCTCTACTCCCGCACTATATACGCTATATTAGCGGCGGTGTGGGGCCTCAGGTGGTGCTTGAAAGCCGTTCGGCCGATAGCGCGTATCTTCGATCGCGCGGCATTACGCAACTCATCGAGATAGAGCGATCGGAAAGTTTCCGGTCGGAACGGACGCGATGACCTTCCCGGATCCTACATCGATGACGGCGCAGGCATTATCGCCGGTAAGCGCGACAAACGCTTCGCGCCCGTCCGCGCTGAACGCGACGTCGAACGGTCCGTTGCCGACCGCAATCGGTGTGCGTGCGGTATCCGTGCGCAAATCGATCGGCGTAATCTGCATCGAGGCCGAATCCGCCACGTAGGCAAGTGCTCCGCCGGGAGAAATTGCCATACCCTGCGGCGTTTTGCCGACGGGAATCGTTCTCAACACTTGCAGCGTTTGCGCGTCGATGACTGTAACGTCGTTCGAGGCAGCGTTAGTCACGTAGATCCTCTTCTGCGCGTCACCGACTGCTACGCCGAGAGGATGGCGTCCCACCGCAATCCTCGTCACGACTTTGCGGGATGCCGTATCGACGACGGCAAGCTCGTTCGTGCCTTGGTTCACAACGTAGACGCACGTCCCGTCCGGCGAAAGAGCAATCTCTTCCGGATGCGCGCCTACCGGAATCGGTGCAGCAGCACGAAGCGTTTGCATATCGATGGACTGCAGCGTACCGTCGCCGTAATTTGAAACCCAGACTGTTTTTCCGTCAGACGCCGCCGCGATACCGGCGGGAACGTTGCCGACTTTTACGGTCCCAACAATTTTTTGCAGGCTCGTGTCAACGATCGTGACGTCGCCGCTGCCTTGATTGGCGGCGTACAGCCGCGCCTTGTCGGCGCTGAGCGCAAGCCCGCCGGGGCTTTTGCCGACAGACAAAGCGATGCCATACGCGTATGTACGCGGATCGAACGGCGTAATGGTGCCATCGCTGAAGTTCGCAAGGTATGCAAGTGGAATCGATTCACCGGGCTTGGCGACGCGAACGATGGCGGTGACGCGTTGCAAAACCGCGCCGTTGCGCGATCTCCCGACGATCGGGACGTTATATAAGCCGGAAATTTGCGACGCGCTCACGCTTATCTCGAGCGGAATTGCGGTTTCACGATCGGCGGCGGCATCAGCCGCGCCGCGACCCGGCGAAACGGAAAATCCTCGCGGCGCAATGGCTTTCCACGCGATCGCAACGCCTTGCATCGACGGATTCCGGACGGAAAATTGTATCTGCGCGGAGCTCCCCTGAGTGATGTCGAGCAACGGGTCGTTCATCACCAACTGCGCCGCAGTCGATGGAGGAAAGCGCAGTATGGGCGGCGCGTATTGCGGGGGCGCAGAAGCGGGCGATACTGCGAAAGCGTTCTCCGGCTGCGGCGCTACGGAAACCGCTATACGCACGATGCCGCGCTCGGGTAGGGCAAGCCAGATGCGATCGACCGGCTTGCCGTTGATGCTCACGCCGGTGACGTACTGGTTTTCGAGCGATGCCTGTGGCGCATCGACATCGATGACGCGGCCCGAAGGCGACGTTATGGCCACGTGCGTAAAGAGCGGCGCGTCGATGAACAGCATCGGTATCGCCGGATTTCCGGGATAAAGTCCGAGCGCGTTCCATGCCCACCAGGCGCTCATCGTGCCTAGATCGTCGTTGCCGGGCAGACCGTCCGGGGTCGGCGCATACAGCGTACGCATTGCTTCACGGTTGACGCGCTGCGCGCGATACGGCGCGCCGGCGTACGCATATGCCCACGGTGCGATAAGCGATGGTTCGTTGCCGAACCACGCGTACGGCTTGTCTTGCCCCGCATCGAGCTGTTGAAAAAATGCATCCAATCGCCGGCGCGCGGCGAGTGGACCGCCGAACACTGAAACGAGAGAACCAAACGCCTGCGGCACCATCCATGTGTACTGCGCCGCGTTGCCTTCTTGAAAGCCGCTTTGTCCGTTATCGGTGATCGGCGTATTCATAAAGGCGCCATCCGCGTCACGCGGCGCGGCCCAGCCGGTCGACGTATTGAAAAGCGCAGCCCAGTTTTGCGCACGCGTGCGAAACGCACGGTACACGTCCATGCGGCCGATGGCACGGGCGAATTGCGCGATGGCAAAGTCATCGTACGCATACTCGAGCGTCTCCGAGGCTCCGTTCGGAACCGGCGAAACCGACGTCGTATGCTCGTTCACCACATAACCGCGGCGCAGATACTCGTCCAAACCCGGACGCGGATGGTACCAGCCTTGCCCGAGCGGCGAGCTCGCATCGGATGCGCCTTTAATCATCGCGCGCAGCGCGCCGGCAAGATCGAAATCGCGCGCTCCAAATGCGTGCGATTCCGCGATTATCGCGTCGGCCGAATCTCCACCCATCACGCCCGTGTATCCGTTCGCAACGGGCCACTTTGGAAGCCATCCGCCCTGCTGCGCTGCGTGCACGAGCGATTGCATCATGTCGCTGGTCTGCCGGGGCGCGAGCAGCGCTATCATCGGAATTTGCGTCCGGTAAATGTCCCAGCCTGAAAAATTCGTGTATTCATCATGCAGCGCCGGATTCCGATGAATGCGATCGTCGAAACCGCGATAGGTTCCGTCGGCGTCACTAAATAGCGTCGGCGAAAGCAGCACGTGGTAGAACGACGTGTAGAGCATGCGCATATCCGCAACAGTACCGCCTTCCACGCGCACTTCACCAAGCAGCGTACGCCACAAATCCGCGGTCGCTGCGCGGATCGATTGCACGTTCCACGTCTGCGCATCCGCGAGGATATTGCTGCGGGCGCCGTCGATGCTCACGTACGAGACGGCGGCTTTCACACGCACCGTCGGGTCACGCGTGGTATCGAACGTCAGCCATGCGCCGCTATCAGGCCCGTTTGCATTAAATGTGCCATGCGCTATGAACGGCCGATCGAACTGCATATCGAAATACACGGTAAACTGATTGGGCATGCCGCAAAATCCGCCGCTGGTGGCCCATCCTGCGATCTCGTCGGGGCGGAGAAACTCCACGCGCGCATCCGAAACACCGGCTTGATCCGACGCTGCATTGACCAGCAGATTCGCGCTCGCCGTCGCCGGAAACGTGAACGCTGCAACGCCGGCACGCCGCGCTGCGGCGAGCTGCACGTCAATTGCCGGCCGCCCCAACCGCACCGAATAAAATCCGGGCGATGCTTGCTCTTCATTGTGGACGAACGGCTGTTGCGCGTAAGCCGGATCGCGAACCGGTCCCGCAACCGGCGATACGGAAAAATCGCCAAAAATCTGACAGCCAGCACCGGCCAAGTGGGTCAGGCTAAAACCGGTGATGGCGCGATCGTGGTAAAGATACCCGCCGCTGGGCGGCGAAGACGGAGTATCCGGGCTCCATTGGATCATGCCGAAAGGCGCGCTTGCACCCGGAAAATCGTCGATAAGATCAACGCCGCTCGTGCCCCCCGTACCGATGAACGGATCGACCATCATCACGGGATCCGCAGGCTGCTGCGCATTAGCTAACGCTGAGCCGGCAAGAGCTAAGGCGATAAACGTAAGCATCCATCGCAACAAATGGCGCTTCATGGAGGAAGTGTTGCGCAGCTGCAGTCGCAGGTTCCTGGGCCGGAAGCCCCAAGTCGCGTCCCTGCAGGCGGCCTTATAATACTTCTGACTATGCGCGCTCTTTGGAATTTGTATGCCGCCGCGCGAGGTTCGCGCTTGCAGCGTGCCAGGCGGCATGCCTGGCATACGCGTATCCTTTGCGAACCGGGCGTGTTTCGCGAGCAGATATTCGAAGGCATTCTGCCGTTTTGGATACAGCATTCGATCGATACCGAATTGGGCGGCTATATCACGCATCTTCGGCGCGACGGAAGCCGGTACGATACGATCAAAACGACCGCGATGCAATCGCGCATGATGTATGCATTCGCCGCGGCCTATCGTTTGAGCGGCGAACGCAACTATCTCGAGCTTGCACGTCATGGCCTGCAATTTATGACCGACGGTCTTTGGGATAGCGCATACGGCGGGTGGCCTGATTCTACCAACCGCCACGGCGCGCCGCTCGACGCGGAAAAGCGCACGTTCACAGAATCGTACGCCATTATCGGGCTTGCCGAATACTACGCCGCAACAAAGGACACGAGCGCACTAGAGTTGGCCCAGCGCACGTTTGAACTTGCCAAGCATTTTCTTCATGACAAAGAATGTGGCGGCTACTTTTTGCGGTGCGCTCCCGACTGGTCGTTACTTTCCACCCGCAAGACGATCTGCTCACAGCTTGACATGCTTTTTGCCTTGGTTTCGCTTTACAGGCCAACGGGCGACCACCGGTATGTTCGCGATGCCGTAGAGCTGGCGCACGTGATACTCGAGCACATGTACGATCGGCGGTTTCATTGTCTGGTTGAGACGTGCAACGCCAACTGGACGTACGATCCGTTTGCAACGCGCGACATTACCTGGATCGGGCACAATCTCAAAGGCGCTTGGGTACTGCTTCAGCTCTTCGAAATAACGGGCGTCGAACGGTTTGCAGAAGCGGCGCGCGGCATTCTCGATTTTTCGATACGGTGCGGTTACGACTGCGAGAATGGGGGCTTCTTCCACTACGTGTACCGCAGCGGTCCGCTCGCGTCGCAGGAAAAGCTCTGGTGGACGAATTGTGAAGCGCTGATGGCACTTTTGCTTGCTGCGCGTCTCGACGATGCCGCCGGCACGTATGCGCCATACTTTAACGGCACACTGGATTTCTGTATGCGGTCGTTCCTCGACCCTAAGTATGGAGAGTGGTACCGTTCATGCGACGCGGCCGGAATGCCGTTGAACTCGAGCAAGGGCGGTGGAGACAAGGCCGCTTATCACACCGTTCAAGCGTGTGCGTACGCGATCGAATATTTGCAAGCGCTACAACAGAGGGGACATGCGTGTGCGTAAAGTCTACGGCGTAGCTAAAGGCAAAATCGACGCAAGAACCGTCGACGAGTACATCGCTTCGCAAGGCGAGCCCGTGCAGAATGCGCTTAAACGGGTGCGTAACGCGATCCGAAAGGCCGTTCCGGATGCCGAGGAAGTGATCTCCTACAAGATTCCCGCTTTTAAACTGAACGGCAGCACGGTCTTGTACTTTGCCGGCTGGGGCGAGCACTATTCCATCTACCCCGCAAACGATCGCGTAAAGGCGGCGTTTAAAGCCGAACTGGACTCCTATGAAGTCACCAAAGGAACGATTCGCATTCCATTATCGCAGCCTGTGCCGGTAAAACTCATCGAACGAATCGCGAAATTCCGCGTAAAAGAATTGGCCGAGCGCGCACGTTAGCGCTCATTACGATCCCGATCCGTGCCATCGTTTCCCGTCGGCTTGTCGACGGTTTGTTGAATACGCCGGAACGCAAGAAACGTCACCACGTCCCATGCGTTATGAATGCCGATGAAGACTAGGAGCAGCGTCGCCGCGGCAAGCGCAAAAAGCGCTTGCGCCGCGGCGCCTCCGAGGAAAAATGAAGCAACGGCAATGAGGGCGTATGCCGCGAACGGCAAGCATGTATACCAGGCCCAGTCTTCGGCGTCGGGCTCATACACCGTTTGTTTGACGGTGCGGTGAAGCACCCGCGCTATATAAACTATGCCGCCGAGGCCGAGGAGCGCGAGCAGTATCGCCGGCGTACCGAACGAACCCCAAGGCGCGGCTAGAATCGCCGAAACGAGGAGCGCCGCACAAAAATGCAGCACCGTCGGCGTGCTGAATGTAGAGAACCCCTCGCCGTAATTCCTTGCCGACGCCGGGTCGCGTTCCGCGGCAACGAGCGTGACGACGACGAACATCAAGCCCGTTAAGGCAGCCGACGAAGACCCCATGATGACATAAAAGTTGGACCAGGCGGAAAGGTCCGCGTGCGCCGCGCTCA
>Ga0070739_10002152_pt1 | contig 27173 bp, 27 predicted proteins | sample Coa_R1_7_FD_66445 | JGI IMG/M metagenome (GOLD analysis project Ga0070739, IMG submission 66445) | Surface soil microbial communities from Centralia Pennsylvania, which are recovering from an underground coalmine fire - Coalmine... | ecosystem: Environmental > Terrestrial > Soil > Unclassified ...
GTGAAGACCCCGGTCGTGGCGCTGTTCGCCCTCACCAACCCACCCGAGCAATGGGGGCCGTGGCAGGTGCCGCACCGCCAGCTCTACCAGGAGGTGCCCTGCCGCCTCTGCTACGCGCGGGCCTGTCCCTACACGCACGACTGCCTGCGGCTGGTGACGCCCGAGCAGGTCGTCGCCGCGGCGGCCGAGCTGCTGGCCGAGAGCGGCGGCGTGGCATCGCCCGCCGCCTCGCTGGCGCTCGCCGGACCGATCGGAGGAGCAGGATGAGAGGCGAGGTGCTGGCCCGTCCCGACGAGGCGCTCCACCCGCCGCCCCCGGCGCGCGAGGCGGCGCGGTACAGGCGGCTGGGGCTGGACGCGCCGCCGCGGCGGATCGCCGTCCTGCGGGCGCTCTACCTGGGCGACCTGCTCTGCGCCGTGCCCGCGCTGCGGGCGCTGCGGGCCGGCTTTCCCGCGGCCGAGATCAGCCTGATCGGGCTGCCCTGGGCGGCGGCGTTCGCCCGCCGCTACGCGCGCTACGTCGATCGCTTCGTCGAGCTGGCCGGCTACCCCGGCCTGGCCGAGGTGCCGGCCGATCCCGCGCGCGCGGAGCGCTTCCTGGCCGAGCAGCGCGCCTACGGCTACGACCTGGTGGTCCAGATGCACGGCAGCGGTCGCGTCAGCACGCCGCTGGCCCTGGCGCTGGGCGGCCGGGCCACGGTGGGCTACTACGAGGGGGCGCCGCAGGCCGGCCTGACGCTCGGCCTGCCCTATCCGGACGACCGCTCGGAGGTGCGGCGCAACCTCGACCTGGCCGCGCTGCTGGACTGTCCCGCCGAAGACCCGACGCTGGAGTTCCCGCTGTACGCGACGGACTGCGCGGAGGCGGCAGAGGTGCTGCGGCCGCTGGCCGGGCGAGGGCGACCCTGGATCGGCCTGAACCCCTGCGCGCGACCGCCGGCGCGGCGCTGGCCGCCGGAGCGCTTCGCGGCCGTCGGCGACTACTTCGCCCGCGAGTGGGACGCCCGGATCGTCCTCACCGGCGGGCCGGGCGAGGAGCCGCTGGCGGCGGCCGTGGCCGAGCGCATGGCAACGCCGGCCCTCAACGTCGCGGGCCGGACGTCGCTCGGCGCGCTCGGGGCGCTGATCGCCGCCCTCGACCTGTTCGTCAGCAACGATACCGGGCCGGCCCACCTGGCGCGCGCCGTCCTGACGCCGAGCGTGACCATCTTCGGTCCGGGCGACCTCGGGCGCTGGGGCCCGGCCGATCCGCGCCGCCACCGCGTCGTGCGCGAGGCGGTCGCCTGCAGTCCCTGCACCTACCAGGAGTGCCCGATCGACCACCGCTGCCTGCGCTGGGTCTCGCCAGCGCGGGTGATCGCTAGCGCCGAATCGCTGCTGCGTCGGGAGAGCGTCGCATGCAACGCCTGAAGATCCTCATCTGGCACATCCACGGCAGCTACCTGAACGCGCTGGCGCGGCTCGAGCACGAGTGGTATCTGCCGGTGAAGCCGGACCGCTCCGAGGGCTACCTGGGGCGGGGCTGGACCTTCGACACGCCCGACTACGTGCGCGAGGTGCCGGCCGAGCAGGTGCGCGACCTCGACCTGGACCTGGTGATCTTCCAGACGCCGAAGAACCTGCACGAGGACCAGTACGAGATCCTGAGCGCGGCGCAGCGGCGCCTGCCGCGGATCTACCTCGAGCACAACACGCCGAAGCCCGACCCGACGGCGACGCGCCACCCGGTCGACGACCCGGACATCCTGCTGGTGCACGTCACGCACTTCAACCGCCTCATGTGGGACAACGGCCGCACGCCGACGATCGTGATCGAGCACAGCGTGGCGATCGACCCGCGCGCCGCCTACAGCGGCCATCTCGCGCGCGGGATCACAGTCGCCAACGGCATGCAGCGGCGGCCGCGGATCGCCGGCTATGACCTGTTCCTGCAGGCGCGCGAGCGGGTGCCGCTCGACGTGGCCGGTATGCAGACCGAGGAGTTCGGCGGCCTCGGCGACATTCCCTACCGCGACCTGCACCGGCGGGTGGCCGAGTACCGCTTCCTGTTCAGCCCGATGCGCTACACGAGCCTGCCACTGGCGGTGATCGAGGCGATGACGCTCGGCATGCCGGTGGTGGCGCTGGCCACGACCGAGGTGCCGACGGTCATCCAGAACGGCGAGAGCGGCTATGTGTCCTGCGACTTCGAGTGGCTGATCGAGCGGATGGAGCACCTGCTGGCCGACCCGGCCGAGGCGCGGCGCCTGGGCGCCAACGCGCGCGAGGTGGCCCGCGCGCGCTTCGGAATGGACCGCTTCATCCGCGACTGGAACGCTGCCTTCGCCCTGGTCCTGGGCCGCAAGCCGGGCGTGCCGGCCGCCAGCGGCGCCGGCCGGGCGCCGGTTCTCAGGAGGTGATGGCCATGCAACGCCGGACGCGCGTGGCCTTCTTGAGCGAGCACGCCAGCCCGATGGCGCGGCTCGGCGGGGCCGACGCCGGCGGCCAGAACGTCTACGTCGACGAGGTGAGCCGCCACCTCGGGCGCCTGGGCTACGCCGTCGACGTCTTCACGCGGCGCGACCACGGCGACCAACCAGAGGTCGTGGAGTGGGCGCCGGGCGTGCGCGTCGTGCACCTGGCCGTCGGGCCGGCGCGCCCCGTGCCCAAGGACGACTTGTGGCCGCTGATGCCCGCCTTCCGCGACGCGCTGGTCGACTTCGCCGCACGCGACGGCGTCCGCTACGACCTGCTGCACGGCAACTTCTGGATGTCGGGCTGGGTCACCGCCGAGCTGCGGCGCCGCTTGGGCGTGCCGGCCGCGCAGATCTTCCACGCCATGGGCAAGACCAAGCAGCGCCACCAGGGCGCGGCCGACACCAGCCCGCCCGAGCGGATCGCGATCGAGTTGGCCGTCATCCGCGCCGTCGATCGTCTGATCGCGCAGTGTCCGACCGAGCAGGCGGAGCTGTTGGACGACTACGGCGCGCTCCCAGAGCGGGTCGCGGTCATCCCCGCGGCGGTCGACGTAGAGACGTACCGGCCGGTGCCGCGCGACGAGGCACGGCGCCGCATCGGCCTCGCCACCGACGATCCGGTCGTTGTCTATGTCGGCCGCCTGCTACCCCGCAAGGACGTGCGCAACGTGGTGCGGGCCCTGGCGCTGCTGCGCGAGCGAAGGGCGCTGCCGGTGCGGCTGCTCGTCGTCGGCGGCGAGAGCGAGGAGCCGGACCCGACGGTCACCCCGGAGCTGGGCGAGCTGCAGCGGCTGGCGATCGCCCTGCGCGTCGCCGACCGCGTGCGCTTCACGGGCCAGCGCCAGGCGAGCGTGCTGCGCGACTACTACAGCGCCGGCGACGTGGCCGTCACCACGCCGTGGTACGAGCCGTTCGGCCTCACCCCGCTGGAGGCGATGGCCTGCGGCCGGCCGGTCGTCGGCTCGGCCGTGGGCGGGATCACCTTCACCGTGCAGGACGGCGTGACCGGCTACCTCGTGCCGCCGCGGGACCCGGCCGCGTTGGCCGACTGCCTGGAGCGACTGCTCACCCAGCCGGCCCTCCGCGCGCGGCTGGGCCGGGCCGCCCGCGCCCGCGTCGAGGGCGAGTTCACCTGGGACCTGGTGGCGCGGCGCACGGCCGCGCTGTACGAGGCCATGCTCGCCGCCCCGCCGGCGGCGGCGCCAGCCGCGGTGGTCGCGGCCGTGGCGCGCGAGCGGGTGCCCGTCGAGGCGGGAAGGCTATAGGAGCGAACGATGCAGAGTGAGCTGAAGGACAAGGTTGTCCTGGTCACTGGGGCGGGCAGCGGCCTCGGCGAGGCGACGGCCCGCGCGTTCGGCGAGGCGGGCTGCGCCGTCGCCTGCCTGGACCTCAACGCCGCGGGGATCGAGCGCGTCTGCTGCGAGCTGGGCGAGCGCGACGTGGCGAGCCTGGCGCTCCCCTGCGACGTTGCCGACGCGGACGCCGTGTTCCGCGCCGTGGGGCAGGTGGTCGAGCGGTTCGGGCGGCTCGACGTCGTGGTGAACAACGCGGCGGTCGACCACACAGTCTCCATCGCCGAGATGACGATCGAGCAGTGGGACCAGGTGCAGGCGGTGAACCTGCGTGGGCCGTTCCTGCTGGCCAAGGCGGCCCTGCCGACGATGCAGCGCCAGCGCGGCGGCCACATCGTGAACGTCGCCTCCACGGCCGCCACCCGTGCCTGGGCGAACGCCGCCGCGTACCACGCCTCGAAGTGGGGGCTGATCGGGTTCAGCCGTGGCCTGGGCGTCGAGGGGCGCCCCTACGGCATCCGCGTCACGACGATCATCCCCGGCGGCATGCGCACCCACTTCTTCGACCGCTTCATCGAGCAGGGCATCCCCATGCCGGACGAGGCGAACCTACAGGACCCGGCGAACGTCGCCCGCGCGATCCTGTTCGCGGTGCAGATGCCGCCCGAGTCGGCGGTCCAGGAAGTGATCGTCACACCGCTGAACGAGACGAGCTGGCCATGACGGCGGGGGGCGCGCTGATTACACGGGCGCCTGTGCGGATCAGTTTTGGCGGCGGCGGGACCGACCTCACGGCCTACTACGAGCGCTACGGCGGGCTGGTGGTCAGCGCGGCCATCACTCGCTACTGCTACGTCGAGGCGGCCGATGCGCCGCGCGGCGGGCTGCGGGTGGACTCGGCCGACTACGGCCTGGGGCTGTCGTTCCCGCGCGGGGTGGCGCCGACCGTGGCCGAGCCGCTCGTCCTGCCGCGCGCGGCGCTGGAGTGGTTCTACGGCCTGGGCCTCCGCCAGCGCGGCGTGGCGCTGCGCCTGCGCGCCGACGTGCCGCCGGGGACGGGCCTCGGCTCGTCGAGCGCGATGGCCGTGGCCCTCGTCCGCGCCCTGGCGGCGCGCTGCGACGCGCCGCTCGATGCGGCGGCGGCGGCCGAGCTAGCGAGCTGGCTGGAGATCGAGCGGCTGGGCATGCCGATCGGCAAGCAGGACCAGTACGCCAGCGCCTTCGGCGGCCTGAACGCGATCGAGTTCCGCACCGACGGCGTGCGCGTTACGCCGCTGCTGCTTGCGCCCTCCGTCGTCGCGGCGCTGGAGGAGCGCCTGCTGCTGTTCGCCACGGGCCAGTCGCGGCAAGCGGCGACGATCCTCCGCCAGCAGCAGGCGGACACGGTCGCGAAGCCGGCCGTGGTCGAGTCGCTGCACGAGCTGAAGGCGCTGGCGAGCGCGATGGTCGCCGCGCTGCGGCGCGCCGACCTCGACGGCTTCGGCCGCCTGCTGGACGACGCCTGGCAGCGCAAGAAGCGGCTCTCGGCGCGGGTGTCGTCGGTGGCGATTGACGGGTGGTACGCCGCGGCGCGGGCGGCGGGCGCGTTGGGGGGGAAGATCGCCGGCGCTGGCGGCGGGGGGTTCCTCCTGCTGTACTGCCCGCCGTCGGCGCAGCCCGCGCTGCGGGCGGCCATGGCCCGGCAGGGGCTGACCGAGCTGCCGTTCGCCTTCGACTTCGCCGGCGCGCGGGTGGCAGCAGTCTCTACGCCGAGCAGCGCGCGGAGCGCGCCGGCGCCCGGCGGTGGCCGCGCCGAACCGCTCTCCCTGGCGACGAGCCGCGATTCGCGCGCTGCCGACGGTCGCGCCAGCGAGCGCGCCGCTGCTGGTTTGCTGCTGGCGAGTCCTCACGCTGCGACCGGAGGTTGACCATGCGGGACGAGATCGAGCGCTACTGGCGGGAGCTGGCCTGGGCCATGCAGCGCATGCCGTTCGAGCTCCTGGAGCGTGCCGCCCGCGCGCTGCTCGCCTGCCATGCTCGCGGCGGCACGGTGTTCGTCCTGGGCAACGGCGGCAGCGCGGCCACAGCGGCCCACTTCGCCTGCGACTTGGCGAAGGGCACGCGCGTCGAGGGGCTGCCCCCGTTCCGGGTGGTGACGCTCGTCGACAACAGCGCGGTGTTGACCGCCTGGGCGAACGACACGAGCTACGAGCGCGTGTTCGCCGCGCAGCTCGAGGGCTGGGTCCAGCCGGGCGACGTGGTAGTGGCGATCAGCGGCAGCGGCAACTCGCCGAACGTGCTGGCCGCCGTCGAGGTGGCGCGCGCGGCGGGCGCCACGACGCTCGCCTTCAGCGGCCGCAGCGGCGGCCGCCTGCGGCGCCTGGCCGACCTCACCGTCCGCGCGCCGGCCGATCCCATCGAGCAGGTCGAGGATGCCCACCTGGCCGTGGGGCACAGCCTGTGTGTCGCCATCCGCGGCCACCTGCGCGCCGAGGCGGCGCGCCGAGCGCGGCCGGCAGCGGCGCTCTACGAGCTGGAGACCGCCCCGCGCGGGCTCCAGGCCCAGCCGGTCGCGGCGCACGCCGGCGCGTAGCGCCCGGTGAGTAACAATTCGCCCGCACGGGGCTTCCCACAAACGCGCTCCTGACCTACAATCGCCACGAGGGCGACTGGTGGTCCGACGCCAGACGCGCTGGCGCTCGGGCGCGCCGGCGATCAGCACCCAGGCAGTCTGGGTGCCAGGCGAGGCCCCGCTGCGTAGGGAGGGGAGCGATGCTCGCGGCTGCGGCGCGGAACTGGTGGGCGATTGCGCTTCGCGGTGTGCTGGCCATCTTGTTTGGGCTGGTGGCGATCTTCTGGCCACTCGCCGCGCTCGCGGCGCTGGTGCTCGTGTTCGGGGTCTGGGCGCTGATCGACGGGATCTTCGCCGTTGTGGATGCGGTACTCCATTGGCGCCGCTCGCCCCGCTGGGCGCTGTTGGTCGAGGGCGTGCTCGGCATCATCCTCGGCGTGATCGCCCTGCTATCACCGATGATTGCGGTGCTGGCGACGGTCTATGTGATCGCGGCCTGGGCGCTGGTGACGGGTGTGCTGGAGATCGTCAACGGCATCCGCCTGCGCAAGGAGATCCAGGGCGAGCTCTGGATGATCCTGAGCGGCGCGATCTCGATCCTGTTCGGTCTGGCGCTGACGTTCTGGCCGCTTAGCGGCGCGCTCGCCGTCACCTGGCTGATCGGCATCTACGCGCTGGTGTTCGGCATCTTCCTCCTCATCCTCGGCTTCCGCCTCAAGGGCCTGCACGAGCGACTCGGCCCGGCCGGCGGCACGCAGCGCAGCGCGGCGTAGGGAGGTGGCCCGAGGGCGATCGACGGTTTGGCGGCGTCCGATCCACGAACGCCCTCGGGCCCGCTGCTGCCGGCCGGGGAACGGACAGCGGGCGTGCCGGCCTCAGTCGCGGTAGTCATCCCCAACTGGAACGGCGCGGCGCTGCTGCCGGCCTGCCTGGATGGGCTGCGCCGCCAGCGCTACCGGGACTTCCGCGTCGTGGTGGTCGACAACGGCTCGGACGACGATTCGCTGGCGGTGCTGGCGCGGTATCCTGAGGCGCGGGTGCTGCGCCTGGCCTGCAACCGCGGCTTCGGTGCGGCCACCAACGCCGGCATCCGCGCCTCGGCCAGCCGCTACGTGGCCACGCTGAACAACGACGCCGTGCCGGCGCCCGACTGGCTCGCCGCGCTGGTGGCGGCGGCCGAGGCCGACCCGCGCGTGGGCATGTGCGCGTCGCGGATGGTCTTCGCCGCGCGGCCGGACCGCCTGAACTCCTGCGGGATCGCGCTCGACCGCGCCGGCATCGCCTGGGACCTCCTCGGGGGCGAGCCGGTCGGAGCCGACCGGGCCGCGCCGGAGCCGTTCGGGCCCTGTGCCGGCGCGGCGCTGTACCGGCGAGCGATGCTGGACCAGGTCGGCCTGTTCGACGCCCGCTTCTTCGCCTACCTGGAGGACGTCGACCTGGCCTGGCGGGCGCGGCGGGCCGGTTGGCGCTGCCGTTACGTGCCGGCCGCGCAGGTGGCGCACCAGCACTCGGCCACCGGCGGCGAGGGCTCGGCGCGCAAGCGCTACCTGCTCGGGCGGAACAAGGTCTGGCTGGTGGCGAAGAACTACCCGGCCGCCGGGCTGTGGCGATGGCTCCCGCTCGTGATAGCCTACGATGTAGCGGCAATAGGCTACGCTCTGGCGGCGCGGCGCGACGGCGCGGCGCTGGCGGGACGGCTCGCCGGCCTGGCCGGCCTGCGCCGCGCGCTGAGGGCGCGGGCGGCGGCCGGCGGGAACGGCCAGGCGAGCGGACCGGCGGCGGATGAGGCAGAGGCAGTGCCGCTGCAGCCGCTGGAGTGGCCCTGGCGGGTGCCGGGGCGCTACCGCCACCTGGCGACGATCGGAGCGGGAGGGAAGTGGTGAGCGGGACGGAGGCGGCCGGGAGCGCCGAGTCCGCGGCGCGCCGGTGCTGGCGGCGGCGCCTGCTGGGTGCGCTTGCCCTGCCGTTCGGCGGGCCGGGCGGCCCGGTGCGCTGGCCGGCGGGGCGGCGGCCGCGCCTGCTCGTCGTCCGGCCAGACCACCTCGGCGACTTGCTGCTCGCTACGCCGGCCCTGGGCCTCCTGCGCGCCGCGCTGCCCGAGGCGGAGATCACGGCGCTGGTGGGGCCCTGGGCGCGGCCGGTGCTCGACGGCCGCGCGGAGCTCGACGTCGTCCATACTTGCGCTTTCCCGGGCTTCACCCGCGAGCAACCGGCTTCTCCGCCGGCCCCGTACCTGCGGCTGCTCGCCGAGGCGGTGCGACTGCGGACGCGGCGCTACGACGCCGCGCTCATCCTGCGCGTCGATCACTGGTGGGGCGCGGCGCTGGTAGCCTACGCCGGCATCCCGCTGCGGCTGGGCTACGCCATTCCCGAGAGCCGACCGTTCCTCACCCATGCCCTGCCGCCGGATCAGGAGCAGCACAGCGTCCTGGAGAACTGGCGCCTGGCCGTCGAGCTGCTGAGACTGCTCGGGCGTCCAGTCCCGGACGGTGGCCCGCCACCGGTATGCGCCGAGGCCACGGCGGCCGGGCGAGCGGTGGCGGCGGCCTGGCTCGCCGAGCGGGGGATCGGCCCGGCGACGCCGCTGCTGGCCGTGCAGCCGGGCGCGGGCGTGGCGCTCAAGCAGTGGCCGCCGGAGCGCTGGGGCGCGGTGGCCGACGCCCTGGCGGAGCGGCTCGGCGCCCGGGTGGCCGTGACCGGGACGGAAGCGGAGCGGTCGCTGGTGGAGGCGGTGATCGGGGCGATGCGGCGGCCGGCGCTGAATGCGGCCGGCGCGTTCGACTGGCAGGGGCTAGCCGGCCTGTTCGCGCGCTGCGCGCTGGTGCTCGGGGTGGACAGCGGTGCACTCCATCTGGCCGCCGCGCTGGGCGTCCCGTCGGTCCACCTGTTCGGCCCGACGGCGCCCGCCCGGTTCGCACCGTGGGGCCCCGCGGTGCGGCACCGCGTCGTGCGGGCCGAGCTGCCCTGCAGCCCGTGCGGCAACCTGATTGCGCCGCCGTGCGGCGTGCGGGTGGAGCCGGCCTGCCTGCACGCGCTGCCGGCGGCGCTCGCGATCCGAGCGGCGCTGGAGGCGGTAGGCGCCGCCGCGCCGGCCGAGGTGGGCAGCGCGTTAGGCGGAGCGCCGGCATGAGCAGCGGGTGGCTGGCCTACTGCCGAGCGCCAGATAGGGCGAGCGGCGCACGCGGCGGAGCACCGGCATGAGCAGTCGGTGGCTTGCTCACTGCCGCGCGCCACATCGAGCGGGCAGCACGCCCGGCGGAACGCCGGCATGAGCCTTCGCGCGCGCCTGCGGCGGGCGGCCGACGGGGTGGCCTGGGTCGCCTTCGGCGCGGTCGGCCTGGTGGACTACCTAGCGCGCGGTGGGCGGCGGCCGGACTTCGCGCCCGCCGACGTGCGCCGCATCCTGGTCATCCGCCTCGACCTGCTCGGCGACCTGGTCTTCTCGGTCCCGGCCATCCGGGCGCTGCGCGCGGCCTACCCGGCCGCCGAGCTGACGGTCCTGACGCTGCCCTACACGCGGCCGCTGCTGGCGCTGGTGCCCGGCGTCGATCGCGTGCTCTCGCTCGACGTGAACCAGTACCGGCGGCCGGGCGGCTGGCGGCGGCTGGGCGAGGCGGTGGCGCTCGTGCGGACCCTGCGAGCGGCGCGCTTCGACCTCTGCCTGGCGCTGCACGGCCGTCCGGCAGGAGTGCTGGCGCTGCTGAGCGGGGCACGCTACCGCGTGGGCTACGCGGCGCACGCCTACCCGTTCGCCTTCAACCGGCCGCTGCCCGGCCGGCGTTACGACCGGCGGCGGCACGAGGCGGAGTACTGCCTGGACCTGGTGCGGGCAGTGGGCGGCGAGGGCGCGGCGGTGCCAGCGCTCCAGCCGCCGACGGTACTCGCTCGTCCGGCCGGCCTGGGGAGCGGCGAGCGCTACCTGGTGATCCATCCGGGCGCGAGCAACGGCAGCGCCAAGCGCTGGTCGGCGGCGGCCTGGGGACGGCTGGCCAGCCGGGCGGCGGAGGCGCTCGGCTGGCGGGTGGTCGTCACGGGTGGGGATGGGGAACGCGACCTGGTGCGCGCGGTCGTCGAGAGAGCCGGACCCTGCGCGGTGCCGGCGGTCGGCGCACCGCTGCTCGAGCTGGCGGCGCTGCTGGCCGGCGCCGAGGCCGTGCTGGCGGGTGATACCGGGCCGCTGCACCTGGGGGCAGCGCTGGGTCGGCCAGTGGTCGGCGTGTACGGGCCGACCGACCCGGCCCAGACGGGGCCGCTCGCGCGGCGAGCGGCGGTGGTGCGGCGGCCGGTTGCTTGCGGGCCATGCTACGACCTGCGCAGCCCGGCGGACTGCAAGCTGCCGGACCGCGGTACGCCGTGCATGCGCGACCTGGACGTGGACACTGTGCTGCTGGCGCTCCGGGGCGTGCTGGGGGATAGAGATCGAGTGTTTCACGTGAAACAGGCGAGCCTCGGACGATCGCATGGCTAGTCAGGGTCCACAGCTCGTTCCCTGCGCGGCCGATCCCCAGGTCGAGACCTCCCTGCGCTGCGGTCGCTGTGACACGCCGATCTGCCCGCGCTGCCTGGTGATGACGCCGGTCGGCGCGCGCTGCCGCGATTGCGCCCAACTCCGCCGCAACCCGATCTACGTCGTCAGTCCCGCGTACTATCTGCGCGCCACCGCCGCCGGCCTGGCCGTCGCCCTCATCTGCGGCGTCATCGTGCCGTTCATTCCCTTCTTCAGCCTGTTCGGCCTGCTGCTGCTCGGGTGGGTGACCGGCGCGGCCGTGGCCCGAGCAGCCAACTACAAGCGCGGCACCGGCCTGGCCGTGGTCGCCGCCGCCACCACCGTCGTCGGCGCCCTCGCCGGTCCGGCTCTGCTCGCCGCGGTCACCTTGCCCCCTTTCGTGCCGCTCGAGGTCCGCGTCGCCGCCTTCTTCGGGACCGCGCTCGGCCACGTCCTCAGCCTGTCGGGCCTGTTCGTGCTGCTCGCCGCCGTGCTCGCCGTCAGCCGCGTCCGCTAGACCGAGCGGGCCGCCCCTCCGCCCGCCGCGGACGAGTCGGCCGGCGCCGCGCACCCGCGGCGGTTACCATCATCGGCGGGCAGTGGCGCGCGGCGATCTCGCCGGCGCCGCGCGCCCAGAGCGGTTACACTCTAAGACGAGCGAGGGCCTTGCTCACAGCAGTGCAGGAGGTAGCGATGGCGCGGCGGACTGCTGGCGGGCCGCGACCGTGCCGCAACTGCCGGACGTGGTGCACGCCGCCGCCGTGGTGGGAGGGGCGCTGCGCGACCTGCCACGCTTACTGGCGCCGCTATGGCGCCGAGCGCCCACGCGACGCCCGCCGCGGCCTCGGCAGCCGGCCGGTGCCCTGCCGCGATTGCCGCCAGCCCACGCGCCCGCGCGACCTCGCTTTCGGTCGCTGCCCGGCCTGCGTCGCCGCTGCGCGCCGCCCGTCGGCGCGATCGCGCTAGATGCAGTCCGCCTCGACTCCTCGGACGCGCAGGGTCACGACGGCTCGGGCTGCTTGCCCTCCTTGCGGCGAGAGCAATCCGGACCAGGCGGCTTGTGCGGCACGCGGGGACCGATCAGGAGGTGGGCTCGCCGACGGGCTCCTAGGCCGGGCGGCTAGAGCGGGCCTTCGCTTTCTTGCCGTTCGTCTCCGCACGCAGGCGCCAGCACACCTTGCGGGGGCTGAGGCAGAGATCTTGCTCTTCGGGGTTCTCGGGTGGGGTATTCTGCAGGCAGATGATCTGATAGAGCAGCGGACGGCCATCGACGCCGGCTTCGCCCTCGGCGGCCCAGCGCTCGCGGTAATACATACAGGCGTGGCGGAAGCGACGCCAGTTGGGATTATCCTGGATAATCGTGGCACCTCCGCCCCGTGCTCGCGTCATTCTACCACGCGGTTCTAGCCCCTACAACGCAGGCGAACGGCCCGTTCCGCGGCGGAGGCAGACTCGTTTCGCCGTTCGCCGTGCCTGGGAGGCCGCATCCTGCTGTACCTGCTCGGCGCGCTCGGCTCGGGCGGCTTCGTCCTGCTCCAGTTCCTCGTCCCCCTCTGGGCCGGCGCGCTCGGCGCGCCGCCGGGCCCGCTCGGCTTCGTCGCCGGCGCCGGCTCGCTGCTCTCCGCCCTGTTCACCGTGCCGGCCGGCGCGCTCGTCGATCGCGGCCGGACCCGGCCGGTGCTGGCGATCGCCGCGCTGCTCGCGGCGGGCGGGGCGGCGCTGTCGCCGCTGGTGCCGGACTACTGGTGGCTCGTGCCGCTCCAGTTCGGCGGCGGGCTCGGACGCACCGTGGCCTGGGTCGCCGCGCAAGCGTACCTGATCCAGACCACGCCGGCGCCCCAGCTCGCCCGCCGCACGACCCTGTTCAGCTTCTGGTCCAACGGCGGCACTTTCCTGGCGCCGGTGCTGGGCGGCCTGCTCGTCGACGCCCTGGGCTACAGCGCCGCCTTCGCCTTCGCCGCCGCGTTGTACGTCGCACTCGCGGCCGGGATCGTCGGGCTGCCGGCGCCGGCCGGCGCCAGCGCGCCGCCGGGCTGGAGCCCCTGGCAGGCCTACCGCCGCGCCGGCGCGCTGCTGCTGCGCGGCGGGGTGCTCTTGCTCCTGGCCGGCACGGGCCTGCGCCTCGCCCTGAGCAGCCTGCGCACGTCGTTCTTTCCGGTCTACCTGCTCAGCCTGGAGGTCAGCCCGAGCATGGTTGGGCTGGTCGTCGGCCTGGGCAGCCTGGCCGGCGTGCTGGCGACGCCGCTGGCGCTCCGCCTCCAGCCGCGGTTCGGGGCCGGGCCCTTCCTGTTCCTGGCCCTGATGGTCTCGGCGGTCGCCATGCTCGCTGCCCCCTACCTGCCGGTCCTGCTCCCGCTGGCGCTGGCCGGGGTGGTCTGGGGTATCGGGATCGGCATCACGCTGCCGCCGCTGCTAACGCTGATCGCCCAGCACACCGAGCGGGCCGAGCGCGGGCTCGGCACGGCGGTGCGGAACACCGGCAACGAGTGGGCGATCATGCTCAGCCCGATCGTCTTCGGGCAGGTCGCCCAGGTCACCGGGCTGGCCGACGCCTTCCTGGTCATCGGCTGCGCGCTGCTAGCGGCCGCGCTGGCCGGCCTCGCCTGGGCCCGCCGGCTCGGCGCCGCCGTCCCTGAGGCTGGCGTGGGCTGAGCCGTTCTGGCGGCCGAGGACGGCCCGTCGGGCCTGCACTCGGGCCGCCGGCGCGCTGTCCGCCACCGGCGGGGCGGCCACGTCGCCCGGGAGCAAGGGATCGCCGTCGGCGTGCACGCGCTCGGCGAGGCCGTGGGCCGCTTCGAACTGGCGCAGGTAGACTTCCATCTCGCTCGCGGTGGCGACGCTCTCCGCGATCGACGGGTCGACCGGGCCGCTCGCGCGGGCCCGCAGCCGCCCGCCGTGGCCGAGCAGGACGGGGAGCGGCTGGCGGAGCCGCTCGGCCATCCGCCGCCGCGAAATGCCAACCGTGAAGGAGCCCATAGTAGCGCGCCGCGCGCCGCCGCGCGAGAATAGGTCACAGGGACGCAGTCGCGGCGGGAGGAGGCCATGAGCTTGCTGGACTGGGACTACGACGAGATTGCCTACCGTGTGCAGACTGGCCTCGACCGCCTGACGGTGAGCTTCTTCCGCCACCACGGCGCGCGCGTCCGGCGGGACGAGGTCGACTTCCACGGCTACGAGCACCTGGAGCTCGAGGTGGCCCACGACGGCCATCGGCTGCGCGTCCGGCAATACGCCCGCGCCCGCGGCCTCGAGGAGACGCCACCGGGACGGAACGAGCCGTACCCTACCGAGGAGCTGACCAGCACCTTCGACGACCAGCCGGCAAGCGCCGTGCCGACCGAGCGGCTGGCGCGCTGGCTGGCGAGCCTGCCGGCCGGCCAGGCGGCCTCCACGCCCGACCTGCCGCCACCCGACCCCACCAACCCGTTCGCGCCGCCGCCGCGCCGCGCCGGCGGCCCGCAGCCGCCGGCGCCGAGTCACAATCCCTTCCTGACCGAGCGGCCGGCCGCTCCCGGGCCCAATCCGTTCGCTCCGCCCTCCCCCGAGGAGAAGCGCCAGCGGGCCCTCGACTGGCTGCGCAGCGACGACGACTGAGGATGGACAATCCCTGGCAGCGGCTCGGCTCGCGGCTGGCGCACGCCAATCCCTGGTTCCGCGTGCGCCACGACCGCGTCCTGCGGCCGGATGGGCGCGAGGGCGACTGGTACGTGGTCGAGGCGGCGGCGAACGCCGGCGCGGTGGCGGTCGACGCGACCGGCGCGGTCTGGCTGGTCGGCGAATGGGCCTACCCGGTCGAGGCGTTTAGCTGGGCGATCCCGTCGGGCGGCGTCGAGGGCGGCGAGACGCCGCTGGCCGCGGCGCGGCGCGAACTGCGCGAGGAGACCGGCCTCGAGGCGGCGCGCTGGGAGCCACTGGGCAGCTTCTACCTTAGCCAGGGACTCACCACGCAGGTGAGCCACCTCTACCTGGCGACCAAGCTGCGCCAGGGCCCCGCCGCGCCCGAGGGGACGGAGGCGCTGCGCCTGGCGCGCGTGCCGCTCGAGCGCGCTTGGGCGCGCGCGTGTGCCGGCGAGCTGCGCGACTCGGTGACGCTGGTGGGCCTGGCCTGGGCGCGGGAGCGGCTCCGCCGCTAATGCTCCGGTAGTGTTTGCTGCGGCAAACACTACTCACAGCAACTGTCCCAGAACGCTAGCTCACCTGGAGGAGGATCTTGCCGAAGCGGGAGTCGTCGGCGAGGGCGGCGAGGGCCTGGGGCGCTTCGGCGAAGGGATAGGTGCGCCAGATCGCGGCGCGCAGGCGACCCACGGCCAGCCCGTCGAGGGTGAGGGCCAGCTCGGCGCGTGTGCCGCCGGTCGAGCCGACGATCTCCTGCTCCTGGGCGTACAGCGGCGCCAGGTTGAGCGACACTTCCGCGCCGGTCAGCACGCCGCAGGTGGCGTAGCGGCCGAGCGGCGCCAGGGCGCCCAGGCTGGTCGTCCAGGTCGCGGCGCCGACCGGATCGATCGCCACGTCGACGCCGCGGCCGCCCGTCCACTCCCGGACGCGCGGCACGACATCCCCGGCCGTGTGGTCGAGGACCAGCTCGGCGCCGAAGGCCCGCAGCCGCTCCGCCTTGTCCGCGCCGCGGGCGAGCGCCGCCACGCGCGCGCCCCGCTCGCGGGCCATTTGCAGCGCGTAGAGGCCAACGCCGCCGGTGGCGCCGACGACGAGCACGCGGTCGCCCGCCGCGACGCGCGCCCGCTCGACGAGGTGCCAGGCGGTGGTGCCGTCGACCACGGCGGTGCAGGCGACGGCCGGGTCGCTCCCCGCCGGCAACGGCAGGCAGTTCCGGGCGGGGACGCGGACGTACTCGGCGTAGCCGCCCGGCGCCGTCACGCCGAAGCCCACCGGGGCGCCCGCGCCGCGCGGGTCGGCGATGCAGGCTTCCTCGCGGCCGCGCTGACAGTAGTAGCACTGGCCGCAGAAGATGCGGAAGGCGACTGCCACCAGCGTGCCGACCGCGGGGGCCGCGGTGGCCGGACCCAGCGCCTCGACCGTGCCGACGATCTCGCTGCCCGGCGTGTGCGGCAGCGGCAGCCAGGCGAAGCGCCCGCCGAGCACGCTACGGTCGATCGGGTTGACGCCGCAGTAGCCGACGCGGACGAGGACCTCGCCCGGACCGGGGCTGGGCCGCTCGACGTCGCGCAGCTCGAGCCGCTCCGGCCCGCCAAACGCCGCGAACTGCCAGGCTTTCATCGGCCCACTCCGCTTCCGCGCCGCGCGCCGCCGCGGCCCTGCCCGCGAGGCCGGACGCAGATTCTCTCCGCCGGATTATAGGCATCCGTCCCATCGCGTACCCGCCGGCCCATGCCCGCTCACTGCCCTGCCGGGACCAGCCGCCGGCCGCGCCAGTCGGCTCCCAGCCGCCGCCCGCATCCATTGGTCGGCGGCCCGAGGGCGCGGTACGATTGGAGGCACACGATGCGGCGAGGAGGACAGACCGATGAAGCTAGCCACGTTCCGCCCACGGGAAGCGCCGGCTGTCCAGTTCGGCGCGCTGCTCTCGAACGGGCAGCTCCTGGCCCTGCGCGCGGGCGCCCTCGTCCTCCTCCCCGAGTACCCGCTGCCGGAGCGCTACGACGCATCGCGGCTGCTGCGCCACGCGCTGGCCTTCCTCGACAGCGGCTCGGAAGCCTTCGCCCTCGCCTACCAGGTCATCGAGCGCGCCGAGCACGCCCTGCGCGAGGGGCAAGCGCTACGCGGCGAGCCGGGTCAGCGGCTCGCCTACGCGCCGGACAGCGTCGAGTTCCTACCGCCCGTGCCTCGCACCGGCAAGATCCTCGCAGCGGGCCGTAACTGGGCCGAGCACGCGGCCGAGGTCGGCGGCGCTATCCCCAGCGAGGCGCCGTCGGGCTTCCTGAAAGCGTCGTCGACCCTCGTCGGCCACAACGGGGCGGTGATCTATCCGACCTTTACTCAGGCGCTCGACTACGAGGTCGAGGTGGCCGCGATCATCGGCCGCCGCGCCAAGAACGTCTCGCCCGAGACGGCGCTGCAGCACGTCGCCGGCTACACGATCTTCAACGACCTGAGCGCGCGCGACGTGCAGCGCGCGGAGAGTCGCCGCGGCAACCACGTCCTCGGCAAGAACTTCGACACCGCCGGGCCGATGGGCCCGTACCTGGTTACGGCCGACGAGGTGCCGGACCCGGGACACCTACGCCTCGAGCTGCGCGTCAACGGTGAGCTGCGGCAGCATGGCGACACGTCCCAGATGCTCTACTCGCTGCCGCGGCTGATCGCTCACTGGTCGCAGATGACGCTGGAGCCGGGCGACATCGTGACGACAGGCACGCCGCCGGGGGTCGCCGCCGGCCGGGCCGACGATAGCTGGTACCTCCGCCCCGGCGACGTGGTCGAGGCGACGGTGGAGGGACTGGGCACGCTGCGGAACACGGTGCGCCCCGCCTGACCACTCTCGCGCCGGCGAGGGGAAGCGCTCCTAACGAAACCGGGAATACCGGGTGTGAGCCGCAGGCTCACACCCGGTATGGATAGGCGCTCTAACGGTTCAGAGACCGTAGAAGGCGCGCGCGTTGTCGTAGGTGATCTTGCGGACCGCGGACTGCGGGATCTCGCCGCGGTCGGCGCGCCGCTGAAGCTGCGCGGCGAAGTCGAGCTCCATCGCCTGATCGTTGTGCGTGTAGTCTGAGCCGACCAGCAGGTTGTCCTCGCCGGTGAACTTCATGATGTATGGCAGGTCCTCGTCGACCTGGCAGGCGACGTACAGCCGGTTCACTTTCAGCAGGTCGTCGGCCAGCGTGTACTTCGGGCCGCTGATCACGGTCGCCTGCCGCAAGGCCAGCCGCTCCAGCCGCCGGTGCAAGTCGTAGAGGACGAACGGCACCCAGGAGGCGCTGGCCTCGATGAACCCAAAGCGGAGGGTGGGGAACTTCGCCGGCACCTCGTGCAGGACCAGCGACTGGAAGGCGTGGACCACGGGCAGCGTGATCCGGTAGAAGCTGCTGAGCGAGAACTCGCGCGCCGGCGTAAAGTCCGGCACGCCCGACCCGGTGTGGAAGCAGATCGGCAGGCCGAGGCGCTCCGCTTCCTCGTAGAGCGGGAAGAAGTAGGGGTCGGCCGGCCACTTGCCCGCCTCGCGGTCGCCCTTCTTCATCACGCCGACGGCGCCGTGGTCCTTGGCGAAGCGCAGCTCGGCTAGCGCCTCGTCCATGTCGCGCAGCGGCGGCAGCATCACCCAGCGCAGCCGGCCCCGCGAGCGGTCCGAGCGGTCGGCCAGCCAGCGGTTGTAGCTGCGGCGCAGGGCGCGCTCGAGCTCCGGGCGCTCCGTGAACTCCACCAGCATCAGCGTCGGGTAGATCACCTGGACGTCGACGCCCAGCTCGTCCATCGCCCGCAGGCGGGCGTCGACGTCCAGCAGCTCGCGCGTCGCGACCGTGGTGCCCGTCGAGGCGTCGCTGCGGATGAAGCGCAACTGCCGCCGGCCATCGATCCGCCAGTAGCGGGCGGGAAGCCGCGACGGATCGGGGTTGGCCGGCACCTCCGTCGTGGGCCGGAACTGCTCCTCGTCGGGCGCCAGGAAGTCCCAGGTCGCCTCGGTCTCGTCGACGTGCGTGTCCGCGTCGATCACTGGCATCGCACCACCCCTCCCGGATCATCCAGCGGCCCTTGACGAGTGCTGGCCACAGCCAGCACATACCAAGCTGTCTTCGACAGGGTACTACTGCTCCGGCTGAAACTTGGGCAGGCTGAACTCCTCGGTCACGTCGTCCCAGACCACCGCCACCCGCATGCCGATGCGGACGTCCCTCGGGTCGACGTTGACGACGTTGCTGCTCATCCGCCAGCCCTCGTCCAGCTCGATGATCGCCAGGACGTAGGGCACGTCGTCGGCAAAGCCCGGGTGGGCCGGCTGGTAGGAGATGGTGTGGGCGTACACCCACCCCTTGCCGCTAGACTCGACCCAGTCTAGCGTGCCGATCCCGAAGCACTCGGGGCCCGGACAGACGTCGCGCGGGTAGAAGACGCGGGTCCCGCACACCCGGCAGCGCTGGTAGACCAGGCGGTGCTCCTTCGCGGCGTCCCAGAAGGGACGGCTGACCGCGCTGGGCGTCGGCAGCGGCTTCTTGTACTCGTTGGCGATCGCCATGGCGTTGCTCCTACGCGCGTTGGCGCCCGCGGCCCTACAGGGCCGCGGCGCTGCCCAGCACCATTGCCGACTGCTGGGAGAAGTAGCCGCCCGAGCCGGTGACGTAGACCAGATCGGCCGGGCCGGGTACCTGGTGGGCGCCGCCGTCGCGGCGGATCTGCCGCACGGCCTCCGTGACCTGGGCGCAGCCGCCGGCCGTGGACGCCTGGCCGCAGGAGAGCTGGCCCCCGTGGGTGTCGAGCGGCCGGTCGCCCTTGAAGGTCAGGTCATGCTCCTGGATCCAGTCGCCGCCCTCGCCCTTCGGGCAGAAGCCGGAGTCCTCCAGCTCGCAGATGACGGTGATGGTGAACGAGTCGTAGATCTCCATCACCTGCACGTCGCTCGGCGCGTAGCCCGACATGGCGAAGGCTTTCTTGGCCGCGCGCCCGACCGGGGCAATGGTGATCTCGCCGAGGTGGGCGAGGTTGTTGCGGGGCACGCCCAGCCCACCGCCCAGGATGTAGGCCGGCGGGTGGCGCAGGCTGCGCGCGATCTCGGCGCGGGTCACGACGAAGGCGCAGCCGCCGGCGCAGGGCATCACGCATTCCAGCAGGTGCAGCGGGTCGGCGACGATCCGCGAGTTCACGACGTCCTCGACCGTGAGCGGGGTGTCGTGGAAGTAGGCCAGGGGGTTGTGGTTCGCGTTGTAGCGTAGGTCCACCGCGATCTTGGCCCGCTTCTCGACGGTGGTGCCGTATAGCGCCTCGTGCCGCTGGGCGATCATGGCGTACCAGCCGTTGGCGGCGACGGTCGGCCCGAAGGGGGCCTGGAACTCGCTGGTGGCCGTCTCCGTGCCGGCCGCAGGGGGGCGCCGCCGTGCGCCCGGGTCGATCGCCGCGCTCATGCCGCAGAGGACGAAGTTCGCCAGGCCCGCGTTCACGTACGCGGCCGCCTGCAGCGCCATGACCACGGCCGCGGCGCCCTGCGCGTCGCAGCCGGTCGCCCAGGTCGGGAAGATGCCCATGTGCTCGGCCATCTTCGCGCAGTACCCGGAGCCGCCGCCGAGCATTCCCTCGTCGACGATCAGGCCGTCGACGTCGCTCTTGGCCAGGCCGGCGTCCTGGATCGCCAGGTAGGCGGCCTCGGCGAGGAGGCTCATCGCGTCGCGGCCCGGCCGGGTACGCTCCGGCTTCAGCTCGCCGATGCCCACGATCGCCGCTTTCCCGCGCAGAGTATCGGGCATGGTCGCTCCTCACGATGCGTTGGCCGCGAGCGGACGTTCCGAGCCCCGACGACCGCTCGGACGCTGAGCCCTTCCGGCTCTGCGCTGTTGTAGCACTCGCTAGAGTCCGCGCGCGACCACAGTCGCCCACGGTGAGAGCGGCGTTGGGGCCGCGACCCCGCGCTACGCCGGTGAGGCGAACAGCTCCTCCGGCTGGAGCCGCCGGTCGGACAAGCCCTGCTCGAAGTGGAGCTGGCACATCGTGTCCACGGTCGCGTAGTTCTCGGCCAGGCCATAGGGCCAGTGGTTCGGCCCCATCACTGTCTCGATCTCCTGCAGGTGGTGGGAGAGCCAGGGCAGCATCACCGCCGGCGTGTTGGCGTGCAGGACGCGCTGCCAGCCGATCTCCTTCGCCTTGCCGAACGCCTCCAGCAGGCTCCTGGCGATCCAGGGCTGCTCGACGTACAGGGCGCGGCGCAGCACGACCAGGTGCATGATTGGGAAGTGCCCCGTGCGGCGGTAGTAGTCCTGCTCGACGGCGACCCAGTCCGGGAAGAGGCGGCGCAGGCCGACCGCGCCCGGCGGCAGCGCGGGCGGCTGGGCGCCGTGGAACAGCGCGTCGATCTCGCCGCTCATCAGCATCGCCGCGAGCGAGGCGCCCGGCGGGAGCGCCGTGATCGACACGCCCGGCGGCCGCGCGACGTTCGGGCTGGTCTGGTACCAGGTGAGGTCGCGCGGCTGGACGTCGTACTCGCGCATCAGGATCCCGCGCTGCCAGAGCGCGGCCGTGCGCTGGTAGTCGGAGATCCCGACCTTGCGGCCGACCAGGTCGCGCGGCGCGCGGATGGCGCTGTCCGCGCGCAGGTAGATGCCGTCGAGGCGGAAGGCGCGGGAGACGAAGATCGGGAGGGCGATCCCGCGCTCGTCGCCCTGGGCCAGGACGGTGAGGTAGCGCGAGACCGACATCTCGACGGCGTCGGCGTCGGGCCAATCGTCGAAGCCGCCGAAGCGCTCGCCGGCCATCGGCACGTACTCGAGCGCGATGCCCTCGGGCCGGACCGTGCCGTCCATCAAGGGGCGGGTGCGGTCGAAGTAGTCCATGCCGACGTAGCGGATCGCTAGCTCGCTCATCAGCCGATCCCCTGTCCCAGCAGTCGGAAGGTGCGGTCGAGGCTCGCCTCGAGGGCCCGCCCGGCCGGCAGCAGGCTGACGATCACCTCGTCCACACCGGCGTCGCGGAAGCGGCGGATGCCCTGGCTGACCTGCGCCTCGTCGCCGCTCAGCACCAGCTCGGCGAGCAGAGCGTCGCTGACGACGCCGTCGCGCGCGTCCGGGTACCCCGCGCCGGCAAACATCGCCTGGTAGAAGGGCAGCCGGGTGTAGACGGCCAGGCGCTCGCGGCCGAGCTGCTGCACCGCGGCCACGTCGTCGGAGACCAGCCCGAACAACTGGGCGACGAGCCGCGGCGGCGGCCCGCCGCCGCGGCTCGTCGCGCCCCGCAGGAGCGCTGGCCGGGCCACGTCGCGCAGGTAGGCGGCCGGCGTTACCCAGCTAATCGAGCCGGCCGCGATCTCGCCGGCCAGCTCGTGGGCGGGGGCCCGCAGGGCGGCGAGGTAGAGGGGGATGGCCGGTGGGTTGGGGACCTGGGCGTGGACCTTGAACTGCTGGCCCTCGAAGTCGACCTTGCCGGTCCCGAATGCCTGGGTGAGGATCGTCGCGTACTCGCGGACCTGCTCGAGCGGCCGCCTGAACGGCAGCCCGTAGGTGCCCTGGATGGTGGGGCCGTGGCTGGGGCCGATGCCCAGCCGGAAGCGGCCCGGCGCCACCTGGGCGATGGCGACCGCCTGCTGGATCATCGCGATCGGATGGCGCGAGTAGGTGACCACGATCGACGTGCCGAGCTGGATCTGCGTGGTCTGCGTGCCGGCCACGGCGAGGGTCGTCAGGCTGTCCGCGCCGAGCCCGCCGGCGGTCAGCCAGACCGCCGGCACGCCGGCCTGGTCGGCGCGCCGGATCATCGCCACCGTCTCGGGCAGGGTCGCTCCCTGGAAGTGGATGCCCGCTACTCGCTCGGCCATCGGCTCGTCCTCCCGTGCGCGCTCGGGCCAGCCCCGGCGCCTACTGTTCCTTGTTCTCGATGAAATCGGGCGGGGCCTCGGGGCCCCAGACGTAGAGGGCGTAGGCGGCGTCCCAGTCGCGCGGCTCCCAGGCGGCGTCCTCGGGGATGTAGTCGATGTCGAAATAGTACTCGGCGTAGCTGCCCCAGGGATCGCGAATGTAATAGAAGAAGTTGGAGCCGATGCAGTGCCGGCCGAGGCCCCAGGCCGGCTGCCAGCCGCGCTCGCGCATCCCCTCGGCGCCGAGCGCGATCTCGTCGACGCCACCCACCTCGAACGATCCGTGGTGGAAGCCGGGCCGCTCGGCGTGGGCCAGCGCCAGGTTGTGGTGGTCGGTGCTGCAGCGCAGGAAGGCGATCTCGCCGGGCACCTGGTCCGAGAACTTCATCCCGAGCAGGTCCACGTAGAAGCGCTTCTGCCGCTCGAGGTCGGGGGTGAACAGGAGGACGTGGCCCAGGCGGCGCGGGCTGGCCGCTCGCGCCACCGGCGGCTCGACCGCGCGCCGGCCGATCCGCAGGGCGCGGCCGGGGCTGTTGTAGGTCAGGGGCGGGTCCGGGGGCGAGACGACAGGCGGCTCGTCGCGCACGTGGATCCGGTTGCCGTCCGGATCGCGGACCCAGTAGCCGCCCTCGGGGCCGTCTCGCGGCGGATCGACCTCGGCTACCCCGGCCGCCCGCAGGCGGCGGCGCACCGCCTCGAATTCTTCGCCCGGGGCGGCGAATGCCAGGTGGTGCAGGCGCTTGCGGGGGCCCTCGTAGAGGAGGATCTGCTCACGCGCGAGCACCCGCGGCCGCAGCTTCACGGCGTTGGCGGCGCCGGTGGCGTCCTCGAAGCCGAAGTCGACGTAGAAGCGCTGGCCGACCTGCTGGTCGGGCACCTCCAGGGCGTAGTGGAGCAGTGATCGTACTGGCACGTTCGCCTCCCCGCCCGGCCGGCTCGAGTAGCCCACACGGAGGCGCGGCCGGGTACGGCGTCGCCCGGAGCCGGCCGCGCCTCTGGAGGCGATCTTATCGCCTGGGCGGAGGCGTGTAAAGGCCAAGCTAGAGGTCTGCCACAGGTGAATTGCTGTGTGCTGGCAAGAGCCAGCACAGCAATTCAGCGGTCAAGGATTCGGGCGACGGCTACTCGTGGATGCCCTGCTGCGTAGCCTGGCTCTCAATCATCAGATCGGCGCGACGGTCGTCGTGGTGGACGCGAAAGACGATGCCGCGCGGGCCTTCTACGAGCAGCATGGCTTCCCACGCTTCGTCGATCACGAGCGTCGGCTGTTTCTCCCGATGGTTACGATTGCCCGCCCAGCTCGCGCGTGACGATGCCGACTGAGCGCCGCCTGGCATAAATCTTGCATCGCTGCGCAAGTTTGTTGCGTCCGAAATGCTCGGCGCCGCCGACCTCAGTCCGAGGGCCGGCGAGCCTGGACTGAGAACTGAGATCGGAGGCCCGTGTGGAAAGCCTGTCCCCGCCTGGTCGGCCGCTCCCCGACCCGGCACCCCGCGACCGCACGCCTTACCTGGTCGAGCGGCTGGACGAGGACCGGCCGGGCGCCGGGCTGCACCATGCCCTGCGCGAGCGGGTGCAGGCGCTCGATCCGAACGGTCCGGCCCTGGAGCGCGAAGCGCTGGAGCTGCTGGCCTGGCAAGTGCTCGACGACGCCAACCGTCGGCGGCGCGAGGCGTGGAATCGCGTGCTCGTCGTGTACGCCGGGGTCGGGCCGGGCAGCGAGGCCTACGTGGCGGCGGTCGAGGCCTGGCGCAGGGCCTACGCGGTCTGGTGTGACGTCTGGGAGGTGATCTGCGAGCTGCTCGGGCGGGAGCCCGAGCGCCCGACTGACCCGCCTCGCGATCCGGCCGCCATCCCGCCTGCCTGAGGCAGGGCCCTCTCGCGACGAGCGCCGCCGCTCCGACGGACGCTCTCAGAATGGTCGGGCGAGGTCCGCCGGGCCCAGCGCTAGCTCCCGGCTAGGAGCGCGCCATCCCTCGGGTGGCGCGCTCCGGGCACTCCACGCTGAACAGCGCGTCCGCGGCGCCGCGCGGGTCGCAGACTGGGCTGAGGACGCGGGGCTTTGCCTGGGCCGGATTGCCGCGCCGCCCCGCTGGCGCGCGGCCCCAGCGCTCGCACCAGCCCGGCGGCATGACGCGCGCCAGTGGCGCGTGGAGCCGTCCCGACGCGCGCTTGGCGCGGTATTCCACGTTCAGCGTGGCCAGGTTGTCGTCGAGGGCCGCGGTCAGGACGGCCACTGCCGCCCGGGCAGGCGCGGGCGGCGGGAAGTCGAGGAGCAGCTCGTAGCGGTCGCGCTCGGTGTCGGCCTGCAGGCAGTACCGCGGCAGCGAGAGCCCCGCCGCCTTCGCCGCCCGCCCCATCGCCGCGACCACCTGGTCCACGTGCAGCTTCTCGCCAGTGATGCTGGCCGCGTCCGCGCCCTTGCGGACGAACTCGACCAGCGGCGCGCGACGGTGCCAGCCCGTGACCCTGATGGCCCGCGCGCGGCCGTGCGGCGGGTCAGCCGGGTAGCAGCGCCTCGATCTTGCCGAGCAGGCGGTCGAGCTCGATCGGCTTCGTGTCGTAGTCGTCGCAGCCCGCATCCATCGCCTTCTGGCGGTCGCCGACCATGGCGTGGGCGGTGAGGGCGATGACGGGAATGTGCTGGGTCTCCGGCGCGGCCTTGATCTGCCGCGTCGCCTCCCAGCCGTCCAGCACCGGCAGGCTCATGTCCATCAGGATCAAATTCGGCGCCTCGGCCCGCGCCTTGGCGACGCCCTCGCCGCCGTCATTGGCGAGCACGACGTCGAAGCCGCGCTTCTGCAGGCGCCGGACGAGGATGCGCTGGTTGACCTCGTTGTCCTCGACGACCAGGATCTTTGCCATCGCTTTCTCTACTCCTCGGCGCTTCCGCTTCTCTACTCCTCGGCGCTTCCGCGGGAGCGACCACCGGCCCTGGCCAGCGGGCCTGCCGGGCCGGGCGGCGGTGCCCTAGGCCCCCGCCCTGGCCGGCGGGGAGACAGAGGCCGCGACCAGCTCGCGGACCTCGGCCAGGAGCTGCTCGCGCTGGTAAGCGCCCTTCTGCAAGATCTCGCTAACGTGGCCGTTCAGCCGCGCCCGGTCCTCGGCCGTCAGGTCGCGCGCGGTGACCACGACGACCGGGATGTCGCGCCAAGCGGCCTGCTGCCGTAGCCTCGTGAGGAACTGGAAGCCGTCCAGCTCCGGCATCTCCAGGTCGAGCAGGATCAGCCCGGGCCGCCGCGCCGCGACCTGCTCGAGGCCCACGCGGCCGTTCACCGCCTCGTCGACGCTCCAGCCCTCGCGCTCGAGCGTGCGGCGCAGCGCTTCCCGCGTCGGCCCGTCGTCCTCGACGATCAGGATCGGCTGCATGCCGCGGCCGCCGAGGTGCTTGCTCAGCAGCCCCAGCAGCCGCTCGCGGTCGACGGGCTTGGTTACGAATTCGGTCGCGCCCAGGGCGTAGCCGAGGCTCTGGTCGTCGAGCATGGTGAGCATGATGATCGGGGTCTCGGCCAGGTCGGGATCGGCCTTCAGCGCCGCGAGGACCGCCCAGCCGTCCATGCCGGGCATCAGCACGTCGAGGGTGATCGCGGCCGGGCGCTCGGCGCGCGCCAGGCGTAGCCCCTCCTCGCCGCTCGCGGCTGTGATGATGCGGAACCCGGCTCCCTGCAGGTGGCGCTGGACGATGTCGCGGGCGACCGGGTCGTCGTCGACCACCAGCACCGTCGGCTGGCCGGCGGCGGGCGCGGGCGGGCTGGCCGCCGCGGTGGGCGCCGCCGGCGGCCCTTCGGCGGCGCTCTCGGCAGCCTTCGGATCGACGACCGCGGCCGGCAGCTCGACGGTGAAGGTCGAGCCGAGGCCGTGCTCACTGGTCACCGTGACGTCGCCGCCCATCATCTGGCAGAAGCGCCGGCTGATCGCCAGCCCGAGCCCCGTGCCGCCGTACTTGCGGGTGGTCGAGGCGTCGGCCTGGCTGAACGCCTGGAACAGCTTGCCGAGCTGTTCGGGGGTCATGCCGATGCCGGTGTCGGTGACGCGGAAGATCAGCCAGTCGCCACCGTCGCGGGACTCGCGGCTGGCGCTGAGCGTGATCGTGCCGTGGTCGGTGAACTTGGCGGCGTTGCTGAGGAGGTTTAGCAGGGTCTGGCGGACCTTGGTCTGGTCGGCGTGCATCGCGCCGAGCGAACCGTCGCGCTCGACCTGGAAGGCGTTGCCGTTCTTGTCCACCAGCGGCTGGACGATGGACGTGACGCCCTGGATCAGCGCGTCGACGTCGAACGTCTCCAGGTAGAGGTCCATCTTGCCGGCCTCGATCTTGGACAGGTCGAGGATGTCGTTGATCAGGCTGAGCAGGTGCTTGCCGGCGGTGTGGATCTCCTGTAGGTCGGGGATGAAGTCCTCCTGGCCGGCCTCCTCCGCGTCTTCCTGCAGGATCTCGCTGAAGCTAATGATCGCGTTCAGTGGCGTGCGCAGCTCGTGGCTCATATTCGCCAGGAAGGCGCTCTTGGCCTGGTTCGCCGCCAGCTCGGCGTCGCGGGCCGCGGCCAGCTCAGTGTTGGCTGCCTGCAGCTCGGCGGTGCGCTCGGCCACGCGTAGCTCCAGCTCGTCGCGGGCGCGGCGCAGCTCGTCCTGCTCGGCGCGGCGGCGCGTGACGTCACGCGAGGTGAGGACGATCAGCGGGCGGCCGGAGTCGCTGAGCACGTGCGTACCCACCCCCTCCATGATCCGCCAGGCGCCGTCCTGGTGCTGGTAGCGGCACTCCACGGTCTGCGTCTCGCCCGCGGCCGACAGGATGCCGGCGAAGGCCGCGCGGACGTCGGCCGCGTCGTCCGGGTGGACGTGGTCGAAGTAGTTCTTCCCCACCAGCTCGTGCGGCGCGTAGCCGAGCACGCGCTCCACCGAGGGGCTCTCGTAGCGAATCGTGA
>Ga0070739_10002155_pt1 | contig 27136 bp, 28 predicted proteins | sample Coa_R1_7_FD_66445 | JGI IMG/M metagenome (GOLD analysis project Ga0070739, IMG submission 66445) | Surface soil microbial communities from Centralia Pennsylvania, which are recovering from an underground coalmine fire - Coalmine... | ecosystem: Environmental > Terrestrial > Soil > Unclassified ...
AGGCGCAGCACATCCTCGGAAATCCGCTGCGCGGCGTCGCCGACAAACCGCACCCGACGCGCCGCCAGGTCGGCAACGCCGCCCACCGGGTCGTGCACCGTGCCCGCGGGGTCGAGGAAGATCGCGTTGATCGTGAAGTCGCGCCGCGCCGCGTCCGCCGCCCAGTCGGCGTCGAAGGCGACCTTGGCGTGGCGTCCGTAGGTTTCCACGTCGCGCCGCAAGGTCGTGATCTCGAAGGTGCGCGGCGGCACGACCGCGGTGACAGTGCCGTGCGCGACCCCGGTCGGCACGACCTTGATGCCGGCCCGTTCGAGCGCCTCGGTCACCTGCTCCGGCCGCGCCGGCGAGGCGACGTCGATGTCGCCGTTGGTAGCGCCCTCTTGCGGCAGCAGCGCGTCGCGCACCGCGCCGCCAACAAAGCGCGCCTCGATCCCGGACGCGGCGAACGCCGCCAACAGCCGCTGCGTCGCCCGCTCCTTCAGCCACGGCGGCTCGATATGGGCGGCGCCGCTCACGGCTTTGCCGGCTCGATGTGTCCGGGCACGATCTGCCCGTTCTCCCAGTGCGGCGGGACGTAGACCCCCGGCTGCGACGTGCCGAAATGCACGGTCACGACGAACAGTACGACGGCCAGCAGCACCACCCCGGCGGCGGCAAGCCAGACCCACGGCAGCGCCGCCCAGCGCAGCGCCCCTTGCGCCTCGCCGGCATGCGCGAGGCGCGCCGCCCGCAGCCGCAGCCACAGCAGATAGAGCGCGGTCGGCAGGATGAGCGGCAGCACGATCGTCAACAGCACGCGGAACATCGCCGCCTCAGCCGTTCAACACCTCGGCCAGGTTCACCAGCATCCCGGCCGTCGCGCCCCAGATGTTGCGGCCCTGGTACGGCAGCACGAAGAAGCTGCGGTGACGCGCCTCGAACTGGCGCTCCGTGCGGTGATGGTTGTTGCGGTCGAGGATGTAGGACAGCGGCACCTCGAACACCTCGGCGACCTCGAACGGGTCGATCTCGATCGGGAACGGGCTGCGCACGATGCCGACGATCGGGGTGATCTCGAACCCCGTACCCGTCAGGTAGGTGTCGAGCCGGCCGACGACGGTCACATAGTCGCGCGGCAGCCCGACCTCCTCCTCGGTCTCGCGCAGCGCCGCCGCGACGGCGTCGGCGTCCTCCTCCTCGGTGCGGCCGCCGGGAAACGAGATCTGCCCGGCATGGGCGCTCAAATGCGCGGTCCGCTGCGTCAACAGGACGCTGATCCCGTCGCTGCGGTCAATCAGCGGCACCAGCACCGCCGCCGGAGTCAGCGCCGTGCTCGGCGGCGTCATGCCGGGGTTGAGGTCGTGGTCGCCGCGCGTCGCGGCGCGCAGCGCCGCCGCCTCGGCCTGCGTCGTCGTGCCGCCGAAGCCGCGCAAGCCCGGCCGCCAGCGCGCCAGACGTTCCTTCACCTGCTCTGGGGTCATCTCCCCTTCCCGCGGCGCCTCAATCCTCGCCCGGATCTCCAAGCTCGAAAAACTCGCCGCCGCTCCACACGCCGAAGCGGCGGACGCCCCCCACCTCCTCCTCGGCCGCGAGATCGACCAACTCATAGAAGACCGGCCGCGCGATCAGCGCCTCCAGCGCGGTCGAGCCGCCCGACCGCACCACTATATAGGGCCGCGGCTCGCCGTCCGCAGCCGTCTCCACCCGCAGCGCGTGTTCCGGCCCCGCCGTCACAATCTCGTCCAGATTGGTGCGGAAGATCAGGTTTCGGTCGCGGCCTTCGCCTTCGGCCGTCAGCTCCACGGCGACGAAGGGCGCGTCGTCGACCGCGACCAGCCCGCGCTCGGCCGGGGTCACGAGCCAGAAGCGGCCGTCGGGTTCGCGGCGGAGCACCGAGGCGAAGAGCTTGGCGAGCGGCAGGCGGCCGATCGGAGAGCCGCGGTAGAACCAGGTGCCGTCGGCGGCGATCCGCATGTCGAGGTCGCCGCAATCGACCGGGAGCCGCGGTCCTTTAGCAGAAGCCGGAGATGGGGAGGCATTGCCGGGGCTCGACGTTTGCATCAGTCTCGGCTCCGGGCCCGGCGCCGGAGCCCGGTTGTCAGAGGGATCGGACGGTTTGACCTTTACGTCACCCATCGAAGGCCCACCTGCGGATCTCGTCCGCGAATTCGATACGCTGCACGGACGCCTCGAACTGGTGCGCCAGCGCATCGGCGAGGTCATCTTCGGGCAGCGCGAGGTTGTCGAGCAAGCCTTGATCACCGTGCTGGCGGGCGGTCATGCCCTGCTGATCGGCGTGCCCGGCCTCGCCAAGACGCGGCTGGTCGAGACGCTCGGCACCATTCTCGGCCTCGAAGACAAACGCATTCAGTGCACGCCCGATCTCATGCCGGCCGACATTCTCGGCTCCGAAGTGCTGGAGGAGAGCGAGAGCGGGCGGCGCTCGTTCCGCTTCATCCCCGGTCCCGTGTTCTGCCAGCTGTTGATGGCGGACGAGATCAACCGCGCCAGCCCGCGCACCCAATCCGCTCTGCTGCAGGCAATGCAGGAGCGGCGGGTGTCGATCGCCGGGCAGTACCACCCGCTGCCGCAGCCGTTCCATGTGCTGGCGACGCAGAACCCGCTGGAGCAGGAGGGCACCTACCCGCTGCCAGAGGCGCAGCTCGACCGCTTCCTGTTGCAGATCGACGTGGATTATCCGGATCGCGACGCCGAGCGGCGCATGCTGATCGCCACGACAGGCGTCAGCGAAGACCCGCCGCGGCCGGCGATGACGGTGAACGAGCTGATGGCGGCGCAATATCTCGTGCGGCGCATCCCGGTCGGCGAGAGCGTCGTCGAGGCGATCCTGACCCTGGTGCGCTCGGGCCGTCCCGAAGATTCGGCGGAAGGCGCGCGCCGCTATGTCGCGTGGGGGCCGGGGCCGCGCGCGAGCCAGGCGCTGATGCTGGCCTGCCGCGCCCGCGCCCTGCTCGACGGCCGCTTCAGCCCGTCGATCGACGACGTCGTGGCGCTGGCGCCGCCGGTGCTGCGCCACCGTATGGCGGTCAGCTTCGCCGGCCGCGCCGAGGGAGTGACGGTGGCGCAGGTCATCGAGCAGATCGCGGCGCCGCTGCGCTGACGCCGGTTAGCCGCGTGCTGTCCTCCCCGCTGTCCTGGGGGTCCGCCCGTCCCGCGGCGCTGCGCGACCGGGCGGAACAGGCCGCGGCGGCGCTGCCGCCGCTGCTGGTGGCGGCGGACCGGGTGGCCGCCACCGTGGCGCAGGGCATCCACGGCCGCCGCCGCGTCGGCCAGGGCGAGACCTTCTGGCAGTTCCGCCAGTACGAGCCGGGCGACGCCGCCACCCGCATCGACTGGCGCGAAAGCGCCAAATCTCAGCGCCTCTACGTCCGCGAGACCGAATGGGAGGCGGCGCAGAGCGTGTGGCTGTGGCGCGACGGCTCGGCCTCGATGGACTATACCTCGGCCGGCTACGTCCCCGGCGGCGACTGGCCGAGCAAGCGCGACCGCGCCGAGCTCCTGCTGATGGCGCTGGCGTCGCTGCTGGTGCGCGGCGGCGAGCGGCTGACCCTGCTCGGCAGCGGCGTCGCGCCGATGACCGGCCGCGTCGCGCTGGCGCGGCTGGCGGCGCTGCTCGACCGCGGCGGCGGCTCGCCGGGCCTGCCGGGGTTCGAGCCGCTGCCGCGCGCGGCGCAGCTCGTGCTGATCGGCGACTTCCTGTCGCCGCTGGAGGAGACCAACGCGCTCGTAGGCCGCTTCGCCGGCGCCGGGCTGCGCGGCCATCTCTTGCAGATCGTCGATCCGGCCGAGGCGGACCTGCCGTTTAACGGCCGCGTCCGCTTCGAGGGGGTGGAGGAGCGCCAGGCGCTGGTGGTCAGCCGCGTTGAGAGCGTGCGCGGCGAGTACGACGACCGCTTCCGCCGCCATTGCGCCGCCCTCGCCGACATCGCCCGCGCCATCGGCTGGACTCGCGGCATCCACCGCACCGACCAGCCGCCGCACCTCGCGCTGCTGGCGCTCTACGCCGCCCTTTCGGCCGACCGGGGGCGGCGATGACGGCTGCGGCTCCTCACACCAACCCCTCTCCCGCAATGCGGGAGAGGGTGGCTGCGGGCGCAAGCCCGCAGACGGGTGAGGGTGCCGGCGACAGACCCTCACCCTCCCACCCCCACCCTTCCCTCCCCCGCTCGCGGGGGAGGGCTAGGGAGGCGGCCCTCTCCCCCGGCGCGGGAGAGGGGTACGGCGTGCGCTGATGCTGGCGCTTGGCTCGCTCGCGTTCGCCTCGCCGTGGCTGCTCGCGGCGCTGGCGGCGCTGCCGGTGATCTGGTGGCTGTTGCGCGTGACGCCGCCGGCGCCGAAGCGGGTCGTCTTCCCGGCGATCCGGCTGCTGCTGGGCCTCGCCGCCCGCGAGGAGACGCCGGCGCGGACGCCGTGGTGGCTGATCCTCCTGCGCATGTGCCTGGCGGCGCTGGTCATCGTCGCCCTCGCGCACCCCGTGCTGAACCCGCAGTCGCGGCTCGCCTCCAGCGGCCCGCTAGTGCTTGTCGTCGATGACGGCTGGGCGGCGGCGCGGGACTGGGCGCAGCGCCGCACCGCGATGCTCGACCTGCTCGCGGAGGCCGAGCGCGAAGGCCGCCACGTCGTGCTCGCGACGACGGCGCCGCTCGCCGCCGACGAGCCGCCGCCGCCGCTCGCGGCGGTGCGCGCCGCCGACGCGCGCGCCGCAGTGCAGGCGTTGCAGCCCAAGCCCTGGCCGGTCGATCGCAAGGCGGCGCTGGCGCGGCTGCAGGCGATGCCGCTGCCGAACGGCGTCGCCGCGGTGTGGGTCAGCGACGGGGTCGCGGACGGTTCGGCCGGCCCGCTCGCCGCCTATCTCGCCGACCACGGCAGCCTGCGCTATATCGCCGCCGAGGCGGCGGAGGCGCCGCGGCTGCTGTCGCCGGACGCCATCGAAGGCAAGGACTTCAATGTCGTGCTCCAGACGCTGCCGGCGCCGCTGCCGCGGCGGGTCGAGGTGCGGGCGAGCGGCGAGGACGGCCGGCTCCTGACGCGCGAGGCGGCGACGATCGAGCCGGGCGCAAGCCGCATCACGGTGCCGTTGCCGATGCCCAGCGAACTGCGCAACCGGGTGACGCGGGTCGAGGTCGAGGGTGACGAGTCGGCGGGCGCCGTGCTGCTCGTGGATGAACGCTGGCGGCGGCGGCCGGTCGGCATCGCGGCGCCGCCGAGCGCCGCGGGCCAGCCGCTCTTGAGCGAGAATTTCTACATCGAGCGCGCCCTTCAGCCCTTCACCGAAATCCGCCGCGGCCACGCCGCCGACCTTTTGAAGCGCGAGCTGGCGGTGCTGGTGTTTGCCGACAGCGGCCCCGACTCCCCTGCCGAGGAGGCGGCGGTCGGCAAATGGATCGAGGACGGCGGCCTTCTGCTGCGCTTCGCCGGGCCGCGCCTTGCCGAGCAGAGCGACCACCTGCTGCCGGTGCGGCTGCGCCGCGGCGGCCGCACGATCGGCGGCGCGCTGTCGTGGGAGCAACCGGCCAAGCTGGCGCCGTTCGCGCCGGACAGCCCGTTCGCCGGGTTGCCGATCCCAAAGGATGTGACCGTGTCGCGGCAGGTCCTGGCAGAACCCGACCTCGACCTCAATTCCAAGACCTGGGCGCGCCTCGCCGACGGCACGCCCCTCGTCACCGCCGAAAAGCGCGGCAAGGGCTGGATCGTACTCGTGCACACGACCGGCAATGCGGAATGGTCCAACCTCGCCCTCTCCGGCCTGTTCGTGCAGATGCTGCGGCGCATCGTGGCGATGAGCCAGGGCGTCTCCGAAGCCGCCGACGGAACCCTGCCGCCGGTCGAGACGCTGGACGGCTTCGGCCGGCTCGAACGCGCGCCGCCGACGGTGCGGCCGATTTCGACGAAGGAGCTGCCGAGCCTGACCGTGTCGGCGCGTCATCCGCCGGGCTTTTACGGCACCGAGGATGCCAGGCGGGCGCTCAACCTGTCGGCCGGCATGGCGCCGCCGAAGCCGATCGAGAACCTGCCGCCGGGAACGGTGCATGCCGGCTTCGCCAAGAGCGGCGAGGTCGATGCCCGGCCGCCGCTGTTGATCGCGGCGCTGCTGATCGCGCTCGCCGACCTCGTGATCGCCTATGCGCTGCGCGGCCTGTTGCGGCGCCGGCCGGTGCGGCCGGTCTCCGCCGCGGTCGTGTTGCTCGCGGCGGGGTTGGCCGCGGCGCCGGCGCACGCGGGCGACGACGCCTTCGCGATCAAGGCAACCTCCGAGCTGCATCTGGCCTATGTCCGCACCGGCGTCGCCGATGTCGATGCCGTCAGCCGCGCCGGCCTCATCGGCCTGACGCAGATGCTGAACCGGCGCACCGCCGCCGACACCGCCGAGCCGCTCGCCGTCGATATCGAGCACGACGACCTGATCTTCTTCCCGCTGCTGTACTGGCCGGTGACGGCCGAGCAGCCGCCGCCCTCGCCGCAGGCGGCCGAGCGCATCAACCGCTACCTCGAAACCGGCGGCACGATCTTCTTCGACACCCGCGACGCCGGCGAGCAGAGCGAGGGCGAGTACGGTACCGTCGGCGTCTCGCAGCAGCTGCTCCGCCATCTCGTTGGCGGCATCAAGATCCCGCCGCTGGTGCCGGTGCCGCCCGACCATGTGCTGACCAAGTCGTTCTACCTGATGCACGACTTCCCGGGCCGCTGGGCCAACGGCCAGGTCTGGATCGAGCCGGCGGAGGACCGCGTCAATGACGGCGTCTCCAGCGTCATCGTCGGCGGCAACGACTGGGCCGGCGCCTGGGCGGTGGACGACCAGGGCCGGCCGGCCTATGCCGTGGTGCCGGGCGGCGAACGCCAGCGCGAGATGGCCTACCGCTTCGGCATCAACCTCGTCATGTACGTGCTGACCGGCAACTACAAGAGCGACCAGGTGCACGTGCCGGCGATCCTGGAGCGCCTCGGCCAGTGAGCATCAGCGCCTATACCCTCGCGGCGTCGCCGCTGGTCGCGTGGTGGCTGATCGCCGCGCTCGGCGGCCTCGCCGTCCTGGTTCTGGCGGTGGGGCTGTGGCGGCGGGCGCGCGGGCTGTGGTGGCGCTGCGCCGCTGTGGCGATGCTGATCGCCGCGCTGGTCAACCCGTCGCTGGTCGAGGAGAAGCGCTCGCCGCTGCGCGACGTGGCGATCGTCGTCGTGGACGAGTCGCCGAGCCAGAGCATCGGCAACCGCACCCAGGCCACCGAAGCGGCGCTTGCCGCGCTCAAGGACCGTTTGGCGAAAGAACCGGACCTCGACGTGCGCATTGTGCGCGCCGGCAAGCCTCAGACCGGTGCCGGCGACGACGGCACGCATCTCTTCGCGGCGCTGGCCCGCGCGATGTCGGACGTGCCGCGGCAGCGTCTCGCCGGCATCGTCATGATCACCGACGGCCAGGTGCACGACGTGCCGGCCGGCACCGCCGCCGCGATCGCCGAACGGATCGGCGCGCCGCTGCATGCGCTGCTCTCGGGGCAGCCGGACGAGGGCGACCGCCGCCTCGTCGTCGCGCATGCGCCGAGCTTCGGCCTCGTCGGCAAGGAGGTGCCGCTGTCGGTCCGGGTCGAGGACGTGCCGCAGAAGAAGGGTTCGCCGGCCGAGGCGAAATTGACCTGGCGCAAGGACGGCGGCCAGCCGCACCAGATCGTGGTGCCGGTCGGCCGCGACGTGCCGCTGTCGATCCCGATCGACCACGGCGGACCCAACATCCTGGAGCTGTCGGTCGAGCCGGGGCCGCAGGAACTGACCCTCGTCAACAACCACGCCGCCGTCGTCGTCAATGGCGTGCGCGACCGGCTGCGGGTGTTGCTGGTCTCGGGCGAGCCGCATCCCGGCGAGCGGGTGTGGCGCAACATCCTGAAGTCCGACCCCTCGGTCGACCTCGTGCATTTCACGATCCTGCGGCCGCCGGAGAAGCAGGACGGCACGCCGATCCGCGAATTGTCGCTGATCGCGTTCCCGATCCGCGAGCTGTTCGACGTGAAGCTCGACGAGTTCGACCTGATCATCTTCGACCGCTACAGCCGCCGCGGCATCATCCCGCAGGCCTATCTCGACAACGTCGTGCGCTACGTCCGCAACGGCGGCGCCTTCCTCGAAGCGGCGGGTCCGAGCTTTGGCACGCCGCTCAGCCTGTCGCGCACCCCGCTTGGTACGATCCTGCCGACCGAGCCGACCGGCAATGTCTACGAGGAGGGATACAAGCCGGAGCTCAGCGACGTCGGCCGCCGCCATCCGGTGACCGAAGACCTCCCGGGCGCCGGCAAGCCAGGCGAGACCCCGAGCTGGGGCCGGTGGTTCCGGCAGGTCGAGGCGCGCGTTCACCAGGGCACCACGATCATGAGCGGCGAGCACGGCGAGCCGCTGCTTGTGCTCGACCGCGTCGGCAAGGGAAGAGTGGCGCAGCTCCTGTCCGACCAGATGTGGCTGTGGGCCCGCGGCTTCGAGGGCGGCGGGCCGCAGGCGGAGCTGCTGCGGCGCCTTGCCTATTGGCTGATGAAGGAACCCGACCTCGAGGAGAACGATCTGCGCGCCGCGGTCGAGGGCGACCGCCTGATCGTGACGCGGCAGTCGCTGGAGCCGGACGATTCGCCCGTCACCGTCACCGCCCCGGACGGCAAGACGCAGAGCCTGGCCCTCGCACCGCAAACCGGGGGCCGCAGCACCGGCAATCTCGCAATCACGCAGATGGGCCTCTACCGGGTCAGCGACGGCAAGCATACCGCGCTGGCCGCCGCCGGGCCGCTCAACCCTGTCGAGTTCGCCGACGTGCGGACCACCCCGGACAAGCTGGCGCCGGTGGCCGAAGCGACGGGCGGCGGCATCTTCTGGGCCGGTGACGGCACGATCCCCGACATCCGCCGCGTCAGCGCCGGCCGCGCCGCCGCCGGGCGCGGCTGGCTGGGCTTGCGCGAGAACGGCGACTATGTCGTGACCGGCTTCGCCGAGGTGCCGCTGCTCCCGGGCATCGCCGCCCTCCTCCTGACCATCGGCACCCTCCTCGCCGCCTGGCGCCGCGAAGGGCGGTAGATTGTTGATCCATTCCGTCACCCGCGGACGTGACCCGCGGGTCTGCCGACGCTCCTGAGATGGCCGCGTCACGCGCGGCCATGACGAAATTGGTGCCCCTCGGCCTATAGTCCTTCAATGCTTCGCCGCACGCTTGCCCCGCTGCACCCGGACGGGTGGAAATTCGTCGCGATCGCCGCGGTCGCGACCATCGTGCTATTCGTGCTGTGGCGGCCGGCGGGGTGGGCGGCGCTCGTCGTCACCCTGTGGATGGCCTACTTCTTCCGCGACCCCTGGCGGGTGACGCCGACGCGGCCGGGGCTGATCGTCAGCCCGGCGGATGGGGTCGTGGTCTCGGTCGGGCCGGCGCCGCCGCCGCGCGAGCTCGCCATGGGCGCCGAGCCGCTGCCCCGGATCGGCATCTTCCTCAACGTGTTCGACGTGCACGTCAACCGCGTGCCGCTCGCCGGGCGGGTCGCGGCGCTCCGCTACACGCGCGGGCGCTTCATCAACGCCAGCCTCGACAAGGCGAGCGAGCACAACGAGCGCATGGCGATCAAGATCACGACGACGGACGGGGCGCAGCTCGCGTTCGTCCAAGTCGCCGGCCTCGTCGCGCGGCGCATCGTCTGCGAGCTGATCGAGGGCCAGTACGTCGCAAGCGGGCAGCGGATGGGGCTGATCCGCTTCGGCTCGCGGGTCGATGTCTATCTGCCGCCGGGATGTGCGCCGCTGGTGGCGTGCGGCCAGCGTGTGGTCGGCGGCGAGACCGTTCTCGCCGACCGGACGGCGCCGGAGGAAGCGCGCGAGGGTTTCGCCCATTAACCGACCGGCGGCCTCTTCTCATGTAGAATGAAACGCTCGCGTGTCGGGGAGAGAGGCGATGAAGGTGCGTCCGCCCAAGGGGGAAGCCGGCGACCGCGTCCGGCGGCGCATCCGGGTGCGCCGGCCGCGCGTGCGGGTGCGGCCGCTCTCCGGCTTCTCGATCAACCGCCTTGTGCCGAACGTGCTGACCCTGCTGGCGCTGTGCGCCGGCATGACCGCGATCCGCTTCGCGATGATCGGCAATTTCCAGGCGGCCGTGGTCGCGATCATCGTCGCCGGCATCTTCGACGGCCTCGACGGCCGCATGGCGCGGCTGTTGAAATCGACCTCGCGCTTCGGCGCCGAGCTCGACAGCCTGTCCGACTTCGTCAGCTTCGGCGCCGCCCCCGCCATCGTGCTGCATTTGTGGACGATGTCGGCGCTGCACGGGGTCGGCTGGGCCATCGTGCTGTTTTTTGCGGTGTGCTGCGCCTTGCGGCTGGCGCGGTTCAACACCGAACTCGGCGCCGAGCCGCCGCCCTACGCCGCCGGCTTCTTCACCGGCGTGCCGGCGCCGGCGGGGGCCGGCCTCGCGATCATGCCGCTGTTCATGAGCTTCGAGTGGGGCGACTTCATCATCCGCTCGCCATACTTCAACGCCATTTGGATTGCCGGGGTCGCCTTGCTGATGGTCAGCACGATCCCGACCGTGTCGATGAAGGGCATTCGCATCCCGCACCAGCTGGTTTTGCCGACCTTGCTGGGCATCGGGGTGCTGACCGGCCTGGTGACGACGGTTCCCTGGGTGACGCTGACCGCCGTCGGCGTCGTCTATATCGCGTCGATCCCCGTGACGCTCGCGATCTCGCGCCGCCGCCGACTCGCCGCCGAGCCGCGCAAGGCCGCGCCCGCGGAACCGGGCGCGCTCGCGCCACCCCCGGCTGCACCATTCCCACTCGACGAGACGCGGCCGCCGCCGAACGAATGGCGGCATTGAGCCGGCAGCGCGGCTGGGGTCTACCCCGCCGGACCGCGCCGGCATAAGCTCGTTGCCGACACCTTTGCGAGGACCCCCGCACATGTACAGCTTCAACCTCAAGGCCGAGCAGAAATTCGATCCCAAGAAGCACGTCGAACGCGTGCTGGGCCGCATCGAGGAAGGCGATATGGCGGTCGCCTGCTGGGAGCCGGGGCAGACCAGCCCCTATCACTGCCATCCGCACGCCACCGAGATCTACTTCTGCTTCGAGGGCGGTGGCACGATGCGCACCCCGAGCGAGACCGTCGAGGTCCGACCCGGCTCGTTCGTCGTACACCCGCCCGGCGAACTGCACGAATACGTCAACGGCCGCGAGCGCACGCTGTTGTTCCGCGTGCGCTATGGCGAGGACATGTCGGGCCGCACCAAGGAGTGGCCGAGCAACCCCAACTGGCAGCCGCGGCCGCAGGACACTGCCTTCTTCCGCGACGGCGGCGGCCGAGGGAAATGACATGAGCGAAGCGGAAGAACGGTTCGGGTATGCGGCTCCCGACGACGTGCCGATCCCCTACATGCGCCGCATCAGCAGCTATTACCAAGGCCTCGGCTACGGCGCGCCCTATCGCTGGGCGCATTACGCCGAGGTGCCGTTCGCGCCGCTGCGCCGGCCGCTGGCGCAAAGCCGGGTGGCGCTGATCACGACGGCGGCGCCGTACCGGCCGGAGGCGGGGGACCAGGGGCCTGGCGCCGCGTACAACGCCGCCGGCAAGTTCTTCAACGTCTATTCCGGCGATACCGCCGTCGACCACGATCTGCGCATCGCCCACATAGCCTACGACCGCGACCACACCACCGCCGAGGACAGCAACACCTGGTTCCCTTTGCCGCAATTGCGGCGGATGGCGCAGCAGGGGCGGATCGGCGAGTTGGCGCCGCGCTTCCACGGCGCCCCGACCAACCGCAGCCAGCGCGTGACGCTCGATCAGGACTGCCCCGAATTGCTCGAGCGCTGCCGCCAGGATGGAGTTGACGCCGCCGTTCTCGTCGCGGTTTGACCGGTGTGTCACCAGACCGTGAGTCTGGCCGCCCGTCACCTCGAAGCCAACGGCATCGCCACCGTCGTCATGGGCTGCGCCAAGGACATCGTCGAGTACGTCGGCGTGCCGCGGTTGCTGTTCAGCGACTTCCCGCTCGGCAACCCGGCGGGCCGGCCCAAGGACCCCGCATCGCAGGAATTCACCCTCGACCTCGCGCTGCGCCTGCTGGAGGGGGCGCCGGCGCCGCGCACGACGGTGCAGTCGCCGCTGCGCTGGAGCGACGACCCGTCGTGGAAGCGCGACTACTCCAACATCGAGCGCCTCTCGCCGGAGGAGATCGCCCGCCGCCGCGCCGAATTCGACCGCGTCAAAGAAGAAGCCAAACGGCTCCGGGCGGCGCCGAACGACCCCCCATGAACCTTCGCTCAACGGCCAGAGCGGAATCAAATTACGTAGGGTCTATCTTGTCATCGACGAGGTTAACCCACGGCTGTCCGGTCAAAGAAAAAGCAGCTGCTCCGGAACCTTCTGAAGGTTCTCCGATCTCCACAGCCCCCGTTGGCCGGGCTCGTCCCGGCCATCCACGCTGGTTTCGGCTGGCAAAAAAGCCAAAAAAGAAGGCGTGGATGCCCGGCCCAAGGCCGGGCAAGGTGCATCTTTAATTGTCTCATATCGAGACCGCACAACCGGTTTTGCTGAACCGGACAGCCGTGGGTCAGGCCCTTCCATGACGATTTTTACGAACAGCGACTCCGCTCGGTCCCGCTCTACGCCCCCCACCGGCCTTGTTGGCGTTCGTCGAAGCGGGCATTGTTCGACTCGATTTTCGTTGAGCGGGAGGTCGGATATGCCGGAGGCTGACGCGGAAGGTGCACGCTACCAGGCCGACCGGCCGCAGGCGACGCCGGGCTTCTTCCTCAAAGGCTCGCACCAGCTCGACTGGGGCATGAAGAACCGCCTCGCCCGCGTGTTCAGCCCGCAGACCGGCCGGACCGTCATGCTCGCGGTCGATCACGGCTATTTTCAGGGGCCGACGACCGGACTCGAGCGAATCGACCTCAGCATCGTGCCGCTGCTGCCGTATTGCGACGCCCTGTTCTGCACCCGCGGCATCCTGCGCAGCGTCATTCCGGCGGAGTCGCAGCAGCCGATGGTGCTCCGCGCCAGCGGCGGGCCGTCGATCCTCAAGGAATTGTCGGACGAGCAGATCGCGATGGACATGGAGGACGCGGTGCGGCTCAACGCCGCCGGCGTCGGCATCCAGGTGTTCATCGGCGGCGAATTCGAGACGCGCTCGATCCACAACATGACCCGGCTGGTCGATGCCGGGCTGCGCTGCGGCATGCCGGTCATGGGCGTTACCGCGGTCGGCACCAACATGGTGCGCGACGCGCGCTACTTCCGTCTCGCCTGCCGGATCATCGCCGAGTTGGGCGCGCAATACGTCAAGACCTACTTCGTCGAGGACGGGTTCGAGACCGTCACCGCCTCCTGCCCGGTGCCGATCGTCATGGCCGGCGGCAAGAAATTGCCCGAGATCGAGGCGCTGACGATGGCCTACAACGCGGTGCAGCAGGGCGCCGCCGGGGTCGACATGGGCCGCAACATCTTCCAGTCGGACGCGCCGAAGGCGATGATCCAGGCGGTGCACGCCGTCGTGCACAAAAACCTGAAGCCGCGCGACGCCCTCGACCTCTACCAGACGCTGAAGCACGAAGGTTAACTTGCTGTTCGGGAATTAAATCGCATTCCCGCAAGCACCCTCGCCGTCGGCTCGGACGCGGGGTTGACGGTCGTCCTCGGAGGCCAGCCATGAACGGATCTTTCCGTGAAAAATCATCGGCTTCAGTCAAATTATTAATGGCCGCGGCGATGACCGCTGCTTTGGCGTTGCCGCAGGCGGGACAGGCGGAGCAGCCGGCACAAACGGAAAGCCTTATCGATCCCGGGCAAATCGTCGGCGGCTCGACCAAACAGATGACGGCGGACGTTCACCCCACCGCCGGTTTCCTGCCGCGGCCCGATTTGCTGGTAGCAGGCGGTCAGGGACAGCCCGTGCTGCAGTACCGAGCGCCTGGCGCCACGTGGACGAAGTATCGCCGGGTGATACTTGACGCGGTCCAGGTGAAAGCGGGCCCTGACTCTCAGCTGAACACGGTAAGCCCACAATATCGAACAGCCGTCGCCAACTATTTTTACTCGATCCTCTACAATGGGCTGAAGACCCATTGCGTGATGAGCAACCGCGTTACGCCCGATGCGATTCGGCTCAAGTTTGCCCTTATCGACACCAAGACACCGCAGACGACGATCAATACCGTCGCCACCTATGCTCCTTATGCGAGCACGGCCTACAGCGTTGCCTCTCTCCTCTTCAACAAGGGAGTCGGCTACTTCGCCGGCACCGCCACGGCGGAGGCCTTCGCCGTAGATGCCGGCAACGGAGCTTTGCTGTGGGAAGCTGTCGACAAGCGCGGCGGAACGACGGCTTTCATTGCGAACACCACCGACAACTGGCGCGATGTTCGACATATTTTTGAGACGTGGACGGAGCAGATGGCGATGCGGTTAAAGCAAAACGGCATTTGCCGATAAGGAAGCGCAATGTTCTCGCGCCAGTGACGGAACTGCTCGAGTCCCCGAAGGCGCTCCAAACCACCCGCCCTCGTCATCCCTTGAAGTGGCGCATGAAGCAGTCATAGGTCTCGTCGGGTGCCTCTTCCGGAACGTAGTGCCCGCAGGGCAGGCCGCCGCCCCAGGCATCCGTCGCGTAGTCCGCCTTCCACACCGCCAGCACGTCGCCATGCACCCCCTCGGTATGGCTGCGCGCGCCCCAGATCACGAGCAGCGGCACGGTGATTTTGCGACCGGCGGCGAAATCGGCCGTGTCCGTGTCGAGATCGCAGGTGGCGCAGGCGCGGTAATCGGCGCAGGAGCCTTTGATCGTCTTCCAGTTGAAGCAGCGGACGTATTCGGCAAATGCTTCGGGGTCGAAGAAGCCGAGGCCGATGCCGGGCTTCGACAGTTTCTTTTCCATGAACCACTGCGCCGGCACCGATGCGAGCAGGCGTTCCGGGAAGTCGTAGGGCTGCGCCATCAATGCCCAGTGCCACGAGCGCAGCGCCCATTCGCGCGACGTGTGCGTCCAGATGTGGTGGTTCGGCAGGATATCGACGAGCGCCGCCTTCCTGACCCGCTGCGGGTGGTCGAGGCACATCCGCGCGGTCGTGCGGGCGCCGCGATCGTGGCCGGCGACGAAGAACTCGCGGTAACCGAGCTTCTCCATGACCTCGACCTGGTCCTGCGCCATCGCGCGGAACGAGTAATTGATGCTGTTCTCGCCGGGCTCGTCGGGGCCGACGCTGTCGCCATAGCCGCGCAGGTCGGCCGCAACGACATGAAAATGCTCGGCCAGCCGGTTGGCGATCTTGTGCCACGACACGTGCGTCATCGGGTTGCCGTGCAGCAGCAACAGCGGCGGCCCGTCCCCGCCATGGCGCAAATGGATGCGGGCGCCGCTCGTCTCGATATCGGTGCGGGTGAAGCCCTCGAACATGCCGGTCCCCCGTCTGTGAGCGGAGCAACGTCGCGTAAGACTAGGCGGCTTTCTCCAACTCGCCCAGCACGGTATCGCCCATTTCGCGGGTGGTGAGGGACGACAGGCCGGCGCGGGTGATGTCGGCGGTGCGGGCGCCGGCGGCGAGGGCGCGGCGCACCGCATCCTCCACCAGGCCGGCCGCCTCGCCCTGGTCGAACGAATAGCGCAGCATCATCGCGAACGAGAGGATGCAGGCGAGCGGGTTCGCGACCCCCTTGCCGGCGATGTCGGGGGCGCTGCCGTGTACCGGTTCGTACAGCGCGGGGCGGCGCCCTGTCGCATCGGCGGCGCCGAGCGAGGCCGACGGCAGCATGCCGAGCGAGCCGGTCAGCATCGCGGCGCAATCCGACAAAAGGTCGCCGAACAGGTTGCTGGTGACGATGACGTCGAACTGCTTCGGGTTGCGCACGAGCTGCATCGCGCAGTTGTCGGCGTACATGAACGACAATTCGACGTCAGGATAGTCGGCGTCGCGCACGCGCTGCGCCACCTCGCGCCAGAGGCCGCCCGATTCCATCACGTTGGCCTTGTCGACCTCGCAGACCCGGCGCTGGCGCCTGCGCGACAAATCGAAGGCGGCGCGGCAGACGCGCTCGATTTCGGTCTCGGTATAAACCTCGGTATTGACGCCGCGGCGGCTGCCGTCGGGCAGAATCTCGACGCCACGCGGCTCGCCGAAATAGATGCCGCCGGTCAGCTCGCGCACGATCATCAGGTCGAGCCCGGCGACGAGATCTCGCTTCAGGCTCGAAGCGTCGGCAAGCGCGTCGAACACGACCGCCGGGCGCAGGTTGGCAAACAGATCCATCTCCTTGCGCAGCCGCAACAGGCCGGCCTCGGGACGAATGTCGAAGGGCACCTTGTCCCATTTCGGGCCGCCGACCGATCCGAACAGCACCGCGTCCGCGGCCTTGGCCTGCGCCAGCGTCACGTCCGTCAGCGGCACCCCCGAGGCCTCAATCGCGGCGCCGCCGACGAGGCCCTCGCTCAACTCGAAGCTGGCGATGCGGCGGCGGTCGCAGAACTCGGCGAGCCGCAATACCTCGCGCATGATTTCGGGGCCGATGCCGTCGCCGGCCAGCACCAGGACTTTGCGGTTCGACGGCATGTTCCGGCTCCCCTCAGGCGCCGGCGGTGGTCATGTTCCACTGCCACGGCTTCCCGGCGCGCGCCTTGGCCTCGTATCCGCCGATCGCATCCATCTTCTGCTCGGTGATGCCGATGTCATCGAGGCCGTTCAGCAGGCAGTGCTTGCGGAACGGGTCGAGGTCGAAATGCACCTTCTCGCCGTCGGGGCGGGTAATCGTCTGGCTGTCGAGATCGATCGTCAGCACCGCGTTGGCGCCCTTCTTGGCGTCCTCCATCAGCTCGTCCACGACCGCCTGCGGCAGGGCGATCGGCAGCAGGCCGTTCTTGAAGCAGTTGTTGTAGAAAATGTCGGCGAAGCTTGGCGCGATGACGCAGCGTATGCCGAAACCGAGCAAGGCCCAGGGCGCATGCTCGCGGCTCGAGCCGCAACCGAAATTGTCGCCGGCGACGATGATCTTGGCGTTGCGGTACGGCGGCTGGTTCAGCACGAAATCCGGGTTTTCGGAGCCGTCGCGGTTGTAGCGCAGCTCCTCGAACAAAAGATGGCCGAGGCCGGTGCGCTTGATCGTGCGCAGGTGGATGGCCGGGAAAATCTTGTCGGTATCGATGTTGATCGCCGGCATCGGCGCCGCGACCCCGCTCAGTTGCGTGAACTTTTCCATGTCCGACCCCTCAAATCTGATCGTCATGGCCAGGCTTGACCCGGCCATCTCATGGATCCCCGGGTCAAGCCCGGGGATGACGGAAGAGCTGCTTCAGCCCAATTCGCGTACGTCTGCGAGGTGGCCCGTGACGGCAGCGGCGGCGGCCATGGCCGGGCCGACGAGATGGGTTTTGGCGTTCTTGCCCTGGCGTCCCTCGAAATTGCGGTTGGAGGTCGAGGCGATGCGCTCGCCATTGACGGCGCGGTCGTTGTTCATCGACATGCAGTTGGAACAGCCCGGCTCGCGCCATTCGAAGCCGGCTTCGAGGAAGATGCGGTCGAGGCCTTCCTCCTCGGCCTGGTGCTTCACGAGACCGGAACCGGGCACGACCATCGCCCGCACGCCGGGCGCCACCTTGCGCCCCTTGGCGATGGCGGCGGCGGCGCGGAGGTCCTCGATGCGGCTGTTGGTGCACGAGCCGATAAACACGCGCTGCACCGGTACCCCGACAAGCGGCGTCTTCGGCTTCAGCTGCATGTACGTCAGCGAGCGCTCCATCGCGGCCCGCCGCATCGGGTCCGCGACATCTGCCGGATCCGGCACGCGGCCGGTGATCGGCAGCGCGTCCTCGGGATTGGTGCCCCAGGTCACGTGCGGCGCGATCTCGCTCGCGTCCAGCTTGACCGACTTGTCGTAGGTGGCGCCGGGATCGGTCGGCAACGTCTTCCAGTAGGCCAGCGCCTGCTCCCACGCCGCGCCCTTCGGCGCATAGGGGCGGCCCTTCATATAGGCAAACGTGGTCTCGTCGGGCGCGACGAGACCGGCGCGCGCCCCGGCCTCGATCGCCATGTTGCACACGGTCATGCGGCCTTCCATCGACAGCGCCCGGAAGGTGCTGCCGGCGAACTCGATGACGTGTCCGGTGCCGCCGGCGGTGCCGATCTTGGCGATGATCGCGAGGATCACGTCCTTGGCGCTGACCCCTGCGCCGAGCGCGCCGTCCACCTGCACGAGCATGTTCTTCGACGGCTGCTGCACCAAGGTCTGCGTCGCCAGCACGTGCTCGACCTCGGACGTGCCGATGCCGAAGGCGAGACAGCCGAAGGCGCCATGCGTTGCGGTATGGCTGTCGCCGCAGACGACGGTCATGCCCGGCTGGGTCAGCCCCTGCTCCGGCCCGATGATGTGGACGATGCCCTGACGGATGTCATCGACCGGAAAATAGGGGACGCCGAATTCCTTGACGTTCTGCTCGAACGTATCGACCTGCAGTTTCGAGATCGGGTCGTCGATGCCCTTGCTGCGGTCGCTGGTCGGCACGTTATGGTCGGCGACGCCGATCGTGGCGTCGGGCCGGTGCACCTTGCGCCCCGCCGCGCGCAGCCCCTCGAAAGCCTGCGGCGTCGTCACCTCGTGGATCAGGTGCATGTCGATGTAGATCAGGTACGTGCCCTCGCCCTGCGGGGCGATGACATGGCTGTCCCATATCTTGTCGTAGAGCGTGCGCGGGGTGGCCATCTCGTGATCCTCGGTTCAAGCCTTTGGTTCAGCGGCCTCGCGCTCGGGCCGCGTGTCGCGGGCGCGCTCGGCGATGCGCGCCGCCTTGCCGGTGCGCCCGCGCAGATAATAGAGCTTGGCGCGCCGCACGGCGCCGCGGCGCACCACCTCGATCGCAGTGATGCGCGGCGAGTACAGCGGAAAGACGCGCTCGACCCCCTCGCCGTAGGAAATCTTGCGCAGCGTGAAATTCGAGTTCACGCCGCCATTCTTGCGGGCGATGCAGACGCCCTCGAAGGCCTGGACGCGCTCGCGTTCACCCTCGACCACCCGGATGCTGACGCGGATGGTGTCGCCGGGTTGGAACGCCGGTACCGGCCGCGCCGCGACGAGCTTTTCGACCTGCTCCTGTTCGAGCTGCTGCAACAGGTTCATCGTTCTGCCTCTTCCTTTTCGCGGCCCGCGGCGCGGGCCGCGCAATATCGTGTCCACAAGTCCGGCCGGCGCTCGCGCGTCGCGCGTTCCGCCTCGGCCCGCCGCCATTCCCCGATGCGGCCATGGTCGCCCGATACAAGCACCTCCGGCACCGCGCGTCCCCGCCACACGGCTGGCCGCGTGTAGTGGGGGTATTCGAGCAGGCCATCGGAAAAGCTCTCCTCGACCAGCGTTTCGGCGCAGCCGACGACCCCCGGCAGCAGCCGCACGCACGCGTCGAGCAGCGCGATCGCAGCCGGCTCGCCGCCCGACAGCACGAAATCGCCGAGGCTGATCTCCTCCATCGCATGCGCCTCGATGACGCGTTCGTCGACGCCCTCGAAGCGTCCGCAGATCAGCGTCACGCCCGGCTCCCCGGCAAGCGCCCGCACGCGGCCCTGGTCGAGACGCCGCCCGCGCGGCGACAGCAGGATCAGCGGGCCGAGCCCCTTGGCCCCCTCGATCGCCGCGTCGAGCACATCCGGCCGCATCACCATGCCCGGGCCGCCGCCGAATGGCGCGTCGTCGACGGAGCGGTGTTTATCGCGCCCGAAATCCCGTATGTCCACCGTTTCCAGCCGCCACAGCCCGGACGCGAGCGCCTTGCCCGCCAGCGAATAGGCGAGCGGCCCCGGCAGCATCTCGGGGAAGATCGTCAGCACGGTGGCGCGCCAGATCATGCCGCCGGCTCGTCGTGAGCGGCCCTGAACTCCTCCTCCCGTTTGTCATGTCCGGGCTTGACCCGGCGATCTTCGGGGATCAAGCCCGCGGATGACGGCTCACGGTCGGCCTCGGAAGATACCGGCTCCAACAGGCCCGGCGGCGGATCGACGACGAGCCGCCCGGCCGCCATGTCCACGACCGGAACCACCGCTCGGGTGAAGGGCACCAGCACCGGCGACGTGTCCGGCCGCTCGATTTCGAGCGTGTCGCCGGCGCCGAAATCGTGCACTGCGCGCACGCGCCCGATCATCCCGCCGTCCGGGAGGAGCGCGGCGAGTCCGATCAGGTCGGCATGGTAGTACTCGTCCGCGTCGGTCGGCGGCAGCGCCACCCGCGGCAGGTAAAGACGAAGGCCGCGCAGCGCCTCGGCCGCGTCGCGGTCCTTCACGCCCGATAGTCGTGCGATCAACACTCCCTTGGCGGCGCCGACCACCTCCAGCGTGAACCGCTGCTGCGCGTTCTCGCTTTCGAGGGGGCCGTAATTGCCGATGTCCTCAGGCACGGCCGTGAAGCTCTTGACGCGGACCGCCCCGCGCACCCCTTGCGCGCCGGTGACGACACCGACGCAGACGCACTGCGACCGGGGGGAAGTCGAGGGCTCGCCACCCGGTCTGCCGCCCGTCGTGCCGCTAGCCCCCACCCCTGCCCTCCCCCGCTTGCGGGGGAGGGAGACGGGTTTCCTCTCCCCCGCAAGCGGGGGAGGGTCAGGGTGGGGGCTACGGCGCATGGCAACGATCTGGCGGGCGCCAAAGGCGCTATTTCAGCCCACTCCTGCTGCGGCGCTGGCGGCTTCCTCGGCGGCCTTGGCGCGTTCCTGCGCCTTCGCCTTCGGCCGCGACTTGACCGGCGTCTCCTTGACCTCGGGCTTCGGGATCAGGCCGGCGTCGCCGAGGAAACGCGCCACCCGGTCGGTCGGCTGCGCCCCCACTCCCAGCCAGTGCTGGATGCGCTCCGGCTTCAACGTGACGCGGTCGGCATGGCCGCGATCGAGCATCGGGTTGTAGGTGCCGAGCTTCTCGATAAAACGGCCGTCGCGCGGGCTGCGCGCGTCGGCGACGACGATGCTGTAATAGGGGCGCTTCTTGGCGCCGCCGCGGGCAAGGCGGATTTTCAGGGACATTGCGTTACCTCTTTTTTTCCCTCTCCCGCACCGCGGGAGAGGGAGGGGCCCATCGCGCAGCGATGGGAGGGTGATGGTAAGCCGGCCGGGCCCTCACCCGGCTCGCTGCGCTCGCCACCCTCTCCCCGTTGCGGGAGAGGGTATTCATCGGAAACCTTGCGGCATCAGTGCGGAGAGGCCGTGGCGCATCAGGCCCTTGCGGCCGAGTTTCTTCATCTTCTTCATCATGCCGGCCATGTCCTGGTACTGCTTCAGGAGCCGGTTGATCTCCGGCACGGAGGTGCCGGAGCCGGCGGCGATGCGCAGCCGGCGCGACGCGTTGAGCAGCTTGGGGTTGCGCCGTTCCGCCTTGGTCATCGACGAGATGATCGCCTCCTGGCGCTTGATGATGCTCTCGTCGATGTTGGCTTCCTCGATCTGCTTCTTGACCTTGCCGATGCCGGGCAGCATGCCGAGCATGCCGCTCATCCCGCCCATGCGGCGCAGCTGGCGCAGCTGCCCCGCGAGGTCGTCGAGGTCGAAATTGCCCTTTTCGAGCTTCTTCGCGAGCTTTTGCGCCTCTTCCTGGTCGGCGGTCTCGGCCGCCTTCTCAACCAGGCTGACGACGTCGCCCATGCCGAGGATGCGGCCGGCAATGCGCTCAGGGTGGAATTGTTCGAGCGCCTCGATGCGCTCGCCGACGCCGATGAACACGATCGGCTTGCCGGTGATCGCGCGCATGGATAGGGCTGCGCCGCCACGCGAGTCGCCGTCGACCCGCGTCAACACAACCCCCGTAACCCCCGCGCGCTCACCGAACGCCTTCGCGACGTTGACCGCGTCCTGGCCGGTCATCGCGTCGGCGACGAGCAATGTCTGGTGCGGCTGCGCGGTGTCGCGCACCGCGGCCACCTCCAGCATCAGCTCCTCGTTGACGTGGAGCCGCCCGGCCGTATCGTAGAGGACGACGTCGTAGCCTTCGCTGCGCGCCGTCTGCAAGGCGCGCTGGGTGATCGCGACCGGCCGCTCGCCGGGGACGATCGGCAAGGTCGTGACGCCGATCTGGCGGCCGAGCTGCGCCAATTGCTCCTGCGCCGCCGGCCGCTGCACGTCGAGCGAGGCCATCAGCACCTTCTTGCGCTCGCGGTTCTTGAGCCGGCTGGCGATTTTTGCCGCCGTGGTCGTCTTGCCCGAGCCCTGCAGCCCGACCAGCATGACGCCGACCGGCGACGGCGCATTGAGGTCGAGGCCCCCGCTGCGCCCCCCGCCGGCGTCATCGCCTCCGAGCACGGAGACGAGGTGGTCGTGGACGATCTTGACCACCATCTGCCCCGGCGTCACCGAGCGCAGCACCTCCTGGCCGATCGCCTTTTCCCGGACCGCAGCGACGAATTCCCGCACCACCGGCAGCGCCACGTCCGCTTCGAGCAGCGCGATGCGGATCTCGCGCAGCGCCACGCCGACATCGTCCTCGGTCAGCGCGCCACGCCCGCGCAGGCGGTCGAAGACTTCGCCGAGACGGTCGCTAAGGCTGTCGAACATCGCTCACCTGCAAGCATTCAAGGCCAGTGCGCGACACTCGCGGACTGGCCGCCCCGCTCAGGGGGCCTCTGCTCATCTCAATATAATGCGCCGGCAGGCTAAGCGGCGGCCCCGGTGCTGTCAATTGCGGCCGGTGCCCCTTGCGGGATACGCGAGGGTGGCGCTGCAGGCATTTCCAATTATGCTGCACCGGGCGGCCTGTCGGCGCCGCCCGAGGGGAGATGCATGCATTTCGACTTGGCGAAGATACCCGAGACCGAGGCGTACAAGCTGCTGGTCGCGACGGTCGTGCCGCGGCCGATTGCGCTGGCGACGACGGTCGATCGCGACGGCAAGGTCAACGCCGCGCCGTTCAGCTTCTTCAACGCCGTCAGCTCGGTGCCGCCGGTCGTCGTGCTCGGGATCAGCCCCGGCGTCAACGGCGGCGACGGGTACAAGGACACCGCCCGCAACATTCGCGACAGCGGCGAGTTCGTGGTCAACCTCGTCAGCGAGGACATGGCCGAGCGCATGAACATCTGCGCCGTCGATTTCCCGACCGGGACCGAGGAGCTGGCGTTGGCCGAGCTGACCGCGGTGCCGGCGGCGGAGGTGAAGCCGCCGCGCATCAAGGAATCGCCGGTCAGCTTCGAGTGCCGCCGCATCACGGGCGTGTCGCTCGGCGCGCATTCGATGCTTGAGATCGGGCGCGTCATCCACATCCACATCCGGGACGAGTTCGTGGACGCGAGTCGCCACTACGTGCACTCGGAGAAAATGAAGCTGATTGGACGCATGCACGGCCGCGGCTGGTATGCGCGGACCAGCGATCTGTTCCTGATGGAAAGGCTATCGCCGCAGAAGTGGCGCGACGGACGCCAGTGAGGGAGTCTCTGCTGCCGCATTTTTGCCATATTTTGGTGGAACCCCTGAGGTTGATGGGGGGCAGACGAAACATCGCGGTCCGCGCGTTCGTCCTGGCGCTTGCCGTCGGCGGCGGCGGTGCCATCGCACCGGCTGCGGCCTTCGAGAGCTCCAGCTCAAAGAATTTTTCCACCCCGTCCAACGTTCCCGCTTATTTCGCGGGCGAGGGGGCGCCGGTTTATGACCGGAACCCACCGGCCAACCCGACATCGCACGCAACGGCGGGCCCAGCGGCAACGGCTCCGATAGCGCCGGCGAACGCGCAGCCGCGGACGCATCAAGCGGCGCGGGCGCCGGTCGCCACCGCGGCGCCGCGTTACAACCGCTCGGCCGAGCTACGCTCGCGCCCGGTGCATCATGCCGCGAACATCGTCGTCGGTCATGTCCATACGGCAGTGAGAGGACATGGCGGGCACAGCGACCCGCCGCGGATTCGCCACGCCAACAGTAGCGGCCACACGGTTGCGCCACACTCTCGCCAGAGCGCTGCCGCGGTCGCTAAGACCAAGACACGAACCGCAAAATTCGCCCAGCGGCACGGCTGAAACCGGGGCCTCGTGTTGCGCCGGTAGAACGCGGATGATAGAAGGCGCCGCTCCACCCGTGGTGGAGCGGCAAGTATTTCGCGGCCTGGGACGCTTACTGTGTAAGCCCTGCCCCAAGGCAAACAGAAACCCCGCGTTGCTGCCTCACCCTTTTATTGCATCGGATGGAGAACTTTACATGCGTGGTGTGGTACTAACGCTCGCGGGAGTCGGCCTTTGGTCTGCCGCCGCCGCGGCCCAGACAGTGGGTGGAACGTACAATGTCGCGGGGACGAACTTCGACGGGTCCAGCTATTCGGGCACGGCAACGATAACCCCGAGCAGCAACTCGACCTGCCGGATCGAGTGGAAGACAGGCTCGACCGATTCCACCGGCTTCTGCATGCTCGCGAACAAGGCGTTCGCCGCCGCCTACAAGCTCAACGACAGCGTCGGCCTCGTCGTCTACGAATTGCAGCCGGACGGTTCGCTCAAGGGCTACTGGACCATCGCCGACAAGCCCGGCGCCGGCACCGAAACCCTGACCCCGGAAAAGTAGCGGTTCTACGGAAGCGGTGAGCCGGGAATGCGTTTCTGAGACATGCGCAACGATCGGCTCACCGCCCTCGACCACGATCTCGGCCCCGAGATCGACATGCTGCGCGGCACGGTGCGGGATTTCGCGGAGGACAAGATCGCGCCGCTCGCGGCGGAGATCGACCGCACCGACCGCTTTCCGATCGAATTGTGGCCGCAGATGGGGCAGCTGGGCCTGCTCGGGATCACCGTCGAGGAGGAGCTCGGCGGCAGCGGCATGGGCTACCTCGCGCATTGCGTCGCGATGGAGGAGATCAGCCGCGCCTCGGCCTCGGTCGGCCTATCGTATGGCGCGCATTCCAATCTCTGCGTCAACCAGATCCGCCGCAACGGCAGCGAGGCGCAGAAGCGAAAATATTTGCCGAAGCTGATGTCCGGCGAACATGTCGGCGCGCTGGCGATGAGCGAGCCGGGCGCCGGCTCCGACGTGGTCTCGATGCGGCTGCGTGCCGACAAGAGGGGCGACCGCTACGTCCTCAACGGCACGAAGCTGTGGATTACCAACGGGCACTACGCCAATACGCTCGTTGTCTACGCCAAGACCCATCCCGATGCCGGACCGCGCGGCATCACCGCCTTCCTGATCGAGAAGGGCTTCAAGGGTTTCCGCCCGGCGCAGAAGCTCGACAAGCTCGGCATGCGCGGATCGCCGACCTCGGAACTGGTTTTCGAGGATTGCGAGGTGCCCGAGGAGAACGTGCTCGGGACGGTCGATGAAGGCGTCCGCGTGCTGATGAGCGGCCTCGACTACGAGCGCGCGGTCCTGGCGGCTGGGCCGCTAGGCATCATGCAGGCCTGCCTCGACGTCGTGGTCCCCTACATCCACGACCGCAAGCAGTTCGGCCAGGCGATCGGCGAGTTCCAGCTGATCCAGGGCAAGCTCGCCGACATGTACACGACCATGAACGCCTGCAAAGCCTATGTTTACGCTGTCGCCCGCGCCTGCGACCGCGGCCAGGCAACGCGCAAGGACGCCGCCGGCGCGATCCTCTATGCCGCGGAGAAAGCCACCGCGACTGCCCTCGACGCCGTGCAGATCCTCGGCGGCAACGGCTATATCAACGAATTTCCGACCGGCCGCCTGTTGCGCGACGCCAAGCTCTACGAGATCGGCGCCGGCACCTCCGAGATCCGCCGCATGCTGATCGGCCGCGAGCTGTTCAACGAGACGCGTGATTGACACGACCGGCCAACGGTCCCATTCCTTTTCCATGGCTGATGCGATAACCCTCGATTTCATCGCGAGCCAACTCGAACGCGTCATAGCCGGTCAGGCGGAGATGTGCGACGACATCCGCGTCCTGACCGCGATCGCTCTGCGTCACGAGAACACGCTGATCGAGATGAAGACTGAAATGCACGACATGCTCACTCAGATCACGGCAATGGTCGCTCAGCATGCTCGCTTCAACGATCGCCTGCGGCGGCTCGAGGAGCAGCCTGCGCAATAGCGGTTCTGTACCGTGCGCCTGACCGACGAACAGGCTCTCCTGCGCGATACGGCGCGCGACGTTGCACGCAAGCTGCTGGCGCCGCACGCGGCGGAGTGGGACCGGGAGGCGCGGTTCCCGAAGGAGGCCCTGGGGGAACTCGGCAAGCTCGGCTTCATGGGCATGCTGGTGCCGTCGGAACATGGCGGAGCCGGCGCCGACCATGTCGGTTATGCGCTGGCGCTGGAGGAGATCGCGGCCGGCGACGGCGCCGTGTCGACGATCCTCAGCGTGCACAATTCGGTCGGCTGCGTGCCGGTGCTGCGCTACGGCTCCGAGGAGCAGAAGCGGCGTTTCCTGCAGCCGATGGCGGCGGGCGAGATGCTCGCCTGCTTCTGCCTGACCGAGCCGCAGGCAGGCTCGGACGCCGCCGCGATCAAGACGCGCGCGCGGCGCCGCGGCAATCGCTGGGTGCTGAACGGCACCAAGCAGTTCATTACTTCGGGGCAGAACGCGCAGGTCGCGATCGTTTTCGCCGTGACCGATCCGGACGCCGGCAAGAAGGGCATCAGCGCATTCATCGTGCCGACCGACACACCGGGATACAAGGTGGCGCGGCTCGAACACAAGCTCGGCCAGCGCGCTTCCGACACGGCGCAGCTCGTGTTCGAGGACCTGGAGCTGACGCCGGACCTCATGCTCGGCGGCGAGGGCGATGGCTACCGCATCGCGCTGTCGAACCTCGAAGGGGGCCGCATCGGCATCGCCGCGCAGTCGCTCGGCATGGCTCGCGCCGCCTACGAAGCCGCCCTCGCCTACGGCAAGGAGCGCGCCGCGTTCGGCCAGAAGATCATCGCGCACCAGGCGGTCGCGTTCCGCCTCGCCGACATGGCGACGCAGCTCGCGGCGGCGCGCGGGCTGATCCTGGAGGCGGCGCGACGGCGAGATGCCGGCGAACCCTGCCTCAAGGAGGCGGCGATGGCCAAGCTGTTCGCGTCGGAGATGGCAGAGCGGGTCTGTTCCGACGCGATCCAGATCCACGGCGGCTACGGCTACCTCGCCGACTTTCCGGTCGAACGCATCTACCGCGACGTGCGCGTCTGCCAGATTTACGAAGGCACCAGCGACATCCAGCGTCTCGTCATCGCGCGCGAAATCGAGAAGGAATGACC
>Ga0070739_10002161_pt1 | contig 27091 bp, 25 predicted proteins | sample Coa_R1_7_FD_66445 | JGI IMG/M metagenome (GOLD analysis project Ga0070739, IMG submission 66445) | Surface soil microbial communities from Centralia Pennsylvania, which are recovering from an underground coalmine fire - Coalmine... | ecosystem: Environmental > Terrestrial > Soil > Unclassified ...
GGCTCGTGCCAGCCGGTCAGGATGCCGTCCACCGCCCTCACCCCCCGCTCCGGGGTGATGACCACATCGGTCCAGGCGTCCAGCGGGCTGACCCGGCCGCTCGGGTCCGACGCCGCCTCCACCGCCCTGACCGCGGTGGTGCCGATGGCGATGACCCGGCCGCCGGCGAGCCGGGTGGCATTGATGCGCCCGGCGGTGGTGGCCGGCATCCGTACCCGCTCCGGGTAGGGCAGCTCGTCCGACCCCAGTGAGGCCACGCCGGTGTGCAGCACGACCGGGCTCACCCCCACCCCCTTGGCCACCAGGCGGGAGATCACCTCGGCGGTGAAGGGGCGCCCGGCGCTCGGCATTTCGGCGCTGCCCGGCTCGGTGGCGTAGACGTTCTGGTAGGCGGTGAGCGGCCAGGGGCGCTCCACGTAGGCGTAGCGGATGGGGCGACCGTGGACGGCGAGCCAGGTCAGAGGGGCCTGCGGGAAGCTGGGCCGCCCGACCCAGAGCCGCCCCCCCAGATAGGGCCCGACCAACTCGATCGACGCCCCCTCGCCCATCGCCAGGTGGCCCGGAGGCGCGGATCCGCTCCACCGTTCGGTGTTCCGGCCCGCCCGGCGCCTGGGCTCGACCACCCAGGTGTCTGCATCGAGCTGGGTGGAGAAGTGCAGGACCACCGGCTCGCCGTCCGGGCTGAGGGCGTCGACCGCCCCGGCGATGGTGCCCGAGGTGTTTATGACGATCAGGTCCCCGGCCTCGAGGAAGGAGGGCAGTAGCGCGAAGGTCGAATGCGCCGGCTCCCCGTCGGAGCGGTGCACGACCATCATCCGCACTGCGTCGCGGGTCAGCCCCCTGGCCTCGGGAGGTTCGGACGCCTCCAGCTCCGGGGGCAGCGAGAAGCTCAGCCGGTTCATGCCTGCACCGCCGCCAGCAGGTCGGCCGCCCGCACCCGGCCGCTGGGCAGCCGGCGCTTGAGCAGCGCCAGGACGGCGGGGGCGACCGATCCGGGCAGGGGCCGGTCGCTGATGTCCTCGCCGGGGAAGGCGGCCTGATGCATGTCGGTGCGCATGTCACCGGGATCGAAGGACCAGAACCGCACCCCCGGCTCCTCCTCGGCCAGCACCCGGGTCACCTGGTCGAGGGCGGCCTTGGACGAGCCGTATGCACCCCAGCCCTCGTAGGCCTCAACGGCGGCGTCGGATGTGACGTTGATCACCGCGCCCTGGTTGTTGCGCAGGACGGCCAGGCCGGCCTGCACCAGGCCCAGGGGGGCGGCCACGTTGGTCCGGTACAGCTCCTCCAGGGCGCCCAGGTCGAGCACGGCCAGGCGGGGCAACGGGCTGGGGCCCAGGGCGCCGGCGTTGTTCACGATCAGGCTCAGGTCGGCTCCGGCCGCATTCACCAGGGCATGGCGATGATCGGGTGACGTCACGTCGCCCGGAACGGCCTGCACTGCCGGTCCCAGCTTACGGGCCAGCTCGGCTAAGGGCCCGGCCGAGCGGCCGTCGACGACGACGGTCCAGCCCGCCCCGACCAGGACTTCCACGAGGGCGTGGCCGAAGCCTCGCGACCCTCCGGTGACGATTGCGGTTGGCATGCAGAGCACCCTAGGAGCTAAAGTTGACTTTAAGTCAAGAGATTTCTCGGGAGTGGTGTCGATGCTGCTGACGATCGGCGAGGTGTCCGAGCGGGCCGGCGTCGCCCCGTCGGCCCTGCGCTTCTACGAGAGGGAGGGGCTGATCGAAGCGGTGCGCTCGACCGGCGGGCAGCGCCGCTATCACCGCGACGTTCTCCGTCGCATCGCCTTCGTGCGCGCTGCGCAGCAGGTGGGCCTGAGCCTCGACGAGATCAAACAGACGCTGTCCTCGCTCCCCCACGCCCGCACCCCCACGGCGGCCGACTGGCAGCGGCTCTCGCGCTCGTGGCGCCCCCGCCTCGATTCCCGCATCGCCGAGCTGCAGCGCCTACGGGACCGCCTCGACTCGTGCATCGGTTGCGGTTGCCTCTCCCTCCGGGTGTGCCGGCTCTCGAACCCCGACGACGTCGCCGCCGCCCTCGGCCCCGGGCCCCGATGGCTGCTCGACGAGTGACTTCGTTGCCACGCAGTGTGGGCGGCACATCGGGTTAAGCTCCCGCACCAACGGTCGGCGGTACCGCCCGGCGGCCGGCGCTGGCGGCCTCGTACCCAACCACCCCCACGAGGCGATCACATGTCCGACGACCGCGGAGGTGCGGAGATGGTTCAGGCTGAGCTGCGCCCGGCCGGATCGCTGGTGCAGCTGTACCGGCAGGTCCGGGCCCTCACCGAGGCGCTGGCCGATCCGCTCTCCCCCGAGGACCAGACCGCCCAGTCGATGCCGGACGTGAGCCCGACCAAGTGGCACCGGGCCCACACCAGCTGGTTCTTCGAGACCTTCGTGCTGCCCGGGCGGCTACCCGGCTACCGGCAGTACCACGACCAATACGGATTCCTCTTCAACTCGTACTACGAGACCGTGGGACCATTCTTCCCCCGCGATCGGCGGGGCACGATCACCCGACCGGGTGCGGCCGACATCTCCCGCTACCGGGGCCATGTCGACGCCGCCATGGAGGAGGTCGTCGCCGGCGACGGCGATCCGGCCAGCTACGGCGTCATCGAGCTCGGCTGCCACCACGAGCAGCAGCACCAGGAGCTCATCCTCATGGACATCAAGCACGTGCTGTCCACGAACCCCCTCCGCCCGGCCTACCTGCCCCGCCGGCGGACCGCCGGCCCGGATGCCGCCGGCGCCCAGCCCGCGCCAGGGCCGGCCCCCGCCGAGCGGTGGTCTGAGCACCCCGGTGGGCAGGTCGAGGTCGGCCACGACGGGCAGGGCTTCGGGTTCGACAACGAGTTCCCCCGGCACACCGTCCACCTGCAACCGTTCGCCCTGGCCGCGCACCCGGTCACCAACGGCGACTGGAGCGCCTTCATCGCCGACGGTGGTTACCACCGGCCCGACCTGTGGCTGTCGGAGGGCTGGTCGACCGTCCGCTCGGAAGGCTGGGAGGCGCCGTTGTACTGGGAGCCCGACGGGAAGGGCTGGGCCCGGTTCACCCTGTCCGGGCTGCAGCCGGTGGCGGCCGCCGACCCCGTGTCCCACGTCAGCTACTTCGAGGCCGACGCCTACGCCCGCTGGGCCGGCGCACGCCTGCCGACCGAGCAGGAGTGGGAGGCCGTCGCCAGCCGGCACCCCGTCGACGGCGCCTTCCTCGACCTCGGTGTCCTCGATGCGACCGCCGCCCGGACGGAGTCACCGTTCGGCAACGTCTGGCAGTGGACCTCCAGTGCCTACTGCCCCTACCCGGGTTACCGGCCCGGCCCCGGCGCCCTGGGCGAGTACAACGGCAAGTTCATGGTCAACCAGTACGTTCTGCGGGGCGGGTCGGCGGCGACGCCGGCCGGGCACTGCCGGGCCACCTACCGCAACTTCTTCCCCGCCCGGTCACGGTGGGCCTTCTCCGGCCTGCGGCTGGCCCGCGACCTTTAGGCCCGATGAGCACCTCGGCGGAGGCGACCACAGTGTCAGTGCTGCTCGACGAGGCCTCCCTGGCCGCCCAGCTGAGGCAGGACGCCCTCCGGGGCCTGTCGTCGGCTCCCAAGGACCTGCCCCCCAAGTGGTTCTACGACGATCGCGGCTCGGCCCTCTTCGAGGCGATCACCGCCCTGCCCGAGTACTACCCGACCAGGGCGGAGCGGGAGATCCTCGAGTCGGTGTCGGCCGAGGTGGGCCGGCTGGCCCGGCCCACGACACTGGTGGAGCTGGGCTCGGGGGCGGCGGTCAAGACCCGCATCCTGCTCGACGCCCTCTGTGCCGGCGCCACCGACCGCTACGTGCCCTTCGACGTGTGCGAGGAGATGGTGCGGGTCTCCGGCGAGGCCATCGCCGCTGACTACGGGATCGCCGTGCACGGGCTGGTGGGCGACTTCGAGGCCCACCTGCACCTGATCCCGCGCTTCGGGCGCCAGCTGGTCGCCTTCCTCGGAGGCACCATAGGCAACCTCCTGCCCGACCAGCGGTGCGCCTTCCTGCGCTCGGTCCGCTCCATCATGGAGGTCGGCGACCACCTTCTGCTGGGTGCCGACCTGGTGAAGGACGAGGGCCGCCTGGTGGCCGCCTACGACGACGCGCGGGGCGTGACGGCGGAGTTCAACCGCAACGTGTTGTCGGTGCTCAACACTCAGCTGCGCTCCGACTTCGACCCGAGCGCCTTCGAGCACGTGGCCGTGTGGGACGGCACCAACGAGTGGATCGAGATGCGGCTGCGCTCCAGCGTCCGCCAGACGGTCGACCTCGGCGTCCTCGGGACCAGGGTGAGCTTCGCCGCCGGCGAAGAGATGCGGACCGAGGTGTCGGCCAAGTTCCGCCTCGATGGGCTGCGGGACGAGCTGGCCGGCGCCGGCTTCGCCGTCACCGAGGCCTGGACCGACCGGGCCGGGGACTTCTCCCTGCTGCTGGCCCAGGCCGTCTGAGCCACCGGGGTCGGCCCCGACCGACGAGTGCCGGGGGGCCGGAGCGGGCACGACTGAGCGGTGGAGGACTTCGCCGCCCAGGTCGCTGACCTCGACTACCCCATGGCCGTGGTGACGGCGGCCGCCGGCGGTGAGCCGTCGGGGTGCCTGGTCGGCTTCCTCACCCAGTGCAGCATCCATCCGCCCCGGCTGGTCGTGTTCATCTCCAGCGCCAACCACACCCACGGGGTGGCCCTGCGGGCGACCCACCTGGGGGTGCACTGGCTGTCCACCCGCCACACCGCCCTCGCCGAGCTGTTCGGGTCGCTGACCGGCGACCAGGCCGACAAGTTCTCCCGCTGCCGCTGGGAGCAGGCCGAAGGCGGCGCCCCGGTCATCGCCGACTGCCCCCGCTGGCTGGTCGGCCGGGTGCTGGACCGCCGGGCCCACGGCGATCACACCGGCTTCGTGGTGGAGCCGGTTAGCGCCTCCTGCGGCCAGCCCTGGCCGCGGCAGCTGGGCTACCAGGACGTCAAGGATCTCCACCCCGGCCACCGTCCATGACCGCTACCCGCCGGTGGCAGGAACCGCGGCGCGACGATCAGCCCAGCTTCTCGTGGAGGAAGGCCACCACCTGGGGCCAGATTTCGGCGGCCTTGGCCTCGTCCAGCGTGCCCAGGGCGTTGTGCGGGCCCATGAAGGCGTGACCGGTGCCCGGATGCACGGTGAGCACCACGTCCTTGCCCATCCCCTTGAGCTTGGCCTCGAGCGCCCGGGCGGCTGCGGGGGCGAAGAAGCCATCGTTCTCCGCCATGTGGCCCCGGACCGAGGCCGTCAGGCCGGACCAGTCCGGCTCGGTGTCACCCTGGGGGAACCCGTAGAAGGGGACGGCCGCCTTGATGCGGTCGCCGCGGTTGGCGGCCAGGATCAGGCTGAGCATCCCGCCCATGCAGAACCCAACCACGCCGATCCCCTCGCCGCTGACGGCGTCGTGACCGGCGAGGAAGTCGACGGCGCCGCTCATGTCGCGCGCCGCCCGGTCGGGAGGCAGGCTCTGCATCAGCTGAGAGGCCTTGTCCATCTCCGTGTGCCCTGCCACCTTGCCGTGGTAGAGGTCGGGGGCCAGGGCCACGAACCCGTCGGCGGCCAGCCGGTCGGCCATCTCCTTGAGGCTGTCGTCGAGACCCCACCACTCCTGCACGACGACGACTCCGGCACCCCGGCCTGACGACGGCCGGGCCAGGTAGCCCGAGGCGCGGTTGCCGTTGCTCTGGAACTCCACTGTCTCGCCCATGACTGCGGACACTACCGGCACCGACGGGCCCCGGTGACGGGCGGCGGGCTGGCACCGGGCCGCCCCCGGCACCAGGATCTGCGGCATGCCCGCCTGGACCTGTCCCGTGTGCCGGCGTCGGTTCCGCCGCTCCGGCCAGTCCCACGAGTGCTCGCCCGCGATGAGCCTCGAGGAGTACTTCGCCACCGGACCGGCCCACGAGCGGCCGATCTTCGAGGCGGTGATGAAGCACCTCGACTCGGTCGGCCCGGTCCACGTCGAACCGGTGTCGGTCGGGATCTTCCTAAAGAACGTGGGCAAGTTCGCCGAGCTGCGCCCCATGCGCCGCTGGGTCGCGCTGTCGTTCTCACTCGGCCGGCCGGTGCAGCACCGCACCATCAGCCGGAAGGTGATGCCGTACGGAGGTCGCTACTACCACGTCGCCAACCTGACCCAGCCGTCGGACTTCGACGCCGCTCTGGCGGCCTGCCTCAGCGAGGCCTACCTGGCCGCCGGCGAGTGACGACTCGCCGGCGGGAACAGCAGGACCCTTCGGTCAGCGGTACTGCGGCGAGGAGGCCTTCATCCAGCGCAGCTGCATGACCAGACCGGAGACCGGGCCGGCCTCGTCGGCGGCCTCGACCTCGAACCAGGCGTACTCGGTGCGCGGGCTCTGTCCCACAGCCAGCACGGTCCCGCTCATGGTGTAGGTCCGGTCGAGCATCAACGGGCCCCGCTTCTGGAACAGCTCGATGGCCCCGAACAGACCTACTCCCCCGCCGGTCGCCGCCACCTTCCGGCCCAGGTGGTTGGCCCCGACCTGGTAGAGGTAGTGGACCGAAATCTGCGGCAGGGCGATGGGCCCGCCCCACGGCGAGTCCCCTCCGTACCACGGCAGGACCTCGGTGACCAGTCCACCGTCGATCATGGCCTGCTGGCGGTGGCGGCCGACCTCGACCTCCACCGGGGCGATGGCCTCGCCCCCGGAGACGCCGGCGAGGATCTTGAGCTCACCGCCGGCGAACCGGCTCAAATCCAGCGACCGGAGGGCGCTGGGCTGGCCCGGACGGCCCACGGCGGCGGTGCCCTCGCCGACGAGCATCCCGTCCTCCCGCTCGATCCGGGCCGCCACCTGGGCGTCGGCGGCCCCCGCCGGGGGTCGCCCGATGATGGCCCGTACCGGCTCGCGGTCCACGGTCGGGTTGCGGAAGTTGATCGAGACCGACCCGGTCTCGAACCACCTCTGGCCGAAGGCGTCCACCAGCAGAGGAGGGAACAGGTCCAGGTGGACCGACCCTGCCACCGTCCCGCCCCGCAGGCCGAGGTTCTGGGCGGTGTCGTCGTCGTGGATGCTTCCCTTGGCCCCGCTGGCGGCGTTGACCGACCGGCGCAGGGGGCCGACGATCTCGTCGGTGCTGGCGGTGGTCCGGGCGTCGGTGGTGCCGGTCATCGTGTTCTCCTGTCGTTGGTCTGGGTGCCGACCTTGAGGTCGCGGAAAGCGACGTCGCGGTCCACCTGGGGCTCCTTGGGCAGCCCAAGCACCCGCTCGCCGATGATGTTGTGCTGTATCTCGTCCGAGCCTCCGGCAATGGAGGAGGCATGGGCGCGCAGTCCGACCTGCTGGTAGCGGCCCCCGTGCGGCGCGTCCTCGCCCAGCAGCATGCCGTGGGGGCCCTCGAGGCCCAGGGTGAGGTCGCGCACCGAGTGGGCCAGGCGGGAGGTCGCCAGCTTGGCGGTGGAGACCTCCGGCCCGGGCTTCTTGCCCGTCTGGGCGGCGGCTCTCGACCGCTCGAGGTTCAGCCGGTGCACCTCGCGGCTGGTGTAGTAGGCGGTCAGTGCCTGCCTGGCCACCGGGTCCTCGCCGCGGCCGAACTGCCGGGCCAGGTCGGCCACCGAGCGGAACGACACTGCCGATGCCATGCCCTCCTGGTCGCCGGCGGCCCGGCGGGCCCGCTCCTTGAGCTCTCCCACCGCAACGTCGAGCTGTCCTGCCTTCTCCCCCGGCATGCCGGCGGCCACGCCGGAACGGGCGCGGCCCCCGATGCCCTGGCGCTCGTAGGCCAGGGTGGCGACGGCGATCATCCAGCCGTTGTTGGGCGAGCTGATGACATTGGCATGGGGCACCACGGCGTCGGTGAAGAACACCTCGTTGAAACTGGCCCCGCCGTCCATCTGCTTGAGCGGACGGATCTCGATACCAGGCTGATCCACGTCGATGATGAAGTAGGTGATGCCCTTGTGCTTGGGCGCGTCCGGATCCGTCCGGGCCACCAGCATTCCGCGGTCGGCGGTACGGGCTCCGGAAGTCCAGACCTTCTGGCCGTTGACCACCCACACGTCACCGTCCCGAACGGCGCGGGTCTGCAGGCTGGCCAGGTCCGATCCGGCCCCAGGCTCGCTGAAGAACTGACACCAGGACTCGAGCCCGGCGGCCAGGCGGGGCACCCACTGCTGGCGCTGCTCGTCGGTCCCGTGGTCGAGGACGATGGGCGCCCCCATCATCTGGCCCAGGCCGCCCGGTGGCCCGATGGCCCCGACCTCGTCGAGAGCCTCGGCCACCTGGCGGGCCTCACCAGGGGCGAGCCCCCGGCCTCCGAAGCCCCTGGGCCAGGTGGGGAAGGTCCAGCCGGCCTCGGCCAGGCGGCCCCACCACTGGCGCAGGGTCTGCTCCTCGTTCCAGTTGTCGGCCAACCACGACCGGACCTCTTCGGCGACCCCCATCGGACCAGCCCCCCTCCAAGGGCCGGGCGGCTATGCCCGGCTTCCCCGGGGTCAGACGCTATCGGAGGCGGGCTCGGGCAGGCCGTCCACCAGCACCACCCGGTTGGTCCTCACCGCCGGCACCGTCTCGCCCGGCACGATCGCCCCCACCAGGTTGAGGGGGTCGGTGGCGTTGATCACGACCCTCTCCCCCGACGGCGCCGTGCGCCGGATGCGGGCCAATGCGTCGGCGGCGGCAGGAAGGGCGTACTGCTCGCCGCTGAAGCCGGCCACGAAGCGGCCTCCCCGGATGAGCCCGCGGTCCTCCAGCCTCCGGAGGGCCCACTGGAGGTCGCGCCAGGGCAGGCGCACCGACTCCCGCAGGGCGAGGTCGCGGAACAGGACCCCCCACCTGTTGAGCAGCTGCTCGGCCACGGCCTCGGCCAGCTCGTCGCGGTCAACGTCGGTCGGGACGGGCGGCAGGGCCGACCACCGTCCGGCGGAGGTGACCGTGGGCACGGGCATCCGGGCCACCCGGGCGAAGCGGCGGGGCCGGGTAGCCGCTCGGCTGCCTCCGACCCGGGCCCGGATGGCGGCGAATCCGTCGCACATGATCAGGCCCCTCGCCACCCCGTCCCACAGGCCGCGCTCCACGTCGTCGGCCAGCCGGCGGGTGGCGGCCACCAGGTCGGTGGCGAAGCACGCGCCCCTCTCGTCGAGAGCGGCGAGTATCTCCGCCGTGGCCCCGACGCTGGGGCCGCCGGGGCTGCCCGACGGGCGGGCCGCCGCCAGCAGCCACGGCAGGTCGGAACGCAGCACCACCGCAATCGGCGTGGACTTGGACGGCGCCGCGCTGGCGGGGTCACCCTCGTCCCTCGGCCGGGGCACCAGCCGGAGCCAGGCGACCTCCCCGCTGTGGCACAGGCGGTCCAGCCAGGCCGGGTCGTAGTGGTGGAGGCGGCGCGCCAGCAGCTCGCGCTCCCAGGCCATGGCGGCCGCCTCGCAGCCTTGCAGCTGGCCCAGCACCTCCATGAGTCCCTCGTCGCCGCTCAGCTGGGACCCGGGGGCGACGTGCTGCCAGCGCAACAGGAACCGCATCAGGTCCTGGATGGTCGCCGGCTCGACCGACTGCCGCCTCGAGCGCCTCGAGTAGGCGTGCATACGGGCCAGCAGTCGCCTGGCCACCCACTCCGGGCCGTCGGCCCCCGGCCGGTAGCGACCCTCGAAGACCGAGCCCTGGTGCTGGAGGGCGGCCAGGCCGGATGCCACCCGCCCGGCCCCGATCCCAGTGGCCCGGCTGAGCTCGTCCACGGTGGTGACCCCGGTGAGCTCGAGGTGCCCCCGCAACAGCCGCTGCATGGCCTCGTCCTCGCCGGCCAGGGCGGCGGCGGCCTGGGGCGCCAGCTCGGTCGCGCACCACAGCTCGGCCCCGTCGTGATGGACGATGCGGCCCCGGCCCCGCTCCTCGAGCTGGCCCCACAGCTCGGCCCACTCCGGCCGCGGCCGCAGGGCGAGCGTGGAGCACAGCAGGTCGTGCAGCTCGTCGGCGGTGGCCGGCTCCGGCCGCACCTCGTCATGGACCTGGTCGATGGCGGCCGGGTCGAGGGAGCCGATGGTCTCGAGGTCCACGGTCAGGCCCCGGCGCAGCTGCACGGCGTTGGTGCGCCGGTTCTGGAACTCCTCGTCGTCGAGGAAGGCGTAGGGACGGGCGGTGATGATCTCGTGGGCGAGGACAGAGGGCTCGGTGGTGTCGCGGCAGTGCACCCGGACCTCGCCCGACTCCATCGCCTCGACCAGCCTGGTGGCCCCCTCGATGTCGAGGGCCTCGTGCAGGGTGTCGAAGATCGTCTGGCGCACCAGCAGGTGGTCGGGGATCTCGATCGGTCCGACGATGTTGTCCTGACAGGCGGCCGCCATGGGGAACACGGCCGCCAGCAGGTCGTCGGACTCCATGCGCTGGATGGGCGGCGGGTTGCGCTTCCCGTTGCGGAAGCGGAGCACCATGAGGGACCGGTTGAGGTTCCAGCGCCAGCGGGCCTGGAACATCGGCGAGTCGAGGACGGCGTGCTCGAGCGTGTCGGCCATCGTCCGGCTCGACAGGTAGCGGGGCACCTCCTCGAGAGCGAAGCTGTGGTGCAGGCCCAGCGACAGGACCACGGCGTCGTCGGTGGCCGCCGCCTGCAGCTCGAAGTTGAAGGCCCGGCAGAACTTCTTGCGCAGGGCCAGGCCCAGGCTGCGGTTGATCCGACCCCCGTAGGGCGAGTGCACCACCAGCTGCATGCCCCCGGTGTCGTCGAAGAAGCGCTCGATCACCACGTCCGCCTGGGTGGGCATCACCCCGAGGACGGCGCGGCCGGCGGCCAGGTAGTCGACCAGAAGGGCGGCGGGCTCGGCACCGATGCCGGCCGCCTCCATGAGCCATCGCCGGGCGCCGTCCGGGTCGCGGGCGACGAGGAACCCCTCGACCCCGGCCCGCAGGGCGGAGACCTCGGCCGACAGCTCGGCCGTCCGGGCCGGGGCCTCGCCGAGCCAGAACGGGACGGTCGGGGGCGTGTCGCCGGCGTCGCGCACCCGCACAACCCCGGGCTCGACCCGGCGGATCTGCCACGAGTGGGTCCCGAGGAGGAAGACGTCGCCGGCCATCGACTCGACCGCCCAGTCCTCGTTGACCGTGCCGACCAGCGTGTCGTCCGGCTCCGCCACCACCCGGTAGTCGCCCGTCTCCGGAATGGCGCCGCCGGAGGTGGCCGCGGCCAGCCTGGCCCCCGCCCGGGGCCGGAGCTCGCCGTTGACCGGGTCGTGGTGCAGGTAGGCGCCCCGCCGGCCGCGCCCGGTCTCGATGCCGTTCGACACCAGCTCGACGACCTCGTCGAAGCGTCGGCGGTCGAGCTGGCGATAGGGGTCGGCCCGGCGCACCAGGTCGAAGAGCTCGTCGGTCTTCCACTCCTGCGCCGCCACCTCGGCGACCACCTGCTGGGCGACGATGTCGAGCGGCTCGAACGGCGGGTGGATGGCGTCGAGGCGCCCCGCTCGCACCGCCATCATCAGGGCGGTGCACTCCACCAGCTCGTCGCGGGTGAGAGGGAACAGTCTCCCCTTGGGGGTGCCCGCCCGGCTGTGGTTGGAACGTCCCACCCGCTGGAGGAAGGTGGCGATGCTGCGGGGCGAACCGATCTGGCACACCAGCTCCACCGGGCCTATGTCGATGCCCAGCTCCAGCGAAGCCGTGGCCACCAGGGCCTTGAGGTCACCCGCCCGCAGTCGGGTCTCTACCCGGTGGCGGCGCTCCTTGGAGAGGCTGCCGTGGTGGGCGGCGACGACATCGTCGCCCAAGCGGTCGCCGAGCTGATGGGCCAAGCGCTCGGCCAGCCGCCTGGTGTTGACGAAGACCAGGGTGGTGCGGTGCTGCTGGACCATGGCGGCGATCCGGTCCAGCACATCTCCCATCTGCTCGGCCGATGCGACCGCCTCGAGCTCCCCTTCGGGCAGCTCGAGGGCCAGGTCGAGGTGGCGCTGGTGGCCGGAGTCGACCACCTCGGGCAGGGGACGGGTGCCGACCAGCAGGCGGCCGACGGTCTCGATCGGGCGCTGGGTGGCCGACAGCCCCACCCGGACCAGAGGCTGGTCGCACACCGCCTGCAGCCGCTCGAGGCTGACGGCGAGGTGGGAGCCCCTTTTGTCGCGGGCCACGGCGTGGATCTCGTCGACGATGACGGTGTCGACCGTCCGCAGCGCCTGGCGGCCCCGGGGACTGGTGAGGAGCAGGTAGAGCGACTCCGGGGTGGTGACGACGAAGCTCGGCGGACGCCGGACCATGAGCGAGCGCTGGGCACTCGAGGTGTCGCCGGTACGCACGGCCACCGTTATCGGGGCCGGCTCGAAGCCCAGCTCCTGGGCCACCGCGGCGATCTCCTCGAGGGGCCGCTCGAGGTTCTCCCCGATGTCGACCGCCAGGGCCTTGAGGGGCGAGACGTAGACGACCTTGGCCCGGGCCTCGATCGACTCTCCGGCGGCATGGGCCCGGTAGAGGGAGTCGATGGCGACCAGGAAGCCGGCCAGCGTCTTGCCCGACCCGGTGGGGGCGGCAATCAGGGTGTCCCGTCCGGCCCTGATCAGCGGCCAGCCCTCGACCTGGGGCGGGGTCGGACCATCGGGGAAGCGCCGGAGGAACCACTCGGCCACCGCCGGGTGGAACCCCTCGAGGCCGGGGGGCACCTCGGAGGTCCGGGGAGGCTCCCACCCGATCGACAGCTGGGCCATCCTGACCATGCTAGGCCCGAACAGGCGTTTGGGGGAACCCGTTTACCCCGCCCCGGTGGCGGGTCGGCCGGCCGAGTCGAGCCGGCTCAGGTAGGCCTGGCCCCGGGGCGACAGGCGGTAACCGACCTTGAGGCTTTCGGTCAGGCCCAGCGCCTTCAGGCGGCGCACCCGCTGCTTGAAGGGGAACCTATCCATCCCGACCGCCGGGGCCAATTCGGTGCTGACGACCCCGGGCCGCTCGGCGATCAGGCGGAGAACGGGGACGGCCCAGGGTGAGCGGGCCAGGGCCCGGCCGATCTCCGCCAGGTCGGTCTCATCCAGCCGGCTGCGGTCCCGCAGCTCGATGCGCGGATCCTCGCCGAGGCGGTGGAAGCGGATGCGGTACAGCTCCCCCTCGGGCCGCAGGCTGGCCAGGATCTCGTCGCTGCCCTCGTAGCCGGCGGCTCTGGCCTGGATGTCGGTTATCTCCTCGATGCCGATGGGGGCGACCTCGTCTATGGCGAGCAGGCCCACCGGGCTGTGGAGGGTGCCGCCGGTCCTGACGCTGGGCCGCTTCCACCGGCGGAACGCCACCGTCACCGATCCGTCGGCGAGCTTCGGCCACAAATGGCGCGGGAACAACACCAGCAGATTCTCTCATTGCGCCCGAAGAGTGATCGGCTACGCCGAGTTTCGGACTTCTGGGGGATTTAGTCCCACACATCGGGGTCTTACGGCGTGTTATACCGACCGCGGTTCCAGCCACCCTCTCTTGGACGAGTGAACGGGGTTCCCCGATGGGGCGCAGCCGCGACGAGCGAATCGATGACGCGATCCTGGCGGCGGGACACGATCTCGTGTCGGAGACCGGCTACACGCAATTCAGCGTGGAGGCCCTCTGCGGACGCGTGGGCATCGCCAAGACCACCCTCTACAAGCGCTGGCCCGCCCGCCGGGCCCTGCTCAGCGCCATCCTGACCCGCTACCTGGCGGGGCAGACGACGGACGGGCTCCCTGACGGCGCCAGCGTCCGCGCCCGGCTGGTGGCGGCGGTGGAGGAAGAGATCTCCCTGGCCACCGGGGCCCCCGGCCGGGCGGTGGCCCTGGCCGTCCTCGAGGCCATCGACGCCGGCGGCCTTCCCGCCGAGCAGCTGCGGACGGCGCTGTCGGCCCGCCGCCTGAGGCTGCTAGGCGTTCTGAGCAGGGCGGTGGAGACCGGCGAGCTGCCGGTGTCCACCGATCCTGAGGTGGTCGTGGACCTGGTCTTCGGGGCGGTGTGGGGCGGTCTGGTGTCCGGCGTCCCACTGACTCCTGGGGACGCGGCCCGCCTGGTCGACGGCGCCCTGGCCCACCTGCCTGGCTGAGGGGGCGGGCCGGTCCGGCCCCGGAGGCGGCATGCTCTGGGGATGCGCGCCGCCGTGGTGCCCGCCAACGGGCCCGCCGACATCGTCGAGATCCGTCCCGACTGGCCCGACCCCGGACCGCCCGGCGCGGGTGAGGTCCTCATCGAGGTGGCGGCGGCCGCGCTCAACCCCAGCGACGTCAAGATCCGGGCCGGGGGCCGGGCACCCCAGGCTCCCCACTTCCCCTACGTGGCCGGCCGAGAGGCGGCCGGGCGGATCCTCCACGCCGGGCCCGGCGCGGAGGGCTTCGCTCGGGACGAGGCGGTCTTCGCCTTCTTCGGGTGGAACGCCCGGCCCGGCGGCCACGCCGAGCGGCTGGTCGTGGCGGCCTCGATGGTCGCCCGCCGACCGGTGGGCACCCCGGTGGCGACGGCGGCGGCGGTGCCCCTGGCCGGGCTCACCGCCTGGCAGGCGCTGAGGGCCCTCGACATCCCCCCGGGCGAACGGGTGGTGGTGACCTCCGGCTCCGGCGGGGTGGGCCACTTCGCCGTGCAGCTGGCGGCCCACCGGGGCCTCGAGGTGGTCGCGACCACCGGCCCGGCCAATGCGGACTTCGTCCGGGGCCTGGGGGCCAACCAGGTGCTCGACTACCACGACCCGGCGACGGCCGGCGCGCTCAGAGGGACCCGCTTCCTCCTCGACTCGGTCGGGCCCGCCAACATCGCCTCCTACCAGCCGGGCATGGCCGAGGGGGGTCGCATCGCCGCCGTGGCCGGTCTGCCGTCCGAGCTCCGGGCCGACCTGACCGCCACCGCCATACGGTGCCAGCCCAGCGGCGAGGACCTGAGCGAGCTGGCCGCCCTGCTGGCCTCGGGCGCCCTCACACCCACCGTGCAGGAGGTCTTCCCGCTCGAGCGCGTTTCCGACGCCCACCGCCTGCTCGAGGGCGGTCACGTGCGCGGCAAGCTGGTGATATCTCTGACCGGCAGCTGATCTCGCCGCGCCGCTGCGTGGCGGTGGACTCCGCGCCGCTGCATGGCGGTCGACGACTCCGCGTCACCGATGTGCGTGGGTGCAGAATGGTTCGCTCGACCCATCGGCTTGTGCATCTCGACGCCCGAGAATCCTCTTACCGGTTCGCCAATCCCCGGGGACCGGCGCTCCAGATCGAGCGCGAAGAAGAAAACGGAGTCGATGATGACCAACCTGACCGTAGCGTTCCTGACCCACCTGCAGGCCGTCGGCGGCCGGATCTCGCGGCGTTTCCGCGGCGGCGACGCCGGTGCCGCCCTGGTCGAATACGCCCTCCTGGTGGCGCTCATCGCTGCCGCCTGCATCGCCATCCTGACCGTCCTGGGTGTGAACATCGGCAGCCTGTTCACCTCGGTCAGCAGCAACGTGAGCAAGGCGACGCCCGCTGGTTGATCCGACCAGCAGCCAACCTCAAGAGGCGGTGACCGGATGCTCCGGTCACCGCCTCTCCGCGTCGGCCGACGGCGGCGGCGTCGACGCTCGCCAGCGACTTCGAGTCACTGCCTGTGGCACCCGGTGACGTCTCGAGCTTGGTTCGGTGACACCCCGCCGGCGACCGGTCGGTCAGTCGATGCTGACCAGACCGATCTTGATGGCCCGGAGCACCGCCTGGGTGCGGTCGCGGGCGTCCAGCTTCTGATAGATCGAGGCCAGATGGTTCTTCACCGTCTTCTGGCTGATGTACATCGCCTTGGCGATCTCCGCCGTCCCGGCGCCGCGGGCCAGCAGTCGCAGCACCTCGAGCTCGCGCCCGCTGACCGACAGCTCGCCCTTCCAGCTGCGCCCCGCGCTGGACCGGGAGGCGCCGCTCGCCACTTCCCCCGCTATCGCCTCGTGTAGCGCCTCCACCAGCTCGTCGGTGGAGCACTCCTTGTTCAGGTAGCCGCAGGCCCCGGCCGCCCTCGCTTCGGAGGCTAGGGCCTCGTCGTCGTGCATGGTCAGCACCACCACCGGCAGATCGGGGTGGCGGGCATGGATCGTGCGCAGGGCGCTGATCCCGTCCATGACCGGCATGGACACGTCGATCAGGGCGAGGTCGGGGCGGAGCTCCTCGACCCTGGCGACGGCCGACCGGCCGTCGCCAGCCTCGCCCACCACGTCGAAGCCGTGACCGGCCAGGCAGCGCGACAGGCCGTCGCGCAGGAAGGCATGGTCGTCGGCGATCACGACCCGGACCGGGTCAGTCATACCGCGCATCGCAGCAGCGTCCCTCCGTGTTCCCGTTGGACGATCGACAACGAGCCGCCCAACGCCTCGCAGCGGGCCCGGATCGTCTCGATCTCAGCCCGGCGGCCGGCGCCGCCCGCGTAGCGGGCCGCCGGGGCCGAGCAGAGGGGGGCGTCGTCGGCGACCTCGAGCACGGCCCGCTCGCCGTTGCACCTCCAATCGATCTGGATGGCGGCCGCACCCGCCCGGGCGGCGGCGGCCACGGCCTCGCGGGCGACCAGATAGAGCTGGCGCTCGTGCAGCAGGGGAAGCCGCCCACCTACCTCGGACCGCACCGCCACCGCCGGGCGCTCGCAGTAGTGGGCCGCCACCCGCTGTAGGGCCTGGGCCAGGTCCACCGAGTCGGAGACCTCGCAGCGCAGGTCCTTCACCGTGTCGCGCAGCTGGGCCACCACCGAACGGATGCTGGCCCGCAGCTGGCGCAGCTCGGCCTCCAGGGCGGGATCCTCCACCCGTCGGATTATCCCGTCGAGCTGCAGGCCCAGCGCCGCCACCGACTGGCCGGTGCGGTCGTGGAGCTCGCCGGCCAGCCTGGTCCTCTCCTCCGACAGGCCGGTCACGCACAGCCGGGCGAAGCGCCGGGCGTTGTCGATGGTCAGCGCCGCCCGGGCGGCCATGGCCTCGGCCGCCATGACGTCGCTGCGGTCCCAGGGGGCGTCCTGGGTGCTCTCCACCGCGATGAGCCCCACCAGCTCGTCGCCCACCGCCATGGGCAGGTAGAGACCGAAGCGCGAGGTGGCGGCCATCCCCTGCCCGGCCGGCGCATCGGGCCCCACCCGGTCGAGCAGGGGCCGGCGCTCGGCCACGACCGTCCTCATCGGCGCCGGCAGCTCCGCCAGCTCGACGACCGAGGACAGGGCCACCCCCTCGGCCAGCAGCACCTCACCGCTCCAGCGACCGTCGATGTCGTGCAGACCGACGACGACCACCGCGTCGGGCCACAGCAGGTCCTCGAGGACCCGCTCGATCTCGCGGGCGCAGCCGACCACGTCCAGGGGCATGGCGCCCTCCTCGGCGGCATGGCAGAGGTCACCCAGGAGAAGGTTGGTGTTGGTCAGCCGGTCGATGTCCGCCTCGGCCCGGCGAAGGGCGGCATCCTCCTCGGCGGCCACCCGGGCGGCGTAGCGGCCGGCGACCAGTCCCACCACCAGCTCCGCCGCCCAGATGGTGGCGGCCGGGGCCCGGGCGACGTGGTTGCCGTCGGCGCCAGGGACGAGCACGAGGAGCGACAGGAGGCCGGCCGCAGGCAGGGAGAGCGCGAGACCGTGCTCGGCGGTGGCCATGGCCACACAGGCGACCGCATACAGGAGGAAGCCGGAGGAGAGCCCACCCGTCGAGGCGGCGGCGAAGAAGGCCATCAGGGTCTCCACCCCCACCTCCACCACCGGATGGGCGGGCTGGGGGCGGAGCCGGGTGCGGGCGGCCGCCCGCCAGATCATGGTGATTCCCAGCGGGGCGGTCCAGAGCAGGCGCCACTTGGGCACCGGCCCCAGAGCGGTCATCCCGATGGCGATCGCCAGCGCCGCCAGGCGGACGGCGACGGCCGCCGGCCTGGTTAGCGACCGGCGACCGCCGTCGCCCCCGATCCCCAGCCAGGTTCTCAATGGGCGAGGGCCTTCATGATCGATCGCATCGCCGGACCCAGGACGATGATCATCATGGGAGGAAAGACGAAGCCGATCAGGGGGAACAGGATCTTCACCGGCAGCTTGGCCGCCTGCTCGCGGGCCCGCTGACGACGCTTCGCCCGCATCTCGTCGGCCTGGGCCCGCAGCACTCGGGCGATGGGCATCCCCAGGGCGTCGGCCTGCATGAGCACAACCACGAAAACGGACAGGTCCTCGACTTCGTTACGCCTCCGGAGATTGTCTAGGGCCTCCCGCCGGCCGAGGCCGAGGCTCATCTCCCTCAGGGTGAAGGCGAGCTCGTCCGAAAGAGCCCCCCGCAGCTGGCTGCAGGTGGCTTCGATCGCCTGCTCGAAGCCGAGCCCCGCCTCGACCGAGATGGTGAGCAGGTCGAGCACGTCCGGAAGGTCCCGCTGGATGGCGGCGGTGCGCAGGCGCCCACGGCGCTGGATCCACCCCCGGGGGCCGAGCAGCCCGCACAGGGGCAGGACCACCAGGCCCAAGATGCCGAGCCTGGCCACGGGATGGAAGGCAAGCACCAGCACCAGGGCAACCACCAGGCCGGCGCCGACGGAGAGGACCTGGATGGTGGCGAGCTCCTCCGCCCGCAGGCTGGCCGATAGGCCGGCCCGCAGGATCTGCGAGTGCAGCCGGTCCAGATTGGCGGGTGGGCACAACCTGGACAGACGGGACAGGGCGCCCCGGGCCAGCGGGCCGCCCACCCGCCGCAAGAAGGGCTCCTCCAGCCGGAGATCCTCGACGGCGGCAGCCGGGTCGGCCTCGAGGGCCCGCAGGTAGGCCAGGTTGCCGCCGGCCCGCTGGCGCCAGGCGGCGGTGGCCACCGAAGCGGTGCCGGCGACGACCAGAGACATTCCCAGTCCGATACTGAGCGGGTTCACGCCAGCCTTCCTTTCCTACGGTCAGACACGGATGTTCACCATCCGGCGGATGATCACGAAGCCGGTGACGAGCATGCCGGCGGCCACCCCCAGGGCGACCAGACCGAGCCCCGAGAAGAACGGCCGGAGGTAGGCGGGGTCGACCACCTGCATGACGAGCCCGAGCACCACCGGCAGGCACACCAGCACGTAGGCGGAGATGCGGCCCTCGGCCGACAGGACCTGGACCTCGCGTCGGACCTCCTGGCGGGTCAGCATGAACCCGGCCAGGGTGTGAAGGATCTCCGACAGCTTCCCGCCGGTGATCCGCTGCACGCGGACCGCCTGCACCGCCCAGCGCAGGTCGGCGATGTCGTAGCGGTCGGCCATGTGGCCCAGGGCGTCGACCAGCTCCTGGCCGAGCATCGTCTCGGCCACCACCCGGTCCAGCTCTTCGGCCAACGGAGGGCGGCACTCCTCACGCAGCATCTGGACCGAGCGCAGGAAGGTGTGCCCGGCGGCCATGGACGAGGCCCACAGGGAGAACGCCGCAGGCAGCTGGGCCTCGAGCTGGCGGGCCCTACGGCCGGCCCGGATGGAGGGCCAGCGCCGAGCGCCCAGGGCGGCGCCGACCAGGCCCATCACCCCGATCGGCCAGCTGGCGGTCACCGCCCCGAGCAGGCCGCCGACCGCCACCGCCGCCACCGCCGAAATGAGCAGGTACTCGCCGGGCCGCACCGGCAGACCGGCCCGTTCGAGGGCGGCGTGCAGGGAGCCGCGCCTGTCGAGGCTGCCGGCCAGCTCGGCCAGTCGGTCGGTCAGGGCGCTCATCGACGGCGTCTCCGACACCGCCTCGACGGGTACGTCGTGCTCGCCCCAGCTCAGGTCGAGGATGGCCGCCAGGGAGCGCTCTCGCCGGCGCAGCCGCAACAGGAAGCCGACCGCCGTCAGCGCCGCCCCCAGGCCGACCAGCCCGGCCGCCGCCATCTGGACGGGCGCCGCCGTGGCCATGGCCACCGGGGCGGTCATCGCCGGCCTCCCCGACGGAGCTCCGGAAGCCCGGGCACAGGCACCCGACCCGGCCGGCGGGGCCCGGCATGGCCCGAGCCCTGCCCACCGACGGCGCTGGCCAGCAGCTCGTCGTTGCGAAACAGCGACGCCGGCACCTCCACCCCCACCTTGGCCAGGCGGTCCAGCAGGCGGGGCCGCAGGCCGCTCGGCTCGAGGGAGGCGCCCGACTCCGGCCGGACGAAGAGGTCCTGCAGGAGGGGGACGTCGCCTTCGAGTCCGTGGACCTCGGTTATGGCCGCCACCGCCCGGGCACCCTGGGGGCTGCGGGCCAGGTGGACGATGAGGTCGACCCCGGAGACGATCTGATCGCGGATGGCCCGCAGAGGCAGGTCGAAGCCGGCCATCATCACCATGGTCTCCAGCCGCGCGATGGCGTCGCGGGGGTCGTTGGCGTGCACGCTGGTCATGGATCCCTCGTGACCGGTGTGCATGGCCTGGAGCATGTCGAGCGCCTCCGCTCCCCGGCACTCGCCCACCACGATGCGGTCCGGCCGCATCCGCAGGGAGTTCCGCACCAGCTCCCGAATGCGAACCTCTCCGGCGCCCTCGGCGTTGGCCGGACGGGCCTCGAGGCTAACCACGTGAGGCTGCTGCAGCTGCAGCTCGGCGGCGTCCTCGATGGTGATTATCCGCTCGCGGTCGGGGATGAACGACGACAGCACGTTGAGGAAGGTCGTCTTGCCTGTGGCCGTGGCCCCGCTGACCAGGATGTTTATCCTGCCGCGCACGCAGGCCTCGAGGAACTCGGCCGCCGCCATCGTGACGCTGCCGAGGTTGATGAGATCGGACATCCGCAGGGGGTCTGAGGGGAACTTGCGCACGGTCAGGACCGCTCCCCGAATGGCCAGGGGCGGCACGATGGCATTGACGCGCGAGCCGTCGGGCAGACGGGCGTCGACCATCGGGGACGACTCGTCCACCCGGCGGCCCACGGCGGACACGATGCGGTCTATGACCCGGCGGTACTGCCCGGGGTCGGCGAAGGAGGCCTCGGCCCGTTCGATGCGCCCGCACCGCTCCACCCAGATCTCGTCGTAGTCGTTGCACATGATCTCGGTGATCGACGGGTCGCTGAGCAGGGGATCGAGAGCGCCGTAGCCGAGGACGTCCTGCAGCAGCTCCTGCACGAACCGCCGGCGCTCCACCGGCGACACCCCGATGTCCTCGCGGGCGAGGATCCGGTCCAGGGCGGCGCGGACGTCCTTCTCCAGCTCGTTGCCGCCCAGGTGGCCGGCGGCGGACCCCATCTCCGCCAGGACCATCTCGTGGACCTTGCGCTTGGAGCTCTCCCAGCGTTCGGGACCGGGCCGGGCCGGGCTCCGGCGGGGCCGGGGGTAGCTCTTGGCCGGGGTGGCGACGGACCGGCGCGCCGCCCCCTTGTCGGACTGAGGCGTCACGTCCGCCGCCGCCAACTTCTCCGAAAGCCTCATGCGACCGCCACCTCCACGCCAACCGAACGATCACGACGGAACAGCCTTCTCAGGCCACGCGCCCCTTCCGGGCCGGAGACGGTCGACGCCTGCGGTGAAACGGGGTCGGGGGACCAGCGGCCCATGCTGGCGACCAGCCGGCGGCTGATCTCACACGCCGGGGCCATCGCCAGGACCGGTTGGCCGTGGTTGATGGACCGGCTCACCTCCTTGGCGTAGGGCAGGGTGAACTCGATGCGGTGGTCGAAGACCTCGTCCACCTCGGCCACCTCCATTCCCACCCCGCTCTCGACCTTGTTGAGGATCACCGACACGTCCTCGGCCGGTATCTTCAGCTTGGCCAGGGTGGCCAGGAAGACGGTCGTGTTGCGCACGCTCGGCAGGTCGAACGTGGCCAGGCACAGCAGCCGCGACGACTGGTCGAAGGCGGTCAGGACCGTCTCGCTCAGCTGCGCCGGGGTGTCGACTACGACGTAGTCGAACCGCCGGCGCAGCACCCGCAGGACCTTGGTCACCTCCACCGGGGTTATCTGGTCGGCCTCGCTGGGGTCGCGGGGGGCGGTCAGAACCTGGAACCCGGTCGGGTACGGCGTCATGTACTCCTCGACGTGCTCGTAGAGCTCCTCCTCGTCCACGTCGCGGGCCAGGGCGTCGGCCACGCTGTAGCGGGGCTTGAGCCGGAGGGCGGTGGAGACCTCCCCGAACTGCAGGTCCAGGTCGATCAGGCACACCCGCTGGCCGGTGACCCTGCCCAGCTGATAGGCCAGGTTGGTGGCGTAGAAGGTCTTGCCGCACCCGCCCGTCGAGGAGGCGACGGTGAGGACCGTGCCCAGAGGGGAGGCGGGCACCGGCTCCTCCTCGGTCGCCGCTGGGACGTGGCGCCCGTCCATCCGCAGGGCGTGCTGGTAGGCCGCCTCCACCGCCCGGCCAAGGGGGCGCAGGTCGTCGCTGGGGTGGCCCACGAGGTCCACCGCACCGGCCCGCACCAGCTCCCGGGTCGAGGCCCGCGGCCGCTCGGCGAGGGCCAGGACCACTCCGAGCTCGGGATGGCGTCGGCGCAGGGCGGCCAGCCGTTGCATGCCGGCGTGGTTGTCGAGGGCGGGTCCGGCGACCAGAACGTCGAACGGGCCCTCCTCCGCCACCACCTGCTCGAGGTCGGCGACCCGGGGGCAGCTCAGCACCTGGCAGCCGGGGCCGACCGCCCCCAGCACCGAGCGCAGCAGGGCGTCGCCCCTCGATGCAACGAGTATCCGGCAGGTGATCACTGGACCACCCCCTCGGCGAACGACCCGGCCGACCCGGCCGGGCCGGTGCCCGTGCACGTGCCGGCGGGTGCCGGTGCGGATGCGTCGGGAACCTCGGTCAGGTACACCTGCTCGTTGACGGCGGCGAAGACGATCGAGGGCGCCTGGGCGGTGGTGGCGGCCAGAAGCACCGTCATGGCCGAGGGCAGGTTCCGACCGGTGCTGTTCTCGTGGCCCTTGTAGGTGGGCACCTGGGCGGAGACGTCGATCACCGGCACGTCGGCCGCCACCAGGAGCGTGCAGGGGACCGGCAGGGGAATCGGGGCCCCCTGGACGGTCTGGGAGAGCTTGGTGATGCTGGCATAGACGTCGACAACGTCACCGGGCCCGAGGTAGGCGCCCACACCGGCGGCCACCGTCGCCGGGCTCACCGCCACCGCCTGGTCGCCCGGCGGTATCGAGACCTCGGAAGGCACGTGGGCGGCCGCGGCGCGGGGGGTGCCGGCGGCGGCGGCGGGGGCCGGCGCTCGGGCCGACCCGCTGGCCAGCGCCGGCTTGCCTCGCAGGCTGACCATCACCAGCGATGCGCCTATGAGGAACACCGTTACTCCGACCAGCACCAGCACGGTGGGGCGACGCTTCATGACCGGGACACCTCCATAGGGGGCTCGTACAGCTATGGAGGCTGGATCGGAGCGGGCTCCCGGGGCCCTTGATAGTCCGATCGGCCCATCGTGTCCCCGCGCTACCGGGCGGTTGGCGTCACCGACCCGGAAGGGGCCGCCCGTGATGGTCCGAACGACCCATCAAGCGGGGCGCGGGCGACCCCGATGCCACCGACGTGCGCCAAGAACATGCGGTAGACAGACCTGGACGGGAAGAGAGGGGATCGGTCCTCCTCGAGTTCGCCATCGTCGCCCCCCTTCTCGTCCTGCTCCTGTACGGGATCGTCGCCTTCGGGTTCGTCATGGCGGTCAAGCACAGCGTCACCCAGGCTGCCGCCGACGGAGCCCGGGCCGCGGTGCCGGTGGCCCAGACGGGGACGGCGCCGACCCAGGCGGCTCTGGCGCAGGCCGACAACGCCATCCACTGGCTCGGTCAGTGCAACGCCGGTGGCATCACCTGCACCACCACGGTGGCCCAGTGCCCGAACGAACCGCAGGGATGGAACTGCCTGACCATGAACGTCAGCTACGACTACCGCGACCACCCGGTCATCCCTTCGCTCCCAGGCCTGGGACTGGTGCTGCCGTCGACCATTCCGGCCTCCACCACGACCCTGCTGGCCGGATCCTCGCCGCAGGTGAGTCAGTGAGACGCCACCTCACCGCTGGCGACCGGGGAGACGACGGGATCGTGACGGTCCTGGTCGCCATGGCCATGGCCATGGTCATGGCCGCCACCGCCCTGTCGGTTGACGTCGGCCGGGTGATCGACCGCAACCGCTCCCTGCAGGCCATCGCCGACGCCGTCGCCCTCGATGCCGCCACCGCCCTGGACGGAGCCCCGGCCTCCCAGGTGTCGGCTGCGGTCGACCAGGAGGCGGCTTACGCCGCCGGCCGCAACGGCTTCAGCGTCGCCGGTGCCGGCGGCCCGAGCGGCAACGGGCTGACGGTCACCCTCGGACAGTGGAACCCGCAGCAGGCGACCTTCACCCCGCTGACCAACGACAGCCCAAGCATTCCCAACGCCGTCCGGGTCCAGCCGGCATCGGACATCTCCTACGTCCTCAGCATGGGCACCGGCGCCCTGAGCCGGTCGGCGACCGCCTACCTCATGCAGCCGCCGGCCAACCTCGACAGCTGCACCGCCAACTGTGCACCCCCCCCTCCTCCGCCGCCCCCCGGCCCCACCTTCCAGGCCCTGGCCGGGTTCACCCTGGGGTCGTACCTGGCGTCGGTCGACAGCAGCCAGGTCGGCGTGAAGGTGCTCAACGCCCTGCTGTCCAAGCTCGGGACCGCCGCCACCGTGTCAGCCGTCGGTTACCAGGGCCTGGCCACCAGCAGCATCGAGCTCGGCGATCTGCTCGCCGCCGACACCAGCGTCGGCAGCCTCAGCAATCTCCTGTCGGCCAGCTTCCCCGCCAAGACGCTCCTCGATGACCTGGCCACCGCCCTCGGCGCCCGCGCCACCCGGTTGCTCGCGGAGGGCAACGCCCCGGCCGCCGCCACCCTTCAGGCGGCGGATGCCACCGTCAACTCGCTGGCCGCCGGCGTGACCGTCAACACCATCGTGGCGCTCTGCCAGCTGGTCAACGTGGGGGGCTCGTGCTCCCCCAGCGACCCCTCGGCGGCCTCGGCGGCGGTGGACGTCCTGTCCATGGTGACCGGGATCGCCGAGGTCGCCGACGGCGCCTCGGGGGTCAGGGTCGACCTCGGGATCGGTCAGCCCGTCACCGTGTCCGCCGCGGTCATCCAGCCCCAGGTGACGGCGCCGCCCAGCCCCGTCGGCACCACGCTCTCGACCTCCCAGGTGAACGTCTCCATCGCCGTGGGCCTGGTGGGGGCCTCCCTGACGGTCACCTCGTCGGGGGCCAGTGCCCGGGCCCAGCTCGAGACCATCGCATGCGATGCTCCCCAGGCCACCACCTACGCCGTCAGCACCGAGGCGGGTCAGGTCGGGGCCACCCTGGCTGCGGCCGGTGTCAGCTACCAGGCCCAGGCCACCTTATCGGGGGCCAGCGCCCCGGCGACCTTCGATGCCCCCTGGACCCCCGGCGACGGTCAGTTCGTGGCCACCGAAAGCCCCACCATCGGCCTGTCCTTCAGCGGGACGGCAGCGCCGGCCCTGGTGGCCAATGAGGCCAACGCCGTGCTCGGCCAGCTCGACCCCTACCTGCCGGACATCCTGTCGACGCTGGGAGCCGGGGTAGCGGGCGCCCATCTCGTCTCGTGGCCCACGGAGTGCGCCGTGCCGATGCTCGTGTCCTGAGCCCTATCCGGGCGGGCCAAGATCGGGCAGGTTGACGACAATGGCCTCCTGGGTGGTGCGGGCGATCACGACGACGGCGGGGTCCTCCGGGTCCGGGTTCTCCTCGCGGTGCGGCACCCACGGCGGTACGTAGACGTAGTCGCCGGGCCCGGCCCGCAGGCGCCGCTCCACCGGCGGATCGACGGACTGGTCGAGGTAGACGAACTCGGGTCGCCCGCTCACGACGAATATCGCCGTCTCCGACTCGCCGTGGTGGTGATCGGACGACCGGGTCGCCGGGTCCATGACCGTCTGGCCCATCCACAGACCCAGGGAGCCGACCGTCCCCGCCGACACCGCGGCCAGGCGCTCCATGCCAGGCGTCTGGGCGGTGGCACGGGACAGCTCGTCGGTGGTCACAAGCCTGAGCTGAGCCGGCGGGCCCTCCCCCCTCACCGCTGCCCCTGCGGTTGCTCCCATCCGGCGCCGGGCGCCGGCGGAGCTGTCAGGTCCAACACCATCTCGCACTCGGGGGGCGAACCCGGCCGGCCCCGGCGGGGACCGGCGTGCTCGAACCCGTTTCGCCGGTACAGGGCGACGGCGGGGGCGTTGGCCGCTCGCACCGCCAGCCGGAGCTGGCCCGCCCCCTGGTCCACGGCCCAGTCGATCACCGCCCCGATGAGGCCGTTCGCGATGCCCTTGCCCCGGGCCTCCGGAGCCACCCAGAGCGACAGCAGCTCCACCGCCCCGGGGGCATCGAGGTGTGCTCCGCTCACCATGCCTACCGACGATCCGTCCAGGTCGGCCACCAGGTTGAGCGGGACCGAAGCCAACCGGTCCCGCCACCGCCCTTCCGGCTGGTCCTGCCAGTCGGAAAGGCGGGACTCGAAGGCGTCGGCGGCCTCGGCCAGGGCGGAAAGCCGGAGCCGGCGCCACTCTCTCCATCCGTCGGGACCCACATGGCGGAAGGTGATGCTGCCCATTGCCAACATGCTGACACCCTGCGCCTCCTCGCCCGGCGCCAATGCGTGGACGCGGTCCCTCACATCGAGCTTCCTTCGGGGCCCCCCGGTCGCATCGGCCCACGACCGGTGGCGGAACGACCGATTCCGGCCTAGCGTCGCGGCGTGAGCGCCAGCCCTTTCGCCTCGATAGAGGACGCCCTCGAGGACATCAGAGCCGGCCGGATGGTGGTCGTCTGCGACGACGAGGGCCGCGAGAACGAGGGCGACCTGACCATGGCCGCCCAGTTCGCCACCCCGGAGGCCATCAACTTCATGGCCAAGGAGGCCAGGGGACTCATCTGCCTGGCCCTCACCGACCGCCGGTGCGAGGAGCTCGGCCTGGAGCTCATGGCGGCCAGGAACGAGAGCCGGTTCGAGACCGCCTTCACGGTGTCGATCGAGGCTCGCGAGGGCGTCAGCACAGGCATTTCGGCCGCCGACCGGGCCCGGACCGTGCAGGTCGCCGTCGATCCGGACAGCACACCGCGCGATCTGGTGCAGCCCGGCCATGTGTTCCCGCTCAAGGCCCGCTCCGGTGGGGTCCTCGAGCGGGCCGGCCAGACCGAGGCGGCGGTCGACCTGGCCCGGCTCGCCGGACTGAATCCGGCCGGGGTGATCTGCGAGGTGATGAACGACGACGGGACGATGGCCCG
>Ga0070739_10002162_pt1 | contig 27090 bp, 23 predicted proteins | sample Coa_R1_7_FD_66445 | JGI IMG/M metagenome (GOLD analysis project Ga0070739, IMG submission 66445) | Surface soil microbial communities from Centralia Pennsylvania, which are recovering from an underground coalmine fire - Coalmine... | ecosystem: Environmental > Terrestrial > Soil > Unclassified ...
CAACTGAGAGCCGCGTTACGGTGAAGCCTCATCCGGATGCCTCCTTGGAGCTCGAGCTGCCTTCGTCAGCTGCTCAGCCTCCAAGGCGGCCCGGATGAACCAACGTGCTCAGGAACTACAGTTAGAGGCCGCGATCGGCGCGTAGCGTGCGGAGTGCGTACAGCGCATGCGTAGCGTGCTGTCCCCAGTGGCTGTCGAAGCCGAACCGCCACTGCCACACCGCCTCGTCTGTACGTCCCGCGTCATAAAGGTCGAGGCCCTCACGCAGATCGCGGCAGATGTCGGCAAGGTCATCACTGACCAGGCCCCTGACCGGCTGCGAGCCGAGGTCGTAGGGGTCGAACACGCAGTCGTATGCGTCATAGCTTCCGAGGTGCTGTCCGAGGCGTTGGAACAGGTCCCACCACTCGGACATATCCATCCGCTCCCAGTTGCCGCCGTCGTCGTCGGTGGCGCCGCGCCCAAGTCCGAGCGCCGAGCCGTAGAGATCCACCAGGACGGGTTCGACCACACATATGAACTCATCCCGTGGGTGGGCCTCGAAGCCTTCGACGAGGGAAAGGAACCTCCGAGCAACGGAGACGAAGCGCTCCTCGGCAGGCACGATCAAACCCTAGAACTTCGACTGGGCGAATGTTCGGAATGACGCCAGAGGGCGGAAGTAAGCTCGGACGGTGCGCGAACGCGATTTCGCTTGCGTCACCATCCTGATTGCTTGGTGCACCGTCCCTCTTGTGGCGATCGGCTGTGGGCCGAGCATCAAGAACGTCTCAGCGAGCGACCAGGCCAAGGCTAAGGCGGCAGCCGCAGCGCATTCACACGGGCCTGTGACGAAGATCGCCTGTGGATCGACGCACGGGTTAGCGGGTTGCTCGGTCTTCGCAGAGCGTGGTCGCTCCGGTCGCTGTGACGACTGGGCGGTGTACTTCCAGCCCCACGGGCCGATGCAGATCGAGCACGTGGCGACATTCAAATGTTGACGAACGCTGCCTGCGCGAGCGCCCTTACGCAGGTGCGCCGACGCCTTCGCGGAGCAGCGTGCGGTGGCCGGCGATCGCCGGCACGAGCGGCAGCCAGAGGTTGAAGGCGCGGTAGACGAGCACGGCGAGGAAGGCGGGGGCGAGGGGGATCGCGACCCACGAGAGCGTGAACGGCAGCAGCGCCTCGACGGGCCCGGCGCCCGCGAGCGGCAGCGTCCGCCGTGTGAGCGCGTAGCCGGTCGCGTAGCCGATCAGCAGCGCGGCGGCTGACGGTGTATGACCGAGGAAGCCGCGCAGGCACGCCCAGAGGCAGAACACGTCACCGGCCCAGTAGAGCGCCATGCCGACCGCCGCGAGCCCGCCGTGCTCGCGCGGCTTCGCCGCCAGCCCCTGCAGGATCGCGAACGCGTCGAGCCCCTCGGCCGCACGGCTGCGCCAGCCGCCGCGATCTCGCCACGTCGTTCGCCGGCCGACGAAGGCCAGCGCGAGCACGAAGCCGAGCGGCACCGCCGCGGCCCAGGGCATCGTCAGCGACATCGAGATGTGCGTGTGCGCCGCCAGCAGCAGGATCGACACCGCGCACGCGGCGGGCGCGAGGATCGCGTACTCGAGCGCGCCCAGGCCGAGCACCCGCACGCGCGCCTCGGGGGGCGTGAAGCCGGAGTCGACGAGCAGGCAGTAGTCGGCCGCGAAGCCGCCGCGCGGGATGAAGATGCCGAACCCGCTCGTCACGACGCCGAGCAGCCGCGCCGTCGACAGCGGGCGGCCGTCCTCGACGCGCGCCACCTCGCGATAGGCGAGCGCGTAGCCGAGATACGCGACCGCCTCGAGCCCGAGCGCGACCGGGAACCACTCCCAGTCCGGCTGCGAGAGCAGTCGCCCGAGCGTGTCGAAGTCCGCCACCCAGGCGACGCCCGCGAGCGCGCCGAAGGCGAGCAGCCCGCCGAGGGTGATCGAGAAGGCGAGCTCCCACCGCCCGTGCTCGAGATGGTGGCGCCGGAGCCACCTGTGAAGCCGGTCGCGCATGCCGCGGCTACACGTCTACCCGATCGACCGGATTTCCGTCACCCCCGTTCGGGGCACGGCCGGTACTCAGTCGAGCGCACGCCGGTAGAAGCCGCGCAGTCCGACGGCCGAGAGCGCGAGGATCGCGGTGGGCAGCACGATCAGGCTGATCCAGGTCGCGATGTGCGGCACCTGCGGTACGAGCGCCGCCCGCAGGCCCTCGCTCGCGTAGGTGATCGGGTTCGCGGCGGTGATCACCTGGAACCAGCGCAGCCGCGCGAGCGACGGCCACGGATACTGGCTGCAGCCGGTGAAGAGCAGCGGCGTGAAGACGAGCGAGAAGACGATGTTGATGCGGTTCGGCGTGACGAGGGTGCCGAGGACGAGCCCGATGCTTGCGCCCAGCAGCGAGGCGAGCACCAGCACCCCGACGAAGAGCGGCATCGCGCTCCACCGCCACGGGATCGAGCCGAGGACGAGGATCCCGATCGGGATCATCACGGCCGTCGCGATCAGCGCCTTCAGCGTCGCGAAGACGAGCTTCTCGAGCGCGACGAGCCCGGTTCGCATCGGCGCGAGCAGGCGATCCTCGATCTCCTTCGTCCAGCCGAACTCCACGACCAGCGGAAACGAGAGCGTCTGCATGCTCGTGATCACGGCGGTGAGCGCGAGCAGCCCGGGAAAGAGCAGGTCGGCGTAGCCGCCGCGCGTGTAGCCGAGCGAGCGCAGCACCTTGCCGAACACGAACAGCAGGAAGAACGGCTGCAGGATGACCTGCGCGAGAAAGACCGGCAGCTCGCTCCACGTCACGTAGAGGTCACGCCGCAGCACCGCGAAGAAGGCGCTCCGCTGCGTCGTGGCGCTCGCAGCCGTCACGCCGGCGACCGCGCTCATCGCAGCGCCCGTCCGGTCAGGTGGATGAACACGTCCTCGAGGCTCGGGTCGCCGAGCTTCACGTCGGTGAGCCCGAAGCCACGCTCGGCGAGCGCCGAGGCCGCGGGCGCCACCAGCAGCGGCGCAGCGCCGGTGACGTAGAGCCGGATCCGGCGCCGCTCCCCGTCCGCCTCGACCTGCTCGAGGCCCTCGACGCCGGGCAAGGTGCGCAGCGCGTCGAGCAGCCCGTCCGCCGCCGCGTCCTCGCGTCGCTCGGTCGCCAACTCGAGCGTCGCCGCCCCCGGCAGCGACCGCACCAGCGCCTCGGGCGTGTCGATCGCGAGGAGCTTCCCGTGGTCCATGATCGCGACGCGATCGGCGAGCGTCGCGGCCTCGTGCATGTCGTGCGTCGTCAGCACGAGCGTCACGCCGCGCTCCTTCAGCTCGCGCAGCCGATCCCAGACGAAGAGGCGCGCGGCGGGATCGAGGCCGGTCGTCGGCTCGTCGAGGAAGAGCACGAGCGGCTGGTGCATCAATGCGCGCGCGATCATGATCCGCTGCGACTGACCGCCGGAGAGCAGGTCGGGCTTCGAGTCGGCCCGGTCGGCGAGCCCGAACTGCGCGAGCAGGTCGTCAGCGCGCGCCGACCGTTCTCGTGCCGGCACGCCGTGGTACGCGGCGTGGAAGACGAGGTTGTTGCGAATCGACAGCGAGCGGTCGAGGTTGCTGCGCTGCGGCACCACCGCGAGCCTGCTTCGCGCCCGCACCGGCTCGCGCAGGACGTCGACGCCTGCGACTCGCGCGGTGCCGCCCGTCGGCCGCACCCGGGTCGTCAGCACGCCCACGGTCGTCGTCTTGCCGGCGCCGTTGGGACCGAGCAGCCCGAAGAGCTCGCCCTGCTCGACCGCGAACGAGATCCCGGCGACCGCGTCGACCGGCGAGCGCGGGTAGCGCTTGACGAGCTCGCGCACCTCGACCGTCGGCCCGTTCATTCGTCCGTCTCCTGCGCGCCGCCCGACTCCTCCGCCAGCACGCGGAGCCCCTGCAGGAAGTGCTCGCGCGCTCGTGGCTCGAGCCGCGCGAGCGTGCGCCGCACCAGGTCGAGGCGCGCCTCCGAGAGCCTCACCAGGCGGCGGCGGTGCGGGGCGGGGACGCTCACGATCGTGCGCCTCCGGTCGCGCTCGTCCTCTCTCCGCTCGACGAGCCCCGCCCGGCTCAGCTCGTTCACGAGCAGGCTCACGGTCGGCCGTGCGAGCCCGAGCCGCGTCGCGAGCTCGCCCACCGTGGCCGGCCCCCGCCGCGCGACCGTGAACAGCACCGGCATGTGCCGAGGTCCGAGCGAGTCGCGCTTGAACGCCTCGCGCAGCGGCGTCGGGATGTCGCGCCGGTCGCGGAGCAGGCCGCGGGTGACCAGGCCCAGCAGCTGCGCCAGCTCGTACACCTGACGCTCGTCGCTCGTTTGCGTTTGAGTCAAAACAGGTTTGACTCTAACAGAGCGTCACCCCGCGCCGAAGAGCGAGCTCAGCCGCCCGCCCGCCTCCTCGAGCGCCCGTACGTCGCCCGCCTCCAGCACCGGCTCGAGTCCCAACGCCCGCGCGTCCTCGGCCGAGAGGGCGTTGCAGCCGACGACGGCGGCGCACGGGACGCCGGCGCGGCGCGCGCGGGCCGCCACCTCGGCAACGAGCTTCCCTGCCGCGGTCTGCTCGTCGAGGCGTCCCTCGCCCGTCACGACGAGGTCGGCGCCCTCCAGCCTGCGCTCCAGGCCGACGGCGGCGAGCACGAGCTCGGCGCCGGGCACCAGCTCCGCGCCGAGCGCGCCCCAGAGGCCGCCCGACAGGCCGCCGCCGCAGCCGGTCAGCGGCACGCCGCGCGGGTCGCGGGGAAACGTTCGCGCGAGGCGGTCGAGTCGCTCCTCGAGCGTCGTCACCGCTTGTGGGTCGGCGCCCTTCTGCGGTCCGAACACGCGCGGGGCGTCCTCCCAGGCCGTGCGGACGTCGCAGGCGACGCGGATGCGTCCCGACGCCACCCCTCGCAGCGCCTCGAGGGCGCCCGCGCCGCCGTCGACGGTCGCGGTGCCGCCCGCGCCGACGACCACGCCCGACGCGGCGGCGAGCGCAGCCGCGATCAGCTCGCCCGCGCCCCGGCTCGTGGCGGCGAGCGGATCCAGCTCGCCGGGCTGGAGGCGGGCGAGGCCGATCGCCTCGGCGGCGTCGACGGCCGCGGTTCCGTCGGCGAGCAGCGCACACCGCGCCGTCACCCGACGGCCGAGCGCGTCGGAAGCCGGCGCCTCGACCCAGCGTCCGCCGCCGGCGGCGAGGAGCGCCGCCGCGGTTCCCTCGCCACCGTCGGCGGCCGGCAGCTCGTCGACGTCCCAGCCGGCCGCGCGCAGGCCGGCGGCGAGCGCGGCGCATACCTCCTCGCTCCACAGCGTGCCCTTGAACTTGTCGACGCAGACGACGGCCCGGATGAGCCGAGCCTACTCGGAGAGCCGCTGCCAGAGGTTGTCGACGATCGTCGACACCACCGGCCAGTCCGCGGTGCCGCCGAAGTTCATCACGCCGGCGTCGAACACCTGCGCCGCGCCGAGCCGGTAGTAGGTCATCTCCGCCGGCATCCCGGGCCCGAAGTCGTGTGGGATCTCGGCCACCACGATCGTGCCCGGCGGTGACGCTGCGGTGACGCCGTCGATCTCGATGCCGTACTTGCCGAACAGGTCGCCGTCTCGCAGGCCGGTGCCCGCGAACAACCAGGGAAGCCGGCCGGCGGCGACGACCCGGTACGGCCGGTTCGGGAAGATCCGCTCCTCCCACCCCTCGTACTGCGCGCCCACGAGCGCCGACTCCGGGCGGCCGAGGTCGCGCCACCGCGTCCGGCCGACCAGGTCGTGTCCGACCCGGGTCACCGCATAGAAGAAATTGTCGGCGGAGAGGAAGGCGAGGTTGCCGCCGAGATCGCGAAACTGCTCGACGATGTCGTAGGCGTGGCCGGTCACGTACTCCTCGTGACCGGGAAACACGATCAGCCGGTAGAGCCGCCGCAGCTGCGCACCGCTTTCGAACCGCTCGAGGTCGTCGTCCGAGACGAAGTCGGCGCGCTCGCCGCTGCGCCAGTACCAGCGGAGGAAGCCGAGGTCGTAGTCCTGGAAGTGCGGCGGCAGGCCGTCGCCCTCGTACGGCCGCGCGAGGTCGACCACGTGCACGGCAGGATCGAGGTACCAGCTGTCGCCGTCGGTGAAGTTGTACGCCTGCCAGGTGTTGGTCGGCTCGACGACGAGCACGCGCGCCTCGCCGAGCAGCCACGGCCGCAGCACGAACGGCGCGTAGACCTCCCGGCCGTCGCCGCGAACGAGTGCGAGGTAGACGCCGCTCGGCCGGTGCGCGAGCGGCAACCGCAGCGTCAGCCGTTCCGCGGCCGTCGCGCGCACCGTGAGCGGCCGGCCGACCGGTGCGCCGACCACCGGCCGGCTCTCGGGGCCGAGCAGCCACCGTCCGGCTCCCCATGCGCCGGCTGCGTACAGCTGCACCGTCAGCTGTGCGGGCCGGTCGACGGTGACGACCAGCCGGGCGTCCTGCCCCGGGCGGTAGCTGCGGGCGGCGAAGGCAGCCGTCGCCTGCGCCTTCGCGCTCGCCGGCGCTGCGGCGGCGCCCACGACCAGCGCCGCGACGAGGAGCGCACGGACGCGTGCCGCCACGCGGATCCGCCTTCCCGCGGCGGCGCCGGTGAATCGCCGCGCCGGCCCGGCTCAGCTCACGTGCAGCGTCTTGGTCGCGAGCTCGCCGTGCGGCATCAGCACGCGGAGCCGGAGCGTCCCGTGACGATTCAGCACGATCGTCAGCCGATACTCGCCCAGCGCGTCGGTGTGGCGACGCGCGAGCGTCGTCCACCTGCCGCCGTTCCAGCTTCCACGCACGACGACCGTGCCGGTGAAGTGACGGCCGTCGAGCGTTCCCGACTCGCCGGTGAGGGTGTACGTCGAGCCGAAGGCGGCGAGGCTCGGGCCGCCGATCAGGATCGGCGGCGGGGGGCCGGCCGCCGCGGCGAGCGGAGCCGAAGCGACCGCGCACAGGGTCGCGCCCGCAGCAGCGGCGACGGTCAGACGGATGCGGCGCCTGCCCACACCGCTGTTCTTAGAGCAGCAGCCGACCCGCGTCAACCCGAGCGCAGCCCGACGAGGACCGCGGCCAGGGTGAGGGCGAGCGCGACGACGTCCGGGACGACGAGCTCCGGCCGTCCGGAGATGCCCCCCTCGGCGGCGGCGGCGAACGTCGCGACCCACGCGGCGGCGCAGGTGCAGGCGAGCGCCGCCAGGAGGCGGCGACTGTCGGGCGGCGCTGACACGGCGGCGGTCGCGGGCTCAGGCTCGGGCTCCGCTTTCGGCGCGGGGGTCGTCAGCAGCTCGCGGACGGCGGGCAGGAGATCCTCGGGCGAGAGGCGGCGCAGCGACGGCCGCTGCAGCGCGGCTCCGAGCTGCTCCGCCAGTCTCTCCGCGCGCCGTCGCTCGTGCGCCTCGCGCCGCCGTCGCCCGCGGGCTGCGGCGGCGTCTGCGCGCGCTCGTGCCTGCTCGAGCTGACCGAGCAGCGCCACGACGTCGAGCTGCTCCCTGAACGCGCGCGTCGTCCGGTACGGCACCCGCGCAGTTTCGCCGACCGTGGCGGACGACGGAACCCACCTCGCGATGAATCCGCGGCTGCGCCGCCGTCAGAGTGAGGGACAGACCGACGGAGGAGGACGAGATGGGCAAGCTGGTGGTGACCGAGTTCGTGACGCTCGACGGCGTGATGGAGGATCCCGGCGGCGCCGAGCAGTTTGCGCAGGGCGGCTGGGCGTTCCGGTTCGACCGCGGCGAGGAAGGCGAGCGCTTCAAGCTCGACGAGCTGAGGGCGACCGACGCGCAGCTGCTCGGCCGCGTCACCTACGAAGGGTTCGCGGCGGCGTGGCCCGCGATGAATGCCGACGAGTTCGGCGTGAAGATGAACGAGATGCCGAAGTTCGTGGTGTCGCGGACGCTGACGAATCCCGCGTGGAACAACACGACCGTCCTCGACGGCGACCTCGCCGACGACGTTCGCGCCGTCAAGGAGCGGTTCCCGGGTGACGTGCTCGTCGCGGGCAGCGGGACGCTCGTTCGGTCGCTGCTCGATCACGACCTCGTCGACGAGCTGCACCTGATGGTGTATCCGGTCGTGCTGGGCTCGGGCAAGCGGCTGTTCGGGGATGCACCCGGCGCGCTCGGCTTCGAGCTCGTCCGTGCGCGCCAGAGCGGTTCGGTCGCGATCCTCGAGCTCGAGCGGACCCGCTGACGAGCGCGGGACGCGGCGGTCGTAGGCTGCGCGTCGTGAGGCGCACGGTCCTCGTCCTGCTCGTCGTCCTGGCCGCGAGCGGGTGTGGCGGCGGTCACCGCGCCGAAGAGCAGCCGTTGCCGGCGCGATTCGTCCCAGACTCGCTGAGCGTGCTGGACGGCCGCGACTTCCTCGTGCTCGGCACGCTGCCTTGCCGTTCCGGCCGCTGCTACGTCATCGAGCGCACCACCGACGGCGGCCGCGGCTTCACCCGTGTGCCGGCCCCGCAGGGGCTCCCGACGCAGGGGACGGTCCCGACGCTCCACTTCGCGGACGCGCGCGACGGCTTCGTCCTGGTGCCGTTCGCCCAGGGCGCGTTCTGGGCGACGCACGACGGCGGCGCGACCTGGCGGAAGGTCGGCTCACCGGACGTCCTGGCGTTCGCGACCGCGGGCGGCTCCGTCTACGCCGTCGTCGCCCGGTGCACGCCGCGGCGCTGCAGCGGCTACCGGTTCGCGCGCGCCCCGGCGACGGCGACGCGCTGGCCCGAGACGGCGCTCTCGTTCCGACCGGACAGCTCGATCGTGGACCTCGCCGCGCGCGGACCGCACGTCTGGTTGCTCGGCTCGCCGCGCGGTCGCTTTCGTCCACACGATCTGCTCGCGCGCTCCTCCGACGGCGGCCGCACGTTCGTCACGGTTCCCGGGCCGTGCGATCCCGACCTCGGCGGCATCCTCGAGCCGTCCTCGGCCAGGGTGATCTGGGCAATCTGCCCGACCGGCATGCTCGCAGGCGCCCTCCGCTCGACCGACGGCGGCGCGACGTTCTCGCCCCTGCACACCGGAGTCCTGCCGAACTCGGCGCGGCTGGCGCCCGCGTCCGACCGAGTCGCCGTCCTGGTAGCGAACGGCGGTCGCACGCTCGACCGCACCACCGACGGCGGAGCGACGTGGCGACGCGTCTCGCAGCTCGGCGACAACGCATGGTGGACCGACGTCGTCTTCGCCGACGCGCGCGTCGGGGAGGCGCTCCGGATCGTCCCGCACGACGCGACCGTCTGGCGGACGACCGACGGCGGAGCCGCCTGGACGCGAATCCCCCGTCGCTAGCCCGCCGAAGGCGACGCGAAAACTTCACTCGTATGAGTGATAGACAGGGATGGCACCGATTCCAAATACTGGCGAGGCGTTTCTGCGGCGTGTCCTGAACCACAATCGACGTTAGGACGGTTGCAGAGATGGCACGCATCGCTCGGCTCATCGTGATGCTCCTCGTCGTCGGGGCAGTGGTCTTCGGCGGCATCGCGCTCGCGGCGGGCAACAGCGACCCCGGCAACGGCAAGGGTCGCTGCGATCACTACCGCGAGCACGACTGCAGGCACCACCACAAGAAGCCCGGGCCGGGTTGCCGCGACAAGGGTCCGAGGGACCGCGAGAAGGGCGACTGCAAGAAGCCCAAGGGCGACGAGTAGCGACCCCGGTCGTCCGAAGGGGTCCTTGCAGCGCAGCACAAGGCGGGAGACGCCGGCGGTTCGTCCGCACGGCGTCTCTCGCGCACCCGAAACACGATGAACGAGACTCGCCAACCCGCACCCGAACGTCTCACCGGCGCGCTGCGCGTCCTCGTCGTCGGACGCGGCGTCGTCCCGATCAAGGTCGGTTGCGGCGGCGCCGAGCTCGCGATGTACCAGCTCTCGAAGACGCTCGCCCTGGTCGGGCACGACGTGACCGTCGTCGCCGATGTCGTCGAGAACGAGTTCCCGGTCACGCCCGGCTTGCGCTTCGTGCCGCCGAAGGGCCGGCTGCATCGCCTCGCCGCACGGTTGCCCGGCGGCTTCGCCGGCTGGGTCGTGAAGCACCTGGTCGGCAACCTGGCCGGCGTCGCCCGCGCGCGCGAGCTGCTCCGCTCGGAGCGGTTCGACGTCGTCCACGCGCACGCGAACCTCGCGGCCTATCTCCTGTCTCACATGACCAAGCTTCCGATTGTCTACACCGAGCAAGACTCGACGCCGTGGAGCTGTCGCTACCGCCGGCTGCACGAGCGCGTGATCCGCCGTCTGATCTACCGCCTGGTGAACGTGCCGGCGTTCCGGCGCGTCGCACGCGTGGCAACCGTCTGCGAGTCCTTGAGGCTGGAGCTCCTCGACCGGTGGGGCATCTCCGCCGTCAACGTGGTCTCTATCCCCAACGGTGCAGACTTCGATGTGTTCAATCCGGCGACACACGACGCCCGGTCACCGAGTCCTTTTGATCGCTACTGCCTCTTCGTCGGCCGGCTCACACCACGCAAGGCGCCTGATCTGCTGCTACATGCGTTGGCCGAAACTCCGGACACATGTTGCGTGTTCGCAGGTGACGGTCCGATGCGGTCGCGCCTCGAGGCGCTGGCTTCGAAGTTGGGAATCTCTGCACGCGTTGCCTTTATCGGCAATGTGAGCCCCGGTGAACTGGCGCCCCTCTACTCAGGAGCCGATCTCCTAATTGTTCCTTCGGTTTCCGAAGCTGCACCCTTGGTCGCAGTCGAGGCGATGGCCTGCGGGACGCCGGTGCTGTCGAGCCGAATCGCTGGCTTACCAGAGCTCGTGCACGATTGGAGCACTGGGTTTCTGGTTCGTCCAGCCGATGTCGGCCAGCTCGCGATCGCGATCCGCTTCCTGACGGCCGACCCGCAGGCGTTAGCGCGGATGGGGGCCGAGGCGCAGCGGCGAATCCGCAAGCGCTTCCTCTGGCCGAACGTCGCCCGCGAGTACCTGGCGCTCTACCGCTCGCTCCTTCCCGAGGCCGAAGGAGCGGATGTCGAGGCATCCGACTCGAACGAAGAAGCACCAACACTGGCCGGAGTTGCCGTGGCATGAGCAGGCCGCTCCTCTACGTGCTCGTCGATGCGGTGCGCCACGACTATGTGCAGCCCGGGCGGACGCCGTATCTCGCGCGTCTCGCCGACGAGCGCGGGCTCTCGCGCATGCGGCCGCTGCTCGGCTACAGCGACGCGATCCGCGCTGCCATCTTCACCGGCCGCTACCCCGACGAGATCGGCTACTGGATGGAGTACTGCTACCGACCGCAGGAGTCGCCCTTCGCCCCGCTGCAGCGGCTCGCTCCACTCGACAAGCTGCCGCCGGACATCCTGCGACGCGCGCTCAAGGTCGCCCTGTCGCAGACGGTCGTGCGCCGTACCGGGAAGCGGCTCGACTACTCGCACCTGAGCCTGCGCCACCTGCCGTTCCGCGCGCTCGACCGCTTCGACTGGACGCTGAGGACCGAGATGAGCGCTCCGGGGGCGCTCGGCGCGCCGACCATGTTCGATCGGCTGACGGACGCGGGTGTGCCCTGGCGCTACGTGGACGCATTCAAGCTCGGTAAGCAGGGGATGCTGAAGGCCCTCGATGAGCTGCCGCGCGAGACGCGGTTCGTCTTCGTCTACCTGCATCAGGTCGACATGGCCTCACACCTGTTCGGCATTCGCTCGCCGCTCTTCGAGCGTGCGCTGCGACGGACGGACGCACTCACCGAGCAGGTGGTCGAGCGTGCGCGTCGCCGGTTGGGCGAGCTCGACCTCGCGGTCTTCTCCGACCACGGCATGTCGCCCGTCGACCGGATCGTCTCGTACCCGTCGCTCTGGACGCATCCGGCCTTCCCCGAGCGCTTCTGCTTCGCCCTCGACGCGACGATGGTGCGGCTCTGGTTCGAGGACGACTCGCGTGAACTGCGCGACGAGGTGCGCGGGCTCGTCTCGCGGGGCGTCGCCGGCCGCTTCCTCTCGGCGGACGAGCGGCGCGAGCTGCACCTCGACTTCGATGGGCGTCTGTACGGAGACGAGATCTTCCTGCTCGAGCCGAGGACGGCGATCTTCCCGAACTTCCACTCGATGCTGCGGCCGAAGGCGATGCACGCCTACCACCCCGACGACTCCGAGCAGCACGGGATCGCGATCGGCGTCGGGCGCGGCGGCGGGACCGTCCAGCTCGTCGAGCTCGCGCCGCACGCGCTCCGCACGCTCGCGCTCGACGCGACCGATCTCGCGCCTGCGGCATGAGCGTCGTCCAGGAGGCGCTCGGGTCCGTCCTCGTACGGCGGCCCCGTACGACCGCAGGCTCGGCACTCGTGCGCGGAGGCGTGCTCGTCTTCGCCTCGACGCTCGTCTGGCATGCGTCCAACTTCGCGTTCAACGCGGTCACGGCACGGCTGCTCGGGCCGGGCGGTTACAGCGAGCTCGCGGCGACGGTCTCGATCCTGTACGTCTCGAGCCCGCTCCTGACCTCGATCCAGACCTTGACGAGCAGGGCGTCGACGTCGCTCGACGTCGCCGGCTCCGCGGGACAGATCCGGCGCCTCGTGCGGAGCACCGCTTCGCGTGTCGTCGTCGCCGGCATCGTCGTCGCCGGCGCCGCCTCCGCGGGTAGCCACCAGATAGCCAACTTCCTGCATCTCCACTCCGGCTGGCCGATCGTGATCGTCTGCAGCGGCCTCTGCCTGTCCGGCGTGACGCACTGTCAGCGCGGGGTGCTGCAGGGCACCCGTCGCTTCGGCCGCTACTCGGCCAGCACCGTCGTGGAGGCGTCGGTCAAGGTGGTCGGTGCGGCGATCCTCGTCGGCGTCTTCTCGCGAAGCGTCGACGCGGCCGTCCTCGCGATCCCGCTCGCCGCGGCGTGCGCTCTCGTCGCCAACTGGACGTTCCTCCGGTTCCTGCCGGCGTCGACGTCGCGGGCGCGTGACGTGTCGGTGGCGTCGACCGGTCGACCGCTGGCGACCGTGACGACGTTCGTGCTCCTCGCCCTGCTGCTCTCGGCAGACGTGCTCGCCGCGAAGCGCTACCTGCCGTCTCACACCGCGGGTGTCTACGCGGCGGTCTCGCTCGCCGGGAAGATCGTCTACTTCGCGACCTCGGCGTTCGCGGCCTTCCTCTTCCCGCTGTTCAGCGAGCGCCGCGAGCGGAACCTCGACGGCCGCTCGCAGCTCGCGCTCGCACTGGCTGCGATCTGCAGCTGCTCGGCGGTCCTCGCCCTCGCCTACGCGCTCGTCCCCCGTCTCGTCATCCTGCCGCTGTTCGGCAGCGGCTACCTCGCGGCGACGCACTACCTGGGGACGATCGCCATCGCGTTCGCGGGCTACGCGGTCGCGTATCTCGCGGCGACGTATCTCGTCGCGCAGGGAGCGAGGGTAGGCGCGGCCATCCTGGTTGTCGGCGCGGCTCTCCAGCTCGCCGGGTTGTACGCGCGCCACGCGTCGATCGCGCAGATCGTCGACGTCCAGCTCGTCGTGCTCTGGGCGACGGCGCTGGTGCTGGTCGCGGCGGCGTTCCGGCCGAGGAGGATGGAGCGTAGGCCGTTGGTGCCGATCGCGCAGCCGGAGGCCGAGCGCCTCGTCGTGCAGGCGGTGGACGCGGCGGCGGGCCGCGTACCCGTGCTCCTGTGCGGGAGCCGTGCCCTCGGCACGGCGAGTGCAGGCAGCGACTACGACGTCGTCGTCGTCGTGCCGTGGCTGGCGATTCCGTGCCTCCTGAGACGCCTGCGGCTCGCAGCACGCCGGCTCACGACGGCGCTCGGCACGGAGGTGAGCATCAATCCGCTCCCGGTGTCGCGGATCGCGCGCCCGCAGAGCCTGTACGCGTGGAAGCTCCGCCGTGAAAGCCGTGTGCTCGCGGCTCCTGCCGGGTTCGTCCTGGCAGACGCGGGCCTGCTGCGGCTCGAGCCCGCGTACGAGTTCTCCTACCTCGCGAGCGCGGCGCTCTACCTGCTCGGCGGCCTCTCCGACCCCTCGCTGTCGTCGGCCGATCCCGTCGCGCTCGGCCGGGCTGTGCGGAAGAGCCTGCTGCACCTGGCGCAGCTCCGGCTGCTCAGGGCCGGCCGGTATCGGGAGTCGTTGTCCGACGCGCTCGAAGCGCTGGAGGACGTGCGGCTGCAGGAGCTGGCGGCTGCGGCGGACGAGGCTGCGTTCCTCGGGGTCCGCGACGAGGTCCTCGAGGAGCTCGACGTCCTCGTGCGGCGCATGCGCCGCGTCGACGTCCTGCGGACGAACCTTCGCTACGTCGCGCTTGCTGCGCTCCGTGGACGCCTGCGACTTCGCCCCGCGCTCTCGGCGGCGCGCGTCGACTGCGCGCTGGCGAACGCCGCTGCGGATCTGCTGCGTTCCGTACCGAGCGGAGGCGGGACGCGGATCGACTCGGACGGCTGGTGTTCGCGCCGCGCGGCCGTGCTGCAGGAGTGGCCCGACGCGCACCCGTTGGCGGCGCAGTGACGCTCGACGTCGTCTACGTGCAGCCGGGATTCGGCGAGCGCGGCGGCGTGACCGTCGACGTCGTCAACCTGGTCGACGGCCTGCGCGAGCGACGTCATAGCGCGCGCACGGCCGGCTCGTTCCGGCAGCTGGCCCGTGAGCTGCGCGCTCCCGGCACGTCGCTCGTGCACGTCTTCGGCTGCCTGCCGTCGGCGACGACGATCGCGGCGTTTGCGCTCGCCCGGCTCCGCCGCGTGCCTCTCGTGTGGACGCCGATCTTCAACCCGATCCGGCGACACACGTGGTCGGGATACGGAGCGCTGCGGGTGATGGAGCTCTTCGACAGCGTCGCGCCGCGCGCGGCTCGCCTGGCCGACGCGGTGATCGCGGCAACCGAGCCGGAGGCCGAGTACTTCACGGGACTGGGCTCACGGCGGGTCGCGCTCATCCCGCCTGGGGTGGATCCTGCGTTGCGACCCGCGACACCGCAGGCACTCGACGCATTTCGGGCGAGCCACGGGATCGGCGATCGGCCGCTCGTGCTGGTCGTCGGCCGCGACAACTCCAGGAAGGCGTTGCCGTTCGGGCTCGAAGCGTTCGCGCGCCTTCGCGCGCTTCTGCCCACCGCGCAGCTGCTGCTCGTCGGCCCCGACAGGTCCTTCGCCGGTGGGGCCGCCGACGGAGTGACCTGCGGGGGGTGGCTGGATCCCGCGTCGATCACGCTCGCGTATCAGGCCGCGGACGTCCTGTTCGTGCCGTCCCTGTACGAAGGTCTGCCACGCGCCGTGATCGAGGCGTGGCAGTGGAGCACGCCGGTCGTGGCGACAGACCGAGTGGGCCTCGCGACCGCAATCGACGGGGTCGGCGGATGCGTCGTTCCGTTCGGCGACGCCGACGCCGCGGCGAAGGCTCTCGAGACCGTGTTGGCCGACGTCTCGCTCGCTCGGCGGCTCGGCGACGGCGGACGTCAACTTGTCGAGACGGGCTACATCCTGCCGCACCTCGTGCAGCGGACACTCGATGTTTACCAGGCGGTCGTTCGAGGCGTTGCTTAGCGAGACTCTTCCGAGACGCTCCGTTGCTCCGCTGCGGCTTTCGCTCCGGGTGTCTAGCAATCTGCCGCTACGCGTGCACGTGCCGGGACTTGCCCTACTGGCAGGCGTCTCGCTCTGGCTCTGTCATCGCCAGCTGTTTACGTCGGCGGTTCCTGCAGGCACGGACATGCTCGGGTTCGTGACCAGGTCTCGCGAGAACGCCAGCCTCTCCGAAGTCCTTAGCCCGTGGGCGCCGAGCTCGCTCGGAGCTGTCAGGCAGTTCACGCTCGACAACCTGCTCGGTGCTCTCACGCTCGTCACACGCAACCCATTCGTGACGGTGAAGCTGCTGATCGTCATCACGCTCTTCTTCGCGGGCGCATCCGCATACGCGTTGTCATGGCGCTGGTATCGCCGACGCAGCGCGGCCGCTCTTGCCGGGATCCTCTTCATGACGTCACAGGCGTCGTTGACGCGCTGGGGCAGCGGCGAGCTCAACGTCGAGATGGCGATCGCCACGGCCCCGTTGCTCGTCCTGCTCTGGTCCCGATGCCTCGATCGGCCGACCGTGAGGCGGGTCGCGGCGATTGCGGTCGCCTACGGGTTCGTGCTGTTCGTGCGCCTCGACATGGCGCTCTACGTCGCTCCGTTCCTCGCGCTGCAAGCTGTCGTCCAGATAGCACTCTCGCCGCGGCCGCGCGCGCTGCTGTTCAGGGCTGCCGGCGTCGCCGGAATCACGCTGGCCGCCCTCTGTCTCCTGATTGCGTCTCAGCTCGTTCCTGCGTTCGCGGGCATCAAGGCGTCGTGGTTGACGACGGCCAGCCTCTTCGACCGCGATCAGTTCGCGTCGAAGAGCCTCGACCTGTATCCGTCGCTGCTCGGTTTCGGCCGGGAGATCGGCTACCTCGCGTTCACGGGACAGCAGACCTGGTTCTCGCATCCGTGGGTTCCGACTCCGATCTACGAGCTCGCGGCCGCTGCGCTCCTGCTGCTCGCGTTCACCACTCTGGCCTGGCATCGGGGCCATCGCACGCTCTCGCTCGCGAGCAGCGTGGTCGTGGGCGTTTTCCTCGCGAAGGGCATCCGCGGGCCGATCGGCGATCCGTACACGCTTGCCGTGACCCATCTGCCGGGCTTCGGGAACATGCGCGACCCGAACCGCTGGCTCATCGTCCCGTCGCTCGCGCTCGCCGTCCTCGCAGGACTCACCCTCGACCGACTGTTCGCCCACCTGCGCCACGCCCGGCTGCGCTCGACCCGGTTCGGAGCAGCAGGTCTCGTCGCAGGAGCGGCGCTGCTCGCCCTTGTGCTCCTGCCCGTCGCGCCCACGTTGACGCGCGGCCTGATGACGTGGCGTCCGCAGCCGTCGCAGCTCGCGCTGCTCCGCGCGCCTGCCGCCGATCACAGTCAATTCGCGGTCGCGACGATTCCGTTCGACCAGAACTACCGCTTCCTCACCGCGAACGGCTACCGCGGCTACGAGCACGACCTCGGCGCGGAGAGCGCCACGTTCACCGGCCATCCGGCGCTCGCCGACGGTGGTTGGCACCAGCAGACGGCTGACTACGTCGCCTTCACCTCGACGCTGCTCGCGCGCCGCGACCCGGCGTTCGCTCGCCTGCTGGGAACGGTCGGGGTGAAGTACCTCGTGGACTTCAGCTACCCCGAGACCGCACCGCATCTCCTTCCGACGAGCCTCGAGTCGAAGGCGCACGATCCGAGCACCGGCACGTTCTGGCAGCAACAAGCCTGGTCGGCGATGAACTCGACCGCTCCGAGTGTCGCCACGCCGGGCGGTAGCACCTACATGTTGCCGAGCTGGTCGCCGCCGGTTTCCGCGAGAACGAACCTCGCAGTGGTGTTGGGAGGGCCGTCCGGGCTCGCCTCCCTCGCCGACATGCCCGGCGTGAACATCGACCGCTGGGCGGCGGTGACTGCAACTGACGCACTCGCCCACGGAGGGTTGCAGAGGCTGCTCGGGTTGATGCACCAAGCGAACCTGGTCGTCTTGACCGGAGAGCCGATCAAGTCCGTCGCGATCCTCGGCACTCCGGCGCTCGCGGACGTCGCGGGGATCACGAGCAACCCCGACCTCGACCGTCTGACAGAGCTGGTTCCGAGCGACGAAAGCGACCGGACCGGCAGCCTGGCGAACGCCGACCTACCGGCGGCTGCACCCGGTGAGACGTCCGTCGCCACGACGCTCCGGCTGCAGCATCGGCAGGCGGTTGAGCTATGGGCCCGCGTCGAGGTGAGCCCCACCGCCGCCGACCTTTCGCTTCGCGTGGATGGACACCGCGTCGGCTCCGTAACTCCCCTTGCACTCCAGGCCGGAGCAATGATCTGGGTCGAGCTCGGTCGGCGGACGTTTCCGGCCGGCCGGCATGTGCTGCGGCTCTCGGCCAGTCCGTCGCGGTTCGGCGACAGCTACGAGATCGACGAGGTTCGTGTCCTCGATCCGTATGCCCTCGCGCGGAGGGAGTCCCTTCTCTCACGCACGGTCGCAGACCTCGCTCGCAAGGAGGTCCTGGCCGCCGACGTCGCGTCCCTACCGCTCGGTAGCGACGCGCAGGGCTTGTACCGCGCCACAGACATCGTTGGCACGCCCAGCCGCTCCTACTGGACGGTTCTCGATCCCGAGGCGGTGCGAACGCAATCCATCGTCGCCCCAGGAGATGTGCATCGCGGCTTGAGGATCGCCATCTCCGGGGGGCGTGACTTCTACACGATCCTCCAGCACACCTACGTCGAGCCGCGTGACTGGAGCGGGCGCAACTACGTCTTCTTCACTTACCGCGGGGTCGGTAGCGGGCAGACCTACCACCTCTACGTGGACTTCGACCGCCGGCATCTCCACTCGGCCTCGTACGACGTCGTGGATGCGGATACCGGCTGGCATACGCTCGCCCTGAGCACGCACTCCCCCGACCACGGCACGGCGCCTTTCAGCTGGCGCCATGTCGTGTCGCTCAGGCTCACGGCGGACTCGAGGGACCTGTCCGGGCGCATCGTCGTCGGCGCGGTCGGCCTGTCTGCTCGGGTTCATCCGGTCAGGATCAGCATCCCGGTGCCCTGCGGACTCGCAGCCGGGGCAACGGTCGAGGGAAGCGGCGTCCAGGCAAAGACCCGGCCCTGCTCCGTCGATCTCGCCGTCAGCCTTGGCCGCCTCGGCCCTCACGCGAAGGTGTACGTGGGCCGACCCGGTCAGGAGCGCCCGCCTGCGAAGCTCGCCTTCACCCGCACCGGACCGACGTCATACACCTTCGCCGTCGACTCGAAGTCGCCGGCGTGGCTCGTCCTCGATCAGGGCTACGACGGGCACTGGAACGCGCGTCTCGCCGGACGGTCGGTGCACGCTCTGCCCCTCTTGTCGGTCGTCAACGGCTTCCCGCTGTCGGCTGGACTGCACATCGGCACGATTCGATTCGCCGGTACGGGGTGGGTCACCGGCGGGGCGATCATCAGCGCTGTGGCGCTGCTCGGTCTCGTGGTGTTGCTCGTCCTCGATCCTGCGCTTCCTCGGCGAAGACGTGAACGCGCACATGCTCTGCGTGCATATCGCCCGACCTCACGGTGGACGAGACGTCCGCCAACGTACTGGACTGTGTGTCTCGCGCTCGCCGCAATCGTCCTTGCGGGGCCGGTTTCGGTCGGTGCGAGTTTGATGATCGGCCTTGCGATCGTTCTCGTCTACCGCGTGACGTGGTGGGTGTGTCTCACCGCTGCCGGGGTGCTCCTGGTCGTCGCACCCTTCGTCGCCGAGAGGTCGAGCAACGCGGCGAACATCATCTCGCTCGACATTCTCTTCGCCGTCGCATGCGCCGTCGGGCTGATCACGCTGGAAGAGCGGGCGAGGTTCAGGCGCCTCGCGTCATGAGAGCACGGGTCGTCTACGCCACCCTTGCGCTGGCGGTTGCAGGCCCGCTGCTCGCGCCGGGCCTGGTGCTGGCGGTGGACATGAGCCTCGTCCCGCACCCGCACCTTCCCGCCTCCTACTGGGGCATGCCGGTCAGCACGCACTCCGGCCCCGTCAACCGGCTGCCGATCGACCTGCTGTTCGTCGCGCTCGGGCACGTCGGTGCGGTTGCGGTCGGGCAGAAGGCGCTGCTGCTCGCGATCGTCTTCCTCGCCGGGCTCGGCATGCATCGCATCGCGCCGACCGAGCACGAGCTCGGCCGCTACTTCGCCGGCGCGCTGTACGCGGTCAACCCCTTCGTCTACGACCGCCTCTACACCGGCGAGTGGTACCTGCTGCTCGGCTACGCGCTGCTGCCGTGGGCATTCGCCGCGCTGCTGCCGCTCGCGCGCGGCGAGTGGCGCGCGGCGTGGCGGTTCGCCGCCGTCGCGACGGCAGTCGGTGTCGCGAGCCCGCACATGTTCGCGCTGCTCGGCGTGCTGGTGCTCGCCGTCGGCGCGGCCGCGCTGACGAGGCCGCACCGGCGCGCCGCGCTGGCCGCGCTCGCCCTGGGCTGCGGCGTCACCGCGGCAGCCTCGCTCTACTGGCTGATCCCGGCGCCAGGGCTGGGCGAGCTCTGGCGCCACGTCGGCCCGGCGCAGCTGACCCTCTACCAGACGGTCGGCGCAGGCAGGTGGGGAGTGGTGGGCGCCGTGCTCGGCCTCTCCGGCTACTGGAACGACGCGCAGCCGATCGCCGCCTACCTGCACGCATGGCCGCTCATCGCGTTCGGGCTGCTCGTGCTCGGCTTCTGGGGGCTCGGCCTGCGGCGCCGCGATCCTCTCGCGTGGGCCGTCGCCGGCGCGGCCGCCTTCGGCTTCGTGCTCGCCCTCGGCGCGCGCAGCGCGATCACCGGCGGCATCTTCCGCGCCGTGCTCGACCACGTCGCCGCCGCGCGCTCGTTCCGGGAGCCGCAGAAGGGCGCCGCGCTGCTCGCGTTCGGCTACGCGTATCTCGGTGCTGCGGCTGCCGGAGATCTCCGCGCGCACGCGTCGCACCTCCGCCCGCGCGCGGCGGCCGCCGCGTTCGCCGCCGCGCTGCTCGCCCTGCCGCTCCTCGGCGGCTACCGCGAGCTCGGCGGCCTCTGGGGCGATCTGCGCACGACGTCGTACCCGGCCTCCTGGAGCCAGGCGCGCACCAGGCTGGACCGTGAAGCGCAGAGTTCGCGCACGCTCGTCCTCCCGTGGCACGGCTACTTCTCGCTCTCCTTCGCCGGCGACCGCGTCGTCGCGAACCCGGCCGCCGCCTTCTTCGACACGCCGGTGCTCGTCTCGCGCTCGATCGGCGAGGGCGCCGCCGCGAACGACAACTCGGACACGCTCGACCGCACCGTCACCTCGCTGCTCGCGGGCGGCTCGAGCCGCACCGATCTCGGCGCCTGCCTCGCCACCCTCGGCGTCTCGCACGTGCTCGTCGCCAAGGAAGCCGACTGGTCGAGCTACTCCTTCCTGGGCCGTCAGCGCGACCTCCTGGTCGAGCGGCGCTGGCCCGACCTCGTCCTCTACCGCAACGTGCGTCCCGCCGGGCTCGTCGAGCGGGTGACGCACCTCGGCCGCGGTCTCTGCGACACCCGCGTCGTCCCGCTGCCGGCGAGATTCGACGGGCCGGCGGACCTCGTGCTCGCCGCAGCGCCCCTGCGCGGCTCGCTCGTCGCCGTCGCGACTCCGAGCGACGCGGCGTGGCGGCTCGGCGGCGCCGACGGCCGCCGGCTCGACGGGGGCCTGCTGACGTTCCGCGCAAGCGGCGCCTCTCGGACGCTGACCCTCGCGGGCTGGGCGCCGCTGCGGCGCAACTACCTGCTCGGCGTGCTCGGGCTCGTCCTCGCCCTCGCGACGGGGCTCGTTGTGCGCCGCTCGCCTGCCCCGTCGCGGGAAGGACAGCCGGCGGGGGCGCCGCTCGGCACGCTCTGGGTCGTTCTCCCGACGTACGACGAGGCGGACAACATCGAGCCGATGGTCGGGGCGCTGCTGCAGATCTTCGACGAGCACCGGCTCGACGGCCGCGTCCTCGTCGTCGACGACGCCTCGCCGGACGGAACCGGTGCGCTCGCCGACGCGCTCGCGGCGCGGGACGCCCGCATCCGGGTGCTGCACCGCACGGCGAAGCAAGGGCTCGGCCGTGCCTACGCCGACGGATTTGCGACCGTCCTCGAGGCGGGCGCGGACCTCGTGCTGCAGATGGACTGCGACTTCTCGCACGACCCCGCCGACGTGCCGCGGCTCGTCGCCGCGTGCGCGGAGGTCGACGTCGCGATCGGCTCGCGCTACGTCCGCGGCGGCGGCGTCGAACGCTGGGGAGTCGGCCGCCGCGTCGTCAGCCGGCTCGGTTGCGCGTACGCGCGCGTCCTGCTCGGTCTGCAGGTGCGGGACCTCACCGGCGGCTTCAAGTGCTTCCGCGCGGACGCGCTGCGGGCGGTCGACGTCGGCTCGGTACGGGCCGACGGCTATGGCTTCCAGATCGAGACGACGTACCGCGGCTGCTCGCGCGGCCTCGCAGTCCGCGAGGTGCCGATCGTGTTCCGCGACCGCGTCGCGGGCTCGTCGAAGATGACACCGAGCATCGCGACCGAGGCCGCGATGCTCGTGCTACGGCTGCGTCTTGCTCAGGCGGCCGCTGCGGTGGGTCTGCACCGGCTCCGCTCGAGCGCCAGCGTCGCCGAACGCAGCAACGCCCACGCGAGCGAGCCGCGGCTCGCCGATCGCGCTTCCACCTGAATCCGTCCGCTCACCGACGACCTGGTCGCCGTTCCGTGCAGGAGGCCGTCCTGCTCGTCGACCTCGACCTGCCAGCCGAGCAGCCGCAGCCACTCGATCACCGTGGGTTCCTCTGCCGCAGACACACCGGTCCTTTCCCGTGCCGAGTCGTGAATCGCCGCCCTCCGATCGTCGGCGGACGACTCCTTCGCGGCAATCGCTCCGTCGGGTGATTCGCGGGCGCGGCTTGCAATGGCGCTCGACGCCGCAGAAGATGCCCCGAACGGGGAAAGGGGGAGGAGATGCCCTGGTCGTGGATCCGCGTGTCGCGCACCTCGTGCGACGACGGGCCGGAGCTGAAGTCGGGCGATCGGGCAGTCGCGGACTTCGCAGCGAACGTCCGCCGGACCGCCGAGGCGGCAGGCGCGGGGGACGTGGACGTGAAGTTCGAGCTCGACGGCCGCTCGTCGCGGGTGCTGTTCTCGTGGGACGATCCGCAGGTCAAGTACGCGGTCGTGTACGGACTCCGCGGCAAGGAGGTCGTCGACCTGCTGAGCGCGGACGAGATGGAGGCCGTCGCGGCGCGCCGCTCCGGCGGCTGACCGCGGCGGCGCCGGGGGCGTGCCCGGGCTCCCATACGGAACGATCACGCTCCTCTTCTCGGACGTGGAGGAGTCGACGCGGCTCGTCCGCTCGCTGGGCGCCCGTTACGGGGACGAGCTCGCGGAGCACCGGCGGCTGATGCGGCAGGCGTTCGCGAACCACGGCGGGGCCGAGGTCGACACGCAGGGCGACTCCTTCCTCGTCGCGTTCGCGAGCGCCCGCGACGCGGTCGAGGCCGCCGCCGAGGCACAGCGATCGCTCGCCGCGCACACCTGGGCCGGCCGCGAGCCGCTTCGCGCGCGCATCGGCATCCACACCGGAGAGCCGGAGCTTGCGCCCGGCGGGTACTACGTCGGGCTCGACCTCACCCGCGGCGCGCGCATCTGCGACGCAGCACACGGCGACCAGGTGCTCGTCTCGCAGACGACGCGCGACGTCGTCGCCGACGTGGACGTCGTCGAGCTCGGCGACTACGAGCTGAAGGGGCTGCCGAGCCCGGAACGGATCTACCAGCTGCTCGCGCCGGGGCTGCGCCGCGACTTCCCGCCGCCGCGGGCGCGCCGGGTCGGGAACCTGCCCTCGCCGCGTACCGAGCTCGTCGGTCGGCGGTCCGAGGTGCAGGCGATCCTCGAGCTGCTCCGGCGGAGCCCGCTCGTCACGCTCACCGGCCCCGGCGGCGTCGGCAAGACGCGGCTCGCGCTCGCCGCCGCGCGCGAGGCGACGGTGCGCTTCGCGGACGGTGCCTTCTTCGTCCGCCTGGCCACGATCGGCGAGTCGGGAGCGGTGATCGCCGCGGTCGCTCGCGCGCTCGACGTCGCAGACGTGCCGGGCGAGCCGCTCGAGGCAACGCTCCGCCGCGCGCTCCGCGACCGCGAGACGCTCCTCGTGCTCGACAGCTTCGAGCACGTGATCGCCGCCGCGCCGCTCGTGGCGGAGCTCGTGACGGACTGTCCGCGGCTCGCGATCCTCGCCACCAGCCGCGAACGTCTCCATCTCGCCGAGGAGGTCGAGTACGCGGTGCCGGCGCTTGCGGACGAAGAGGCCGCCGCGTTGTTCGCCGCGCGTGCAGCCGCCGCCCAGCCGGGCCGCGTGCTGAGCGGCGACGAGCTCGAGCTGGTCGATGCCGTCTGCCGGCGCGTCGACCGGCTGCCGCTCGCGATCGAGCTGGCGGCCGCCTGGGTGCGGCTGTTGCCGCTGCCGACCATCCTCGACCGTCTCGAGCAGCGCCTGTCGTTCCTGGTCGGCGGCGCACGCGACGCACCGGAGCGGCAGCAGACGCTGGCGGCGACGATCGACTGGAGCTACACGCTGCTCGACGCGGAGGAGCAGGCGGCGCTCACGCAGCTCGCGGTGTTCGTCGCCGGGTTCTCGCTCGAAGCCGCCGCGGCCGTACTCGGCGACGACGAGGTCGCGTTGCGACTTCTCTCGTCGCTCAGGGACAAGAGCCTCGTCGTCACCCGCGCGCCGTCCGACGGCGCGGCGAGGTTCGCGATGCTCGACACGATCCGCGAGTACGCGCTGCTGCGCCTGCGCGAGCACGGGCGGGAGCGGGAAGCACTCGCCCGCCACGCCGAGTACTTCGCCGCCCTCGCGGAGCGCGCCGACGCGGAGCTGCGCGGCCCGGAGCAGGCGGCCTGGCTCGCCCGGCTCGCGGAGGAGCATGCCGACCTGCGCGCCGCGCTCGTCTGGTCGAGCGACGCGGGCGAGGATGCGACGCTCGTGCGGCTCGCCGCCGGGCTCTGGCGCTTCTGGTTCGCGCGCGGCTACGTGCGCGAGGGCCGGCGCTGGCTCGGCGAGGCGCTCGCGCGCCGGGAGGCGGTCTCCGAGGCGCAGGCCGCACGTGCGCTGCTCGGCGCCACCACGCTCGCGGTCGCGGACGGCGACCTGGCCACCGCGCGCGCCCTCGGGGACGAGCGGCTCGCCGTGTGCCGCGCGCTCGGGGACGACGGCGAGATCGCGAGCGCGCTCAGCGCGCTCGCCAACACCGCCGCGGCCGCCGGCGACCACGACGAGGCGCGCGAGCTGTACGAGCAGGCGGCTGAGCATGCCGAGCGCGCCGAGGCGTGGCCGGAGCTCGCGGCGACGCTCAACAACCTCGGGTACCTCTCGTTGCTCCGCGGCGAGTGGCAGCGCGCGCTCGCCGAGTGCGGCGAGGCGCGCCGCCGCTTCGCCGAGCTGGAGTTCCGCGAGGACGTCGCCGCCGCGGGGGTGAACCTGTCGATCGCCCTGCTGGGCGAGTCGCGCGCGGACGACGCGGCGGCGGCGATCCTCGAGAGCCTCTCGTTGTACGCGCAGCTGGCCCACGACGACGGCGTCTCCTACTGCCTCGACGTGGCGGCCGCCGTGGCCGGCTCGCGTGGAGGCGACGTGCGACAGCGGGCCGTGCTCGCCGGCGCGGCCGAGGAGGCGCGCCGGCGGACGGCGACGACCTCTCCGCCCGTGGAGGCGGCGCTGCACGAGCGAACGCTGAGGGAGCTCGAGACGGAGCTGGGGCCGACGGAGCTGGCGGACGCGCTGGCGGAGGGTACGACCCTGTCGGCCGACGACGCGGTCGCCGCTGCGGACGACCTGATCGGCGCCGCTGCGCTTCGTCCCGCCTCGCCTGCCTGACCGCCCCGTTTCCGGGTCGGACGATCGGGGAGGCTCGTCGCGACCGCGACGAAGGAGGTCGTTTCATGCCGAAGATGACGAGCGGCAACAAGGTGAAGAAGTCGGAGCTGCCGTCGACGCTGAAGCGGTCGTCGGACAAGGCGCAGCGGACGTTCGCGAAGACGCACGACCGGGCCGCCGAGCAGTACGGCGAGGGCGAGCGCGCGCATCGCACCGCCTACGCGTCGCTCAAGCACACGCACGAGCGCAAGGACGATCGCTGGGTCGCCAAGCGCGAGAAGGGGCCGTCGGATCCGCGCTCGAAGCAGCAGAGTACGTCCGCGAAGCGCGCCGGCCGCGGCGAGACGTTCGGCGGCGTCGACGTCGAGCACAACACGAAGCAGGAGCTGTACGAGCGGGCGCGGCGGCTCGGCGTCGAAGGGCGCTCGCGCATGTCGAAGCGCGAGCTCGCCCGCGCGATTGCGAAGAAGCAGTAAAGGGCCGAGCCGCGGCAAACCGCGGCGGTCGTCGCACGCGTACCACGGACGATGCGCACGCACGCACCGCCGTGGCTGCCGACGCCGCCGACGATCGCCGCCGCGGCGCTGGTCGCCGCGGCCGGGGCGGCGCACCTGTATCTCTGGTTCGACTACTTCCATCGTGTGCACGTCGTCGGTCCGCTGTTCCTCGCCAACGCGGCAGCCGGACTCGCATTCGGCGTTTGCCTGCTGGCGCGTGGCGCGCCACTCGTCCTGCTCGCGTCGCTCGGCTACGCGCTCGGCACGCTCGGCGCGTTTGCGATCAGCGTGCGCTGGGGGCTGTTCGGCTACCGCGAGAGCCTGTGGGGCCGCTGGCAGGAGGCGGCCGGCGCGCTCGAGATCGCGGCGTCGCTCGTGCTCGCGTCCGAGCTCGCGCGCCTCCAACTCGCGCGCTTGCGACGCGGCTAGTGGAGCATCCGGGAACGTTGCCGGGCAAGACGGCCGCCGGAACCCGGCAAACGTTGCCGGATGCTTCACTAGGTCGACGCGCCGCCGGCGAGCAGCGCGTAGAAGCCGTACCCCGCGAGCGCGACTGCGATCGCGGCGGCCGCGAGTGCCGGCGCTCCGCGCCGGAAGCGCGGGAACACCGCGAACACGAGCAGCTGCGAGACGAAGAGCGCGCCGAGCGACGGCTTCAGCAGGTCGTCGTAGAACCGCGCCGGTCCCGCGAGCGAGACGACGTCGAGCGCGACGAACGGCAGGCCGATCCACGCGAGCAGCGTCCGCACCGGCGGCCCGTGCAGCCAGTGCAGGAGCCGAGCGAGCGCGAGGTACTCCGCGACGATGAGGCCCAGCGTGCCGAGCGCCGTGACGAGACCCACGGCCACGCCGAGCCCGCGACCGCCGTACGCCGCCGCGATCGCCGCGCCGGGCACGGGTGCGTCGCGCAGCGCGTCGGGCACGCCCGCGAACGGCGCGGCGGCGACGAGGAACCCGGCGCCGACGACCGCGACCGCGGCGACCAGACCGCGCCGCACCGTTCTGCTGCCGCCGCGCACCTCGGCGCCGAGGTAGAGCGGCAGGCTGGCGCAGACGAAGAGGAGGGCGGTGCCGCCGACGGCGCGTCCGGTCGGGTCGAGCGCCGGAGCGCCCGCCGACACCGTCGTCGTGTGGCCGAGCTCGACGCCGCCGAGCGTGAGCAGCAGCGCGAGCTGTGCGGCCCCGACGAGCGCGAGCGCGCCGAGAACGAACCGCGTCGGCGAGAGCACGACCAGCACGAGCGCGACGGGCAGCACGAGCTCGAGCGACGATCGATACGCCGCGATGCCGGGGAACACCGGCGCGAGCACGTCGTAGACGACGAACGTGATCGTGTACGGCAGGTA
>Ga0070739_10002167_pt1 | contig 27047 bp, 22 predicted proteins | sample Coa_R1_7_FD_66445 | JGI IMG/M metagenome (GOLD analysis project Ga0070739, IMG submission 66445) | Surface soil microbial communities from Centralia Pennsylvania, which are recovering from an underground coalmine fire - Coalmine... | ecosystem: Environmental > Terrestrial > Soil > Unclassified ...
CGCGTTTTCCGCCACCGGGGATTGGTATGTTTCCTCGGGAGCAATCGCGCTCCGCATTTCGCCCTCCGGTGCGATCACCGTGGCGGCCGGCGGAGGCGATCCGGCGCATGGCGATGGAGGCCCCGCGCTGAATGCGCGCCTCCGTCATCCCGCGGGCGTCGCGGCGGATGCCGCCGGAAATCTATATATCGCCGACCGGGAAAATCATCGAGTGAGGCGCGTCGCTTCCAACGGAATCATCACCACGATCGCCGGTACAGGAGTCAAGGGCGATGTCGGCGACGGCGGGCCCGCGCGCTACGCGCAACTGAACCAGCCGGGTTCGGTGGCAGTGGATCCTTCGGGAAACGTGGTCATCGCGGATACGGGCAATCATCGGGTGCGCGTGGTGACTCCCGATGGCGTCATTCGAACGGCAGTATCGGAGCTGGCCTCGCCCGTGCATGCGATTCCGGATGGCGCGGGTTCTCTCTATATCGCCGACGAAGCCGCAGGCGCGATCTTCAAGGCTGGCGGCGACGGCGTGCCGCATGCGGCGCTGGCCGGCATGTCATCGCCGCACGGGCTCGCCCTGGACGCGCAGGGAAATCTGTATTTCTCCGATTCGGGTGCGGCTCGCGTGGGTATGCTGGCGCCGGATGGCAGGGTCACGACGATCGCAAACGGCGCCTGGAACACGCCGCGCGGGATTGCGCTGGATGCGGCAGGCCGCCTGTTCGTCGCCGATGCGGGGTTGCAGCGCATCCTAATGGTGGACGCATCGGGACAGGCGATTCCGGTCGCGGGCGCCGGAACCGCCGGATTTTCGGGCGACGGTGGCGAGGCCCTCGCCGCCCAGCTCTCCTATCCCTGGGATGTGGCCCTGGGGCCGGACGGCACGGTGTTGATTGCGGATCTGGAGAACAACCGCATCCGCCAGTTGACGCCGGTCATTGCGCCGTCCGGGCAAGCGGGAGGCCGTGCCGCGGATGCCGTGAATGCCGCGAGCCTTGCGCCCGGGCCGGTCGCGCCGGGAATGCTCGTGCTGGTGCGGAACACGGGGCTGGAAGCAGCGCAAATCCCCGACACGCAAATCCTGTTTGGAACAATGCCGGCGCGAATTGTGTCCGCGGATCAGGCCGGGATTCTCGTGCTGGCGCCGCCGCAGATTGCGGGATCGCAGGACCTGCAAATCGGCGTGCTGTACCAGGGCTTGCCGGTTGCGTCGATCCCCATCACCGTAACGGATGCCGCACCTGCGCTGTACCCGGCCATCCTGAATCAGGACGGCTCCGTAAATTCCGCCGTAAATCCGGCTGCACGAGGCTCAGTGATCGAACTCTACGGAACCGGATTCGGAATTTCCGGCCTTCCCGTGAGCGTTTCCGTCGGCGGCTACAGCGCTCAGGTGCTGTACGCCGGCCCGGTCTCCGGCTATCCAGGGTTATTCCAGGTGAATGCACAGGTCCCCACTGGTTACTTGGGTTCGGGCGCGTATGCTGCCGTCGCCAGCCTTGGAGTGTCCTTCACACAACCGGGCGTCGACGTGTGGTTGAAATAGGCCCCAAGCCCATGCGTGATCCGCTTTTGCCTAACCGTTTGTGCGCCCCTCAATCCGAATGGCGAATGGGGCTAGCGCAACCGCCGCTTCACGCCGGCTTATTCCTCAACGATATAGACAACCTGCCGGATCAGAAGGAAAACTTCACGGCGAGCTGGAGAATCCGCGGGTCTACCGCGCTGACGACTTGGCCGAACGTCGGCGTGCCGAAGACGAGTCCAAGTCCGGAAGAGCCCGCCTGCAAGCTGGGCGGCGAAAGCCCGGGGTGCATGCTGTTGGTCACGTTGAAGGCCTGCGCGGTGAACTCCAGCACTCCCGCCTCCTGGATATGAAAATCGCGGGAAAGGGAGGTGTCCCACTGCCAGAAGCCGGGACCGGGAACATTCATGCGGCCCAGCGGGCTGAGCGTGCCGGTTGGAGGGGTGGTGAAAGCCTTCGGGTTGATCCAGCAACTCGGCGCGGGTCCGGGGTTCGGACACAACGGATCTTTCAGGACTGGCAGCGGCCTCTGTATACCGGCCGCATCCGCGTTCAGCGCCACGTCGGTGGCGAGAATAGGCGTGACCCAATAGGCCGACGTGGCTCGGAAAATCTCCGCGAACTTCCAGTTCGAGGCAAGAAGGCTGAGCCGCCGGTTGGCAAACTTGGGAATCTCGTAGACGACCGTGGTGTTGAAGATGTGGCGCCGGTCAGAGGAAAAGGTTCCACCGATTTCGTTCGATTGGCAATTGCTGCGATCGAAGCGCCGGTTGTCGGGAATCGCCAGGCCGTTTCCCGCATTGCCCGTGCTGTCGCCGATCGAAAGATCGCCGATGCAGTGGGACCACGTATAGTTGGCGTTGACCAGGAAACCGCTGCTCAAGCGCTTGGTGACCGCCAACACCAGGCCGTTATAGCTGGCCGTGGCTCCGCTATCGAAGGAATCCACGTAGCCGAATAAATCGGCATTCGGGTAGTGGTTCAAGCTGAAGACGCGCCGGAAACTCTGGTTGGCTACGGTGGAGCAGGGCCCGGGCAGGGTCAAGCCGTACTGTCCGGGAACGCAATTTCCCGGAATATAGACGGCCGGATTCACCTGATACGAGGTCCACAAATGCTCGCTCTCGCTGCCCATGTAGCTGGCCGATACGAGCCAGTCCCGGCCCAACTGCCGCTGAACGACCATGTTCCATTGATTGACAGAAGGCGTCTTGAGGTCAGGCGGCAGGTAAAGGTAGGTTCCGGCCTTGACGAACGGCGCGTTCTTGTTGACCGAGTAAGGGAAGATGTTTCCTCCGGGGTTGGTGGCGTAGGGATCGCTGAACTGCCCGGCCCACATCGCCGTGCCGCCAAACGGCGGCGCATCGGCGGCGTTTACCAGAAGCTCACCCGCAACGAAGTCATACGAGATACCGAAGGAAGCGCGCACTACGGTCCGCCCATCGCCTTTCGGATCCCAGGCGAGCGCCACTCGCGGGGCGAACAGATTCCATTGCCGGTTAATCGCGTGCTTACCCTGGAAGCCCGGATCGCCGGGAAAACTCAAGCCCGGCGGCGCGTTCACGTACTGGGTGGTCTTCACGTTGTTGATCAGATTCGCCAGGCTGAACGTGTAAATGTAGCCCCGGACCTCATCCGGCGGAAGATATGGTTCCCAGCGCACGCCCGCGTTCACGGTAAAATGGGGGCTCACTTTCCACGTATCCTGCACGTAGGCGTTGACCAGCCACTTTTCTAGATCCAGCGTATTGGGCAACGAAAGGGAATTCGTGATGAACTGCCCCAGCAGGAACTGCGGCAGATTCGGAAAAGTCCAGTTCGTCTGGGCATAGACATTGCCGTTGAAGAGCATCTTGGAGACTTCCCCGCCCGCGCCGAAGTTGATCTGATGGCTTCCTTTGACCCAGCTCACGTCATCGTTGAGCTGGAGGGGCGTGGTGTGGGCTTGGGCCTCGCCTCCGGTACCCGGGCCGACCGTGAACGCTCCCGTCACCGTGAATCCGCTCTGGTGCGGAGTGTATCCGCAGTAAACCAGTTTTGCGCCCAAATCGCAGGCGTCCACGTAATCATGGGCGAAACGGTGGACTCCGATGCGGTCCACGGTCGCACGGACCTGATTCACAAAAGTCGGGCTGAACAGATATGTATCGCCAAAAGCCCAGGATTGATCCGCGTCATCCAGCCCGCCTTGGGTGCTGGTGAGGATATTGTTCGGCGTGAAGTTCATCGAGGGAGGCCGGTAATAGTGAATCCGGTAATAGCGGCCGAACAGCGTGTGCTTCTGATTGATCTGATAATCGGCTCGTCCGACATATTGGCCTTCGTTGATCTGCGTGATGAGCCCGTAGGATGTATTTCCGCAGGGAGCCGTCGATACCGGCAGCATCTTCGCCAGTTTGATCGTCGCAGGGTCGTAGAGGGAGGGATCAATTCTGTTGTTTGTAAACAGGGCCTTGAGCGAAGGCGAGAGAGGGGCCAGATCCTGTGGGCACGCGCTCCAATCGCCCGCAATCATGGCGGCCGTCGGGACGAAGGTGGCAGCCGTGTTTGCAACCGGATCCTGGCGGGTGATGGTGTCCTGGTAACCGAAAAAGAAGAACAGCTTGTCCCGAACGATGGGACCGCCGATGGTTCCGCCGAATTGATTCCGCTTCAGCGTATCGCGTAACGGGGCGAAGAAGTTGCGGGCATTCATGTCGCCGTTGCGGAAATATTCGAAGATGTCGCCGTGGAAACCGTTGGTGCCTGACTTAGTAATTCCGGTGACGGTTCCTCCGGAATGGACGCCATTCTGGGCCGTGAGCGAACTCGTTTCGACTTTGTATTCCTGAAGCGCGTCGGGGAATGGGTAAGGCATGTTCGCCAGATCCCAGGGGTTGTTGTACGCACTGCCGTCGAGCCAGAACGCAACTCCGAAGGCCTGGCCGCCCGCGATCACAAATTGTTGCGTGCCGGGAAATCCACCGTTGCCTGCCACCCCCTGGGGGATCACGGCGGGAGTGTACTGGATAAGGTCGGTGGCGACACGGCCATTCAGGGGCAATTCGACGATTCGCTGGTTCTCCATCACGGTTCCGACGCCAGTAGCCTGCACTTCCACCAGCGCGGCGTTGGCTTCCACCTGCACCTGCTCGCTGACATTTCCGACTTTCATGGAGACATCGATGGTCGGATTGGTGGCGACCTGAAGGACGATTCCGGTTTGTATGTATTTCGTGAAGCCCTGCTTGTCCACTTCGAGGCGGTACGGTCCGACGGGAAGATTCGGGAGCACGTAGGAGCCGTCATTTCCGGTGGTGGTGACGCGGACAGATCCAGTATCCGTCTGGATCGCTTTTACTTCCGCGCCAGGGACCGCCGATCCCGTGGGATCGAGCACCGTGCCTTGAATCTGCGACGCCGCCTGCGCCTGCGCATACAGGCTCGCGGCGCATACGATAACCCCCAGGCCAAGCAACACACCCTTCATGACAATCCCCCCTGGGCAGCAGAGGATATCAATTCCCTTCCGCAGGGTCAAGCTGGATTTTTTTCGACTCGGGCTTCCGGTTGCCGAACCTCACCGGGCCCGGCCTGGCAAAGCGTCCACCCAGGTTCAGTTCGGCGCGCCGGCCGAATCCGCGCTGTCTGGTGGTCCGCAACGACGGGTCCGGGGAAGGCGGCCGCGGTTTTCAGCGCTGTTGGACGAACGCCCAGGGGCCGGTGACGTAAGCGGCCTTTACGCTCCCGGCTTGCCAGCGAGAAACGCCTCAACGATCTTCAGAAACTCCGCGGTTGATTCCTGGTCCGGGTAGTGCCCCAACCCCGGCATCACCACGATCTGCACGCCCGGAATGGTCTTCTTCAGCTCGGCCTGCGTCTCCGGCGGCACGATGCGGCTCGCCCCGCCCAGGATGTAAATTGTAGGGCACTTGATCTCGCGGACATAGCGCCACAGTTCGGTCGGCACGAAGCCCTTCGCCAGGTTCGGGTCGCGCTTCCACACGATGCGGCCGTCCTCGCGCTTCTTCGAGGCGTAGTGCGCGTAGGTTCGCAGAATCTCCTCCGGAGTCCGCGGATTGGCCCGCTTCAACTGCGCCAGCAGTTCGTCCTCGCTGGACCACCCGTTGGCCTCCTGCTCGACCTGGCGCGTGAACGCCGACGCGATGTCGTTGGTCCGCTCCGGCCCCACGTCCTCCGAGATCAGCTTTGCCACGCGATCCGGATGCAATCCGGCGTACACCTGCACCACACGCCCGCCGGTCGAGTTTCCCAGCAGCACCATATTGCGCAGCTTGAGCTGGTCGGCGAACGCCTCCAGATCCTTCACGTAGTCCTCAACCAGGTACGCGCCCTCCGCTGACCAGCCGGAATCGCCATGGCCGCGCATGTCGATCGCCATCACGTGATAGTTGTTCTGGAAAACCGGCGCGAGATGATCGAACTGGTGCGCTACCCGGCTGATGCCGTGCAGCATCACGAACGGCTGCTTTTCCGGCGCGCCCCAATCCAGATAATGCAGCCGGATTCCGTTCACCGTGAGAAACTTGTCTTCGAAGCCCACGGCCGTCTGGGCCCGAGCCCAGCCCGCGGCGGCCAGCAGGGCGGCAGCGGCAGCAGCGGCTCTCATTGAAATTGCGGGCTGTGGGCGATGTTTAGAATCAGCGCCGAAAATCGGTAATTTTCAGCCGCCGCATCGCGCACGATGGCCCGTACCTCCGGCATGTCGCGATAGTCCAGTCCGCGCCCGAGCGCGTAAGTCATCAGTTTTTCCGTCAGTGTCTGCACGAACTCCTCCGGCCGCGCCAGGATTGCCTTCCTCAGGCCCACCACCCCGTCCACTTTGGTTCCGTCCACCAGGTCACCCGAGGCGTCGATCGGTCCACTCGCATCGCGCGCCCGCCAAGCACCCACCGCGTCGAAATTCTCCAGAGCAAAGCCCACCGGATCCATCACCTTGTGGCAACTCGCGCAGGCGGGGTTCGCCCGATGCTCCGCCATCTGCTCGCGCATGCTTCGCGGCCGCTCGCCGGCCTTGGTTTCCTTGAGCGGTGGAACGTCCGGCGGAGGCGGCGGAATCGGCAGGCCCAGAATATTTTCGAGGATGAACTTGCCCCGCACGACCGGCGAAGTGCGCTCGGCGTGCGAAGTCACCGCCAGGATGCTTCCCTGCCCCATCAGACCCCGGCGCGCCTCGCTGGCCAGCGTCACGCGGCGGAAGCGGCTGCCATAAATGCCAGGGATGCCGTAGTGCCGGGCCAGGCGCTCATTGACAAACGTATAGTCCGCATTCAGAAGATCCAGCACGCTGCGGTCTTCGCGCACCACGCTGTCGAAAAACAGTTCGGTTTCGCGCGCCAAGCTCTCGCGCAGATTGTCGTCGAAATCCGGAAATTCGTCCGAGTTCGGCTGCACGTTCCGCACGTTGCGCAGATGAAGCCACTGCCCCGCGAAATTTTCCACCAGGGCCTCCGACCGCGGATCGGCCAGCATCCGCCGCACCTCGCGATCGAACACTGCCGGAATTTTCAGCTTGCCTTCGCCCGCGGCCTTCAGCAGCCCGTCATCCGGAAGGCTGCTCCACAAAAAGAACGAGAGCCGCGACGCCAGATCGTACTGCGTGCCGTGATCCACGCGGAAGACGAATTTCGGGCTCGCCAGGATGCGCTGCAACGCCAGTTCCACGCCGCTTTCGAAATTGCCGCCGCGCCGCCCCTGGCGGTAGAACGCCATCAGCCGCTGGAGATCGGTCCCAGAGACCGGCTCGCGAAAGGCCCGCCGGGCGAGCGTCGCGATGATTTGCCGCGCGCACGGCTCTTCGGTTTCCGGCGACGCCGGACGGCACACGAAGATCCGCCGCCGGCTGGGCGTATCGCCCGGCCCGGTGGGATGGAACGGACCCGTGATCGTGAAGGTCTGGATGTGGGGCAAGCCCGACCAGTCGAAATTATCGGCGGAACTGCGCAGGAACGGCTGCAAGCGGTCCGGCGAGATCGCCTCGGCGGGCGCGACGAACGCCGCCGTCACCACGTGCGGGCCGGCCTTCACCGGCACCCGAACCTTCAGCCGCGCATCGACCTCATCGCCCGTCTCGGTAGGCTTCTCGAACAGCGACGCCAGGTCCTTGTTGCCGCCGATGGCGGCCAGATGCACGCGCTGCCCGTCGATGGCGAACTCCACCTGGCGCTCGGCTTCCAGGCCGCGCACGATGTTCAGATTGGTGCGGTAGAGTTTGGCTTGCAGCACGTACTCGGCGTCCAGCGGAAAGTTGTAGTGCGCGGCCGTGCCTCCTACGGTGCCCAGCGGCAGCCCCTCGATGTGCTGGTTCTGCGAAAGGTCCTGGCGGATGCGCCAGGTCTCGCTCGCTGGCGTGATGTTGGGATCGCCTACCGCCAGCGCGCCGATTTTCATCGCCGCGGAAAGATAATGCTCCTGCAACGACGGCGAAACTCCCAGCACGTCGGAAATATTGTCGAAGCCGTAGGCGGAATCATCCGGCGGCAGAAGCGAGGACACGTCCACCTGCAAATCCAGAAGATCCCGGATCGCGTTGGCGTACTCGGCGCGATTCATCCGGTACAACTCCGTGCGCCGCGGCGGCTGCACGGCCCCACTGTCGAGCTGCGATTCCAGCCATTGCGTCAGCGCGTGATACGTCTCCGCGTCCGGCCGTTTCACTCCCGGCGGCGGCATCGCGCGCGCCTGGAGCTTCATCACCACCTTCTCCCAGGTCTCCGCGCTGGCCGGAATCTTAGAAAGATCCAGCGTATCCAGCATCAGCCCCCCGGTCTTCAGGCGCTGGTTGTGGCAGGTGACGCAGTATTTGTCCAGCGTTTCGCGATAGGGGGAAGACGGCGCGGCGCTCAGCGCCGCGGCCGCGAACAACAAGGACAAGCCCGCGCTCGACTTACCGGTCATTGAGCCCCTTATTGATCACCAGTTGGAGATCCGGCCATTGCAGCCCGCCGATCCTCCGCCCGTTGATGAACAGCGTGGGCGTTCCGCGCACCCCCAGCGACTTCCCCTCGGCGATGCTGCGGTTCACTTCGGCCTCGGTGGCCTTGGAATCGATGCAGCGCGTGAGCTGCACGGTGTCGAGGCGCTTCTGCGTGGACCACGCCTGGATCTTGGATTCGAGATTGGTCGCTTCGATCTGGTCCTGGCTGTCGTAGATCCAGTCATAGTAGCTCCAGAAGGCCTCGTGATTCAGATGGTAGACGCAGCGCCCGGCGATGGCGGCGGCGCGCGCCCACGGATGAATCGATTCGAGCGGGTAGTCCTTGAACAACACCCGCACCTTGTTGCCGAACGTCTCCGGGACGTTGCGATGCAGCAGCGGCGCCTCCATTTTGCAGTCCGGGCATTCCAGATCCCCGAACTCCACGATGGTCACCGGCGCATTCGCCGCCCCGAACTCCGGCGCATCGTTCAACGTCAGCTTGTCGACGTTGGCCTGAAACGGATTTCGATGATTGATGTTGTACTCGTCGCCGTTGGCGTTGCGGACGGTCTGCCCGTCCTTCGAGACGAAATACACTTCGTCCTTGGTCCCGCCCGTGTATTTCACCTGCACGCCGATTTCGAAATACCCAGGCATGTCCTTTGCCGGCTTCGGATCGTCGATCTTGTACGTGACTGCGGTGCGGTACAACTCCAACTTGTGCAGGAACGCGTCCAGCGTGGGCTTGTCCAGCGCGTTTTTGTCCGCCGCGGCGGCCACGGCCGCGGCCAAAACGAACATCGAAAGAACCGGCTTCATGGAATCGGATTCGTTAGTGGCCTCATTTCCGGCTTCGAGCCTTCGGCCAGCGGGTAGCGGTTGGCGTTCACAACCATGGACACGATTTGATAGTAGCCCATTGCAGCCAAAACTTCGACCACGCCGCGCTCCCCGCCCAGCGCCGCGAACGTTGCATCGCTCACCGGGATAATCTGCAGCAGCGCCGTGCAGAAGTTGTAGACTGCCGTTTCGCCGGGCGCCCGCGCTGCGCAGCAGAATGTGACAAGGAGCTGACGCCCGCGCAGAAGATGAATCGCGCGCCAGCCGGGCGCGGGGTCCATCAGTTTGCGGGAAAACACCGCGGCGTCAGAGTACACGCAGCACCAGCTTGCCGCACACGTGATTGGTCTCGCCCAGGATGTGCGCCTTGGCGGCGTCGGCGAGCGGAAACACTGCCTGGATATGCGGTTTCACCTTGCCCGCGTCCACAAGCGCGGCGATCTCCGCCAGTTCGGCCTGATTGGGCTGTACGAACACGCCCGCCGCGCGGACCCCGTGGGCCGCGGCATCTTCCTGCGACGGCTGGCCGAGAATCGTCACCAGAATCCCGCCCTTCTTGAGCACGCCCCAGGACCTTTGCCGCGTCTCGCCCGCCATCGTGTCCAGCACCACGTCGAAATCGTGCACCGCGTCTTCGAACCGCGTGGCGTTGTAATCGATCGCCTGATCCGCCCCCAGCTCTTTGAGAAACCCGTGGTTTTTCGCCGAGGCCGTCCCCGCCACGAACGCGCCCTTCCACTTGGCGAACTGCACCGCGAAGTGACCGACCCCGCCCGCGGCCGCATGAATCAGCACCTTCTGCCCGGCCGAAAGCCCGGCGGCATCGAACAGGGATTGCCACGCCGTCAGCGCCGCCAGCGGGATGGACGCCGCGTGCACATGATCGAGCGACTTGGGCTTGAACTGAATCTCCGAGGCCCGCACCGCAATGTACTCAGCGTAGGATCCGTCCCGCGAAATGTCGGGCCGGGCATATACTTCGTCGCCGGGCTTCCAGGAACCGGCGTCCGGACCCACGGCTTCGATGACACCGGAGAAATCCCAGCCCGGAATCGTGGGCAATTTGTACTTCAGCCAGTCCTTGAGGTAGCCGGCGCGGACCTTCCAATCGATGGGGTTAACGGCGGCAGCGTGGATTCGCACCAGCGCCTCGCCCGGCGCGGGTTCGGGGCGCGTGGCGTCTTCGTAGCGCAGGACGTCCGCGGGGCCGTATTCGTGGATGCGAACTGCTTTCATGTTGGGCATCGACTTCTGAGCGTATCACCGCTTCGGGCGCGCCTCCGCGGCGGGCACCGTCCCAGGGTCGGGTCTAATAGATGTAGGGTCTCCCGTGGACGAAGGAGCGTTAGGCAAAGCTTACGACGGGCGATTGATGCGCCGGCTGGTCGCGTATCTGCGGCCCTACCGGTTCACAGTGCTGCTGTCGCTGATTTTCCTGCTGGTGCAGTCCGGCACGCAGGTGGCGGGCCCGCTTCTGACCAAGCTCGCGATCGACAAATATCTGGCGAGCGCGGATACGGCCGCGGCTCGCGCGGGCCTGCTCGCCACCACCGCGCTGTATTTTTTGACGGTGCTGGCGGGCTTCGTCTGCGAGTTCGCCGAAACCTACCTCATGCAGAAGACGGCCAGTTCGCCATGTTCGACCTCCGCCGCGAGCTGATGGAGCGCCTCCAGCTCCTCGACATCGCCTACTACGACCGCAACCCCGTGGGCCGGCTGATCACCCGCGTCACCAACGACGTGGATGCGCTGAACGAGCTCTGGGCCTCGGGCCTGGTGACCATTCTGGGTGACGTGCTGGTACTGAGTTTCGTCTTCCTGGCCATGTTGCGCCTGAGTCCCGGCCTGACCGCCATCCTGGCCCTTCTGCTGCCTCTGGTGGTGCTGGTGACCCTCCGCTTCCGCCGCGCCGTACAGCAGAGCAACCGTCGCATTCGGGTGGCCATTGCCGGCATCAATTCATATTTGCAGGAGTACATGACCGGACTCTCCGTGCTCCAGCTCTTCAACGGCGAGGAGCGCAGCCGCGGCGAATTCGAAAAGATCAACCGCACCCACATGGAGGCCTTCAAGGACGCCATCGCCGCCTACGGCTGGTTCTATCCGGCGGTGGACTTTCTGTTCACCTCGGCCACCGCGCTGACGCTGGTCTACGGCGGGTTCCGGATTCAAAGAGGGGCGCTTTCGGCGGGCGTGCTGGTCGCGTTCTTTCAGTACGGGATGCGTGTTTTCCGCCCCATTCAGGACCTGAGCGAAAAGTACAACAGCATGCAAGGCGCGATGGCCGCCAGCGAGCGGATCTTTAAATTGCTGGACACCCAGCCGCATGTCATTTCGCCGCGCCCCGGTTCCCCTCCGAACCGCGGCCATGAGGGAGCGCCCGATATCGTCTTCGACCGCGTCTGGTTCGCCTACCGCCACGACGACTGGGTGCTGCGCGACGTCAACTTCCGCATCGCTCCCGGCGAAACCATCACCGTTGTCGGCCACACCGGCGCGGGCAAGACCACCCTGACCAATCTGCTGCTGCGCTTCTACGATATCCAACGCGGCTCGATTCGCATCGGCGGCCGGGACATCCGCGAATTTCCTCTGGAGGAGCTGCGCCGCAATTTCAGCATTGTCCTGCAAGACCCCTACCTGTTCACCGGCACCATCGGCTCCAACATCCGGCTGGGCGCGGATGGCAACGGCGTCGCGGCGGTAGAGCAGGCCGCGGCGCAGATGAACTTGCTCGGAAGCTGTAACAACTTCGATACAGGGACCAGGAGATGCTCAATGGAGGACCTGCCATATCCCATCGGGAAGTTTCAGTTCCCGCAAGCCCCAACGGCTCGCGAGCGGCAGCCGTCGATTCATGAGATCGCGGAAGCGCCCGCAAAATTCCGCGCGGTGCCGCACCGTCCATCCGCCCGGGCGATACGGAGCGGCAAGCGGCACTTCGCCGAGACCCGCGGCCACGTGAGCAATCTGCGGGAGTGCATGGGCCGGTGAGGTTCGGCGCGATACTGGCGTTTGCGGTGTGCGGCTGCGTTCGCGCGGACTTCTCTTATCACGAGACGCTGCGGCAAGCCCGCGCGGCATCGGCCGCCACGCGATACTTTCACGCGAACCGCATGGCGGTCTACACCAAGAATCACGCCACCGTCGTGGATCTCGATAAAGAAACGGTAACGGAAATCGATTTCGCGAAAAAGACGTACTCAACGCATCCGCTGGCCCAGGTGAAACCGGCGTCTCCGGAGGGTCCGCGCGCGGCCTCCAAGGCGATGGCCGAAGCGAAGAGCTTCGGCGTTTTGCGCGCGACAGAGTCCATCGTAACCGCGGGAGATCTGACGGTGGATTGCTGGCTCGCGACCGTGCCCGGCTACGACGACGCGAAGACATTTCTGCGCAAGCTCGGGGAAAAGGCCGGCTACGGTTCTACGCTCCCGCGCGCGCTGGAGGCGTTCGCGGACGCGGCCAAGGAAATCTTGTCGCTTCCCGGCGCGCCTGTCGAAACCACCTGGAAATGGGAGTCGGGCGAAACGTTCCGGCTGGATCTCTCGGACCTGAATGCCGCTCCGGTAAGCGGATCGAAGTTCGACGTGCCTGCCGGGTTCAAACCGGCGCCGGCGGGGCGATGAGGTTACTGTGCCAGTTCGACGTCCGCCTTCAATTCCTGCCATTCCGGCAGCGGTACGCCAGCGGGGAGCTTCTGGATCGCGCTGACCATTTCTTTAGCTTCGTAGGGCCCCAGCGAGGCGGGCCGGAACGAGAACCGGCACAGCGGCGGCTGCCCCGGCTTCGGATTCGCCGTGTGAAGCGTGACGAAAACCGTCAGATCGCTTAGGGCCGCGGCCGAGTGGTTCACCACCAGGTAGTGTATTTCGGGTTTCTTGGCGGGGTCGAGCAGAAAACGAAACCCGGTGACCTCGACCGATTTTGCCAGCGGATAGGACGCAGGAGTCGCGGAAGGAGCAACTGTGGCCTGCTGGGCCGGGATAGACACCGCAACGGGCGTCGTATCGGCCGCCTGCACCTCATGGGGGGGAGCCGCCGGGGCCGTCGCACGCGGCAGGAAGGCGAACAAAACCGTGATCCCGACCATCAATAGGCCCAGCATGACCACCATGCTGACCAGCCAGCCATAGGAATTCTGGGTGGGCGTCTTGCGCGGCCGGTCCGTCAGGATTCTGGACAGCCCCGCAGCTTCCAGCGAATGGAGCGCCGCCGGAAGCGCCGGGCCAGGGAGCGTCATCCGCGGGCCGGAGTCCGGGCGAAGAACCGCTACCCGGGTATTCTGTGGCTGCATCGCCCGCAGCGCGGCGGCTGAGTAGTCCTGAAGCGCTGCCAGCGGCAGGGTCAGGCGAGCCCAAGGTCCGTTTCCTGGGATGTGGCTGTCGAGGGACGCTTGCGGGATGGGTTCTGGATCGGCCGCGGGAGCGGAGGCGAGCGCCTGGGGCTCGGAGCGCGGCAGACTCAACGCCGTGATGGCAGGCTCGGGCGGCTCCGGCACAGCCGGTGCGGGCCCCACCGGCGGAACCAGGGCCACGGAATTTGGAACCGGCTCGGGTTCGCGTGGAGCTCGCGCGGCTGCCGCCGCAACGGGCGCCGGGGTTGCAACGGCAGTGCGCCCGGCGAGCGCAGGCTCGATTTCGGGAATGCGATCGGGCTCCGGCCCAGGCGGGGGCGGAGTCCGGGCGAGCGCCTCCTGCTGCTCCTCGCGAAGTTTCAGCGCCAGTGCGACTAGCGGGTCGGTCTCGGGCTCAAGTTGAGGCGCCGGTTCCACCCGCACCACCGCCGGCGGAGGCACCGGTTCGAGCGCGAAAGGTGTTGGTTCGAGGGTAGATACGGGAGGAGGCTGGGGGGCGGGTTCCACCGCAATAGCCACGGTTGCCTGCGGATCGCAGACCGGGCATTCCCTCACGGCCGGTGCGATCTCGCGGCCGCACTCAGGGCAGATCCAGTGGAACATGCCTCCAATTTACACGCAACCTGTTTTATCCCCCGTCAGGGACAGGCCCTATGGGCGGAAGCCAGGAACCTTAAGAGACCTCAGAATTAAATCTCACGCTGGCCGGGCGGCGACCGAAGCCTTCCGGCGGCGGATGGCCAGATAGACGGCCACCGCCAGCAACAGCGCAATCGAGCCCCATAGGATGTAGCGGTGCGCCTGCTCGGCGATCTCGCGCCATTCTTCTCCCACGAAGTATCCCAGAGTGAGAAAGGCCGAGACCCAAAGGGCTCCTCCAGGCCAGGCATAAGCGGCGAAGGACTTGAATTCCAGCTTGGAAGTGCCCGCGACGATCGCGGTCAAGTGGCGTACGCCGGCAATGAAATATCCGATGACCAGCGCCCAATGCCCGATCCGGTCAAACCATTGATGAACTTTGGCCAGCCGTTCATCCGTTAAGTGGAAATAGCGCCCAAAGCGGTGCACGGCAGCCAGCCCGAACGTGCGGCCGATCACGTAACTGAGCGTGATCCCGCACCAACTTCCCGCCAGCGCGGAGAAAAACGCCCAGATCGGGTGCAGTTTGCCCTGGGATATCAGGTAGCCGCAGAACACCAGCATGGTTTCGTCGGGAATGGGCAGGCCGATGATCCCCAGGACCAGAAGCCCGAAGATCGCCTCATACCCATAGTTGGCGACCCAGCCGAAAAGGGCGTCCATGGTCTAACGATAACTGTTACGAGAAGACCGGCCGGTGTGTTCCCGCTCCGGCGCGGCTGCTGTCCACGCGGCGCTTTCCGGGAAAATTGTTCTCGGGGGCTCAGGGGCTATTCTGAGATTTGGCAAACATAAGACCGTTTCAGCCCTATCGCTACACCTCCAAGGCCGGCGATGCGTCCCGCCTGGTGACGCAGCCCTATGACAAGATCAGCCCGGAGATGCAGGCCAGATACCTTGCGGCGAGCCCCTATAACCTGGTGCGGATCATTCTCGGCGAGCGTTTCGCCGACGACGATGCCGCCAACAACGTCTATACTCGCGCGGCGGCCTACCTGAAGGAGTGGATCCGCGACGGGATTCTGGCGCGGGACGCCTCGCCGGGCTTCTACTGGTACACCCAGGAGTTCGAAGTCCCGGATACAGGAGAGCGCGCCACGCGCACGGGCTTCATCGGCGTGGGCAAAGTGGAGGATTACTCGGCCAACGTGGTCTACCGGCACGAGCAGACCCTGTCCGGCCCGAAAAAAGACCGCCTGGAGCTGCTGCGGCACACGCGCGCGCACTTCGGGCAGATCTTCATGCTGTACTCTGATCCCGAGGGTTCCGTAGACGGCGTGCTGAGCGCGGCGGCGCAGGGCGATCCGGTGCTGGACGTCTGCGACGATTACCAGGCACGGCACCAGGTGTGGCCGGTGACCGACGCGGCGGCGATCGCGCGCGTGCAGGAGCTGATGGCGCCCCAGAAGCTGCTGATCGCCGATGGGCACCATCGCTATGAAACCGCGCTCGCGTATCGCAAGGAGAATCCGGGGGCCGAGTACGTGATGATGACGCTGGTAAATATGCACTCGCCAGGGCTGCGGATTTTGGCGACGCACCGCGTGCTGCGGAACCTGGAGGGATTCGACGAGGCAGCGCTGCTGCGCAAGGCGGCAGAAGCGGGCTGGAGCGTAGCGAAGCTCGATTCAGCGGACGCGTTGAAGGCCGCGATGCGCGCACCGCGGGCCGGCGTAGTGAGGATCGGGCTGGTGGGGCGGGAGTCGGCGCATCTGCTGGAGCGCGCCCGGCGCGCCGGCGAACTGGACGTGCCCGTTCTGCACCAGGAGCTGCTGGGCCGGGCGCTGGGGATCGGCGAGGAAGCCGTGCGCGAGGAGAAATACATCCAGTACGTGCGCGGCATGGACGCCGCCGCCGGAGAAGTGCGCAAAAAAGACGCGCAGATCGCGTTTCTGCTGGAGCCCACGCCTATCGCGGAGATGGCGCGGATCGCGTTCTCCGGCGGCGTGATGCCCCAGAAATCCACCGACTTTTATCCCAAGCTGCTGAGCGGCGTCACGATTTATGTCATCGGGTGAGCGCGTTCTTGCGGCCGCTGCGGGCGCGGCAATCACGCGCGATCGCTGGCGGTAATCGCCTGCGCGGCGGGCTCCAGCCGCGGGACCACCCGCTGTAACAGCGTCACCAGGGTGTCGCGCACCTGCTTGCTGGTGCGCAGCACATCGGCGTGATCCAGCTTCTGGGGCAGAACGCCGGCCGCCATGTTAGTCACGCAGGAGATTCCCAGAACCTTCATGCCCAGGTGATTGGCGGCGATGGTTTCGGGCACGGTGGACATGCCCACCAGGTCCGCGCCGATAGTCCGCAGGTAGCGGATCTCGGCGGGGGTCTCGTAGCTGGGACCTGACAGACCCGCGTAGACGCCCTCTTCCAGCTCCAGCCCGATCTCGCGCGCGGCTTGTTTGGCGATTTCGCGGTAATCGCGCGAATAGGCGTCGCTCATATCGGGAAAACGAGGGCCCAGCGAATCGTCGTTCGGCCCGGTAAGCGGGTTCACGCCCATCAGGTTGATGTGGTCACAGATGAGGACCAGTTGGCCGGGCCGGTAACTGCGGTTGATGCCGCCGGCGGCGTTGGTGAGAACCACGCTTTTGACACCGCGGCGAGCCAGTTCGCGGATTCCGAAGGTGACCTGCTGGGGCGTGTAGCCTTCGTACAGATGGGTCCGTCCGGCCAGCACCAGCACTTCGGTGGAACCCAGCCGGCCGCTGACCAGCTTGCCGGGATGCCCGGGCGCAGTGGGCACGGGCCATCCAGGAATCGCGGAATAGGGCGTCTCGCGCCGGTCCGCCAGTCCCTCCGAAAATGCACCTAACCCGCTACCCAGAACTAGGGCAATATTGGCCACGATTTTTTCTGAATTCCTCTTCCTTACCGCGCGTCTGTTCCCAAGAATTCTACTTCTTTATATCAACATTCCGGCGATACATGCGGACATAAAATTCGCCATGGTTCCGCAGGCAACGGCTCGCAACCCTAAGCGCGCCAAATCCGATTTACGCGTCGGGGCGAGCGCGCCGATGCCACCCACCTGAATCGCGACCGAGCTGAGGTTGGCGAATCCACACAGCGCATACGTGGCGATGACAAACGACTTCGGATCCAGAGCCCTTCCGATTTTACCCAAATCGGCGAACGCCACGAATTCGTTCAGAATAAGTCGCGTGCCGAGCAGATTGCCGACCGTGGCGCAATCGTTCCACTTGACGCCCAAAAGCCAGGCCACGGGGGCGAAAATGCGGCCAAGAATTCCTTGCAGGGTTCCAGGCAGCCAGCCGAAGTAGCGGGTGGAGTGTACCGCTCCCAGCACCCCATTGAGCAGGGCGATCAGCCCGATAAACGCGATCAGCATGGCTCCGACATTTAACGCCAGGTGCAGGCCGTCGGAGGCACCTCGGGAGGCGGCGTCGATGATATTGACTCCGGGCTTTTCGACTTCGATCTTGACGTTGCCCATCGTAAGCGGCGTACCGGTCTCCGGGATGAGCATTTTCGCGAGCATCAGAGTCGCCGGCGCAGTCATGATGACAGCGGTCAGTAGATGTTTGATATCGACGCCCGCGATCAAAACGTAGGCCCCCATAACCGCGCCGGAGACGTGGGCCATGCCGCTTGACATGACGGTGAACAGCTCGCTTTCCGTCATTTCGGCCAGGAAGGGCCGGATGGTCAGGGGAGCCTCGGTCTGTCCCATGAAGATGCTGGCGGCGACGTTGGTGGTTTCGGCCCCGCTGGTGTGCATGACCTTTTGCATCAGAACGGCCATGGCCCGCACGAACACCTGCATGACGCCGAGGTAATAGAGCACGGCAAAAAACGAAGCAATGAAGATGATGATCGGCAGGACCTGGAAGGCGAAAATCGTTCCGAACATATCGCTGGGCGCGCCGAGCTTGTCGCTGAAGACAAACTTGCTGCCTTCGGCCGCGTATTCGAGCAGGTGATTCACGCCCGTGCTGATTGTTTGGAACAGCTGCGCCACTGGTGTTTTAAGCACCAGAAACGCGAACCCGAATTGCAGCCCAAGTCCCCACAGCAGGATGCGGGGCCGGATGGAGGACCGGGCCGTGGAGAATAACCAGGCCACGAGCAACACAACCAGGATGCCCAGGATGCCTGTGTAGCGCTCCATTAAGAACCGAAAGGCAAAAAGCCTCTGTTAGCCAACTACCTCAAGGATAAGCGCCCGTTCCTCGGGGGCGGAGCTGGAGATACGGAAGGCGTCTTCGACCAGTTGAGCGGCTTCCTCGACGCGGTCCTCCCGCGTGTAATAGAGCCGGCAGAGCACACCGCCGGCGTCCACCTTCTGGCCGACCTTGACTTCCAGAATGACTCCGACAGCGGGATCGATGGAGTCTTCCTTCATGTCCCGGCCTGCCCCAATCATCGATGACGCCATTCCGATGTACTCGGCGTCGATCACGCTGACATAGCCGGCACGGGGCGACGTAATTTCGCGGGCCCCGGTGGCGTTCGGAAGAAGCTCGAAGCGGTCGAGCACGGCGGGATTGCCGCCCTGCGCGCCGATCACTTCCTTGAGCTTGCGATAGCCGGAGCCGTCCAGCAGCTTGGTTTGCGCCAGCTCCCGGGCTTCTTCGAGCGTCGCAGTGATCTTGCCCAGGAAAATCATCCGGGCGGCGAGCTCCAGCGAGAGTCGCGTCAGATCCGAGGGGCCCGCGTTCTGGAGGGTTTGGGAAACCTCCATCACTTCTAGCGCATTGCCGATCGCATATCCCAGCGGCTGGTTCATATCGGTAATGAGGGCCTGGACGCGCTTATCCAGGCGGCGGCCGATGCCCACCATCATTTGCGCGAGGCGGCGGGCGTCCACCTGTTTCTTCATGAAGGCGCCGCTTCCCACCTTCACGTCCAGCACCAGTGCGTCGAGCCCGACCGCCATCTTCTTGGACATGATGGAGGAAGCAATCAGCGGGATGGATTCGACGGTTGCCGTGGCGTCGCGCAATGCGTAGAGCTTGCCGTCGGCGGGCGCGACCTCGGGGGTCTGGCCGATGAAGGCCAGGCGGTGCTTGGCGAGAAGATCGCGGAATTCGTCGATACTAAGGTTGGTGCGGAAGCCGGGGATCGATTCGAGCTTGTCGAGGGTCCCGCCCGTATGGCCCAGAGCCCGGCCGGAGATCATCGGCACGGTGACACCGGCGGCGGCGGCCAGCGGCGAGGCGATAAGGCTGGTCTTGTCTCCGACACCCCCCGTGGAATGCTTGTCGACTTTGACGCCGGGAACCGAAGAAAGGTCCACGATCTCGCCGGAGCTGGTCATACGCTCGGTTAGGGCGCTGACTTCGCGGTCCGTCATACCCGAGAAGAACACCGCCATCAGGAACGCGGCCATCTGATAGTCGGGGATGGTTCCACCGGTATAACCGTCTATGAGGAAAGCGATTTCTTCGACAGAGAGTTCCTCACCCTCCCTCTTGCGATGGATCAGGTCGACAGTTCGCATGTAAGAACTGAGGGTAGCATCTTATTTCATTCAAAGTAAAGAACAAGCGCTAACTTTGGTCGGCTCCGGGGTAGCTGACGCGGCCGCCGCGCACCTGAACAAATGGCGTATAGGAGTGCGGCTGGCGGCTGGTGGGGCTCAGGATGTGCTCGACTGGGATTCCGCGCGCAGTCAGGGCGTCGGCCACCAGCGACCGGTGGCAGCGCCAGGGTACCGCCTCGGCGCACATGATCGCCAGACGGCGGCCTTCGGACAGCGCGACCAGCCGGTCCAGAGCCGCTTCAAATTCAGGGGTTTGCATGTAGTCGGCATAGCCGCGAAAGCTGTCGTTCCGCCAGGCGGAGTTGATGGAGTCCGGGCGGGCGTGACGCAGGCCGCCGAGTTCGGGGAGATGGAGATACGCGATACCGCGCGACTGAAGGGAGGCGGCAAGATTTTCGCGGTTGAACTGGGGGTTGCGGCGGGACTTGGGTATGGTGCGCACGTCGCAGACCAGCTCGACCTGGTGGGCCACCAGAAGATCGAGAAAATCGCCGATCGAGTGCTTGGAATGACCGATCGTCAGGATCACGATTCCCGTATATACTGTGGCGGTGGAGGCGACCTATGCATAGGCTCCTGCTGGTGGCGGCGATTTTAGTGATTCCGGCGTGTCTGGTAGCGCAGCGCTACACCAGTCCGCCGGCCGAGACCGGGATCACGATCGCGGGAAAAAAGATTCACATTTCATATTTTGCGCCTTCGGCGCACGGGCGCAAGATCATGGGCGGGCTGGTTCCGTACAACGAAGTCTGGTGCACGGGGGCCAACTACGCCACGCAGATCGACACGGAGGCGGATCTCGACATGGGTGGACTGAAGGTTCCCAATGGCAGCTACAGCATCTGGACGCTGCCGACGGCCAACGAGTGGACGCTGATCATCAACAGCGAGACCGGGCAGTTCCATCTGGACTATCATCAGAACCGCGATTTCGGGCGGGTGAAGATGAACGTGACGCCGATCGCGACCCCAGTGGAGACGTTCACCATCAAGCTGTCGCAGACGGGCGAGAAGACCGGGCTGCTGTCGCTTTTGTGGGAGAAGACGGAAGTCGACGAGCCGTTCACGGTAAAGTAACCCGCGCGGAGCGGCAGCGCTTGTTTTTCGCGCGCGGGTTGGGCTACGCTAATCCAAACGATCATCTGCCGCCGCCTTCCTTGACTACTGATCGAAGGAGCGGCTGCGCGTTTTTAGCGCATGCGGTTTCATTACCGATATGTCCCGCTCGGCGCGGTGATTCTGGCGCTGATTGTCTGGGCTTGCATTGTCGTGGCCGCTTTCCGCCGGGGGAGCCGGGTCTCGGTGTGCCCGAGCTGCGGGTCGGACCGGTTGCGGCCGTCGTGGCCCAAGGCGATCGACCGCTACGTGATGCTGCGCTGCGGAATCACGCCGATTCGATGCGAGGCGTGTCTCTTCCGGTTCTATATTCGCAAGCCAGCGGGTAATTCGATCCGCGCGCGCGGCGTACCCTAGAAGCCTTCCGCTCACGCCCGCGCGGCGAGCGCGGACTTGGTGCGGCCGGATAGATTTTCGCGCAGCGCGGCGGCGCCCAGCTCGCGTTCCCAGCGGGCGATGACCAGAGCGGCGACTCCGTTGCCCAGCATATTGACGGCCGCGCGGGCCATCGACATGAAGCGATCGATTCCGAGGATGATCGCCATGCCGGCGGCGGGAATCGTCGGGATCACCATGAGTGTTCCCACCAGCGCAATGAAGGCCGCGCCCTGAACGCCGCTCGCCCCCTTGGAGGTGAGCACGGCGACGGCGAAGATGGTGAGCTGCTGGGTCAGGGTCAGGTGGGAATTGGTGGCCTGCGCGACGAAGAGCGCGGCAAGGGTCATGTAGAGGCTGGAGCCGTCGGTGTTGAAGGTGTAGCCGGTGGGCACGACGAGGCCTACCAGGGCGGGCGAGGCTCCCAGACGCTCGAGCTTTTCCATGAGCGGAGGCAAGGCGGGCTCAGAGGAAGAGAGCGAGAGCACCAGGAGAATTTCTTCCTTGATGTAGGCCAGGTAGCGGAGGATGCTGAAGCCGGCCAACCGCGCGGCGGCTCCCATGACGATCAGCACGAAGGCGATGCAGGTGGCGTAGAACGTGACGATAAGTTTGGCGAGCGGCACCAGCGAGGCGAATCCGAAGCGGCCGATGGTGAAAGCCATGGCTCCGAAGGCTCCCAGAGGCGCCAGGCGCATGAGGATGTTCACGATTCCGAAGACGGCGTGGGTGAGGGCGTTGAAGACGTCGATGAGAGGCTGCACACGGGGACCGGCGGCGGCCAGGGCGGCTCCGAACAGAACCGCGATGAGCAGCACCTGAAGCAGGTTGCCTCTGGCGAAGGCGTCGACGATGGTGGTGGGGATGATGTTCATCAGAAAGCTGGAGATGTTCTGGGCCCTGGCCTGGCCGGCGTAGTCGGCGACGGCGCGCGCGTCGAGCGCTGCGGGATCGATGTTGAATCCGCTGCCGGGGTGGACCGCGTTGGCGACCAGGAGGCCAGCGGCGAGAGCGAGCGTGGAAACGATCTCGAAATAAAGAAGCGCTTTACCGCCGACGCGCCCGACTTTCTTGAGATCCTGCATGCCCGCGATCCCGGAAACGACCGTGCAGAACACCACCACGGCGATGACCATGGTGATCAGCTTGATGAAGCCGTCGCCGAGGGGCTTCATGGCGGCCGCTTTGGCGGGGCTGAGATAACCGAAGACAATCGCCGCCGCAATGGCGATGAGGACCTGCGCGGAAAGGCTGGCGTAAAACGGCTTTTGGGCGGGCGGCTGCGGCATGGAACCTCCTGGACCGGGCGCCTCGGGCCCGGATTCGAGTCCAAATTGTATCGCGTGGGCGCGCGGGTAGGCAGCGGGCAACGCGGAGGCGTTTATGGGAATCTACATCGCATGGCGGCTACAGTCTTGAAGGGGTATCTCTTTCGGCCTGGTGTCATTTCCGGTGCGGCTGTATTCGGCGGCGCGGCCCGAGACGGTGCATTTCCACATGCTTCATGGGAAGGATCGGGCGCGGGTGAAGGAGGTCTAGTACTGCTCGGAGGAAGACAAGCCCATCGAGCGCGGCGAGATCGTGAAAGGTTATGAGTACCGCAAAGGCGAGTACATCATGGTGGACGAGGACGAGCTGAAGAAGATAGCTCCGGCCACCGCCACAATGATGGAGATTCTCCAGTTTGTGAAAGCCGGCGAAGTGGACCCGATCTATTTCGAGACGTCATATTACGTGGCTCCGGACGAGGTGCGCAGCAAGCCGTACGCGCTGCTGCGGGATGCGCTGGAGGCCACGGAATATTGCGCGATCGCGAAGGTGGCGACGCCTTTGCGCAAGCATGTCGCCATTCTCCGGCCGGCGAAGAGCGGGATCGTGATGCACACGATGTTCTACCAAGACGAGCTGCACCAGGAACGCTCCCCCGGCGAATCAGGGCAGGGGAAGCGGAAGGGTGAAAAGATCGCGCCGGTGGCACGACTGAAGAAGGCTAAGGTGGTGGACATTCTGGAAGCGCTGAAGAAGAGCCTGAAGGAATTGACCAAGACAGGGCGGGCGGAGGCTGCGCCGGCAGCGAACAAAAAGGCCGCGAAAGAAAAAGACCAAACCCACAGCGGCCTGATAACGCCTTGCCCCGCAAGCCGTTATAATGGCCAATAGGAGATCCCTAGTGTCATTCGGCCGATTCCTGCGCCTTTCCGCGCACCTGCAAATGTTACCTATTCTCGAAAGCGGAGAAGAAACGCTGATCGGGGGCCAGGCGCTGATGGAAGGCGTCATGATGCTGGCGCCGCATAGTTGCTGCATCGCGGTGCGCAAACCCGACGGGCAGATCATCACACAGGAAAAGACCGTGGAGAAGGTCGCCGATAAGTTCCCGATTTTCCGGTATCCGGTCCTGCGCGGGCTGGGACGGATCGGGCAGACGATGGCGCTGGGGAGCAAGGCTCTAAAGTATTCCTTCGAGCACGCGCTGGAGCCGGAGGGTCCGGCGGAGAGCGAGAAGAAGCCGGGACTTAGTTCCTGGATGATGACTGGGAGCCTGATTTTTTCGATCGGCGTGTTCCTGTTCTTGTATAAATTCGTGCCGCTGTACCTGGCGACCAGCCTGGGGCACGTGGTTCCGGCGCTTTCCAGCCGCTTCGCGGTGAACATGAGCGACGGCGTCATCCGGATCGCGATCTTCCTGGCGTATCTGCTGTTGTTGTCCCGGGGCAAGGACATCCGCCGGGTATTCCAGTACCACGGGGCGGAGCACAAAGTAGTGCTGAATTACGAATCGGGCGAGCCGCTGAACGTGGAAAAAGCCCAGCAGTTCCCCACGTTCCATCCGCGCTGCGGAACCTGCTTCCTGGTGGTGATGCTGGTGATCGCGATGGTGGTGTACGCGCTGCTTCCGGTGGACGGATTTCTGGCGAAGTTCGCGCTGAGGATCGCGTGCCTGCCGCTGATTATCGGGCTAAGCTACGAGCTGATCCGCTTCGCGGCGCGCCGCCAGGGAACGCTGCTGGGCATGCTGACGGCGCCGGGGCTGTGGCTCCAGCGGATCACAACCAAGCAGCCGGACGATTCGCAGGCCGCGGTGGCGATTCACGCGCTGCACGGCGCGATGGCGCTGGAAGCCCGGCAGGGCGGAGAGCTGATCGTCGCCTGACGGCCGGATCCGAGATGCAATACCGTCAAAAGCTGGAGGAGATCGAACGGCGCTTCGAGGAACTGACCGCGCAGATGGCGGATCCGGAAGTGATCAACGATCCGGCGCAATATCGCAAGGTCACCAAGGCGCAGAGCGAGCTGACGGAGATCGTCAGCAAGTATCGCGAGTGGAAGACCGCGCACCGGAACCTGGAAGAGGCTCGCGCGATGGTGAACGATCCGGACGCGGATCTTCGCGCGATGGCGCAGGAGGAGATCCTGCGGCTGGAGCCGCAACTGGCGGAAATCGAACAGGAGCTGAAGATCCTGCTGCTGCCGAAAGATCCCAACGACGAGCGCAACGTGGTGCTGGAAATTCACGCAGGCACGGGCGGCGACGAAGCGACGCTGTTCGCGGCCGAGGTTTTTCGCATGTACATGCGGTTTGCGGAGTCGCGCGGGTGGAAGGTGGAAGTGACGTCGGCCAGCGAATCGGCAGTGGGCGGGCTCAAGGAAGTCACCGCGCTGGTGAGCGGCGATAAAGTCTATAGCCAGCTCAAGTACGAAGGCGGGGTGCATCGCGTCCAGCGGGTGCCGGAGACCGAACAGCAGGGGCGCGTGCATACCTCGGCGATCCGTGTCGTGGTGATGCCGGAAGCCGACGAAGTGGAAGTGAACATCGATCCGAAGGATATCCGGATCGACACGTTCTGCTCCTCGGGGCCGGGCGGGCAGAGCGTGAACACCACGTACTCGGCGGTGCGCATTACGCACCTGCCTACCAACACCATTGTTTCCTGCCAGGATGAGAAGTCGCAGATCAAGAACCGGGCGAAGGCGCTGCGCGTGCTGCGGTCGCGGCTGTACGAGATGGAGCTCGAAAAACAGCAGGAAAAGATCGGGGCGGAGCGGCGCAGCATGGCGGGCTCCGGCGACCGGAGCGAAAAGATCCGCACCTACAATTTCCCGCAGAACCGCGTCACCGACCATCGCATCGGGCTGACGCTGCATCAACTCAACCTGGTGATGGAAGGCAAGCTCGACCCGATTGTGGACGCTCTGACCACCTATTATCAGACCGAAAAACTCAAAGAGCAGACCGAAGCCGCCTAGATTCAACCTGCCGCCGCGAGGCACGGTCCTCCCATGACCATCCGCGCCGCTCTTCTCCAGGGGAAAAAGATGCTCGAAGACGCGTGTATCGCGGCGCCCCGCCTCACCGCTGAAGTTCTTCTCGCCCACGCCATCCGTTGCGATCGCACGTGGCTGTTCGCACACTCCGGCGACGAGCTACGCGAAGTGTGGTGGATCCACTACGGGCGCTACCTGCATGAGCGGCTGAACGGCAAACCGACGCAGTACATCACCGGACGGCAGGAGTTCTACGGGCGGGAGTTCCGGGTGACGCCGGATGTGCTGATTCCCCGCCCCGAAACCGAGCATTTGATCGAAGCGGCGCTGGAATGCGCGCGCGACGCGGGGACAATCGTGGATATCGGGACGGGGTCGGGGGCGATTGCGGTGACGCTGGCGCTGGAGCTGCGGGCGAGGGTGTTCGCGACCGATATCTCGGAACGGGCGGTGCGCGTGGCCGAGGGCAATGCGCGGCGGCTGGGCGCGGCGGTGCGCTTCGTGCTGTGCGACCTGGGCTCGGCGGTGGCCTCCGGGAGATTCGATCTGGTGGTGTCGAATCCGCCGTACGTGCCGGAAGCCGGCGAAGAGAGTATCCAGAGAGAAGTGCGGGCGCACGAGCCTCGCTTAGCGCTGTTCGGCGGGGCAGACGGGCTCGGTGTGTACCGGCGGCTGATTCCGGAGGCGGGACGGTTGCTGAAGCCCGGCGGGCGGCTCATTATAGAGATCGGCTGGAGCGCCGCCGAGGAGGTGAAGGCGATGCTGGCCGGGTGGGAGGGCGTCGAGACGCGGCCCGACTTGGCGGGGATTCCGAGAGTAATGCTGGCCAAGAAGCCATGAACCGAATTTACTTTCACGTGGACATGGACGCGTTCTTCGTCAGCGTGGAAGAGCTGTTCGACCCGTCGCTCAAGGGCAAGCCGGTGGTGGTGGGCGGGCGGCCAAATGAGCGCGGCGTGGTTTCGGCGGCGTCGTACGCAGCGCGGAAATTCGGAGTGCACTCGGCGATGCCTCTGCGCACCGCGTATCGACTGTGCCCTCAGGCGATCTTCGTGGACGGGCACCGCGAGCGGTACAGCGAATATTCGCGTAAAGTGTACGAGGTGCTCCAGCGGTTTTCGCCGCGCGTGGAGATGGCCTCGATCGACGAGGCATATCTGAACATGACGGGCACCGAGCGGCTGCACGGTCCTCCGCTCGCGGCCGCGCACAAGCTGCACGCGGCGGTGAAGCGGGCGACCAAGCTGAATTGCTCGATCGGCGTGGCTTCGGCGCGGATGGTGGCCAAGGTCGCATCGGACCAGGCCAAGCCCAACGGCATCCTCTGGGTGCTGCCGGGCGAGGAGGCCGAGTTTCTGGCCCCGCTGGAGGTGCGCAAGATTCCGGGCGTCGGCAAGGTGACGGAGCGCCATCTGCACGCGTGCGGGATTCACAAGGTCGGGGACCTGGCGAAGCTGGAGGAGGCGTTTCTGGCAAAGCGGTTCGGGCAATGGGGGCTGGCGCTGGCGGGCAA
>Ga0070739_10002170_pt1 | contig 27021 bp, 26 predicted proteins | sample Coa_R1_7_FD_66445 | JGI IMG/M metagenome (GOLD analysis project Ga0070739, IMG submission 66445) | Surface soil microbial communities from Centralia Pennsylvania, which are recovering from an underground coalmine fire - Coalmine... | ecosystem: Environmental > Terrestrial > Soil > Unclassified ...
CGCCGAGCCCGCGCGCGGCGAACCGCAGCGGCGGCGCGGAATATGCCCACGCGAGCACACCGATCGCGACCCCGGTCGCCGCGGCGGCGCCGTTTCCCGCGCGCGCGAACCCGGCCGCGACGGCGAGCCCGAGCGCCGCGCAAAGGCCAGCGGCGAAACCGGCCGTCCTCGCCGGCAGCGTGCCGTCGACGAGCACGCGGCTTCCGCCGGACCACGGCGTTTTGCGGCGCCGCTCGCCGCCCGCGTCGCCGGCCCGATCGAACCAGTCGTTCGCGTAGTGCACCATCAGCTGAAAGGCGGTGACGAGCACCTGCGCCGCGGCGTACGTCGCGGCGCGGAGCGGGCGTCCTTCGGACGCGGCGACCGCCGCGCCGAGCGCGACGCCCGCGAACCCGCCGGCGAGAAAGACCAGCCGCGAGAGGCGCAGGAAGGCGACGAGCGCGCGCACCCCGAGCGCTTCGGCCGCAGGCCGTCCGCTTCCGGGCGCCGTACGCGGCGGCACGTATGGCAACCAGGGTGGGATTCGTCGGCGTCGGCGCGATGGGCGAGCCGATGGCGGCGTCGCTGCTGCGCGGCGGCTTCGCGGTGACGGTCTGCGCGCACCGCCGCCGTGAGCCGGTGGAGCGGCTCGTCGCGCAGGGCGCCGCCGACGGCGGCGATCCCGCCGGCGTCGCGGCGGCGAGCAGCGTCGTCGTGACGTGCGTTCCCGACGCGCCGCAGGTCGAAGAGGCGCTGTTCGGCGAGCGCGGCGCATCGCGCGGCGCGGCGCCCGGGACGCTCTTCATCGACATGTCGACGATCTCGCCGGTCGCGACACGCGCCTTCGACGCGCGCCTCCGCGAGCACGGGCTGCGCTTCGTCGACGCGCCGGTCTCCGGCGGCCCGGCCCGCGCGACGAGCGGAACGCTGACGATCATCGTCGGCGCCTCGGAAGAGGACTTTCGCGACGCCGAAGCGGTCCTGCGCGCGATGGGGACGCCGACCCGCGTCGGCGGCGTCGGGATGGGCGAGGTGGTGAAGCTCGTCAACCAGATCATCATCGCGAACACGATGCTGGCCAACGCCGAAGGACTCGTGTTCGCCGCGAAGGCCGGCGCCGACGTCGCGGCCGTGCGGGAAGTGCTGCTGACCGCGACCTCGTCGAACTACCTGCTGCAGAACTGGCTGCCGCAGACGTGGCTCGCCGGTTCGCACAAGCCGGGCTTCATGCTCGACCTGCTGCGCAAGGATCTCGCGGCGGCGCTCGACTCGGCTCGCGCGCTCGGCGTCGCGATGCCGGCGAGCGCGCTCGCGTACCAGCTCTACACGGCGGCGTCCGGCGAGGGACACGGCCGCGACGACTATACGTCGGTCGCGACGTTCTACGAGCGCGCCGCCGGCGTCAGCGTCGGAAGAACTCCCGAAGGGTAGCGGCGCGGCGTGCTGTTCGGCGCGATCGACGTCGGCACGAACTCCATCCACCTCGTCGTGGTCGAGATCGACACGGCGTTCGACACCTCGCGCGTCGTCTACAAGGCGCGCGAGATGGTGCGGCTCGGCAGCGACGACGCGCTGCAGCGCGGCCTGCTCTCGCGGAAGGCGATGGAACGGGGCGTCGAGGCGATCGCGCGCTTCGCCGACGCGGCGCGGCAGCGCGGCGCGGAGCGCGTCCGCGCCGTCGCCACCTCCGCGGTGCGCGAGACGGAGAACGGCGGGGAGTTCCGCGCCATGGTCGAGGCGCGCACCGGCTTGCCGCTCGAGATCCTCAGCGGACACGAAGAGGCGCGGCTGATCCATCTCGGCGTCGCGAACGGCTACCCGCTCTACGACCGCGTCGCGTGCATCGTCGACATCGGCGGCGGCTCGACCGAGTTCATCGTCGCCGACGGCGAGCGCACCTATCTGGTCGAGTCGGTGAAGCTCGGGAGCCTGCGGCTCTACGACGCGTTCGTGCGCGGACGCGCCGACCCGCTGCGCGCGGCGCGCGAGCTCGACGCGTACGTGGCGGAGACGCTCTCTCCGCTCGCGGAGCGCATCCGGCACTACCGGCTCGATCTGGGGATCGGGACGTCGGGGACGATCATGGGGCTCGCGTCGGTCGATGCGGCGGCGCGCGGGCTCGCCCTCAAGCGCGTCCACGGCTACCCGCTGCGGCTCGCGCGCCTCGAGGAGCTGCAGCGGGAGATGCTGCCGATGGCTGAGGCGGAGCGCCGCCGGATGCCGGGGATGAACCCGCGCCGCGCCGACATCATCGTCGCCGGCAACGCCGTGCTGATCGGCGCGCTGAAGCTGCTCGGGCTGCCGGAGCTCGTCGTGTGCGAGCGCGCGCTCCGCGACGGCGTCGTCGTCGACCTCGCGCAGCAGGATCGCGCCCTCGCGCAACGGCTCGGAGACGTCCGCGCCGAGCGCGTCGAGGCCGTCGAGGCGCTCGCGCGCCGCTACGAGCACCTCGGGAACCACCAGCGGCACGTCGCGCGGCTCGCGCTGCTGCTCTTCGAACGGCTCGTCCCGCTGCACGGGCTCGCGCCGGCCGACCGCGACCTGGTGTGGGCTGCCGCGATGCTGCACGGGATCGGGGCGTTCGTTGCGGAGTCGAGCCGCCACAAGCACGCCGCGTACCTGATTCGCAACTCCCCGCTACCCGGCTGGAGCGACGCCGAGCGCGAGCTCGTCGCCGTGATCGCCCGCTACTACCGGCGCGCAGCCCCGAAGCCCTCGCATCCCGAATACGTCGCGCTCGCGCCCGGCGACCGCCGGCGGGTGGACGTCCTGGCCTCGTTCCTGCGGATCGCCGACGGCCTCGACGTTCGGCACCTCGGCCTCGTGAACGACGTGAACGTCCGGCTCGAGGGCGGTCGCCTGGTGCTCACCGCGCAGGCCGACGGCGACGTGGCGGCCGAACTGGATGCGGCGATGGCGAAAGCCGACTTGTTCGAGCGCACGTTCGAGGTGCGCGTCGTCCTGGACGCGCTGGAACCGGCACGCGCGTGACGACGGCCGCGCTCGCGACGAAGAAACGGATTTTGCTGGTCGACGACGAGGCGGCGATCGTCCACTCGCTGCGCTACAACCTCGAGAAGAACGGCTACGCGGTGACCACCGCCGGCGACGGCCGCACCGCCGTCGCGCTGGCGCAGACAGAGCACCCCGACCTGGTGGTGCTCGACATCATGCTGCCGCTGCTCGACGGGATCGAAGCCTGCAAGGAGATCCGCAAGACCTCGAACGTCCCGATCATCATGCTCACCGCCAAGGATCAGGAGTTCGACAAGGTGCTCGCGCTCGAGCTCGGCGCCGACGACTACGTGACCAAGCCGTTCTCGCTGGGCGAGATCATGGCGCGCATCAAAGCGCGGCTGCGGCGCGTCGAGGTCGACGCGGAGGAGCGCGACGAGTCGATCACCGCCGGCGAGATCACGATCGACCCGGCGCGCCAGCGGCTCGTCGTGCGCGGCCGCGACGTGCAGCTCGCGCCGAAGGAGTTCCGGCTGCTGCACGTGCTGATGGAGAATCGCGGCCGTATCGTCACCCGGCAGATGCTGCTCGAGAAGGTGTGGGGCTACGACTTCGAGGGCGAGCACCAGACGATCAGCGTCCACATTCGCTGGTTGCGCGAGAAGATCGAAGTCGATCCGAACAACCCCCGCCACATCGTCACCGTGCGCAGCCGCGGCTACATGTTCCGGGAGTAGCGCGGGAGCGTCATGGCGTTCGACGTTCTCGCGGGTTCGGTGGGTGCGCTCGCGGGGATCATCGCAACCTACGCCGCCCTCCGCCCGCGCGCCGGGCGCACGCTCTCCGCGCCGCCTGCGCCGGCGCGTTCCGCGCACGACGAGCGCGCCGCCGACGACGACCGCGCCGCGCGGCTCGTCGCCGCACTCCCGTTCGCGGCGTTCCTCGTCGACGAGCGCGCGCGCGTTCGCGTCTTCAACAACGCCGCGGCGGTGCTCTTCACCGTCGATCCGGAGTGGGCGATCGGGCGCGCGATGATCGAGGTGATCCCGTCGGTCGAGCTGGAGCGGATGATCGGCCACGCGCTGATCGGCGAGACGCGCACCGGCGACATCGTCTTCGGCAGCGGGACGCGCGAGCGGTTCGTCGGCGTCACGGCGCAGCCGTACGACCACGGCGCGATGGCGATCGCCGCCGACCGGACCTCGTCGCTGGCCGCGGAGCGCATGCGCTCCGACTTCGTGGGGAACGTCTCGCACGAGCTGCGCACGCCGCTGAGCGCGATGAAGATCATGCTCGACACCGTGATGGTGTCCGACGAGGACGCCCAGGCGCGGACGCTCTTCCTCCCGCAGATCGCGGCCGAGCTCGAGCGCATGATCCGGCTCGTCGAAGACTTGCTCGAGCTCGCGCGCTCCGAGTCGGGAACGATGCGCCTGCGCCGCGAGCGCTTCGAGCTGCGCGACGTCGCGGCGGCGACCGCGAACGCCTTCGCGAAGCGCGCCGGCGACGCGGGCGTCGCGCTTACCGTCGACGCCGCGCCGGCCGTGCTGGTCGACGCCGACCGCGAGCGGCTCACGCAGATCGCCTTCAACTTGGTCGACAACGCGCTGCGCCACACGCCGCGCGGCGGCCGCGTCGTCATCGAGGTCCGCCGCGAGCGCGGCGCCGCGGTGCTCGCCGTCCGCGACAACGGGGCGGGCATCCCGTTCGCCGACCTTCCCCGCGTCTTCGAACGGTTTTACGTGGTCGACCGCTCGCGTTCGCGCGAGCACGGCGGAACCGGCCTGGGCCTCGCGATCGCCAAGCACCTCGCCGAAGTGCACGGCGGCACGCTGACGGCGGCCTCGGTGTACGGGCACGGGGCGACGTTCACGCTGCGGCTGGCCAGCGCGGACGGCGATGAGCAAGGCTTAAGGTCGACTTAACCGGGTCTTAGACTTCGCCTGGGACGATGCGGCCGCAGACCGGTCCCGATGCGACCCGGCTGCTCGCACTCGTCCCGGAGGTTTCAACAGGTGAAGAAGAACGCTGCGCTCGCAGCCCTTCTCCTCGGCTTCTCGCTCGTCGCGAACGCGCTCCCCGCGCTCGCCGACACCAGCATCACGGCGGCCGGCTCGACCGCCCTGCTCCCGCTCGTCAAGGACGCGGCGGACGAATACCAGCGCGCGCACCCCGACGTCAAGATCAGCGTCTCCGGCGGCGGCTCGGGGACCGGCATCGCGCAGGTCGCGCAGAAGGCCGTGACGATCGGCGACTCGGACATTCTCGCCGCGGGTCACCCCGAGCTGCACGACAATCGCGTCGCGGTGATCGGCTTCGCCGTCGTCGTGAACCCCGACGTCAAGATCAAGGGGCTCAGCAAGAAGCAGCTCCAGGACATCTTCACGATGAAGACGACGAACTGGAAAGAGGTCGGCGGCCCCGATCAGAAGATCGTCGTGATCAACCGGCCGCGCAGCTCCGGGACGCGTGCCGTGTTCACGAAGACCGTGATGAACGGGACGCCGGTGAGCGAGTCGGGGCTCGTCGAGGACGCGACCGGCACGGTCGTCAGCACCGTCAAGCAGACGCCGGGCGCGATCTCGTACGCGGCGTTCTCGGGGACGCGCAACTCGGGGCTCAACGAGTTGCAGATCGACGGCGTCGCCGCGACCGACGAGAACGTGAAGAACGGCAAGTATCCGTTCTGGTCGTACGAGCACATGTTCACGTACGGGCCGCCCTCCGGCGCGGTCGCCGCGTTCATCGGCTTCGTCTCCGGGCACGGCGACCTGCTGCAGAAGAACGGCTACATCAAGATCGCCGACATGAAGGTCTCCGAGAGCGACCGCTGAGCGGCCGGCCGCACGTTAAGGGCCCTTAATGTTTCGTTAAGGCGCCCTTAGCGTTCTGCTGCGACGATTGCGCCGCGTGGACGGTACGAGACGAACGCCCAGGAGCTCGCCGCGATGATCGCCCCGCAGGCCCGCCTCGCGCATCGCACCGAGACGGCTGCGACGTTCCTGCTCCGCTTCGCGGCGGGCTTCGTCATCGTCGCGATGGCGGTGTTGCTGGGCTACCTCGCGTTCGAGGGGACGAAGACGTTCACGGCGGACCACGTCTCGCCGCTCGTCTTTTTGTTTTCGTCGAACTTCTCGCCCGACACGCACCACCCGGGCGCCGCCGTGTTCATCGCCGGCTCGCTGCTGGTGACGCTGTTCGCGCTGTGCGTGGGCGGCCCGTTCGGGATCGCCGTCGGCGTCTTCCTCGCCGAGCTCGCGCCGCCCCGGATGACGCACGTGCTCAAGCCGGCGATCGAGGTGATGGTCGGGATCCCGTCGGTCGTGTACGGCTGGCTCGGGCTCTCGCTGCTCGTCCCGCTCATCCGCGAGCACACGAGCTCGCCGAGCGGCTTCGGGCTCGCGGCCGCGGGGATCGTCCTCTCGATCATGATCCTGCCGACCGTGATCACGCTGAGCGAGGACGCGTTCCGCTCGGTCCCGGCGACGTTGAAAGAAGGCTCGCTCGCGCTCGGCGCGACGCGCTGGCAGACGATCACGCGCGTGCTGCTGCCGAGCGCGCGCAGCGGGATCAGCGTCGCGGTCATCCTCGGGATGGCGCGCGCGATCGGCGAGACGCTCGCGATCCAGATGGTGATCGGCAACGCGACGCAGTTCGCCAACGGTATCTTCGCGCCGACCGCCGCGCTGCCCACCGAGATCGTGACCGACATGCCGGGCGCGACGCAAGGCTCGCCGCTCGAGCACGCGCTGTTCTCGATGGCGCTCCTGCTGCTGCTGATCGCGATGCTGCTGATCCTGCTCGTGCGCTTCGCGCTGAGGCGGCGCGCATGATCTCCGCGGCCTCCGCGTCCGGCGCGATGCCCTCGGCGATCGGCGCGACGCGCGGCGTTCGCCGGCGCCGCTTCGCCGACGCGCTCGCGACGGTCGTCCTGTGGACGATGGCGTGCAGCATCATCGTGATGCTCGCGGCCTTCGTGCTCTACATGCTGTACCTGGGGGCCGGCGCGATGACGCCGTCGTTCATCTTCGGCCAGCCGAAGGAGACGACCGCCGGCGGCGGCATCGGGCCGGAGATCTACAACTCGTTCTACATCCTCGTGCTCACGCTGCTCTTCACGATTCCCATCGCCGTGTCGGCGGGGATCTATCTCCAGGAGTACGCGCGCCCGGGGCTGTTCCGGACGATCGTCCAGTTCAGCGCCGAGTCGCTCGCGACGGTGCCGTCGATCGTGATGGGACTGTTCGGGCTCCTTATCTTCGTCTACACGTTTCACTGGGGCTTCACCGCGCTGGGCGGCGCGCTGACGCTCACGCTGCTGAACCTTCCGGCGCTGATGCGGGTGACCCAGGAGGCGCTCGGGAGCGTCCCCGACACGCTGCGCGAGGGATCGGTCGCTCTCGGCGGCACCCGGTGGCAGACGATCACGCGCGTGGTGCTGCCGAGCGCCATCGGCCGCATGACGACGGGGGTCGTGCTGATCGCCGGCCGGATCTTCGGCGAAACGGCCGCGCTGATCTTCACCGCCGGGCTGAGCGTCTCGGTGAACGCGCCGTACGACCCGAACCCGTTTCACACCGCGGAGACGCTCGCGGTGCATTTGTGGTATACGCGCTCTGAGTCGGTGGTGCCCGACGTCTATCGGATCGGCAACGGCTCGGCGCTCGTGCTTCTGATCATGGTCCTGCTCTTCAACGTCTCCGCCCGCGTGGTGGGACGCGCGCTCACCAAGCGCTTCACCGGGAGAACCTCGTGATTCAGATTCGCCCGACGCCGCCGATGCCGGCCCCGCCCCTCGAGGAGACGATGTTCCAAACGCCGAGCGTGCCCGTGGGGGAAGAGGGGAGCGCCAAGCTGGTCGCCGAGCACGTGGACGTCTATTACGGGACGTTCCACGCGATCAAGGACGCGTCGCTGACGATGCGCGGCCAGCACGTCACCGCGCTGATCGGGCCGTCCGGCTGCGGGAAGTCGACGTTCCTGCGCGCGCTCGACCGCATGCACGACCTCACTCCGGGCGCGCGCGTCGAAGGCTGCATCAAGCTGGACGGCGAGGACATCTACGGACCCGACGCCGACCCGGTCGTCATCCGGCACCGCATCGGGATGGTGTTCCAGCGTCCGAACCCGTTCCCCAAGACCATCTACGAGAACGTCGTGTACGGCCCGCGCATCCACGGCGAGCGCAACAAGGCGCGCCTCGACGAGCTCGCGGAGCGCGCGCTGCGGCAAGCCGCGCTGTGGGACGAAGTCAAGGACCGGCTCAACCGCTCGGCCCTCGATCTGTCGGGCGGGCAGCAGCAGCGGCTGTGCATCGCGCGCGCCGTGGCGCTCAACCCCGAAGTGATCTTGATGGACGAGCCGGCCTCGGCGCTCGACCCGATCGCGACCTCGAAGATCGAGGACCTGATCGGCCAGCTCACCGAGCAGTACACCGTCGTGATCGTCACGCACTCGATGCAGCAGGCGGCGCGCGTCTCCGACTACACCGCGTTCTTCCACCTCGGCGAGATCGTCGAAGTCGGTTCGACGAACCAGATCTTCACGCACCCGAAAGAGAAGCGCACCGAGGACTACATCACCGGCCGCTTCGGCTAGCGAAAAGCGGACGCGCGGCGCGCGGCGAAGGGCCGACGCGATGCAGACGACGTCCCCCGCCGCCCCGGGCGTGCGCCCGGCGCTTCCCGCGACGATGCGCGCGTTGCGCAAGAGCGCGCCCGGACCGGGCTTCCGGCTCGAGCACGTCCCCGTCCCGGCGATCGGCCCGAACGACGTTCTGATCCGCGTCAAAGCGGCCGGCCTGTGCGGGACCGACCTGCACATGTACGGCTGGGATCACTGGGCCCAGCGTCGCGTGAAGCCGCCGCTGACGATCGGTCACGAGTTCATGGGCGAGGTGGCGGCCGTCGGCGCCGCCGTCACCGCGTTCGCGCCGGGCGACCGCGTCTCGGCCGAAGGGCACATCGCCTGCGGCATTTGCTCGCTGTGCCGCACCGGTCAAGCGCACATCTGCGAGCACGTGAAGATCATCGGCGTCGACACCGACGGCGCCTTCGCCGACTACATCCGGATGCCGGAGTCGAACGTGTGGAAGCTGGACCCGTCGATCCCGGACAGCTGGGCCGCCGTCTTCGATCCGCTCGGAAACGCCGTGCACACCGTCATGGCGGCCGACGTCTCGGTGAAGTCCGTCGCGATCACCGGCGTCGGCTCGATCGGACTGATGGCGATCCCCGTCGCGCGCGCGGCCGGCGCCGCGAAGGTGTTCGCGATCGACGTCAACGCCCAGAAGCTCGCACTCGCCGCGCGCGTCGGCGCCGATGCGACCTTCAGCGCGACGCAGCCCGATCTCGTCGAGGAGATCGTCCGGCGAACCGGCGGCGACGGCGTTGACGTGCTGCTCGAGATGTCCGGCTCGGGCTCGGCGATCGACAACGGTCTGGCGATGGTGCGCAACGGCGGCGTCGCGGCGCTGCTCGGGATCCCGTCCGACGAGATCGAGATCAACCTCGCCGAGCGGATCATCTTCAAAGGGCTCACGGTGCTCGGCATCAACGGCCGCCGCATGTTCGAGACGTGGTACCAGACGCAGGCGCTCGTGACGAGCGGGCGCGTCGACCTCACCCCGATCATCACGCACGAGCTTCCGTTCGAGCAGTTCGACGCGGCGTTCGACCTCATGAAGTCGGGCGCGGCCGCGAAGATCGTCCTCCAGCTCTGAACCGGACGCGAACGCCGCGGAGCGAGCGCCGCGATGACGTTCGGGCGTTCGAAGCGCCGAAGGCGCTACGCTTGCAGCAGCCGCAGATCGCGGCGGACGAGCGATTTCACGTGCGCGATCGGAAGCGGCTCGTGCGCCAGCGTGCGATCGCCGGAGCGCACGACGAGGTCGTACATCCCCGGGCGGACTCCGTGCACGACGAACGCGCCGCGGCGGTCCGTTCGCGTCGTGTACGCGGTGCCCTCGTTCGCGCCGTTGATGTGGATGATCGCGTCGGCGACGGCGCCGCCGACCCGGTCCGAGACGTAGCCGGCGATCGCGGTAGAGGGTTCGCCGGCAAGGTCCTTCCCCGTCCCGGGAACGAGCGCGCGAACGATGCGCTGGTGGTAACCCGCCAGAACGCCGACGCCGCGCACGAACAGCGAAAGGTAGCCGTGCGCCGAGATGGCGAGGTCGTACACGCCTTCGGGGAGCTGCGCGACGAACGTGCCCCGTCCGTCCGCTTTGATCGTGGAGACCCGCTGGTCGCGCCAGATGCACGTCACGCGCGCGCCCTCGAGCGGGGCGCTCGAACGCTGGTCAAGGAGCGTGCACTGCAGCGTTCCGAAGGACCCGTCCACCCCGTACGTATCGGCAAGCAAGCGTACGAAGTTCACCGAACCGGAGCCCCGATGAACGCCTCCTTCGAATCCCGCCTCAACGCCGAGCTCGACGCGCTGCGCGCCGCGGGGACCTACAAACGGCTGCGCCACCTCACCGGTCCGATGGCCGCCGAGGTGCACATGGAGGAGGCGGGCGACGTCATCGTGCTCTCCTCGAACAACTACCTCGGCCTCGCCGACCATCCCGACGTCGTGCAGGCCGGGATCGACGGCCTGAAGCGCTACGGCGCCGGAACGGCGTCGGTGCGCTTCATCTGCGGCACGTTCGACGTCCATCGCCGGCTCGAGGAGAAGATCGCCTCCTTCCTGCGCTTCGAGGCGGCGCTCTCGTACGTGTCGTGCTGGACCGCCAACGAAGGGCTGATCCCGACGATCGCGACGGCCGGCAACACGATCGTCAGCGACGAGCTGAACCACGCCTCGATCATCGACGGCTGCCGTCTCGCCGGCGCGAAGCGCACGCGCTACAAGCACGGCGACATGGCCGACCTCGAGCAGAAGCTGAAGGACGCCGAAGGAACGGCCTTCATCATCACCGACGGTGTGTTCTCGATGGAAGGCTCGATCGCGAAGCTGCCGGAGATCGTCGCGCTCGCCGAACGGTACGGCGCGGTGACGATCGTCGACGACTCGCACGGTACCGGCGTGATGGGGAAGACCGGCCGCGGGACGATCGAGCACTTCGGCCTCGAAGGCAAGGTCGACATCGTGACCGGCACGCTCGGCAAAGCGCTCGGCGGCGCGGCGGGCGGCTTCGTCGCCGGATCGGCCGCGCTCGTCGACACGCTGGTGCAGCGCTCGCGCACGCAGCTCTTCTCGAACGCGCTCCCCGCGACCGTCGCCTGCAGCGCGCTCGCCGCGATCGACGTGCTCGACGCGCATCCGGAGCTGGTGGACAAGCAGCGGGAGAACGTGCGGTACTTCCGCGAGGGCCTCACGAAGCTCGGTTTCAAACCGCTCGACGGCCCGAGCGCGATCGTCCCGATCATCGTCGGCGACACCGCGTTCGCGATCGCGATGAGCGACCGTCTGCTGAAAGAGGGCGTCTTCGTGACCGGCTTCGGCTACCCGGTCGTCCCCGAAGGCACCGCGCGCGTGCGCGTGCAGATGTCGAGCGCGCTCACGAAGGACGAGCTCGACCGCGCGCTCGGCGCGTTCGAAAAAGTCGGCCGCGAGCTCGGACTGATCGGCCGCGAAGCCGGCGCCACGGCGTAAGCGACCGCGGGACGGAGTAAGGCCGCCGTCAGTGCGCGGCGGCGGCCTTCTGCTCGCGGTAGTGCTCGATGTGCTCGTACACCTCGTCCGGAAAGCGCAGCGTCTTGTAGACGTTCCCCGCGTCCGGGTCGTCGGGGTTCTCGATGATCGGATAGTCCTGCCGCGACTGGAATTCCATGATCTTCTGTCGCTTCGGCGGGGAGTATCCGGCGTCGATCACCTCACGAACCATGACGCGAGCCTGCTCTTCGGAAAAGTCGCGGTCGTCGGCAAGCAGCGCGACCAGCTCGTCCTCGTCGACGAAGTGCCGCGCCACCATCGCGACGACGAGCCGGCCGTAGTGTCCGATGTCGGTTCCGTCCCGGAGATCGTCGAGGAGCCGCGCCATCATCGGGTCAGATCGCATCTCGTCCAGCATGGTCGCTTCATACCCGAACACACGTTCGATTATGCCTCGGCGAGGCGCGTGGGTTGAAGCATGCGCGCGTTCCGCGTCGGGCGTCGCCAATGCGCTTCACACGACAACAAGACCTCGACGTTGCTTTATACTCGGTGCGAAAGCCGTTGCACGCGTGCCGCGCCGGTCGTGTAGTCGACTGGAGCGCAGCTTGCTGGTGGAGGGAAGACGGTCCGTCCGTCTTTTGCCGCCGCAGCGTGAGCGGCCGGGGGCCGAAGCGACCGTAGCGAAGGTTCCCTCGTGGACCGGCTGATCTGGCGCGTCCTTGTTCCCGCATTCTTCGCATGGTGCATCGTGCTCACGATCGGTGCGGCATTGGATCGCAGCCGGCTCGTCACGCCCGACGGCTTCCTCTCGGATGCCGTCCTATCGGACAGCGTGCCGGACTCAACGCACGTGGCGTCCGTCGTCCCCGGGTCGGAGGCGGCGCGCTCCGGAATGCGGGCGGGCGACCTCGTGTCCTACGAGGGCCTTTCGTGGGGCCAACGGGCGCTCCCGACGGTCGGTGACCTTCGGCGCGTGCTCGACGTGCGCACCGGAAAAGTGGAAACGCTTCGGCTGCGTCCGGATCCGAACGTGTGGACGACCGCGAAGCACTATGCGTTCGCCGTGGTCACGGTGCTCGAGCTCTCGGGACTTGCGATTCTGCTGCTGCGGCCAAACCTCGTGCTCGCGCGTGCGCTGGCCGCCGCGGTCATCTTGCCGAGCGTCGGCGGGCTCAGCTATTCGGCGCACTGGACCGGCAGCGAAGGGATCGCGTTCGCGACGTTTCTGCTGCAACGTGCCCTGCAGTCCATCGGCGTCGCATCGCTCGGATTCGTCGCGCTCGGATTGTCGAAATCGGTCGGCGTGAAATGGCGACTCCTCGCCTACGCGCCGATCGCGCTCGGCGCGGTGCTTGCCGTCGTGACCACGGTACGCCGCGCAGAGTACCTCGTGACCGGGATGGCCCGCTTCCTGCCGGCCGCAGGCCACCTGCTGAACCTGGCGTTCGCGCTGATGCTGGCACTCGGTTTCGCGGCCGTCGTCACGGTCGCGTTCCAAACCCGCGGGTTGGAGCGACGACGCGCGATGATCGTCGCGTTCTCGCTCATTCTCGGCAACATCTCCGCGTTCAGCGTTGCGATCCATTCGCACTTCATCAGCGGTCCGGAACAGATCGTCGAAAACGTCGGGCTGCTGCTCGAGGCGGCCGGCTTGGCATATGCCGTCTTCGTCGACCGTCTCTTCGACGTGGGCTTCGTGTTGAACCGCGCCGTCGTCGCAGGCGGCGTAACGGCGCTGCTGCTACCCGCGTTCGTCGGCATCGAGTGGGCGACGCAGAAGCTCGTCGAGTCCAGCGGCCGCGTCGAAGGCGCCGCATTCTCGCTCGCCCTTACGATCGCGATCGCCCTCTCGGTGCGGCGGGTGCACGCGCTCGTCGATCGCGCCGTCGACTCGGTGCTGTTCGCTTCGCGCCACCGCGCCGCGAACGCGGTCAGGTGCTTCGCAAATGAGCTCGCACTGTTTCGCGAACGGGATGCCTTGATCGGCGCGCTCCTCGACACGCTCACGACGTTCACCCGGGTCGCCGGGTGCGAGGTGCTGCTTGCGGACACCGACGACGATCTCATCGCTGCCGACGCGCGCAACCTGTCGGTGAGACGCATCGGCGCCGACGAGCCCGTCACGATTCGGCTGAAGTCGTCGCGCACGTGGATCGACCGCGCGACGTTTCCGCTGCTCGCGCAGGCGGATCTGGCGTTTCCGATGATCGTACGGGGCCGGCTGCTCGGCGCCTTGCTGTGCACGCTGCCACGTCACGCCGAACCGTTGTCGCCTGAGGAGTTCGACGCGATCGCGCACCTCATGCGGGAAGCCGGCGCGACGCTCGTCGCGATGGACGCGTCCGACGCGCAGCGCCTCCGCGACGAGAACCTCGCCTTGCAGGCCCAGCTCGCGCTGCGAACCTGATCGGGTAGCGCTACGGTGAGCGGCGGGCTTCGACCTCACGATGGCCGCTGTCCGTGGGCCGGAACGCCTGCGCCGGAAACGAAACAGGTCCAGAGAGTTTGCACTTTCTGGACCTGCATGTGGTTGCGGGGACAGGATTTGAACCTGTGACCTTCGGGTTATGAGCCCGACGAGCTACCGGACTGCTCCACCCCGCGACGGGGCGACGGTTACGATACCACGGGTGTCGAAAGCCGTCAAGATGCACGGTCTCGATCTGCGCGCGCTCCCGAAGGTTCAGCTTCACTGCCACCTCGAGGGGACCGTGCGCGCCGAGACGTTCCGTTCGCTCGCCGCCAAGCACGACGTCGATCTCGGGGAGCGGGCCGATCCGGCGCAAACGTACGCCTTCGCGACGTTCCGCGAGTTCCTGCTGCTCTTCGCGAAGGTGACCGAGACGCTGCGCGCGCCGGAGGACTACGCGCGGATCGCGCGCGACTACGTCGCCGACGCGGCGTCGCAGGGCGTCCGCTACGCGGAAGTCTTCGTGTCGCCGTCGGTCTGGACGTTCTTCCATCGCGAGCTCGACCCGCGCGCGGTCGTCGCGGCGATCCGCGCAGCGCTGGACGAGGCGCGGGCCGAGCACGGCGTCGACGTCGCGCTGATCGCCGATCTGACCCGGAACTTCGGCGTGGAGCGCGCCGAGGAGACGGCGCGCCTCGCGGTCTCGCTTCGCGACCTGGGGGTGATCGGGGTCGGGCTCGGCGGCGACGAGGCCCGGTTCCCGCCCGAGCTGTACGAGCGGGCGTTCGCGATCGCCCGGGACGGCGGGCTGCGCACCGTCGCGCACGCCGGCGAAGCGGCCGGTCCGGAGAGCGTTCGCGCCGCCGTGGAGGTCCTCGGCGCCGAGCGGATCGGCCACGGCGTCCGCGCGGTCGAAGACCCGGCCGTCGTCGCGATGCTCGCCGAGCGGCGGATCCCGCTCGAGATCTGCCCGACGTCGAACCGGCTCACCGGCGCGGCGCCCGCGGAGCGCGCGCACCCGCTCGGGGCGCTGGACGCGGCCGGCTGCGTCGTCACCATCGACGCCGACGACCCGGCCCTGTTCGGCACCACGCTGCTCGACGAGTACGCCTACGTCGCCGAGAACTTCGGCGAAGACGCCGTGATGCGGTTCGCCGCCAACGCGGTCGAGGCGTCGTTCGCGCCCGAGGCGGTCAAGGTGCGGCTGCGCGAGACGTTCGCCGGGTCCCGGAACTCCGCGCTCGCGGGTCGAACCGGATAGGGACGATGCCCGGTCACACCCACTTCGAGGAACACACCGAGGAGTATCTCGAGGCGGTCTACCGCCTGGAGCGCGAGGGCCCGGGCGTCACGACGTCCGGGCTCGCCGCCGACCTCGGCGTGGCGCCCGCCTCGGTCTCCGGGATGCTGAAGAAGCTCGCCGCCGACGGCTACTTGACGTACGAGGCGCGCGGCCAGGCGACGCTCACCGAGAAGGGGCTCGCGGTCGCTGTCCGGGTCGTGCGCCGAAACCGGCTGGCCGAGGTGTTCCTGCAAGACATCCTCGGGATGCCGTGGGACGAGGTCCACGCCGAGGCGTGCCGGCTCGAGCACGCGATCTCCGACCGCGTCGAGGAGCGGCTCGTCGCCGTCCTCGGCGACCCGAAGGTCTGCCCGCACGGCCACCCGATTCCGCCGGCGGACCTCACGCGGCCCGAGCGCGTGGTGCTGCACCTCTCCGACGTGCAGCCGGGTGCGACGGTGCGGATCCTCGAGGTCGTGGAAGACGTCCCGGAGACGCTGCGCTATCTCGACCGCGTCGGACTGCGGCCCGGCGCGAGCGTCGACGTCGTCGAGCGCGGACCGCTCGGCGGGCCGATCACGGTGCAAGCGCCGGGCGGGCGAACGGCGGTCTCGATCGAGCTCGCGCGGCTGATCGCGATCGCTCCGGAGGCGAGCACGGCGCTGAGCGCGTGACCCTTACCCGCCTGCTGATCTGGGTCAACGTCGCCGTCTTCGCCTGGATGGTCCTCACCGGCGGCGGCTTTCCGTTGCTGCTCGACGGTGCCGTCTCCGGCCGCTTCCTCTACGATCACGGCGCGCTGCGCCCCATCGACATCCTCGAAGGCGGCCAGTGGTGGCGCATCGTCACCGCGGCCTTCGTGCACCTCTCGCTGATTCACATCGCGATGAACATGATCGCGCTGAACTACGTCGGGACGCCCGTCGAGGCGCTGTTCGGCCGGGTGCGCTTCGCCCTGGTCTACGCGCTCGCGATCGCCGGCTCGGGCGCCGCGGTGGTGTACTTCACGCAGCCGCCCGACGAGTTCACCGCGGGCGCGAGCGGTGCGATCTTCGGCCTCTTCGGCGCGCTCGTCGCCGCCGGACTGCGGCTCGGCAAGCGCGGACGCTCGCTCATCGGCGGCGTGATCCCGGTGATCATCCTCAACCTCGTGTTCACCTTCGCGATCCCGAACATCTCGGCGGCCGCCCACGTCGGGGGACTGATCACCGGGTTCCTCGCCGGACTCGTGCTCTTCGCCGTGCCGTCGCGGGCCCGCACGCGGGCGTATGCGTACGCCTTCGCGCCGGACGCCGACCCCAACGTGGAGACGATCGTGCAACGCCCCGAACCCCGACCCGACCCGGAAACCGGCGTCGAAACCATCGAGAGGCCGCCGGACGCGGGCCCGCACGAAGAGATCGAGGCGCCGCCGCTCGAGAAGCGCGACCCGCGCGAATGAACGCCGTCGACGAGGTGTTCGCACCCGGCGGGCCGATCGCACGCGCGCTCGCCGGCTACGAGCCGCGCGAAGGCCAGGTGCGCATGGCGCGTCTCGTGGAGCGCGGCTTTCTCGAGAACGTGCACACGATCGTCGAGGCCGGAACCGGCGTCGGCAAGTCGCTCGCGTACCTCGTCCCGGCGCTGCGCGCGGGCGCCCGTGTGGTCGTCTCGACCGGAACGATCGCGCTGCAGGAGCAGCTCGTCCGCAAGGACATCCCGCTCGTCACGCGCGCCCTCGGCGTCAACGCGCGCGTCGTGCTGCTCAAAGGCCGCAACCACTACTTGTGCAAGGCGAAGTTCGAGAAGGAGAGCGCGGCGCGGCTGGTCGCGCCCTCGCTCGCGCTCGAGCGGCTGTGGGCGTGGGCCGAGCGCACCGAGACGGGCGATCGCGCCGAACTGGACTTCACCCCGCGAGCCGACGACTGGGAGACGCTCGACGCCGACGCCGACGACTGCGTCGGCGAGTACTGCTCGCGCTTCGCCGACTGCTTTTTCTTCAAGCAGCGCGACGCCGCGCGCTTCGCCGACGTCGTCGTCGTCAACCACGCGCTGTTCTTCCTCGATCTCGTCAGCGGCGGCGCGCTGCTCCCCGCCTACGACTTCGTGATCCTCGACGAAGCGCATCACGCCGAGAAATACGCGACCGCCGCGCTGACCGCGACGCTCTCACCGGTCTCGGTCGGGCGGATGATGCGCAAGCTGCATCGCACGTACGCGATCCCGGCGGGGTACGACGCCGAGCTGGACGAGGGGATGCGGCGGCTGCAGCAGACGCTCGCGCGCGTCCCCGGCGACAAGTACCCGATCGCGGCGAACGAGGGGGTCTTCGAGGTCCTGCCCGTGCTGCGCGAGTCGTTCTACGGTCTCGAGAACTGGCTGCACGGGCACTGGAAGGACGGCCTGCGCAAGGCGATCGACAACGAAGCGGAGGCCGAGCGGCGGCGCGATCTCGCGCTGCGCGCGGTGTCCGCGCACGTCGCGACCGTCGACCGCATCGAGTCGGCCGCGCTGCAGGCGCGCAGCGGCGCGCTCCCCGCCGACGAGATCGAAGCCGTCGCGTGGGTCGAGCGCGGCGACGGCGAGGCGCGGTACGAAGTGAATGCGGCACCCTTCCAAGTCGCGGACTTCCTGCGCGGGGCGCTCTTCGCGCGCACGCGCAGCGTCGTGCTGACGAGCGCGACGATCTCGGCCGGCGGGTCGTTCGACTTCCTCCGCAGCTCGCTCGGGATCGACGATACGCAGACGCTGGTGGCGCCCTCGCCGTTCGACTACGCGCGGCAGGCGCGCCTGTTCGTCGCGCCGCCGCGGCTGAACCCGAAGACCGCCGATTTCGCGCGGCGCGCCGCGCCGCTGATCGAGGAGATCCTCGACCGCAGCGCCGGGCGCGCGTTCGTGCTGTTCACCTCGTACGCGCGCCTGCGCGAAGTCCATGCGCTGCTCCGCGAGCGCCTCGCGTTTCCGACGAAGGTGCAGGGCGACCTTCCGCGCTCCGCGCTGCTCGACTGGTTCCGCACGACGAAGAACGCGGTGCTCTTCGCGACCGGCACGTTTTGGGAAGGCATCGACGTCGTCGGCGATGCGCTCTCGTGCGTCGTGATCGACCGGCTGCCGTTCCCGTCGCCCGGCGAGCCGCTCGTCGCGGCGCGGATCGCCGCGCTCGAGGCGCAAGGCCGTTCCGGTTTCGAGCACTACATGATCCCGAGCGCGACGGTGCGGCTGAAGCAAGGCTTCGGGCGGCTCATCCGCTCGACGACGGATCGCGGCGTCGTCGCGCTCCTCGACGGGCGCGCCGCTTCGATGCGCTACGGCGCGACGATCCTCGACGCCCTCCCGCCCGCGACCCGCATCGACGATCTTGCCGAGCTGGACGGCCTGTTTCTCGGCGCCTGACGACCCAAGCGGAGGCGCCTCGGCGCGCGACAAAGCCGCCCGCATGCGACCGACCGCGTTTCTCGCCGCCTGCTGCGGCGTGCTCCTCGCCCTTCCGTCGCCGGCGCTGGCGTGGGGGGCGCTGGGGCACCAGATCATCAACGGCGCCGCCATGCGAGCACTGCCCGCGGCCGTGCCGGGATTTCTGCGAACCGACGAAGCCGTGCAGATCGTACGGCTCATCGGTCCCGAGCCCGATCGCATCAAGGACGCGGGCGCGCCGCTCGACGACGACGAGAGTCCGGCGCACTTCCTCGACGCGCTCGACGACGGCACGATCGACGGCGTCGTCCGGCTCGACGCGCTCCCGCGCGACGAGCGCGCGTACGAGCAGGCGTTGGAGAATGCGCCGCACCCGACGCAGATGTGGACGCAAGGCTATCTGCCGTACGCGATCGCGGACGGCTACGAGCGCGTCGCGCGCGACTTCGCGTACTGGCGCGTCGACGTGGCCGGACAGGCGCGCGCGAGCAGCGCGTCGGACCGCACGTTCTTCCAGCACGACCGGGCGGTGCGCGAGCTGCTCACGGTGCGCGACATCGGGTACGTCGGGCACTTCGTCGCAGACGGCTCGCAGCCGCTCCACGTAACGGTGCACTACAACGGTTGGAACGATGCGAAGACCCACACCGGCTACCCGAATCCAAAGGGTTTCTCCGACTCGAAGACGATCCACGCGCGCTTTGAGACCGCGCTCGTCCGCGCCGTGGCCAACGAAGATCTGGTTCTGGCGCGCGTCCCCGCGCCGCACGTGACGGCCGCGCCGGTGCTCGCGCAGGTCGGCGGCTATCTGGAGAAGACGGAGAGCTTCGTTCCGGCGGTCTACGAGCTCGAGGCCGCCGGCGGCATCGACGCGCACAGCCCCGCTGCGACCTCGCTCGTGCTCGACCGCCTCGCGGCGGGCGCGGCCGAGCTGCGCGATCTGGTCGTCGAAGCGTGGCAAGCCAGCGAGGACGAGAAGGTCGGATATCCCGGGATTGCGGTCCGCGACGTCGAGTCCGGCACGGTCGTGCCGACCCGCGCGAAAGTGGGCCTCGGCGACTGACGCCTCGCTCCGGCGAGGGCTCGCCCGCACGCCGGACGGGCAGACGAGTTTTCGGAAACGCCCGTCCCGGAGAAACCATCCGCGCAATGATGAAAACCGTTTCGCGCTTCGGCGCGCTCTTCGCGGCGGCCCTGACCTTCGCTCCGCTCGCCGCGCACGCCCAACCCGACATCGACGCGACGTTCGCGCGCCGTGCCGCGCGCGGCGGCATCGCCGAGGTCCGTCAAGCGCAGGCCGCGCGCGTGCGCTCGCGCAACCCGGAGATCGTCCGGTTCGCCGAGCGCATGACGACCGACCATTCGCAGGCCAACGCCCGGCTCACGCAGATCATGCGGGAGGAAGGCCGTCCCATCGTGACCGACGAGGGCGGCCGGAACAACGCCGCGCTCGCCCACCTGCAGACGCTCCACGGCCGCGACTTCGATCGCGCGTACATCGACCTGCAGGCGCGCGAGCACTCGCAGATGATCGGCCTGTTCGAGGACGAGATCAACAACGGCCACGATCCGCGTCTCCAGCGCTACGCGCGCCGCGTGCTCCCGGTCATCCAGGAGCACCTCCGGATGGCGCAGCGCATCTCGTCGATGATGTGACGCGGCCGCGCACGTCGCCCGGACGCGCCGAGTGAGGCACCGCATCTCCGCCCGCGCGACCGCGGCCTGCGCAGCCGCGCTGCTCGCGCTCGCCGCGCGCGGCGCGGGTGCGCAGGCGCCGCCGCCCGGCGCCCCGGCGGCGGCCGGACCCGCGGCCGGCACCGCCGCGGCGATGATGCCCGCCGGCGATGCGGACTTCGTGCGCGCGATCGCGGCCGCGAACGCGACGGAGCTCGAGGACGCGAAGTACGTCGTGAACCGCACGGCCGATCCGGCGGTTCGCGCGTACGCGCAGCGCATGATCGACGACCACAGCACCGCCGCGGTGCAGCTGCAGGCGCGCACGCGCGGGACGGCGTTGCTCCCGGCGCCCGGCTCGGCGCTCCCCCCGGCGGCGATGGGCCCAGGCGGAGCCGGCATGCTTCGCAACGACCGCGGGGCCGCGCTCGACCGCGACTACATGCGCATGCAGGTTCCCGCGCATCGCATGGCGCTGCGGCTCGTCGAGTGGGAGGCCGCGCACGGCCAAGCGCCGGGACTGCGCGCGTACGCCGAAGCGCTCGCGCCCGTCATCCGGCAGCACCTGCAGATCGCCGAGGCGTACCTGAGCGAGCATCGGCTCGTCCCGTACGCGGCGCCGTCCCCCGGCCCGGTGCCGGGCAACGTCGCGCCGAACGGCAATCCCGGTCCGGGTCCCGGTACGGTGAACAATCCCGCCGCGCCGGGCGCCAACGGCGGCTCGACGCGCGGGCAGAACAACGGCGCGCCGTCGCCGAGCGCGTCGCCGCGGCCCTAAGGCGCCGCGCTCACTCGTCCTTCGCCGACTCTTCCTTCGCGCGGCGCTGCAGCTCCGCGACGACCGAGGAGTCGGCGAGCGTCGTCGTGTCGCCGAGGATGCGTCCTTCGGTGATGTCGCGCAGGAGACGGCGCATGATCTTGCCGGAGCGCGTCTTCGGCAGCTCGTTGGTGAACGTCAGGTACTTCGGGCGGCAGAACTTGCCGAGCTTCTCCGCGACGTGGTCGCGCAGCTCGTCGGCAAGCTGCGCCGAGCCGTTCGCGTGCGACTTCAGCGTGACGAACGCCGCGATCGCCTGGCCGGTGATCGCGTCGACCTTTCCGGTGACGGCCGCTTCGGCGACGGCCGGATGGTCGACGAGCGCCGACTCGACCTCGGTCGTCGAGATGCGGTGGCCGCTGACGTTCATCACGTCGTCGATGCGGCCCATGAACCAGTAGTCGCCGTCCGCGTCGCGCTTGCAGCCGTCGCCGGCGAGGTACATGTGCGGGAAGCGCGACCAGTACGTCTGCACGTAGCGCTCGTCGTCGCCGTAGATGCCGCGCAGCATCGACGGCCAGGGGCGCTTGAGCACGACGTATCCGCCGCCGCCGAGCGGGACGGTCTCGCCCTTGTCGTTCACGATGTCGGCCTGCACCCCGGGGAACGGCTTCGTCGCCGAACCCGGCTTGAGCGTCGTGATTCCGGGGAGCGGCGAGATCATGATCGCGCCGGTCTCCGTCTGCCACCACGTGTCGACGACCGGACACCGTCCGCCGCCGATGTGCTGGTGGTACCACATCCACGCTTCGGGATTGATCGGCTCGCCGACGCTCCCCAGCACGCGGAGCGAGGACATGTCGTGCCGCTCCGGGTACTGCGTCCCCCACTTCATGAACGTGCGGATCGCGGTCGGCGCGGTGTAGAGAATCGTGACCTTGTAGCGCTCGACGATCTCCCAGAGGCGGTCCTTGTCGGGGAAGTCCGGCGTCCCTTCGTAGATCACGCTCGTCGCGCCGTTGCAGAGCGGACCGTAGACGATGTACGAGTGTCCGGTGACCCAGCCGATGTCGGCGGCGCACCAATAGACGTCGGTGTCTTCCTTCAGATCGAAGACGAGCTTGTGCGTCGCCGTGACGCCGACGAGATAGCCCGCGGTGGTGTGCTTGATCCCTTTCGGCTTCGCCGTCGTCCCCGACGTGTACAGCAGGTACAGCAGATCTTCGGCGTTCATCCGCTCCGGCTCGCAGATCGAACGCTGGTCGCGCACGACGTCGTCCCACCACACGTCGCGGCCGGGTTCCATCGAGACCGGATCGCCGACGCGCTTCGCGACGATCACGTGCTTGAGCGACGGCATCCCTTTGGCGATCGCTTCGTCGACGTTCGCCTTCAGCGCGACCTTGTTTCCGCGGCGCCAGCCCTGGTCGGCGGTGATGATCGCGACGCACTGGGAGTCGTTGACGCGATCGACGATCGCGTCGGGCGAGAAGCCGCCGAAGATGACCGAGTGCGCCGCGCCGATCCGCGCGCAGGCCAGCATCGCGACCGGCAGCTCGACGATCATCGGCATGTAGATCGCGACGCGGTCGCCCTTCGTGATGCCGAGCGCGCGCAGCCCGTTCGCGAAGCGGCACACTTCGTCGAGCAGTTGGCCGTACGTGACCGTCCAGCGGTCGCCGGGCTCGCCTTCGTAGTAGAACGCGATCTTCGCCGCTTTGCCGGCCGCGACGTGGCGGTCGAGCGCGTTCACCGACGCGTTCAGCTCGCCGTCGGCGAACCAGCGGGCGAACGGCTCGTTCCACTCGAGGATCTGCGTCGGCGGCTTCATCCAGTCGAGCTTGTCGGCCCACGACTTCCACCAGGCGAGATAGTCTTGCTCCGCCTGGTCGTAGATCCCGGGCTGCGCGTTCGCCTGGGCGGCGAAGGCCGGAGACGGCGGGAACGACCGCGCTTCGGTGAAGAGCGCCTCGATGGCATCGTTCTGCGGCGGCGACTGCATGGCGCGGGATTCGGTTCGTCGGCGCTGCGCCCCCTCGCTCGCCGCGCCGATACAGAAGACATGGTTCGCTGGGTCGACGGCGTCGCGGGAGGCGCGGGCGCGGGGCTGACGAGCGCGGGATTCTTCGCGGCCGTCCCCGTCGCGTGGCTGCACGAGACGTCGCTCTCCGCCTTCTTCGCGCAGCTCGCGCAGGCGTTGCCGCCGTTCCACGGCGCGCCGGTCTCGCCGCCGCTGGTCGCGCTCGGGCTCGCGCTGCACTTCGCCGTGGCGATCGGCTTCGGCGTCATGTACGTGGCGCTCGCCCGCAAGCTGCGCTCCATGTGGAGGGCGCCCACCTCCGTGCTGTGGGGCGTCGGGTACGGCATGGCGGTCTGGTGGATGTTGAACGACGTCGCCGTGCCGGTCACGGGCGCCGTGAACGTCCAGCCGCTCTGGGAAGGGCTCGTCGGGACGGTCGTCTGCTACGGCCTGGTCCTCTCCGAGCTCACGACGCTGGCGTACCGGCGGCGGGTGAGCACCGCGCCTTGACCCGGGATGCCGCGGATGGTACCCTGAGGGGAAGCCTGGCACTCTCGCGTGCCGACTGCCAACGGTGCGATTGGTGAACGACAAGCTCGAGCTCGACAAGCGCAAGGCCTTCATCCTCCAGACCGTCGTGTACGAATACATCAACACGGCGGAGCCGGTCGGCTCGGTCACGCTCACGCAGAAGTACAATCTCGGCGTCTCCTCGGCGACGATCCGCAACGAGATGGCCGAGCTGGAAGCGGGCGGCTATCTGGTGCAGCCGCACACGTCGTCCGGACGGATCCCCTCCGACGCAGGCTACCGGACGTACGTCGACCGGCTGATGCAGCCGGAGACGCTCACGAAGGACGACACGCGGCGCATCCGCGACCAGTTCCGCGAAGCCTCGCGCGAGCTGGCCGACGTGATCGAGCAGACGACGCGTCTCCTCTCCGGCCTGTCGGGGAATCTCGCGATCGCCGTCGCGCCCTCGCGCGACACGCACGCTTTCAAGTACGTCCAGCTGATCTGGCTCTCGCCGCGCACCGCGCTCGCGGTCGTCGTCACGTCGGCCGGCGTCGCGTCCCAGCGCGTCTTCGAGTGGACGCGCGACGTCGCGGCCGACGATCTGACCCGCTTGTCGAACGCGCTGAACTCCAACCTGTCCGGGCGCATCATGGAGGACATCGGCGCGCGCGAGATCGACGCGGTCGCGGCCGAGCTGACGATCGCCGCCGAGGTGCGCGACGCCGTCCGGGCCGCGTTCGAAGCGGCGCGCGAGCGCGACGAGCCCGAGCTCGCCGCCGCCGGCGCGCAGAACCTGCTCGACCAGCCCGAATTCCACGACCTGCGCAAGCTGCGCGCGATCCTGCGCATCGTCGAAGAGCAGCGTACGCTCTACGATCTCATCGCCGACGAGCTGAACGCCGACGACGCCGCGCACGCGACGGCCCACGTGCGGATCGGCCACGAGCTGCGCGCCGACGAGCTCGCCGAGTGCAGCGTCGTCACCGTCCCGTACCGCTTCGGCGATCGCGGCGTCGGCATGCTCGCGATCCTGGGCCCGCGGCGGATGCCGTACGGCCGCCTGATCGCGCTCGCGTCCGGCACGGCACGCTCGCTGGGCGATCACCTCAACGACGTCGAGATCAGGTGATGGCGACCGACTACTACGAAGTCCTCGGGGTCGCGCGCGACGCGGACGAGGGCACGATCAAACGCGCCTACCGGCAGCTCGCGCGAAAGTACCATCCCGACGTCGCGACCGACAAGGTCGCCGCGGAGAACCACTTCAAAGAGATCAACGAAGCCTACGAAGTGCTCTCCGACAAGACGAAGCGCGCGAACTACGACCGCTTCGGCCACGCCGGCGTCAACGGCGCGGGCGGGACGGGCGAGGGCTTCAACCCGTTCGGGTCCGAAGGGTTCGGCGACATCTTCGACATGTTCTTCGGCGCCGCGCGCGCAGGCGCGGCCGGCGGGCAGCAGCGCCGCAACGGCCCCGCGCGCGGCAGCGATCTGCGGTACGACGTCGAGATCTCGCTCGAAGAGGCGTATCACGGAACGACGCGCGACATCTCGTTCCGCCACCTGACGACGTGCGGCACCTGCCGCGGGACCGGCGCCGAGCCGGGGACGCTCGTCGTCCCGTGCGATCGCTGCGGCGGGAGCGGGATGCAGCGCCAGGTGCGGCAGACGCCGCTCGGGCAGTTCGTCACGCAGACGACGTGCTCGCGCTGCGGCGGCGACGGCCAGGTCGTGCAGACGCCGTGCGCGACGTGCCGCGGGCGCGGCCGCGTCGAACAGGAGCGCGCGCTCCAGGTGAAGATCCCGCCGGGCGTCGACGACGGCTCGCGGATCAAGATCACGGGCAGCGGCGAGTCGGGGCTGCGCGGCGGGCCGGACGGCGACCTCTACGTCTACCTCACGATCGCGCCGCACGCGCTGTTCAAGCGCGACGGGCTCGACGTCCTCATCGACTACCCGATCTCGTTCCCGCAGGCCGCCCTCGGCGGCGAGATCGAGGTCCCCTCGCTCGACGGCGAGGTTCCGCTGACGCTGCAGCCGGGGACGCAGAGCGGGTCGACGTACCGCATCCGCGGCCGCGGGATGCCGAGCGTGCGCGGCACGGCGCGCGGCGACCAGCTCGTGAGCGTGCACGTCGTCGTCCCGACGAAGCTCTCGAAGCGCGAGCGCGAGATCCTGGAAGACTACGCACGCGCCGGCGGCGATCAGATCGAAGAGAAGTCGTTCTTCGAGCGGGTCAAGGACGCGTTCCGGGCGGACTGACCGCGGCGGCGGAGCGCCGCGCTTGGATCAGACGCAGCGCAACCATGAGCAGGAGCGCGACGACGACGAGCCCGTTCAGCGCGTCGGTGAGCTCTCCGAGCGTCGCGTCGATCGCGGCGGAAACGGCGAGCGCGAGCGCCATCACGCTCATGCGAAGCGCTCGCCATTTGCCGCGCGAGGCGAGCTGCGGCGGCATCTTCGAACCTCGCAGCAAGATTCCGCGGTACGTGAGCAGCGCGTTGGTTCCGATGACCCAGGCCAGCGAACCGGTATACATCGCGTACGCGAGGCCGCGGTGTGTGGTCGCGTGCAGCCAGACCTGCAGGCTGTAGACGAGGAACGTCACCCCGGCCAGCGAGAGAAAGTGCAGCACGATGTTGAGTCGCGTCGGGACGAAGTAGGTGGCGAACAGGCGGTGGTGCGCCCACCACATGACGGACACCAGCAGGAACGTCACGCCGAACGCGATCAGCGGGATCGGGACGGGCACGAACAGCGCGAGCGCGTCGCGCGGAACCACCAGGTTGAAGCTCACCTCGGCCAGCGAGAAGCCGATGACGACGTCGGAGAACGCTTCGAGCCTGCCGACGACGTGCCGGTCGGACTCGTCGGCTACGTGCTCCATCGTCGGGCGCGCGCCGCTCAGCGCGGCGCGCTGATGCCGGCGCCGGCGCGCTGCAGCTCGCCGTCGAGCGTCCCGGTCAGCAGCCGCCAGCACATCGCGTAGTCGCTCGCGAGCGAGCGCAGCGGCGCGCTGAACGTCTCGGGCTTGTTGCGCTCGACGAAGGCGTGCGCGTACCAGGCGGGGGCGTAGCCGCACACCAGCGCCGCAACGAACAGGCGCGGATCGCGCTTCGCGATCGCCGCGGCGGTGACGGCCGTCGCGAGCACGGTGCCGGCCGCGTGGATCGCGCGCGTCCGCGGGTCGGCGTGCGCGCGGAGGTAGCGGAGCCAGAAGGCGTCGTCGACCATGGACGGGCGTTCCGGCGAGCGCGGCGAACCGCCTGCCCGATGCGCGACCGCTTCTTCGTCGAAGGCGTCCATGCCGCAGGCGACCGCGTCGCCTTCGCCGCCGACGACGCGCGCAAGATCGCGCTCGTCCTGCGCAAGCGCAGCGGCGATCGCGTGCAGGTGGTCGACTCGGGCGGCGTCGCGTATGCCGCGACGCTCGA